>Ga0068714_10001262_pt1 | contig 38495 bp, 37 predicted proteins | sample MTBNYHSulfiMetaG_FD_62988 | JGI IMG/M metagenome (GOLD analysis project Ga0068714, IMG submission 62988) | Enrichment culture microbial communities from rom New York Harbor, USA that are MTBE-degrading - MTBE-NYH (New York Harbor Sulfidogenic)... | ecosystem: Environmental > Aquatic > Marine >...
GCGCCCATCTTCTCGGTCGCCCACTACGGCATCGTCGGCGACCTCCACAAGGTCATCCCCCTGCTGATCCGCGCCTACAGGAAGAAGGGGACGGGGTGAGCAACTTCTTCACCGACAACGCCGACCTCGTCGCGACGCTGCGCCGCCTCGACCTCGCGCGCATCGTCGCCCTGCGCGAGGACGAGTACGCGCAGGCGCGCGACTTCGCCTACGCGCCGCGCGACCTCGAAGACGCGCTCGACTCGTACGAGCGCGCGCTCGCGATCGCCGGGGACATCGCCGGCGAGTTCGTCGCCCCGCGGGCCGAGGCCGTCGACCGCGAGGGCTCGGCCCTGGTCGAGGGCGAGGTCTGCTACGCCGGCGGCATCAGCGAGTCGCTCGAGCGTCTCCGGCAGGCCGACCTCATGGGCATCACCCTCCCACGGCGCTACGGCGGCCTCAACTTCCCCGTCGCCGTGTCGGTGATGATCGTCGAGATGATCTCGCGCGCCGACCCCGCGCTCATGAACATCTTCGGCCTCCAGGACATCTCCGAGACCGTCAACAAGTTCGCCTCGGAGGAGCTCAAGGAAGCCTACCTGCCGCGCTTCGCCAGCGGCGAGGTCACCGGCTCGATGGCGCTCACCGAGCCCGAGGCGGGCAGCGACCTGCAGAACGTGCAGCTCAAGGCCAGGCTCGGCGACGACGGCGTCTGGCGCCTCAACGGGGTGAAGCGCTTCATCACCAACGGCTGCGGCCAGATCTCCCTCGTGCTCGCGCGCAGCGAGGAGGGCACGACCGACGGCCGCGGCCTCTCGATGTTCCTCTACGAGCGCGACGAGCACATGCGCATCCGTCGCCTCGAGGACAAGCTCGGCATCCATGGCTCGCCGACCTGCGAGCTGCAGTTCGACGAAGCGCCGGCGCTGCTCGTCGGCGAGCGCCGCCGCGGCCTGACGACCTACGTCATGGCCCTGATGAACGGCGCCCGCCTGGCGATCGCCGCCCAGGCTCAGGGCATCGCCGAGGCCGCCTACCGGGCGGCGGCGAAGTACGCCGCCGAGCGCGTCCAGTTCGGGGCGCCGATCGCCGAGCTCACCGCCGTCAAGGCACTGCTCGCCGACATGAAGGTGAGCCTCGAGGCGGCGCGTGCCCTGCTCTACGAGACCGCGCTGATCGTCGACCTCAAGGAGGGGATCGAGCACCGTATCGCGCAGGTGCAGAGGCTCCAGGAGGAGGCCGGCGACGCCGCCCTCTCGCATCTGGCCGCCCGGGACCCGGCGGCGACCCTCAAGGAGCTGCGCGCCGAGCTCAAGCGCATGAACCGCCTGGCCGGCCTCTACACACCGCTGGCCAAGGCCTGCTGCACCGAGATGGCCAACCGCGTGACGTACGACTCGCTGCAGGTGCACGGCGGCTCGGGCTACATGCGCGACTTCGCCGTCGAGCGCCACAGCCGCGACGCACGCATCACCAACATCTACGAGGGGACGACGCAGCTGCAGGTCGTGGCCGCCATCGGCGGTGTGCTCTCCGGGACGCTCGCCGACCGGATCGACGAGTACGAGGCGGGCGAGCACGGCGCGACCCCCGAGCTCTTCGAGCGGGTCCGCGCCGCCCGCGCCCGCCTCCGCGCCGCCGTCGAGCGCGTCCGCGAGCTCGACGACGCGCGCTTCCGCGACTACCACGCGCGTGGCCTCGTCGAGATGGCGATCGACGTGATCTGCGGCTACCTGCTGGTGCGCGACGCCCAGCACGACGCCCGCCGTCTGCTCGCCGCTCGCCACTTCGTCGCCGGCATGACGGCGCGCGTCGAGGGCGCCGCGGCGATGGTCCTCGCCGGCGACCCCGGCGAGCTCGACGTCCTCACAGCCCTGACGGCCGACTGAGGCCTCCGCCTCAGGGCTCCCCGGCGGCGACGATCCGGTTGCCGCCCGCGCCGCCGGCGGCCGCCAGGGCGGCTTCGGCCGCCCCGGTGAGCTCCTCCGCGTCCTCCGCGTGCACGGGGAACCCCGCGACGGCGACGCTGACCGTGCAGTGCTCGAGGCGCACCGACTCATCGCTCCGCAGGGCGGTGCGCTCGACCGTCGCACGCACGCGCTCGGCCACGGTCCCGGCGTGCCCGCCGACCGCCGGGGTGTTCGGCAGCATCACCGCGAACCGGCCTCTCCCCTGGTAGCAGGCGACGTCGACCTTGTCGCGCAGGCAGCCGCGTACGAGCCGCGCCGTCGCACGGACGACCCCCTCGAAGCCCAGGCTCCCGTCCCCGTCGCAGATGCGGCCGGGTTCGTCGAGCTCGACCAGCATCAGGGTCAGTGGCTGCCTGTAGCGCCGCGCGCGCGCGACCTCGGCCTCGAGGCGCTCGACGAAGTACCAACCGCTGTACAACCCGGTGAGCGCGTCGGTCGCCGATCGGTTCTCGAGCACGCGGAAGACGCGCGCGTTGCGCAACGCCACGGCGACCTGCCCGGCGAGCAGGCCGACGAGTTCGACCTCCTCGTCGCGGAACCGGCGGGCCATGCCGCCGAGGAGGTCCAGACACCCGGTGACGATGCCGTCGACGACGAGCGGGACGATGAGGCGCGTCGTGCCCTCGTCGGGGCGCGCCTGCTCGATCCGCAGCCGGTCGACGGCCTGCCTCGCCAGGGCGTCGGGCCGCCAGACCGCCTCGGCCTCGCCGTCGCAGGTGTCGGCCCCGTCCGCGACCGCCGGCCCGAACGTGCCGTCGTCGCGGCGCACGTAGACTTCGATCTCGAGCTCGACGCCGGGCAGCACGGAGGCGATGTCGGCCCTGACCCGCTCGACCGCCTCCCGCACCCGCAGCGTCGCCGCGACCGACCGCTCGGGATCGAGGAGCGCCACGAGGCGGCGCATGCGCTCCTCCTGCCGCTCCACGGCCACGACCGCATCGAGGGCGGATGCGGCGAGGTGGCAGAAGCGCCCGAGACGCGACTCGTCGTCCGCGCTGGTCAGACGGTCGGCGCGCACGTCGGCCACGCTGAGGATGCCGAGGATCCTGTCGTTCAGCAGCAGCGGGTAGTCGACGCGGATGCTGCAGCCCTCTTCCTCGAGCGCCTGCCGCTCCCCCGCCGGCACCGCCGGGTCGTTCACGCGCCGGACCGCCGGGCGCCCAGTGAGGATCAGGCTGCGGAGGTCGCTGCTCTGGGTCAGTCCGATGACGGTACCGACACGCTCGCGCCCGAAGTCGCCGGCGGCGTCGCACGCCCAGAACGCCCGGCAGGTGATGGTGTCCTGCTCGGGCGCGAAGGTCCAGAGCTCGACCCACCAGGCGCCCAGCGCCGCCCCGACCGCCTGGGTGACCGTCTGCAGCATCCCCGGCAGATCGGGCGCGCCGTGCCCCGGCGGAGGGCTCATCGTCGGGTCCGGGTTCAAACTACGCCCTCCGCGTAGATCTGGACGCGGTTCTTGCCCGCGCGCTTGGCGACGTACAGCGCCTCGTCGGCGCAGCGGACGAGGCCGTCGACGTCGTTCGCGGGCTGCGGGAAGGCGGCGACGCCGACACTGACCGTCAGGCGGCCGGCTCGGCCCTTGGCCAGAAGCGAGCCTTGCTCCACCTCGCGACGGATGCGCTCGGCGACGGCCGCCGCGCCGTCGAGATGGCCCGTCGTCGGCTCGCCCGGATCCGCCGTCGCCTCGCCCGGATCCGTCGTCGCCTCGCCTGGGCCCGCCGTCACCGGCTGCTCCTGCCCCTCGCCGCCGGCGACCGGCGTGCTGGGGAGGATGACGGCGAACTCCTCGCCGCCGTACCGCGCGGCGAGGTCGATGCCGCGGCGCAGCTGCGTCGTGAGGATGTCGGCGACGCCGCGCAGCACCTCGTCGCCCATGACGTGGCCGAAGCGGTCGTTGAAGCTCTTGAAATCGTCGATGTCGATCATGAGCAGCGACACGGGCTCGTCGTAGCGGCTCGCCCGGGCGAGCTCCTGCCCGAGACGTTCGTAGAAGTAGCGGTGGTTGAAGAGCCCCGTCAGCCCGTCGGTGATGGCCTGCTCCTGCACCGCCCTGTACAGCCGCGCGTGCTCGATCGCGCTCGCCGCCTGCTCGCCCAGCGCCTGCGCGAGCGCCACCTCGTCGGGGGCGAAGTGCCGCGCGCGCTCGCGCTCGACGAGCACGAGCAGGCCGATGGGCTCGTCGTTGAAGACGAGCGGCACGTTCAGGTAGGTCGTGTCGCCGAACCGCCGCATGCTCTCGCGGGTCGACGCCGGCAGCTCCGGGTCCGACAGTTGCTGCTCGACGGTCAGCTTGCGCTCGAGCGTCTCGAGCTCCTCCGGCTCGTCGACGAGAGAGAACGTCTTGCCGAGGCTCTCCTGGGCGACGGGATCCGGATGACGCTGGTAGTGGCCGCTCACGGTGACACTCTTCGTCGCCGCGTCGTACGACTGGATCTGGCACTGCTCGCACCCCAACGCCTCGCACGTCGTGCGCGCGACCGTGCGCAGCACGACCTCCAGGTCGACGCTCGAGGTGATCGCGCGCGTCGACTGGAGCAGCAGATTGAGGCGGGTGTTCTGCGCCTCGCTCCGCTGGAGGAGCTGGGCACGATGGATCGCCGCCGCCGCCTGCTCGCCGAGGGCGCGGGCGAGCTCCACCTCGGCGTCGCCGAAGTGGCACTCGGACTCGGTGGCGAAGAACGCCAGGATCCCGATCGGCCGCTCCTCGAACCACAGCGGCACGCTGAGCACCGTCTTCTCTCCGTTGGCCTCCATCGAGGCGCGGTTGACCGGGTCGAGGAAGGGGTCGGAGACGGTCTCTTCGACGATCTCGCGGGCGAAGAGGTGCGCCCGGTCGGCGGCGTACTCGGCGAGTGGATAGGCGCGGCCCAGGAAGTCCTCACCGTCCGCCGCGCCGTCGCGCCGGTGATAGGCGGCGACGGTGAGCGCCTCCGCCGCCTCGTCGTAGATGTCGATCGCGCACTCGTCGGCCCCCAGCGCCTCGCCGGCGACCCTGGCGATCGTGCCCAGGAGAGGACCGACCTCGACCATCGACGACATCGCCCGGCTCGTCGCCAGCAACGACTGCATGCGACGGCTCTGGTCGGCCCAGGAGCGGCGCAGGCGCACGTGCTGGATCGCGACCGCGGCGGGGACCGCGAGCAACGTCAGGAGGTCTCGCTCCTCGGGCGCGAAGCGGCGCACCTGCTCCTTCTCCACGAGGGAGAGGGCGCCGATGACCGCATCCCCGGCGATCAGCGGCACGCAGAGGACGGCCTTCTCGCCCCAGTGCTCCATGAGGCCGCGGTTGTAGTCGGGAAGGTCCGGGTCGGCGAGCGAGCGCTCCCACGGGCGGCGCTCGCGGATCGCGTGCACGAAGCTGCGCGGCCGGTCGAGGGCGTACACGGTGCCGAGCCAGCCGTGGTCGGACGGCGACGGACGGCGCGACCACAACCCGGCGGCGACCACCGTGTCGTCGTCGGGCAGGTACTCCCAGATGTCACACTCCGAGGCCCCGAACGCCCGGCCGACGTGCTCGGCGACCTTCGAGAGCACGTCGTCGAGCGCGAGGTCCGCGCCGATCGTCGCGCCGATCTCGGAGGCGACGCGAAGCACGTCGAGCGCGCGGCGGGCGCGGCGAAGAGGCTCCGCGGCGCTCATCGCGGCCTCGTGTACGGTGCCCTGTGGGTCGACTGTTGTCTCAACGGCTTACACCCGTCACTGTCATCGGCATCCCTGCCCGGGCCGATGAGCGCTCGGACTCGCTCGAGCGCGCCCGACGCGCGGCGCTCGCGGCGCGCTCCGCGGCGGCCGGCGGCCACCGGCTCACAGGTCCTCATCGGCCGCAGGCACGGCCGACTGAAGCGATGTCGGCCCGTCTGGATGAATGGACGGCAGCACGCACCCCCGAGCGAGAGCAGAGCCGGCCGCAGTGACGCCGGCGAGACCGTTGTCAGGATGGGATGCGCGGCATGACGGCGGACCGCTAAAGGAATTCCCCGGAGTGCCGATTCATGCTGGCGGTACCCCCTTCAAGGGCCGGAGCCGCAAGGTTCCGGCCCTTCCCCTTTCCGGCTCCGCGACGTCCGCGGCGAGGCGGCCACCGGGCGCCGTCCGCGTCCGCCGGGCGCCGGCGCCGCCCGGCTCCAGGCCGCGACGTCCCTTTCGTCGCCCGCGCGGCTTCTGCTACAGTGGCGCCGTGGAAGGAGGCCCCGGGTGATCTACTGCGTGGTCCCGCCCGAGCTCGGCGACGAGGTGTTCCAGCGTCTCGTCGAGCACTACAAGGGCAACCCCAACATCACCGTCATCATGGACCGCCGCAAGGGCGAGCGGCGCAGCGACCGCAGTCGCGGCGGCGCCCGCCAGCAGCGCGACCGGCGCCGGCGCCGGCTGCCCGGCGACTTCGACGTCTGACCCGTACGCGGCCGGCGCGCCCCCGCTCCTTCTCACGCCTCACGTCATGACCACGCCGCTTCCGCCGGGCAGCCAGACCAGCGTGATCCTCTCGTCGCTCATGAACCCGGCCGACGCCAACTTCATGGGCAACATCCACGGCGGCGTCATCATGAAGCTGATCGACGAGGCGGCCGCGACCTGCGCCTACCAGTTCTGCCGCGCGCGCGTGGTCACGGCCGCCATCGACCGCATCGACTTCCACTACCCGGTGGGCATCGGCAACCTGGTCGTCCTCAAGGCCAACATGAACTACGCCGGGACGACCTCGATGGAGGTCGGCGTGCGCGTCGAGGCCGAAGACCTCGGGACGGGCGTCGTCACGCACTGCGCGTCGGCCTACGTCGTCTTCGTGGCCCTCGGGGACGACGGACGTCCGCTGCCGGTCCCCGGCCTGAAGCCCGAGACCGAGGACCAGGAGCGCTGGTTCCGCGAGGCGGAGGCGCGCCGCGCCAAGCGGCTCGCCGAGCGCCGGCCGAAGGGGTGACGGTCGCGCGGGCGCCGCGCTCGCGCTCAGGCCGAGATCGCCGCCGCGTCCTCGAGTCGCAGGAGCTCCTCGAGCGCCACCTGGGCCACGTCGAGCTGCTCGTCGGTGGGCTCGCTCGTCGTCACCAGTCGCTGCAACTCGAGACCCGGCCGCTGCAGGAGCCGCGCGAACGGGTGCTCGCCGTGGCGCGCCATCCACGAGAAGAGCTCCATGGCCGTGCCGATCGACACGAGGCTCGCGACGAAGGTCGCCAGTGGCTTACTGCTGCGACCCGCCCCGTGCAGCAGCAGGTGGGTGGCGAAGTTCGTGAGCAGCAGCGGGGCGACCAGGTTGGTGCCGCAGCGCGCGTGCTCGCGCGTGGCGGCGGCGGCCGCGGCGCCGCTCTCGTAGGCGGCGACGCTCTTGTGCTCGGCGCCGTGGTAGCGCGTGAGCTCGCCGTCTCTCAGCGCCATGAGGACGGGGACCAGCGTGACGCCGGCCACGGCCGCCTCTCGCACGGCCGGCGAGCCCCAGGGGAGGCGCCGCAGGGCGACGCCGGCGGCGGCGCTCGCCGCCGTCGCCGCGAGCAGCCGCGGCTCCTCCTGCGGCAGCACCGGAGCCCGCAGCTCCCGGCGTACCGCGGGCAGCACGCTGAGACTCTCGCCGAGACGTACGAGACCTCGGACGACCGGCACCCTGAGCAGGGCGTCGCGGGCGGGCAGCAGGGGCCTGCGGCCCGAGGCCGATTCGACGCCTCCGTCAGGCCGGCGCACGGCCGCCGCCCAGAAGCGCTCGCTCTGCAGCAGCACGCCGTCGCGCAGGGCCATCCCGCCGAGCTGGACCTTGCTCATGTGACCTCCGCCTCTTCGCCGACGCCCGGCGCGGCCTGCCGCGTGTGCCTCGGCACGCCGGCGCCCCACACAGACTGCCCGATGACGGCGGGCTTCTCAACCGGGATGCGTGCCGGTGGGCGTCGTCGGAGGGCGGCGGCCGACGACGTCGGAGGGCGGCGGCCGACGCCGTCGGCGGATGACGTCGGAGGGCGATGCTCGCCGACGCCGGCGAGCGCCCGCCCGGCCACGTCGGTCGCGGTGCGCCGACGCTGCCCGTAGAATCGGGCCGTCCCTCCCTCCGACCCCGTTGGAGGACCGTGTCCCGTCTCGACCGCGACCTCAAGCTGCTCATGGTCGGCATCGTGCTCTACGGGCTCGGCATCGGCCTGTATCTCCAGCTCTTCTTCGTGTACGCGATGGACCTGGGCGCCTCGCGCTTCACCATCGGCTGGCTCAACGCGGTGATGCTCGGGACGATGGCGCTCGGGTACGTCCCCGGCGCCTGGGCGACCGGTCACTGTCGCCTGAAGACGATCCTCGCCGCCACCTGGTGGCTCATGGTGCCGGCGGCCGTCTCCTTCGCCCTGGCGCCGTCGTGGCCCTGGCTCGTCCCGGGCCTCGTCGTGGCGGGCGTCTCGAACGCCAACAACCCCATCCTCAAGGCGTACGTCCGACTGAGGAGCGAGCCCGGTCGCGTCGCGCGCAACCTGACGCTCGTCTTCGGCGCCTACCCGGCCGGCCTCGTGGTCGCCCCGCTCGCCGGAGGCTACCTCGCCGCGCGCTACGGCATGCCGACGGTCTTCTGGGTGAGCGCCGTGCTGTACGTGTTCTCGTCGCTCGCGGTCTCGGTGATCCACGACCAGCCCTACTGCGCCGCCGACGCGCCCTGGCGTGCGGCCGACGTGCGGCGCAACCGTCCGTTCCGGCGCTACGTGCTGTTCTTCCTCATCGGGTTCCTCGCCGTCTACGTCGGGCAGCCCTTCCTCACCCCGTACCTCGCCCGGGTGCACGACCAGGGCTACGCGGCGCTCGGGGTGTTCGCGGCGCTCGCCGCGCTGGGCGCCGCCCTGCTGACCCCGCTCTGCGGGCGCATCGCCGACCTGCGCGGGGCGCGCACCGGCGCCGTGGTCGTGCTCGTCCTGCTCGTCGCCGGCACGCTCCTGCTCCTCACCGGCAGCTCGTGGGCGTTGTGGGGGCTGGCCATGTTCCTGTGCGGGAGCTACGACGGCTTCCGCATGCTCGCCACCGGCGTGGTCAGCCGCTCCTTCGGTCCGATCCCGCCGCCTTGGGGGTACGCCCTCTTCGACACCGTGATGGGCCTGCCGATGGCCGGCGGAGCCGTGCTCGGCGGTGCGCTCTTCCGTGCCGGCTCCGGCGTGCCGTTCGTCTTCGTGATCGCCGTCGCCGCCGCCCTCGTCGTCGCGCTGCTCGCCTGGCGGCCGGCGGCGCGCAGCCCGCGTGCAGGAACCAGGGCGCTGCGTCCGCCGGGCGCGGCCGCGCCCGTGCCCTCACCCGAGAACGGCGGGACGCCGGACGAGGCCGTCAACGTCGCCGCGCCGGGTGACCGGCGGCGTCCGGGCGGTCTGCTACAGTAAGCCGACGGCGATGCGGCGCCTGCGCCGCCCCACAGGAGACGCGATGCGACCCGAGCAGCCCCCCGCCCAGCTCGATACCGACGAGAAGGTCCTCGTCGCCGCCCTGCCCGAGGGCAAGACCGTGCGCAGCTACTTCCTCTGCGCCGCGCGCGAGGTGCGCACCACCGCGCAGGGCACGCGCATGATCAGCCTCACGCTGCGCGACGCGAGCGGCGAGGTCAAGGCGGTCCACTTCGACCCCGACGACGACATCGCCGACGCCCTCGCCCCGGGCGACGTCGTCAAGGTGCAGGGCGCCTACTCCGTGAATCCCCGCTTCGGGCCCCAGGTCAAGGTCGACCGCCTGCGCATCATGCAGCGCGGCGAGTACGACGAGAGCACCCTGGTCGCCGTGTCCCCGGTGGGCCGCGACGAGCTCGCCGAGCGGCTCGCGGCCCTCATCGACTCGGTCGCCGACGCCGCCCTGCGCACCCTGCTCGAGCGCGCCTTCGACGGCTCCCGCGAGCCCGGCGCCACCTTCGCCGTCGCCCCCGCGGCGGTGCGCAACCACCACGCGTATCGGTACGGCCTGCTCGAGCACTCCCTCGTCGTCGCCGAGGTGGCGGCCTGCACCGCCGCCCAGCTCCCCGGCGTCGACCGCGACCTCGTGGTCGCCGGCGCGCTGCTGCACGACATCGGCAAGACCCTCGCCTACTCGAGCGACCCGTTCGCCCCGGGCATCACCGACGTCGGCCGCCTGCACGGCGAGATCGTGCTCGGCCACGACATCGTCAAAGGCCTCGTGGCGGAACAGCCCGGCTTCCCGCCCGAGCTCGACCGCCGCCTGCGGCACGTCCTCATCGCCCACCACGGCGAGCGCGAGAAGGGCAGCCCGGCGATACCCATGACGAGCGAAGCGGTCATCGTGCACTACTGCGACGACATGACCGCGCGCGTCGCGGCGATCGAGGCCGCCCAGCGGGCCGCCAAGGCCGGCGAGCGCTGGACCGCCTGGGTCAACATGATCGACGCGCCCGCCTACCTCGGCGACGAAGACGGGGCCGGGGCCGCCGCCGACGACGTCGAGGCGGCGCAAGAGGTCGGCTGAGGCCGGCGAAGGTCGGGAGACCCCACGCGACCTCGCCGAGGGGCGACGGGGCCGGCGGCGCGCGGCGCCGCCGGCCCCGTGCTCCGTCAGCCCCAGATCTCCCTGACCGCGGCGAGCACGTCGGCCGCGTGCCCCTTGGGCGACACCTTGGGGTAGATCCTGCGCAGCGTGCCGTCCGCGTCGATCAGCCACGTCGTCCGCTTCGCCACGCCGACCAGCGGCCGCGCCACACCGAAGGCGGCCGCCACGGTGTGCTCGCCGGGGTCGCTGATCAGCGGCATCCTCAGGCCGTGCTTCTTCGCCCAGCGCTCGTTGGCCTCGGGCTTGTCCACGCTGGCCCCGACGACCTGCACGCCGAGGGCCTCGAACTCGTCCATCAGGCCGTTGAACTCAACGGCTTCGGTCGTTCAGCCCCCGGTCCCGGCCTTGGGGTAGAAGAACAGGACGGTGCGCACGCCGGGCGCACCGAGGTCGAAGGTGCGCCCGTCGTACGACGTGCCGGTGACGGCCGGCGCCTTGTCACCCTGTTTCAGCATCCTCGCTCCTCGGTTTGGTGACGTGGCCGGCCGGGCGGCGCTGCGCAGCGCCGCCCGGCCGGCTCACTTCTTGTCCAACCCCCAGAGGCGGCGGACCTGGGCCGTGTCCTCGTCGGGGGAGATCTCGGCGTCGTCGTCGACGGGCGGCGCCGCGATGCACAGGAAGGTGAGCGGGCCGAGACCGGCGTTCTCGAGCTTGCGCCACGCTCTCGCCGGCACGGCGATCGCCTCGCGCGGGCCCACCCTGTGCTTCACACCGTCCACGTCGATCATGGCCGTGCCCTCGAGCACGATGTAGAGCTCCTCCTGGGTGCGGTGCATGTGCTGCGACATCGCCCCCTCAGCGAGCGAGTACACGTTGGCGCGCAGGTTCTGCATCCCGAGGGCGGCGCTGAGGCGGGCGACACTGAGCTGTTCACTCACCTGCTCGACCGGCGCGATGCGCACGGCCCTGCGCACCGCCGACCCCGTCACCGCTCCTCCTTCTCGAGGACCTCCACCGGGATCCTGCACAGCCGCCGCATGCGCTGCCCGTCGTCCGGGGTGCCGATCTCGTCGCCGTAGTGCATCGGGATCGCCACGTCGGCCTTGATGAGCGTGCAGGCCTCGGCCGCCTCGCCGCCGGTCATGACGTAGGTGCCGCTGACCGGCAGGAGGGCGACGTCGACCTCGAGCCCCCGCATCTCGGGGATCTCGTCGGTGTCGCCGGCGTGGTAGATCGTGCGCCCGTCCATGTCGAGGATGAAGCCGACGTAGCCGGCCTCCCTGGGGTGGTACGGCACCCCCGGCTCGCGGAACTTGTTGACGTTGTAGGCCGGCATGACGGTCACCTTGACGGACTTGACCTCCACCGTGTCGCCCGGGGCGACGGTCACCGTCTCGTAGCCGCTCACCTGGTCGGTCACCGCCCTGGGGCCGACGATCACCGTGTCGGGACCGGCGACCTTGCGGATGTCGTCGAGGCTCAGATGGTCGTAGTGGTCGTGAGTGACGAGGACGATGTCGGCGGGCGGGGCGTCGTCGGCGAGCTTCCAGGGGTCGAAGTACACGGTGTGCGTGCCCTCGACGCGGAAGCTGTCGTGCCCCAGCCAGTGGATGTTCTCGACCATTACTCCCTCCTGCGCGCCGAGCTCCCACGGCGCCGCGGCGACGGCGCCTCGCCGCCAGCCTACCCCATGTACGGAGTTGCTAGTCGAGCGCGGCCGGCGCCGGCGCGGCGTGGGCGAGACCGGTGCCGGACCGTACGTGGACCGGTCCCGCTGGGCGCGCCGGGAGTCCTGGCCCACGCCCCGTCCGTGGACCCCGCGCGACGGCTAGCAGCGGCGCACCGAGAAGATGGCGATGCGCGCCGTCAGGTTGGGCCGTCGCAGCCGCGACGGCGCCCGGTCGAGCGAGCGCAGGGCGATCTCGCGCTCGATGCACAGCCCCTCCTCGCGACACAGCGCGCGGAAGTCGTGGATCGTGCAGAGATGGATGTTGGGCGTGTCCCACCACTGGAAGGGCAGGTCCCCGGACACGGGCATGCGCCCGCGGAAGGCGAGCTGGGCGCGCAGCGACCAGTGCGCGAAGTTCGGGAAGCTGACGACGGCGAGCCGCCCGACGCGCGCCATCTCGCGCACCACCATGCGCGGTCGGCGCAGCTGCTGAAGGCTCAAGCTCAGGATGACGACGTCCAGCGAATCGTCGGCGAAGTCCGCGAGGCCCTCGTCGAGGTCGCCGTGGACGACGGGCAGGCCGCGGGCGACGCAGGCCTCGACCGCGGCCTGCGAGACGTCGACGCCGCTGCCGCGGGCGCGACGCCTGGTGATGAGCTCCTCGAGGAGCTGCCCGTCGCCGCAGCCGAGGTCGAGCACCGTCGCGCCCTCGGGCACGAGGCCTTCGATGAGCTCGTAGTCGAGCCGCGCCACACCCGCCTCCCGTCGTCTCAGCGCCGCGCCCGCCGCAGAAGGGCGACGAGCGCCAGGGCCAGTCCGAAGGCCGCGGCCGCGAGTGCGGCCGCGGCCCAGAGCGGGAGGCCCCAGACGAGCCCCGCGTCCTCCGGCCGCAGCCGAAGATAGGACTCCGTCTGGAGCCCGTACACCGCGCCGCCGCCTTCGGCCGGCGACGACGTCCATCCGCTCCAGTGCCTCGTATCGTACGCCTCGAGCGCGCGCCTGTAGACCAGGGGCAGGACCGGGACCTCCTCGGCGACGAGCTCTTGCAGGCGCCAGACCAGGTCGCGGCGCGCGACCGCGTCCAGCGTGCGGGCCTGCTCCTCGAAGAGCGCGTCGTAGGCCGGCGACGACCAGCCCGCCTGGTTCCAGGCGCCGATCGACCCCGTGGTCAGTGTGGAGAGCAGGAACTGCGGGTCGACGTCTCCGCGCCAGCCCCAGAGCAGGAGGTCGAAATCGGGCCGCGGCTCGCCGTCCACGGTCGACCAGACGCGGGCGGCGAGCGTCGCGTCGTCGAGCGCGTCGACCTCGACGGGGACGCCGACCGCGGTCAGCGCGTTCGCGATGCGCGCCGCGGCGGCGACGCTCTCGGGCGCCGCCTCCCTGACGAGGAGACGGAGCTCGAGAGGAAGGCCGACGGCGCCCTCGCGGCGTCCGTCGCCGTCGGCGTCGCGCCAGCCGGCGGCGTCGAGAGCCGCAGCGGACTCGTCGGGCGCGGACGCCGCGGCCGCCTCCGGCAGCTTCAGGTGGTAGTCGATCGGGCCGGCGGCGAGGCCGGCGGGGACGAGGCTCCCCGCCGGCTCCCCCGCGGGCCCGTACGCGGACTCGGCGAGCAGCGTGCGGTCGATCGCCCGTGCCAGCGCGCGGCGCAGGGCGGGGTCGCGCAGCGCCGGGTGGCCGTCGCCGTCCTCGGCGCAGTTGAAGACGAGCACGTCGACGTCGGGCTGGACGGCGGCGACCGCGACGCGGCCGCCGCCGTCCAGCCCCTCGAGACGCCCGCCCGGCACGCCCCAGACAGCATCCAGGCGGCCGGCCTCGAGGTCGTCCGCCAGCGCGCGGGCGTCCTCCGAGAAGCGCACGACGACCTCGTCGACGACGGTCCGTCCGCCCCGGTAGCCGTCGTTCGCGACCAGGCGCAGCGACTCGCCCGGACGCCAGCCCACGGCGCGGAAGGCGCCGCTCCCGACGAGCGGCGGCGCCCCGCCGAAGCCCTCCAGCACCTCCGCCGGCGCAGCCTCCCCCCAGACGTGCGCCGGCAGGATGGGCAGGCGCAGGTCGAGCAGGTCGGCCTTGGGCCGGCGGCAGCGGACGCGCACCGTCAGGTCGTCGACGGCCTTGACCGCGGCGACACCGTCGAGCGCGTCCCGCCACAGGGGGACGTCGTGGTCGAGGGCGAACCGGTACGTCCACTCGACGTCACGCGCCGTGAGAGGGCGGCCGTCCTGCCAGGTGACGCCATCGCGTAGCGCGAAGGTCCACACGAGTCCGTCGGCCGAGTGGTCCCAGCTCGTCGCCAGGCCCGGCACGGCGTCGAGCGTCGCGGCGTCGTAGTCGACGAGCGTGTCGTAGACGAGGTCCCAGACGAACCGGCTGGCTCGCGAGGCGCTGAGGTACGGGTTGAGCGTGTCCGGCTCCTCGGCCCATCCGACGCGCAGGACGACCGGGGTCGAGGGCGACGGCGACGCGCTCCCCGAGGATGCGCTCGCGAGAGGCGCGGCCGCCCCGACGGCGAGGCCGGCCACGACCGTCGTGATCGCGAGCAGCCCTGCCGCACGCGTCCGCGACGCCGCGCGCGCGGCGCGCGCGACGAGTCGCCCGACGCACGTCACCGACGCCCCCGCGACCGCCTCAGGCCTCCGGCGCGGAGAATGTGCGCGCCCCGCTGGCCAGGAAGGTGCCGATGATGCCCTCCATCTTCTCGCGCTCGAGCAGGAAGGCGTCGTGCCCGTAGTGCGACTCGACCTCGTAGTAGCTCACGTGCTTGAAGCTCGCGCGCAGCGCGCCGACGATCTCCTTCAACTGGTACGGCGGGTGCAGCCAGTCGCTGGAGAACGCCATGACGAGGAAGCGCGCGCTCACGTCGCGGAAGACCTCGACGAGGCTGCGCCCGTCGCGCGTGAGGTCGAAGTAGTCGATCGCGCGCGTGATGTAGAGGTAGCTGTTGGCGTCGAAGCGCCCCGTGAACGACAGCCCCTGATGGCGCAGGTAGCTCTCGACCTCGAAGTCGGCCGAGAAGGTGAACGAGTAGTCGTGGATGTCGCGCAGACGGCGGCCGAACTTCTCGTTCATCGCCTCGTCGGAGAGGTAGGTGATGTGGCCGACCATGCGCGCGACGGCGAGCCCCTTGGCCGGCGGCCTGCCGCCGTAGTAGTCGCCGTCGCGCCAGTTCGGGTCGGCCATGATCGCCTGGCGCCCGACCTCGTTGAAGGCGATCGCCTGCGTCGGCTGCCGCGCCGAGGTCGCCAGCGGGATCGCGAGGTGGAGCCGCTCCGGGTGCGCGATCGCCCACTGCAGCACCTGCATGCCGCCCATCGACCCGCCGACGACGGCGAGCAGCTTGGGGATACCGAGGTGGTCGAGGAGCATGGCCTGGGCGTCGACCATGTCGGCGATGGTGATCATGGGGAAGCTCGTGCCGTAGGGCCTGCCGGTCGCCGGGTCGACCGACGACGGCCCGGTCGAGCCGCCGCACCCCCCGATCACGTTCGTCGAGATGACGAAGTAGCGGTCGGTGTCGAGCCCCTTGCCCGGGCCGATCATCATGTCCCACCAGCCGGCGCGACGGTCGTTGGCGCTGTGGCGCCCGGCGGCGTGGGCGTCGCCGGAGAGGGCGTGACAGACGAGGATGGCGTTGTCGCGCGCCTCGCTCAGCGTGCCGTAGGTCTCGTAGGCGACGCTCAGCGGCCGGAGCGTGCCCCCGCCGACGAGCCGCAGGCCTTCCCCCGGTTCGTCGAAGATCGCCTGCCTCGTGCGCACGATGCCGGCGGAGCCGATATCGAGGTCGGCCCCGCCCGGCACGTCCCCGATCTCCTTGCGGATGTGCCCCGAGGCCGTCACGACGCGGCTCCCCCACGCCCGGCGCAAGACGACAGCCGCGCGTCGAGGTCGGCCAGGATGTCCTCGAGGGTCTCCAGGCCGACGGAGAGGCGCACGAACTCCTCGCTCACGCCGGCCGCCTCGAGCTCTCCCGCGCTCAGCTGCGAGTGCGTCGTCGAGGCGGGGTGGATGGCGAGTGACTTGGCGTCGCCGATGTTGGCGAGGTGCGAGAAGAGGCCGGGCGCTTCGACGAAACAGCGCCCGGCGTCGCGGCCGCCCTCGAGCTCGATCCCGAGCATCGCGCCGTAGAGGCCGCGGTGATGGTAGCGCTGAGCCGTCGCGTGCGTCGGGTGCGACGGCAGGCCGGGGTAGAGCACGCGGCGCACGCGCGGGTCGGCTTCGAGCGCCCGCGCCACGGCGAGCGCGTTCTCGCTGTGGCGCTCCATGCGCAGCGGCAGCGTCTCGACGCCGAGCAGGATGAGGAAGGCGTTGAAGGGCGACAGGCTGGCGCCCATGTCGCGCAGCAGCTGGGTGCGCACCTTGCCGGCGAAGGCGGCAGCGCCGTGGGCTTCGGCGTGGACGAGCCCGTGGTAGCTCTCGTCGGGCTCGGTGAACCCGGGGAAGCGGCCGCTCGCCGCCCAGTCGAAGCGGCCGCCGTCGACCAGGATGCCCCCGATCGACGTACCGTGGCCGCCGAGGAACTTGGTCAGCGAGTGGAAGACGACGTCGGCGCCGTGCTCGAGCGGCCGGACGAGGTACGGCGAGGGCATCGTGTTGTCGACCACCAGCGGCAGCCCGGCGCGGTGGGCGACGCCGGCGACCGCGGCGATGTCGAGCGTGTCGAGCCTGGGGTTGGCGACCGACTCGGCGTACAGGAGCTTCGTCTCGGGCCTGATCGCCGCGGCGAAGGCCTGCGGGTCGGTGCCGTCGACGAACGTGATCCCGATGCCGAGGCGTCGCAGGGTGTGACGGAAGAGCGTGTGGGTGCCGCCGTAGAGAGCGGCGGCGGAGACGACGTGGTCGCCGGCGCCGGCGAGGTTGAGGACGGCGGCGGTGAGGGCCGCCTGCCCAGACGAGAAGGCGACCGCGGCGACGCCGCCCTCGAGCGCCGCGACCCGCTCCTCGAGCACCGCGGTCGTCGGGTTCGAGATGCGCGTGTAGATGTGGCCCTCGGCCTCGAGGGCGAAGAGCCGCGCCGCGTGGTCGGCGTCGTCGAAGACGAACGAGGTCGACTGGTAGATGGGCACGGCGCGGGCGCCGGTGGCCGCGTCGGGCGCGTGCCCGGCGTGCAGGGCCAGGGTCTCGAACCCCTGCGGGCGGGCCGCGGCGCCGGCGGTGATCCCGGCCATACTTTCGTCCTTCGGGTCGTCGCCGCCGGCCGTGCCCGCGGTCGTCCTCGTCTCGTCCTCGCTCATGGGCCGCTCCGTGCCTTCCGTGACCTGCGAAGCATACCGCCTCACGCAGGTATGATGAGTCCCGTGAGCGCGCTCAGGGAGACCCTGCGGCGCGAGCTCCCCGGCCTCGAGGAGGCCGTCCCGCTCGCGCCCCTCTGCACCTACGGCGTCGGCGGGCCGGCCCAGTTCCTCTACCGGGCGACGACGACGCAGGCGCTGGTGCACGCGGTCGCCGTCGCCCGCGACCTCGACGTCCCGCTGACCGTGCTCGGCCGCATGACCAACGTGCTCGTCGCCGACGGCGGTCTTCCAGGCCTCGTCGTCCTCGCCCGCAACGAGGCGCAGCGACTCGATGGAGAGCTGCTGACGGTGGGCGCCGGGGCGGAGCTGCCCGCGGTCGTGGGCGCCCTCGCCGACCAGGGCCTCGCCGGTCTCGAGTACGCGGGCAACATCCCGGGGTCGATCGGCGGCGCCGTCGTCGGCAACGCCGGCGCCTACGGGCGCGCGGTCGGCGACGTGCTCGTCTCCGCGCGCCTGCTCGACGACGGCCGTGTCCGCGACGCCGGCCCCGGCGAGCTCGAGCTCGGCTACCGCACGAGCCTGCTCAAGCTGCGCCGCGACGTCGTCGTGCTCGAGGCGACGTTCGCCCTCGGGCGCGGCGACCGCGGCGCTCTGCGCGCCGAGCTCGCCCGCGACGCCGAGTTGCGCCGCAGCAAGCATCCGCTCGAGTACGGCTCGTGCGGCAGCTTCTTCACGAACCCTTCCCGCGAGCGCCCGGCGGCGAGACTGATCGAGGAGGCTGGGCTCAAAGGCCTGACCGTGGGTCGCGCGCAGGTCAGCTCGAAGCACGCCAACTTCCTCGTCGCCCTGCCCGGCGCGCGCGCGACCGACGTGCTCGCCCTCTCGGCCGAGGTCAAACGACGCGTCCGCGAGCACTGCGGCGTCGAGCTCGTCGAGGAGGTGCGCCGGCTCGGCTTCGACGCCGGCGGCGACGGGGCCTGACGGCCCGCGCGACGGGCGCGACCTGCGGCACCGTCGGCGCGCGGCCGCGACCCTGCTCTACCGCGCGGCTATACTGTCGCCGGCGGCGGCGAACCGCCGGCGCACGGGACGCGTCTCTCGCTCAGGAGGTCGAGGATCGACGAGCTGCCCCCCGGCCTGGTCGACCGGCTCCGCCGGGCGCAGCCCGAGGCGCGTGCCGCCTTCTTCGGCCGGTACGCGGCGCAGGTGCACCGCATCCTCTTCCTCCAGGGCTACTGCGACGAGGTGGACGACGCCGTGCAGGAGGTCTTCATCAAGGTGTTCCGGGCCGAACTGCCGGCCGAGGAGGTGTTCCTCGGCTGGTTCTACCGGCTCATCCTCAACACCGGCCGCGACCTCGGCCGGCGGCGACGGACGCGGCAGGGCCTCGCCCAGCGGCTCGAGCAGGTCGCGCCGGCGCGGCCGCACGACGAGGCGCCGAAGGTCGCCGCCGACCCGGCCCTGCGGGCCGCGCTCGGCGACCTCGCCCCCGACCTGCGCGAGGCGGTCGCGCTGCGCTACTTCGCCGACCTTCCCCTGGAGGCCATCGCCGCCGCCCAGGACGTGCCCTTGGGCACGGTCAAGTCGCGCCTGCACACCGCGATAAAGCGGCTGCGCGAGGCGCTCGAGACATGCGGCTACGCACATGACTGACGTACCGGACGATCAGAGGCGCCTCCATGGGCCCGACGACGGCACCGGCCGCGACGCGCCCGGCAACGGCGCCTCTGGCGGTGCGCCAGACGAGGGCGTGCGCGACGGCGCCCCGGGCGAGGCCACCCCGTACGACGACGACCGCCTGCTCGCGTACGCCCTCGGGCTCGAGGACGACGCCGAGCTCGAGGCCGCGCTGGCCACGGACGACGGGCTCGGGCGCCGGCTGGAGGCGCTGCGGGCCGGCCTCGACGACGTCGGGGCCGGCCTCGAGCGCCTCGTCCCGGCGCCCGACGAGACTTACGCCGACCCGGCGGCGGCGCGCTGGGACGGGCTCCGCCCGTTCTTCGCGCCGCCGCCCGAGCGCCGCCCTGCGCGGCGCTCCCTCTTCGGTCGCTGGCGCGTCCTCGTGCCTGTCATCGGCGCGATCCTCGCCGTCGCGCTCGTCGGCGCCTTTGCCCTGCGCGACGGGCCCGTCGACACGCGGACGGCGAGTGAGGAGGCCGGGACCCTGGAATCGGCCGGCGACTCCGTCGGCGCCCCTGCCGCCGAGGCTGATGGCGTGAAGGGCACCTACAGCGCGAAGGACCTCGCCGCCGACCTCGAGATGTACGAGACCGCGTTCGTCGCCCGAGCGGGCGAGGCCGCCGACGGCCGGCAGCGCTTCACCGTGGTCCGCCAGATCAAGGGCACGGTCACCGGCGACGTGTACCTCGAGGTCGTCGACCAGCCGATCCCCGCCGAGACGCTGACGCTCGTCATGCTCGGCGCCGGCCCCCTCGGCGCCGAGGGGGCCACGCCGACACCGGCCCCGACCGCTCCGGACGCCGAGGCTCTGCAGAGGATCAGGGCGACAGCCTTCCTCACGCTCGACGCCGCAGGGGTCCAGGCCGTCGTCATCCCGCTGCCGTCCGACGTCGACCTGGACGGACTCCTGCCCTGATCTCCGTCGGGCCGGGGCGAACCTTCAGCGACCCTCTCCCGTCTCCCTGCCGAGCCTCGCCGACCGGACGGCCCCCAAAGGGGAGGCGTTGATGGACGCATGCGCGACCACCATCCTCGTGTCGGGCGCGCAGATACGACGTCGAAAGGGATGTCATCGTGAGGAGTCGCACCAGATCCCGGAGCGTCGTCGGCGTCGCCCTCCTGTTCGCGCTCGCCGGTGCATGCCTGCTCGGCGGGTGCGGTACCGGCACGGCCGCGAGTGGACCGACGACGAGCCCGCCCTCGCCGCCTCCCGACTGGCTCGCCGCCGAGGCGACCTCCCAGGCGGAGCGGCTCGGCGACCCCGCACCCGAGGCTGCCTTCTGGGGCTACCTTCACGACCCCGAGCTCGGCACGCTCACGAGCAGCGGTCCCGACGATCCCTCACATGCCGCCTATGTGATCGTGCTCGTCGGCGAGTTCGACACAGCCCGTTTGATCAGGAGCCGCCCCGTGATGGTCGATGAGTCGGGCGCTCCCACCGGGCCGGCCGCGCTCGAGCCGAGCCGCTGGGTGCTGATGACGTACGGGGAGTCGCACGAGCTCGGCGTCTTCGGCTGTGGCCCCGACGCCTTCGACGCCTCGGCCTATCCCGGACTCCGACCCTTCTCCCTCTGAATCGGGGCGAGCTCGCGACCGCTGCGCCGGGCACGCGGAGAGGGTCGGCGCAGTACGCTCCACGGGAGGAGACTCCTTCGCGTGCGGGCCCGCATCGCTTCTGGACCCGTGCCGGACGGCTGGTACACTCCTCCCGTTCACGAGGGGGACCCCATCAGGGTCGGACGGACGGGGGCGCATGAGCGGTCTGCTGCACGACAAGAACATCCTGGTCATGGGGGCGGCGAACCAGCGCTCCATCGCCTGGTCGATCGCCGAGGCCGTCCATCGCGAGGGAGGCCGCGTCGCGCTCACCTACCAGGCCGAGCGTCTCAAAGGGCGGGTCACCCGCCTGGCCGACGAGCTCGGCGGCGCGCCGATGATCGAGTGCGACGTGGCCGACGACGATGCCGTCCGGCGCGCCGTCGACCGGCTCGCCGAGACCATGCCGGTCCTGCACGGCGTCGTCCACAGCATCGCCTGGGCGCCCGCGGAGGACCTGCAGGGCAGCTTCGTCGAGACCACGCGCACAGGCTTCGCGCAAGCCAACGACATCAGCTCGTATTCGCTCATCGCCGTCGCCCGCGAGGCGCGCCGCCTGATGACCGAAGGCGGCGCCGTCGTCACCATGACGTACGCCGGCTCGTGGCGCGTGATCCCCAACTACAACGTGATGGGGCCGGCGAAAGCGAGCCTCGAGAGCTCGGTCCGCTACCTCGCCGCCGACCTGGGGCCGGCCGGCGTTCGCGTGAACGCCGTCTCGGCCGGCCCCATCGCCACCGTCGCGGCGCGCACCATCAAGGACTTCAGCGGCATGCTCGACCTGCTCGAGAGCCACACGCCGCTGCGCCGCAACGTGACGGCCGACGAGGTGGCCGACGCCGCCGTCTTCTTGCTCAGCGACCTCGCGCGAGCGATCACCGGCGAGGTCGTGCACGTCGACGCCGGCGCCCACGCCGTCACGTGAGCGAGAGCCCTTCGGGCGACGCGAGACGCAGGGTCGCCGAAGCGGTGGCACCCAACGAAGGAGGCACCCATGGCCGCTGAATCGTCCTTCGACGTGGTCAGCCAGGTCGACATGAACGAGGTCCGCAACGCCGTCCAGATGACGCAGAAGGAGCTCGCCTCGCGCTTCGACTTCAAGGGCTCGGCCAGCAAGGTGACGCTCGAGGAGCACAACCTCACGCTGGTGAGCGACGACGAGGGCAAGCTGAAGTCGGTGATCGACGTGCTCGAGGAGAAGCTCGTGCGGCGCAAGGTGCCGCTCAAGGCGCTCCAGTACGAGAAGGTCGAGAGCGCGCTCGGCGGCACCGTGCGCCAGACTGTCGCGCTCGCCGCCGGCATCCCCGAGGAGAAGGCCAAGGCGATGAACAAGCTCATCCGCAAGCAGTTCAAGCGGGTGCGGGTGGTCATCCAGGGCGACAGCCTGCGCGTCTACGCGAAGAGCAAGGACGACCTCCAGGCCGTGATGGCGCTGCTCAGGGAGCAGGACTACGGCCAGCCGCTGCAGTTCGTCAACTACCGCTAGGCCTCACCACGGCTTGACATTGCACGGGCGACCGCGTCCGCGGTGGCGCGAGGCAAGCCTCGGAGCGGCGGCCTGAAGGCCACGCCCCCGAGCCGCGGACGGTGGGGCCCGCTGCCGGTCATCGTGTACGGCGGAGCGATGTCGTCCAAACCTCGCTGCCCTCACCATTCTCGCCGCTCCGCTGCGATTCTCGCGGCGATTATGAGCATATGCCACGAACCACAACCTTTTCGACGCACGCCGGCTTTACGCCGCGCACGCACGCACGTACACTAGGCGCCGCGGCGCTCCGCCCGGAGCGCCCGCGCTGCGCAGAAGTGGAGTCAAGGCTCTCGTAGTGCTCCTCCGAAACCGAGTCCCGGCGGGAGGTGGTAACGACGTGCGGGCCCGGGCTCACGACGCCCGGCGCTCGGCGCATGAGACACGCAGATCCCCGCCTCGAACGCCCATCTGTCGGCCCCGGATCCCATGCGAGACTCCCGGGCGACACGTCGAGGCCGTGCCTGTCTGATCGAAGGAGAATGTCCGCCGCCCCGGCCGTCAAACGACGCAGGGCGGCAGGACGATACGAGAGGAACGAGATGGCGACACTCGAGACTGAAGTGAAGACCCTGCAGTATTGCGTCAACGGTGAGTGGGTCACGTCGAGGACCGACACGTACATGCCGGTCACCGACTCGAGCACCGGCGAGGTGTTCGCCGAGGCCCCGTGCTGCACCAAGGACGAGGTCGAAGAGGCGATCCAGAACGCGCACTGGGCGTTCCAGAGCTGGTCCGGCCTGCCCATCCAGAAGCGCACCCAGGTCATCTTCAAGTGGAAGCAACTGCTCGGGGAGAACGCGGAGGAGCTCACCTACCTCTGCTCGCGCGAGCTCGGCAAGAACCTCGACGAGGCGCGCGGCGAGATCGTCAAGATCATCGAAGGGTGCGAGGTGGCCGTCTCCGCCCCGATGACCATGAAGGGCGAGTCGCTCATGAACGTGTCCACCGGGCACGACACCGTGAGCTACCGCGAGCCGCTCGGCGTGTTCGCCGGCATCGCCCCGTTCAACTTCCCGGGCATGATCCCCTTCGGGTGGATGCTGCCGCTGTGCATCGTCACCGGCAACACCCTCGTACTGAAGCTCGCCAGCATGGTGCCGACGACCGGCATGCGGCTGCTCGAGCTGCTCTACGAGGCCGGCCTCCCCGCGGGCGTCGTCAACGCGGTGACCTGCAGCCGCAACGAGGCCGAGCTCATGATGACCCACCCGCTGGTGCGCGGCGTGAGCTTCGTCGGCTCGACCAAGGTCGGCCTGCACGTCTACTCGACGGCCGCCGCCCACGGCAAGCGCGTCCAGGCCCAGACAGAGGCCAAGAACCACGGCCTCGTGCTCGCCGACGCCTCGCTCGAGCGCGCCGCCGCCGGCATCATCAACTCGACCTTCGGCTGCGCCGGCATGCGCTGCATGGCGCTGCCCGTCATCGTCGTCGAGAACAAGGTCGCCGACGAGTTCATCGGCTACATGCTGAAGTACGCCAGACAGCGCGTCATCGGCTGCTCCTATGACCCCAAGACCGAGCTCGGCCCGGTCGTCAGCGCCGAGCACCAGGCCTTCGTCAAGGGCTGGATCGACAAGGGTGTCGCAGAGGGCGCCGAGCTGCTGCTCGACGGCCGCGACACGGTCGTCCCCGGCTTCGAGAACGGCCACTTCGTGGGCGCCACCATCTTCGACCACGTGACCGAGGACATGGAGATCGGTCGCGAGGAGATCTTCGGCCCGGTCTGCTCGATCAAGAGGGTCGACGACTTCGAAGAGGGCATCACGCTCATGAACAACAGCCGCTTCGCCAACGGCTCCTGCGTGTTCACCGAGAGCGGCTACTACTCGCGCGAGTTCGCACGGCGCACGCACGCCGGCATGGTCGGCATCAACGTCGGCATCCCGGTGCCTGTCAGCTTCTTCCCGTTCGCCGGGCACAAGCAGTCGTTCTTCGGCGAGAGCCACGTGTTCGGCCTCGACGGCATCCGCTTCTTCACCGAGAGCAAGTGCGTCACCTCGCGCTGGTTCACCGAGGCCGAGAAGAAGGAGAAGAAGGTCGGCACGTGGGAGGGCACGGTCAACAAGCAGTGGTGACCGGGGCGTAGGCGCTCCACGCACGACCCGTACTGAAGGGGGCGGGGCCTCAAGGCCCCGCCCCCTTCTTCGCGCCCCGGCGGGACCCGCTCCCGACGCGGTCGCTTCCCTCCCTGGGTGTTATGGGCATATGCTCCAGAAGCCGCGCGGACGGCCCGCGGTCTCGAACGCCGGACGGCCACTGGCCGTGAGGCGACATGTAGACTAAAGGTCCGCGGCGCCCAGCCGCAGCGTCCGCGTCGCGGGCAAGATGGAGTCAAGGCTCTCGTAGTGCTCCTCCGAAACCGAGTCCCGGCGGGAGGTGGTACCGACGTTCGGCGCCCGGCAGAGGCCGCGCGCGGACGCATGAGAGACGATGATCCGCATCGAACGGCCGCCGGCCGTGCCGACGTCGCGGCGGCCCCCCTCGCAGCGCACATGCGATGCCTGTCTGGTCAGTCCGCAGAGACCGAGGATCGGAGGAGACTAAATGGCAGTTCTCGACGAACCGATCAAGGAAGTCAAGGTACTGAAGAACTACATCGACGGCGAGTGGGTCGAGTCGAAGGGCGAGATCGTCGACGTCGTCAACCCGGCGACCATGCAGACGATCTCCAAGGTGCCGATCTCGACGAAGGAGGAGATCGACTCCGCCGTCCAGGCCGCCCAGGAGGCCTACCACGACTGGCGCCGCACCACGCCGCTCGCGCGATCGCGCCTGCTCTTCAATCTGAAGGCCCTCCTCGAGGAGAACTTCGAGAAGGCGAGCCGCATCCAGACGCAGGAGCACGGCAAGTGCATCGACGAGTCGCGCGGCGAGTCGCGGCGCGGCATCGAGAACGTCGAGGTCGCCTGCGGCATCCCGACCCTGATGCAGGGCTACATCTCCGAGGACGTCGCCCGCGGCATCGACGAGCTGTGCATCCCCACACCGCTCGGCGTGTTCGGCGTCATCGGCCCGTTCAACTTCCCGTGGATGATCCCGCTCTGGTCGGTCCCGTACGCCGTGGCGACCGGCAACACGGTCGTGGTCAAGCCCTCCAGCGAGGTCCCCAACAGCCAGACCTTCCTCTGCGAACTGGCCGAGGAGGCCGGGTTCCCGCCAGGCGTGTGGAACATGGTCCACGGTGGCCGGACGGTCGTCAGCGGGATGCTCGACCACCCCGACATCCAGGGCATCACCTTCGTCGGCTCGACCCCCGTCGGGCGCGACGTCATCTACAAGCGCTGCGGCGAGACGGGCAAGCGCGTCATCGCCCAGTGCGGCGCCAAGAACTTCATGACCATCATGCCGGACTGCGACGTCGACAACACCGTCTCCGGCATGATGACCTCCTTCTTCGGCAATGCCGGCCAGCGCTGCCTCGCGGCCGCCAACGCGGTCATCGTCGGCGAGGACGACAAGTTCTACGAGGACTTCGTCGCCAAGGTCGTCGACAAGGCCAAGAACATCAAGGTCGGCTACGGGCTCGACGAGTCCATCCAGATGGGGCCCCTGCGCGACGAGGCCAAGAAGCAGAACGTCCTCAAGTACATCGACATCGGTCTCGAGGAAGGCGCGGATCTGGTCCTCGACGGGCGCGACTTCACCGTCCAGGGCGGCCTCCCCGAGAACTGCTTCGTGGGCCCGACCGTCTTCTCGAACGTGCGTCCCGAGTCCCGGGTCGGTTCGGAGGAGATCTTCGGCCCGGTCATGAGCATCATGCGCGCCAAGGACCTCGACGAGGCGATCGAGATCACGAACGCCAACCCGTACGCCAACGGCCACTCGATCTTCACGCAGAACGGCGCGAACGCCCGCTACTTCCAGTACAACGTGGTCAGCGGCAACGTCGGCATCAACATCGGCATCACGGCGGCGATGGCGTTCTTCCCGTTCGGCGGCCTGAAGGACTCCTTCTTCGGCACGCTGCACACGCAGGGCAAGGACGCGGTCCGCTTCTTCACCGACACCAAGGTCGTCATCCAGCGCTGGTTCTGACAGAGGGGATGGGCTGTCTATGACACTCCACACAGCTTCAGAAGGCATCTCCTACGCGCGCGAGATGGAGGAGGCGACGGCCGGGTACTACGAGGAGCTGGCGAAGCGCTTCCCGGACCACGCCGAGACCTTCACCGCGTACGCGAAGGCCAACCACAAGTTCGTCGCCAACGTCCAGCGCACGTACTATGGCGTCATCACCGACGGCATCGAGGGCTGCTACGCCTTCAGGAGCCTCGAGGCCGATGACTACGTCGTCGACGTGGAGCTCGGCGACGACGCCGATCTCGCCGGCGCCGTGGCCAAGGCGATCAAGAACGAGGAGACCATCGTCGCCTACTACAGGGAGGCAGCCGAGCAGTCGAAGGGCGTGATGCACGACGTGCCGCACGCCTTCCTCCTGGTGGCCAAGAAGAAGACCGCGCGCATCGACGAGCTCAAGGCCCTGGCCGCGAGCTGAACGAGCGAGGGCAGGACGCGCCGCCCGTCGGCGGCGCGTCCTGCCGACCGGAGCGGAGGGCCCCGCTCGCCACGGCGAGCGGGGCCCTCCGTCACCCGGCGCCCGCCGGGCACGGTGCGTGTGAGTGCGACCGCCGGTCCTGGGTAGAGTGGGCCCGACGCCCGGCCCGCGGGTGAGCGCCGACAGGCGGACTCCGCGAGGGCCGGGCGCCCCTGACCGGCACGACAAAGGAGAGCAGCGTGGCGCGCCAGTTTCCCAGCATCGTCAACCTCGGCTCGGCCCTCCGCTTCGCCCTCGAGGCCGAGCAGGCCGGCGCCGACTTCGCCGCGGCCGCGGGGGTCGTCGCCCCGGACGAGGCGTGGCAGGCCAAGCTCGAAGAGCTCCTCTGCGCGCACGACGACCGCGTGGCCAAGCTCGGCGCTCTCGACCCGCCCGCGGCCCTGGCGACCCCCGAGCCCCTGCACGGCCTCGACGGCTCGCCGTACGCGGCGGTGCTCGGCGGCGAGCCGGCCGTCACGTGGCCGGCGGCGGCCGAGCAGATGGCGGTCGTAGAGGACACGATCGCCGACTACCACGAGGCCTTCGTGGACCACGCCGGCGAAGCTCTCGCCGAGCAGGTGCGGCTCTTCGGCAAGTCGGCCCGCCAGGCCCGCGGGGCCGCCGCCCAGATCCGCGAGATGCTCGACTGACGGAGCGCGGGGCCGCACCCCGGCGGCGAGAGACGGCGCCGGGCCGGCCAGACCACGCGCGGCCCCCGCCCCCGGCTCTTCGACGACGCCCCGTGCCGGCGAAGGGGCGTGGCGCACGCCGGAGGCTCGGCCGGGGGTGCGCACGCCCGGCCTTCCCACTACCATGAGGCACACCGGGAGGCCGTCCTCGCCCGCACCCGGCGTGCGGCGCGGCGCCGTGACGGCCGGGGCGAGGTGAGGCGATGGCGGAGCGCGGCAGGCACGGCGACACGTGGGGGAGGGTCCGCTGGGTGCGCCGCGCCGTCCAGGTCGCGGCGCTCGTCCTCTTCGTCGTCCTGCTCTTCAGCGGCCTGCAGCGACGCGACCCGCTCCCCTGGACCGACCTCTTCTTCCGCCTCGACCCTCTCACCTCGCTCGCCACGATGGTCGCCGCCCGCGAGTGGCTCGTGCGTCTCGCCTGGGCCCTCGTGACGGTCGCCGTGACGGTCGCCGTCGGCCGCGTCTGGTGCGGCTGGATCTGCCCGCTCGGCACGCTGCTCGGCTGGTTCCGCTTCGGTACGGCACGGCGGCTGGAGCGCCGCGTCCCGCCGCGCCTCCGCGTCACCAAGTACGTCCTGCTGGTGGCGATCGTGGCCATGGCCCTGTTCGGCGCCCTCACCCTCCTCGTCCTCGACCCGATCACCATCATCACGCGCACCGCGACGGCCTCGCTGCTGCCCGCCTTCGACTTCCTCGTCACCGAGGCCCAGCGGCTGGCACTCCAGTGGCCCGCCCTCGACCCCGTGGTCGACTGGGTCGACACGACCTTCCGGGGCACGGTGCTGCCGGTCACGCCCCCGCGGTTCGAGCAGTCGCTCGTCATCCTCGTCGTCTTCCTCGCCGTCATCGCCCTGAACGTCTTCGCCGACCGTTTCTGGTGCCGCTACCTCTGCCCTCTCGGCGCCCTGCTCGCGCTCGTCGCCAAGGTGCAGGTCCTGCGACCGCTGGTCGGCACCGGCTGTTCGCGCTGCGGACCGTGCGCCGACGCCTGCCGGCTCGGCGCCATCGAGATGCCGGCCGAGGGCGGAGCGCGGGTGACGAGCTCAGAGTGCACGATGTGCCTCGACTGCCTGGTGGCCTGCCCGAGCGCCGGCGTCCTGGGCATCGGCCGCGCCGTGGCGGCGGGACCCTGGCGCGACTACGACCCCGGCCGCCGCACGCTGCTGGCGGCGGGCGCCGGCGGCCTCGCCGCCGGCGCGCTGCTCGCCTTCGGCGCGCGCCCCGCCGCGGCCGACCCGCGCCTGCTGCGCCCGCCCGGCGCCGGCGACGAAGCCGCGTTCCTCGCGCGCTGCCTGCGCTGCAGCGAGTGCATGAAGGCCTGCCCGACCTCCGGTCTCCAGCCGGCACTCGGCCAGGCCGGCGTCGAGGGCTTCTGGACCCCCGTCCTCGTGCCGCGCATCGGCCAGTGCGACTACGGCTGCGCCGCCTGCGGCCAGGTCTGCCCCTCGGGGGCGATCCCGCCGCTGCCGCTGCCGGAGAAGCGCCGCCAGGTCATCGGCCTCGCGGTCATCGACCACACGCGCTGTCTGCCGTGGGCCGAGAACACGCCCTGCATCGTCTGCGAGGAGATGTGCCCGGTGCCGGAGAAGGCGATCAGGCTCGCGGGGCAGGGGCGCGGCGGCGGGCTCGGCCAGGGGCAGGGTCAGGGCCTCGGGCAAGGTCAGGGCGCCGGCCAGGGGGAGGGCCTCGGGCAAGGCGAAGACGTCGACGGGGGCCTCTTCGTCGAGCGCGTGGCACGCCCCAAGGTCGTCCCCGAGCTCTGCATCGGCTGCGGCATCTGCGAGACCAGGTGCCCCGTGGAGGGGGCGTCGGCCATCGTCGTCCGGCGACTCCCGTGAGCGTCGTCGACGACCTGCGCGCGGCACGGCTCTTCGAGAGCCTCCCCGACGAGCAGCTCGCGCGTCTCGCCGCGGTCGCGCGAGCGCTCGACCTCCCCGAGGGGCACCGCGTCTTCTCCCAGGGCGACGCCGCCGAGGCCTTCTTCCTGCTCGCCGAAGGGCGCGTCAAGGTCTTCAAGTCCTTGCGCGACGGGCGCACGGCGACCTTGCGCCACGTCCACGGCGGAGAGACCTTCGGCGAGTCCGTGCTCTTCCACGAGACGTATCCGTCGAGCGCCGAGACGATGGCACCGGCGCGCCTCCTGCGCTTCGGCACCGACGACTTCCTGGCCGTGTGTACCGAGTACCCGGACGTCGCCGTCCACCTGCTCGCCGCGATGGCGCGCCTCATGGTCCTTCTGAACCGGCGCGTCGAGGAGCTGTTGTTGCCGGTGCCGGCCCGGCTCGCGCGCTACCTCCTCGAGCTCGCCGACGAGCAGCTCGAGCCGGCGCGCTCTCCGGGGGGCGGAGAGGGTCCCCGCGTCGTCCGCCTGCCGACGACGAAACGCGAGCTCGCGGCGCGGCTGGGCACGGTCCCGGAGACGCTGAGCCGCACCTTCGACCGCCTCAAGCGCGGCGAGGTGCTGCGCATGAGCGGCGACCACGAGCTGGTCGAGATCCTGAGCTTCGAGAAGCTGCGCCGCATCGCCCAGGAGTAGCGCGGCCCCCGGCCGCCTCCGCGGCCGGCCGACGCGCCGACCGGTGGCGGCGGGCGGGCGGCCTCACGGCCGCCCGCCCGCCGCCACACCCACCCTCGGGCGAGTGCTCCGGTCCGCTCGTGCCTGGGGGTCAGCCCGCGTAGCCCCCCTTGCCGACGCGCTTCACCCAGACCTGGGTGAGCACGAGGTAGACGATCGCCCCGGTGAGCAGCGAGGGCACGCTCGCCGTCATGTAGGGGAACGGCGCCGAGTACCAGAGCGACACCGGGTTCAGCAGGAGCAGATAGACGCCCACGCCGGCCGCGAGGGCGATGTAGGCGGCGATGTTCCAGCCTCGCCAGTAGTCGTAGGGGCTCCCCGGACGGTGGCTGAAGATCGCCCAGAGGTCGAGCTTCTGACCACGCAGGAAGAAGTAGTCGACGATCACGATGCCGATGATCGGCGCGTAGACCAGGCTGATCCAGTACAGGAACTGGAAGAAGTTGTCGTAGATCGCGCTGGGTCTGATCAGCAGCAGCGCGGACAGCCCGAGGAAGATGGCGACGAGCAGCGGCCACGACATGCCGGAGAGCCACTTCACGCTCTCCTGACGCATCGCCACGCAGACCTGATAGGCCTGCACCGACATGGTGGTGATGTTGGCGAAGCCGATCCAGATGAGGATGAGGATGCCGAAGCCCGCCCCGGTCAGGGGGATCATCCAGTTCGTCGGGTCGGAGTCCTCGTAGCGCAGCGCCGCCATGAGGCCCACCGTCTGCGCGATCAGGGTGACGACGAAGAGCCCGACGACGGTCGCCCACATGGCGCTGCGCTGCGTGGTCGCGAGCCGCGACAGGTTGCCCTGCGCCGGCCACCAGGAGAGGCCGCCGGCGATACTGAACTCGACCACCATGACGAAGTCGAGCAGCGGGTCGCCGAAGGGCTCCAGAGGCTCGATCGCGGTGAAGTCCGACCAGCTGTTGTCGCGAAAGAGGAAGAAGAGCATGACGACGATGACCACCGAGAGCCCCGGAGCCGCGATGCGGTTGAACCACTTGAGCGCCACGGGACCCTTGACCACCACGAGCCACGCCGAGAACAGGGCGGCGAGGCCGAAGAGGGCGACGAGGAAGTGGTCGCCGTCGTAGCTCGTGCCGGCGAGCTGGTTGACGATGTTGACGGAGGCGCGGCCGAACATCACGGCGAGGATCCCCGACCAGCCGATGCAGACGAGGAAGTTGACGATGTAGATGAGCGGCTTGATGCCGTGGCGGCCGAAGACGGCGCGCACCATGGAGAAGTGCTCGAGCCCGTACTTGGTGTCGCCGAGCACGCTGACGACCACGACGCCGACCCCGATCGCGTTGCCGACGACCATGGCGGCGATGCCGGCCCTGAGGCCGAGGAAGTAGACGACGTCGCCGCCGATGAGGAAGGCCCACGTGGCGATCGCGAGGCCGATCATCACCCAGCTGAAGTCGAAGAACCCCCACACGCGGTCGCCGCGGTTGACGGGGATGGTCCCGAACAGGGCGTCCTTCTCGCTGACGGCGGCGAACTCTTCCTGCACTTCGGTCGCCATCTCAGTACCCCCACACGATGAAGCCCACGGCGCAGACGACGAAGAACCCGATGAAGGCGAGCCAGTCGACACCCGTGAAGTCCTTGCGTGCGGGATCGCTGTAGGTGGGATCGGTGATCTCGATCAGACGTGCCTTGAGGACGGGATCGATGTCTGGTCCCGTCGAGTGCTCACTCATTTGACTGCGTTCCCCCTTCCGGTCGCCGAGCGCCGTCGCTCGGCGGTTCCATCGCCTCCAACGCCATCGCTGCGCCAGACGCACCGCCCCACAGACGTCGTCGTCAGGGCGGCGCCGGCAGGAGCGTGCGCCTGTCGCCGTTCGTGCGTCCGTCGACCCGGCGTCGCCGCGGTCCGAACAGCCACCGAACGTCGCCGACCTCATCCTTCGGCAGCCTCCTCACTTGGCTGGGTAGAATCCGCAGGGCTCGTCGGACATGTTCATGGCGACGTGCTTGACCACCGTGAACTCCTCGAGACCGGGCAGGCCGCCCTCGACACCGACGCCGCTGAGCTTGCGCCCGCCGCCCGCCGCGCTGGCCAGCGAGGCGAACCACGTGTTCACCCAGATAGCCCCAGCCTTGAGCCGGCTGCTGACCCGCAGCGCCCTCGTCAGATTGGACGTCCAGATCCCTGCCGAGAGGCCGTAGTCGGTGTCGTTGGCGAGTGCGACCGCGTGGTCCTCGTCGTCGAAGGGCAGCACGGCCAGCACGGGCCCGAAGATCTCCTCGCGGGCGATGGTCATGCCCGGGGTGACGCCGGCGAAGACCGTGGGTTCAAAGAAGTAGCCCGGCCGGTCGATGCGCTCGCCGCCGCAGACCAGGTGCGCGCCTTCCTCCAGGCCCTTCGCGATGTAACGCTCCACGGTGGCCAACTGCTGCGCCGAGACCAGCGGGCCCATCTCGGTGGCGGGATCGATGGCCGGACCGATGACGAGCCCTTCGGCACGCTCCGCCAGGGCGGCGACGAACTCGTCGTGGAGGCTGCGCTCGACGATCAGCCGCGTGCCGGCGGTGCACACTTGCCCGGCGGTCGTGAACATGGCGAGCATCTGACCCTGGATGGCAGCCTCGAAGTTGCAGTCCGCAAAGACGACGTTGGCGCTCTTGCCGCCCAGTTCGAGCACGCACTTCTTGACGGTCCCCGAGGCGAGACGGCCGACCTCTCGCCCTACCTCGACGCTGCCCGTCAGCGTGACCATGTCGACGAGCGGCGAGGCGGCGAGTGCAGACCCGACCTCGCCGCCGGGGCCGGTGAGCACCTGCACGACGCCCGGCGGCGCCCCCGCTGCGTCGAAAACCTCCGCCAGCAGCAGCGCCGTCAGCGGAGTGATGGAGGCCGGCTTGAGGATCACGCTGTTCCCTGCCGCCAACGCCGGAGCGAGCTTGGTCACGGCGATGTCGATGGGGTAGTTCCACGGCACGATCGCCGCGACGACGCCGACCGGCTCACGGGTGACTGCACTCGAGAGCGTCCCGTCGATCTTGAGTGGCTGCCCCTGCCTGTCACAGGCGAGCCCGGCGAAGAACTCGAAGGTCCTCGCACACCCTTCCACCTCGTCGACGCTCTCGGCGATCAGGTGGCCCTGCTGTAGCGTCTCCAGGTGGCCGATCTCGGCGGCGCGCTCACGCAACCCCATCGCCACGGCTCGCAGCAGATCGGCGCGCTCCAGCCCCGTCGCTCGCCCCCACGGTCCCTCGTCGAACGCCCGGCGCGCGGCGCGGATGGCGCGCTCTGCATCCGCCGCGCCGGCTCTCGTGCAGGTCGCGAAGACCGTGCCGGTCGACGGGTCCTCGATCCCGTCGGCGGCACCGCCCTCCGCTTCCACGAAGGCGCCGTCCACGTACATCCGGTAGTGCCGCCCGTCCAAGCTGCTGCGCCCAGAGCCGGTGTGAGTGCTGTCCGTCATCGTGCCTCCAGACCTTCTCAGACCACCATCGAGCCGCCGTCCACGACGAGCTCGGCGCCGGTGATGTAGGCGGCTTCATCGCTCGCGAGGAAGAGCGCCGCGTTCACGATGTCGCGCGGCTGCGCAAGGCGACCCAGCGGGATGTACTCGCAGGCGCCGGCGATCCACTCCTGGCTCACCGTCTTCTCGGCCTGCATCGGCGTGTCGACGAAACCCGGGTGGATGCAGTTGGCGCGCACGTTCCTGTCGGCGAACTGCACCGCGAGCGAGCGTGTGAGCGAGATGACCGCGCCCTTGCTGCACGTGTAGGCGTCCTGCGGGACAGGGTCGCCGAGCAGGGCCGACACCGAACCGATGTTGACGACTGCTCCCCCACCCGCCTGGATGAGCTTGGGAATGCCGTACTTGCAGACCCAGACCATGCCCTTGAGGTTGATGGCCATGACCCTGTCCCACACGGCGTCGTCGGTCTGCAGGACGCCGAAGTCCTTGTCGCGCCACAGCACCCCTGCGTTGTTGTAGATGATGTGGAGGCCGCCGAAGCGGGCGCAGCCGGCCTCGACTGCGGCCGCGACGGCGGCCTCGTCGGCGACGTCGGCGATGCAGGTGACGATCTCGCCGCCGCCGTCCGCGACGGCGGCGGCAGTCTCCGCCAGCGCAGCCTCGTCGACGTCCAGTGCCACGATGCCGGCGCCCTCGCCGGCGAACACCTCGCAGGCTTCACGGCCCATGCCCATTCCGGCGCCGGTGATCAGTGCCACCTTGTCTCGAAGTCTCTCTCCCATCTGTCGCTCCTGTCTCTGCGCCTGCGGAGCATCTCCCGAGGCGCTCGCCGATGTCGTCAGGCCTGCTCGTACAGCACGGCGCGTTCCCAGTCGGTGACCGCGCTCTCGAAGGTCTCCAGTTCGTGCTCGATGAACGTCACGCAGTGGCGCACCACGTCGGGGGTGAGGATCTCGGCCGCCAACTCCGAGTCGCGGAAGCGCGCGAGCGACGCTGCGAGCGTCTGCGGCAGGCGCTCGACGCCGGGCAGTTCGCGCGCGTTGGTGGTGGCGTACGGTCCCGGCTCCAGCCCGTGCTCCACGCCGTACAGACCGGAGCCGATCATGGCCGTGTAGGCGAGATAGGGGTTCACGTCGGCGCCGGGCACCCGGTTCTCGATGCGCGCCCCGGCGCCCTCACCCACCACACGGAACGCCACGGAGCGGTTGTCGTGACCCCAAGCGTTGGAGCACGGGGCGAAGTCTTCGCCGCGCAGGCGCTTGTAGGAGTTGACGTACGGTGCGTAGAGGGGCATCAGCTCAGCTACGCCGTGCATGAGGCCCCCAAGGAAGTGCCGCATGGCGGCCGGCGTCTCCTCGCCTTCTGCAGCAAACAGATTCACCTCGCCCGCCGCGTCCCACAGGCTGATGTGGATGTGGCAACTCGAGCCCGACACGGGCTGGGCCGACGCCGTCGTCCCGGCGAAGGGCAGGGCCATGAACGTCACGCTCAGGTCGTGTCGCTGGGCGAGTTCCTTCACACCCTCCTTGTAGACGATGTGACGATCGGCCGACTCGAGCGCCTCCGCGTACCGCAGATTCACCTCCGTCTGGCCCCAGCCGTACTCCCCCTTGCTGCACTCCACCGGGACGCCGACGGCGGTGAGAGTGCCGCGCACGTCCGCGAGGAACGGCTCGACCTGCGCCTGGCCGAGGACGAGGTAGTCGTTGCAGAAGCCGGGGGCCGGAGTGAGCTCACGATAGGCCTTCGCCCTCGCCTCGTCGTAGCTCTCGCGAAACACGTGGAACTCGAGCTCTGAGGCGGTCTTGCAGGTGAAGCCGGCGGCGGCGGCGCGGGCGAGCTGCCGGTGGAGCATGGTGCGCGGCGCGATCGAGATGTCGGCGCCGTCCTCCTCGACCAGGTCGCAGATGATGAGCGCTGTCTTCTCCGCCCACGGGACGACGCGCGCCGTCGACATGTCCGGGCGCCCGTGCATGTCGTGGTAGCCGGTGTGCCAGCCGGTGTAGTCGAGCTGGCCGACGAACTCCTGACCGAGATCCCAAGCCACGTTGACCGAGCAGGTCATCATGCCTTGCTCCGGGTCCTCGGCGAAGAACGGCGCGTGCACACGTTTGCCGAAGAGGCGGCCGTAGCGGTCCGGAGCGGCAAGGATCACGGTAGCGACCGCGCCCTGCCCGATCAGCTCGAGCAGCCGCTCTCTCGACACACGACCGACCTGCGGGTCGCCGCGTATGGTCCCATCGCTCACAGTCGCCTCCAATCGTCACCAGGGTCCTCGCCCCCGACTATCGAGATGAGGCCGACGAGCACGCCACAACGTTCGGCCATCGATGCGACCTCGATGTACTCGTCGGGTGAGTGGTCGCGACCCCCGATGGGGCCGAGTCCGTCGAGGGTACGGATGCCGGCACTGGCCGTCCAGCAGCCGTCGGACGCTCCGCCGGTCTCCGTCACACCGATCGATGTCCCCACGCGACCGGCCAAGGAGACGGCCGTCTCTGCCAGCCGGCGGGACCCGTCACTCGGCGCCATGGCCGGCCAGATGTCGCCGTGACGCACGTCGAAGGTCACCCCTTCGGCGCGGCCGATCTCCTTCGCTCGCCGGAGCACCGAGGCCACGACCGCCTCCGTCCAGCCGCGCACGTCGACCTCCATGCGAGCGGCGTCCGGGACGGTCGCGAAGTGGGCGCCGCCATGGAGGCTCCCTACGGACAGGGTCACCCCATCGGAGCGTTCGAACTCGCCGCGCAGAGCGTCGAGCCGCACGGCTTCCCGACACAGCGCAAGGACGGCGTTGCGACCCTGTTCAGGACTCGCGCCTGCGTGCGCCGAAGCGCCCGTCGCGACGATCTCGAGCTTACAGCACGCCTTCCTCCGGACCACCAGGGAGCCGTCCTCTCTGGCGCACTCGAGAACGAAGCAGGCGTCGGCACCACGGATCCTCTTGAACGTGGAGAAGGGACCGGCGTCGCGACTCTCCTCGTCGGGCACGCTGTGCAACTCCACGGTGACTGAGGGCGGGCCGAGAGCCGCCAGGCACTCCATCGCAGCCAGACCCAGCAGCAGGCCACCCTTCATGTCCGCCGTGCCGGGGCCGTAGGCCCGGCCATCCTCCACACGAAGACCCTCCCTCTCGGCGGTGCCGGCCGGAAAGACCGTGTCGTGGTGGCCCAGCAGCACCACCCTGCGCTCGCCGACACCCTGCAACCGGAGCACGAGTGTGCTGCCCGACGGCCCAGGCACCACCTCCGCCGTACAGCCGGCCTCCGAACCCCACTCGGCCAGCATCTCGACCACCTGCTCTCGCCCACTGGGGCTGTCCCGACCGGAGTCGGTGCAGACCAACCTGCGGAGGCGGTCAAGGAGGCGAGGCGCCTGCAGCGACACCCTCTCGGCCGCCGCCCGCGCCGCCGCAGCGGCCACGACTCCCGTCTCGACTGCCCTCACCACCGTCACCTTGTCTCCTCACCGGATGCCTCTCAGCGACAGCGTCGTCATCCTCCTCGCGCAGACCGAAGCGCTGTCCTTTGCCTGCGAGCGTTGTGGAGCATATGCTTCGTTATTGGCTTAGTCAATCAGAATAAGTGCAAACACTTCATCGCCTTCCTGCGGGGCCGGCGGGAGGAGTCGATCTTCAGGGAGGGGGCAGGTCCTCTGGAAGCTGATACTCTCCACCTCACGACAGACGTCCCCCTCTCACCTCCTCGAACACGGGAGAACCCGCGGTGAGCAGAGAGCTCCAGGCCTCCATCGCCCTTCGGCTGCACGAGTGCCTGCCACAGCTGCCCCGCGGCGAGCGGCTCGTCGCCCTGGCTCTCATCAACGACTTCCCGCTCGCCGGCCTGGGAAGCTTGGCCGAACTCGCGAAGAGAGGCGGCGTGAGCGAGGCGACTGTCCTGCGCCTCCTGGCGCGGATGGGGTTCGAGGGCTTCTCCGCCTTCAAGCGTGAGCTCCACCTCGAGCTCAGTGAGCGGACGAAGGGAGCCTCGCTCAAGGACTCTGTCGAGGCCGACCAGGATCTCGAGTCGCCAGAGGCGACGATCTCACGGGTCGCGGCGACCGTCGCAGAGACCGCCAGGAGCTTTCAGTCTGCCGAGTTCGAGCGCGCCGTCAGGCTCCTCGGCGATCCCCGCGTTCGGGTCCACGCGGTCGGGGGCTTCTACTCTCAGTCCGTCGCCTGGTACCTCCGCCTGCACCTCGGCGCGGTCAGGGCCCAGGTCGACTTCCTCCCCTACGCCTCCGCCGAGCTCGCGGAGTGCCTCTCGTCGGCGGGTAGGAGAGACGTCGTCGCCGCCTTCGACTTTCGCCGGTACTCGGCGTCGATCCTGGCGGCGTGTCGGCACGTCAAGGGGAGAGGCGGCAAAGTCGTCCTCTTCACCGACGAGTGGCTGTCGCCGGCCGTCCAGACCGCCGAGGCGGTCCTCGTCGCCCGTACGGAGTCGGTGAAAGGCTTCGACTCGCTCGCCGGCGTCGTCGCCCTCGTGGACGCGCTGCGGGCGAGTGTCTCGAAGATGAACGACTCAGTCGCTGCCGAGCGGGTGGAGGCGCTCGAGTCGCTCCGGGAGACCATCGGCCAGGTCCGGCGTGCCGGCGCGCGCCGCGAGGACGTGTGACAAGGTGATCCACGACAGTGCCTCTACGCGCAGGGCGAGGCTCGCGCGCGCCAGCCTCACCGCGACACGCACGGCCTCTCACGCCTGCATCCTCTGACGGCGAGGGGGCCGGGCGGCGCCTGCCGCCCGGCCCCCTCGCCGTCGGTATGGTCTGAGCGGCGCCCTCTCGCGCCGCCGCGACCTCGCGCGCGTCAGAGCCCGACGCGCGCCCTGAAGCGCTCGACCGAGTTGATCGGGATGTCGAGCAGCTTGCCGATGTTGAACTTGGCCTCGATCATGCCGGCCTCGGCCGGGTGCACGGCAGAGGTGCAGGCCAGGTTCCCGATCCCGTGGTCCTGCCTGATGGTCTCCATCGCGATCGGGTCGGAGAGATCGCGCGTCGAGCAGCCGAGCTTGCCGGCCACGTACTGCTTCGCGTCCTTCAACCGCATCCTGCGGGTCATCTGCATCCGAGCGACCAGGTCTCCGGCCGTCCGGTAACCGCCCATACCCGCGGCGTGCGCGTGCGCGCCCTCCATGCCCTGGGCGTCGCCGGTGCCCGCCTAGTAGCCGTCGATCTTGAGGATCTCG
>Ga0068714_10001263_pt1 | contig 38484 bp, 32 predicted proteins | sample MTBNYHSulfiMetaG_FD_62988 | JGI IMG/M metagenome (GOLD analysis project Ga0068714, IMG submission 62988) | Enrichment culture microbial communities from rom New York Harbor, USA that are MTBE-degrading - MTBE-NYH (New York Harbor Sulfidogenic)... | ecosystem: Environmental > Aquatic > Marine >...
TCGACCGGGTCTACTTCGTCTCGGGCGGCTCGGAGGCGGTTGAGGCGGCCATCAAGTTTGTGCGGACGTATTTCATCGAGCGGGACGGTCCCGGGACCAGGAAGCACAGGGTAATCGCCCGCTGGCACAGCTTCCACGGGAATACCCTGGGGGCCCTCTCGGCAACCGGCCACATGCCCCGGCGGCGCAAGTATGACCCGATGCTCATCGATTTCCCGCACATCCCCGCGTGCTACTGCTACCGCTGTCATTACGGGCTGGCATACCCCGGATGCGGGGTAGCGTGCGCGAGGGCGCTCGAGGAGGCGATAGCCTCCCAAGGACCAGAAACCATCGCCGCCTTCATCGCCGAGCCCATCGTCGGCGCTGCCGGCGGCGCCGTGCCTCCTGTCGACGAGTACTGGCCGATGGTCCGCGAGATCTGCACGAGAAACGACGTCCTGCTCATCGCGGACGAGGTCATGACAGGTTTCGGGCGTACCGGCGCAGACTTCGCCGTCGGCCACTGGGACGTCGCGCCGGATTTGATCGCCTGCGGCAAAGGAATGAGCGCCGGCTACTCGCCGCTTGGAGCCATCATCGTCAACGAGGACCTGCATTCCGTCCTGCGGGAGGGCTCCGGCAAATTCACGCACGGGCACACCTTCGGCGGAAACCCGCTCTCGGCGGCCACCGGCGTCGCCGTTCTCGAGTACTACACGGCCCGTCAGCTTGAAGACAACTCCCGGACAATGGGTGAACTGCTGTTCGGCCTCACGGCGCCGCTTGCCGCCAGCCCGATAGTCGGCGATATCCGCGGCAGGGGCCTCTTCATGGGCGTCGAACTCGTCGCCGACAAGGCGACCCGCAGGCCGTTTCCGCCGGAGATGGCCGTCGGGGAGCAGCTCACCCGCAAGTGCATGGCCCACGGCCTGGTGGTCTATCCAGGCAGCGGCCACGCCGACGGGAAGTCCGGCGACCACGTTCTCGTCGGCCCTCCCCTCACCATCACCGCCCCTCAGGTACGGGAACTCGCGTGCTCGCTGGAGGCCGCGGTGCGGGACCTTGAACGGGAGCTCGGTTTCGGCAGCCTCCAGACCGCGATGTCCTGAAGGAAGGGTCACAAGATGCCCGGATATGATCTTCTGATCCGCAACGGCTGGGTGGTGGACCCGGAAAACAAGATCAACGGCAGGTACGACGTCGGGATAGGCGGGGGCCGGGTCGCCGCCGTGGCCGAGGACATCCCGGAAGGCAAGGCGGAGCGCGTCCTCGATGCCGGAGGGCGCCTGGTGATGCCGGGGATCGTCGACTCTCACGTCCATATCCCCGGGCGGGGCATCGCCCACGCGGAGATGGCCCGGGCGGGAACAACCACGGCGGTGGACTACGGGCGCCACCGGGCGATGCTCGACGAGTTGCCGGCGGCAGGAGCCGGGCTGTGCGTCGCGGGACTGCAGACACTCGGTCCATGGCCGGGAAAAGCGCCGGACACGGCCGAGGTCCGGCGGCTCACGGGCGAGATACTGGCCGAAGGCGCCCTGGGTATCAAGATCATGGGCGGGCACAGCCCCTCAAGTCCGGCCGCGACGGCCCTGATGATCGAGGTCGCCAACAAAGAGCATGCCTACGTGGCTTACCACGTGGGCACCACGGCCACCGGAAGCCAGCTTCAGGGCATGCGCGAGATGTACGGGCTCGCCGGCCGAAACCGCCTCCACGTCGCCCACGTCAATGCGTACCTGCGGGGGATGGTTCGCCCTTCGCTGGAGGAAAACATCGAGGCCTTCGAGGGCCTCGCGGCGGCGTACTGGATGGTCTCGGAGTCGCACCTGGGACCCCGGAACGGGACCGGGGGAAGGATCGGCGAGGACGGGATGCCCGCGGACTGGGTGACTCGCAATTGCCTGCAGATGGGGGATTACGAGATCACCCGGGCCGGCATGAGGCAGGCCATCGCCGACGGCTACGCAGTCGTCAACCACCTCCGCGAGGGGCGCATTTTGCAGGCCGGAGGCGCCGAGGGCGTGCGCCTCTGGGAGGAGGCCGGGACCCGGGTCGGCGTGAGCTTCCCGGTCAACCTGAGGTCGACCGCCCTGTTGTGCGCCACGGCGAAGGTCCGGCGTGACGACGGTTCGCGGCGATTCGTGGTCGACGCCATCGCCACGGACGGCGGCTCGTGGCGCAACTACATCCCCCAAAACGGCCTCGCTCTGGTAAGGTTCGGCGCCCTCACGATTGAGGAGTTTGTGCTCAAGTGCTCGACCGTGCCCGCCCGGCTGTACGGGATGAACTCCAAAGGCCACCTGTCGCCGGGCGCGGATGGCGACGTCAGCATTCTCGACCACGAGCGCCTGGCTGCCTACGCGACGATAGTCGGCGGCCGGGTGGTGATGCTCGACGGCAAGGTGCTGGGATCGGGTGCCACGGTCGTCTGCACGGCCAGGGGGCGGGAGAGGCTGGCCGCGCGGGGCTTTGAAACACAGGTCGTCGACATAGACCAGAGCCTGTTCTGGACCAAAGGCGGCCGCGATCCCGGGCCCGGGACAATCGAGATTTTCTAGCCTCAAAGAAAACCTGAATCCCATTGGGAGGGCCGGCAATGGAGAAGTCCAGGCCGCTGGAAGGGCTGGTGGTGCTCGGGGTCGAGCAGTACATCGCCGGCCCGTACTGCACTATGTTGCTCGCCGACGCGGGGGCCGAGGTTGTCAAGGTTGAGCGGCCCGGGGTCGGCGACCCACGCAGGACGATAGGCCCGTACGTGATGTCCGGGGACGGTAGGACGCGCGTCAGCGGCGGTTTCCTCGAATACAACCGCAACAAGAAGAGCGTTACTCTCAACCTCCAGCACCCCAAGGGTAAGGAAGCGCTGCGGCGGTTAGCCTCCGGGGCCGACGTCCTGGTCGAGAACTTCCGGCCGGGAACCATGGATCGTCTCGGACTCGGCTACGCCGAGCTGAGCAAGATCAATCCCGGGATCGTCTATGCCGCTATAAGCGGTTTCGGCCAGCTCCCGGAGTATGAGGGGCCGTACAGCTCGTGGCCTGCCTTTGACATCGTTGCCGAGGCGATGAGCGGCGTCATGCATCTGGTCGGATTCGCCGACCGTCCGCCCACGACGACCCTCTACGGCCTCGCGGACACGTACTCGGGGATGACCACCGCCCTGGGAATCATGTTCGCCCTCCACGAGCGCCGGCGCACCGGTCTGGGGCAATTCGTCGACACCGCGATGTATGACGCCATGCTGGCGCTCAACGAGCGTTGCCTTGCCACCTACTCGCTTACAGGCGAGGTCCCGATGCGCGGGAAGGAGCTTATCCAGGGGCCCCGCGGGGCGTTCAGGGCCAAGGACGGATACGTCGCCCTGAATATCCCGACCGATGACCTGTGGAAACGCCTGACCACTGTCCTGGGGCGCGACGATCTCGTGACCGACGAGAGGTCCAGGGACGGCCCCAGCCGGGCCCGGAACTGCGATTTTTTTCTGCGGCCGGTGATCGAAGAATGGATGTCCTCCAAGACCAAGGACGAGGCTGTCGAGCTGCTGATGGCCGCCGGCGTGCCCGCGGGACCGGTTCAGACCGCGGACGAGATATGCACGTGCCCCCAGGTCTCCGCCAGGGGCATGCTCGTCGAGGTCGATGACCCCGACCTGGGACCGGTGAAGCTCGCCAGGACGCCCGTGCGGCTGTCGCGAGCGGCCGAGGTCGAGGGCCGGGCGGCCCCGCGTCTTGGAGAGCACACGGACGAGGTCCTCGGCCGCTTCGGCTACACGCGGGTCCAGATCGAGGAGTTGAGAAAAGAGGGCGTCGTCTAGGGGCCCGGCGAACGAAGGGGGCACTCAAATGGTCACTGCCGGCGGCCGTTCCGCCGTGATCGTATCCGCCGTCCGGACCGCGATAGGCAGGTTCGGGGGATCCCTCGCCGGATTTACGGCCGTTGAGCTCGGCGCAAAGGCGGGCACGGAGGCCCTCAAGAGGTCGGGGATTGCCGCCTCCGAGGTTGACGAGGTCATCATGGCCAACGCCCGTCAGGCGGGAGCCGGTCCCAATCCCGGCAGGGCCGTCGTGCCGCTCTGCGGCCTGCCGTACTCCGTCCCCGGATCGACGATCAACATGGCCTGCGGCTCGGGACTCAAGGCCGTGGAGATGGCGAGCCAGTCGATCTCGCTGGGTACGTCGGATGCGGTGCTGGTCATCGGGTCGGAAGCGATGAGCCAGATACCTTATCTTCTTCCGGGGGCACGCTGGGGCCACCGCCTGGGCAACGGTGAACTCCTGGACTCCCTGCACAAAGATGGTTTCATCTGTGCCCTGACGCACCAGAACATGGGCCTGACCGCCGAGAACGTGGCCGAAAGGTACGGGATCACCAGGGAGGAAAGCGACCGGTACGCGGTCCTGTCGCAGAACCGCGCGGAGGCCGCCATCCGTGCCGGGCACTTTGGGACACAGATAGCCCCGGTGGAGGTGCCACAGCGCAGGGGGCCGCCCGTGGCGTTCTCGCAGGACGAGCACCCGCGCTTTGGCTCGGACCTGGCGGGGGTGGCCCGTCTGCAGCCAGCGTTCAAGCCCGGCGGTATCGTGACCGCCGCCAGCGCGTCGGGGATCACAGATGGAGCGGCGGCCCTGGTTATCGTGGCCGAAGACTTCGCCAGGGCCCACGGTCTTGCCCCCGTCCTGCGGGTCAGAAGCATCGCCTCTGCCGGCGTAGACCCGAACTACATGGGCCTGGGCCCGGTGCCGGCGACTCGAAAAGCCCTGGCTCAGGCAGGGATGTCTCTTAGCCGGATTGACCTGATAGAGATCAACGAGGCCTTCGCCCCGCAGGTACTGGCCTGCGAACGCGAGCTGGGATACGGCCCGGAGAAGGCCAACGTCGACGGTGGGGCCATCGCCCTCGGCCACCCCATCGGGATGACCGGCGTCCGCCTGGTGGTGGCCCTGGCCCATGCAATGCCCAGGCTGGACGCCGGCCTGGGACTGGCCACGCTGTGCATCAACGGCGGAATGGGGATGGCCGTGGTCCTCGAGCGGGCCGGGTGAATCAGGCCCGGACCTACCGCCCCCGGATCTCGACGCTGCCGTAGTCGCTCCAGGCCTCGACCGCCGTCCCGCCGCCGTTGAGGTCCTGTCGTATCTGGCTGCGGCTCCCGTATCGGGTGACCTGCAGCGGCAGGTCTGTCTGGACCGTTGACCGCTCGGAAACGGCCAGCACCGTAACTGGACTCGATTTGGGGACCTCGATCAGTATGGAGCCGTGGGTGGAGCGGGCCAGGCAGCCGGCGCCGGGCGGCGAATCGTAGTGGACCCGGACGGCGCCGTAGGTGGTTTCGGCGGTGACCGCCCCGGAAGGCCTCCGCAGGACGATACTCCCGTGTTCGGCGGAGAGGGCGGCCCCGCCCGTGATGCCGTCGCAATCCGCATCGCCGTGCCTGCTGGTAAACCTGAGACCGCCCGCGAGATCCCTGGCCTGGAGACCGCCGAAGCCGGTCCTGACGTCGGCCGGGCCGTTCAATCGCTCAAGCGTGACGTCCCCGAACTCGGTCTCTATGGAGACCCCGGCGTCAAGCCCGGAAACCAGCACGTCGCCAAATGACGACCTTACCTCAAGCTCCACGCCGGGCAGGACGAGCACGTCAAGGTTGGCGCGGGCCCGCCGGGCGGTTTCGCTGATCTCTCCCCTCACCGTGACGGTCGTCACCCCGGCTACCGTCTCCGCGTCAACGGTCACGCCTTGGGCCAGGCTTCGGGCGGCGCTCTCGGTGAAGGCCTCCCCGGCGACCTCCGCCGTCACCCGCGGAACCTTGCCCTCCGGCACTGGAAGGACGCGTACGTCCCCGAAATGCACATCCAGCCTGACCCTGGTCACGCCGGCGAAATCCACCGGAACCGCCCGCGTGTCGGTGACCGCCGACCCGGGTCCCTTGCCGCTGATCGGGCCGTAGCCGTAATCGCTGAATATGCTCACGGTTGCGGCGAGGGCCACGACAAGCAAGACCAGAACGCCGGCACAGCCGATCCTGGCCCCCTGCCCGCCGTCGGAGCCGGTGAGCTGGAGGACCAGCAATTCCAGACCCAGCATCACCAGCCCCACCGGCCAGTACCTGAGAAGGTCGATCGTCGTCCCGGTGTTGTTCCCGTACCAAAGCGCCACTCCGGAAACCACGAGCAACAGGCCGAGGGTCCACCTTCCCAGACGCCTTGGATGCAAGCTTTTCACCTCAGGCTCTTAGATCCCAACGAGCATGCGCAAGGACTCGACGACCCGAACGAACTCCGCCCACGCGGGAAAGCGCTGGCTGGCGACCGCGTTCACGTGGGCACCCAGTCTGGCCATGTTGCTGATCACCATCGCGTAGGCCGGAGGCGAGATGACAGCCAGGCCCGCGAAGGCCAGGGCGAGCGCCGCCGCCGCCACGACGACGGATCGCCAGAGGCGGTGGCCGGCAAGGCTCTCCCAGGTGTTTTCCGCGCGGCCGCTACGGGCAAGGGCACCGATCCTTCGCAAGATGGCCGGTTCGAGTCCCGGAGGAGGGCTCACGCTCAGAGCGGAGCGCAGGTCACCGGCCTCGCGGCGCAGCATTGCCAGCTCCTGCGTGCACGACCAGCAACCGGCCAGGTGGGCCGCAACCTCCGATTCCTCCTCCGCAGGCAGCGCGCCGTCAATGTACGCCAGCAACTTCGTATGTACTAGCCCGCAGTGCATCGGGCATCCTCCCCTAGCCGGGCGCGCCTGCGCAGGGCCAGATGCGCCCGGCGCAGCCAGGTCGCCACGGTGTTCTCCGGGACCTCCAGGACCTGCGCTATCTCCCGGTACGACAGGTCAAGCCCGTAGCGCAGGACGACCGCGACGCGGTGGTTTTCCGGGAGGCCCTGAACGGCTTCAGCCAGGTTGTCCGCGGTTTCCGCCATCAAGACCAGTTCCTCGGGGCCCGGTTCGCCGCGCCTCTGCCGGTCTCTGGGCTCCCGGTCCAGTACTGAGAGCGTCTCGCTGCCCGATCCGGCTGGCAGCTCGGCGCGCCCCCGGCTTCTGAGCTTGTCATAGCAGAGGTTGACGGCGATCCGGGCGAGCCAGGCGCGCATCGAGGTGTGGACGGTGACCCCCCGGCGCTCGACCGCGACGTAGGCCCGGAGAAAGGTCTCCTGGACGACGTCCTCCGCGTCTTCCCGCCTGCCGAGGGTATGCAGCGCTATGCTGAACAGCTGCGAGCTGTACTCCCGGACGACGTCCGGCCAGTACAACGATGAGGCCACGACAACGCCCCCATGCCACCACTAAAGGAATAGACGTGGTTTGACGGCCGCTCTTTCACCTGTCCAGTCTATCCCTTTGACGGCAGGAGCGGGATACCGGCGCACGGAAGACTTCGGAGTCTCAGACAGGCGGTCCCGGCGTCTAAGCCGCAGGCCGGCACGGGAGGTACCCAGTGAACAGGTATAGATGGCAGTCTCTGGTGGATTTTGCAGCGGGCTCGCTGGCGGTCTCCGGCTCCGAAGCGGCGGAGGCACGCATAGTCGCCGACAACCTCGTACAGGCCAACCGCCGGGCGATCGATTCCCACGGGCTCATCAGGCTACCGGTATACCTCAGGCGCCTGAGGGCCGGCCGAATCACCACGCCGGCGCGGACGCGAGTCGTCCGCGAGACGGCCTCCACGGCTCTCGTCGACGGGGGCGGCGGCTGGGGGGCGGTTGCCGGGAAGACCGCGATGGAGCTTGCCGTGGCCAAGGCCCGGGAAGCCGGGTCCTGCGCCGTGGCAGTTGTCAACTCCAACCACTTCGGGTACGCGGCATACTACGGAGAGATGGCCGCAGGCCAGGGAATGATCGGAGTGGCCCTGACCAACGCGAGCCCGGTGGTCGCCCCGTACGGCGGCCTGCTGGCCGCCCTTGGGACCAACCCGATCTGCATCTGCATACCGGCTGGCGAGGAGCCCCCCTTCGTATACGACGGAGCTACAACCGTCGTCGCCCGCGGGAAGGTCGACCTGGCCATAAAGAGGGGCGCGGAGATTCCCGCCGGTTGGGGGCTGGACGCCGGCGGCGGGAACACGACGGACCCGAACAAGGTCGTGACGCTCTGCCCGCTTGGAGGCTACAAGGGCTACGACCTTGCCGTGGCCGTGGACGTGCTCTCCGGGGTTCTGGGGGGAGGAGCGTTCGGACCTCACGTGGGCAGTCTGCGCAACCCCGGCGAACCCCAGGCTGTCGGACATTTCTTCATGGCCGTCGATATCGCCGCCTTCCGGGATCCCGCCGCGTTCAGGGCCGACATGGACCGCCTTATCCGGGAGCTCCGCGGAAACCCGGCAGCTCCCGGGACTGCGGGCGTGCTGATCGCCGGCGATCCCGAGCGAGCCGCGATGGCCCAGAGGGACAAAGACGGCATCCCTCTGCCCGGCGAGGTCGAGTCCGACCTCCGCGAGATCGCGGTTGAGCTGGGAATACCCTTTCCGGACATCCTGGACTAGGGGCTGCCCGGCCTTGCCTTGCTTTCCCGTTGAAACCTCGAATACCGCCGCAGACCCGGGAGGCAAAACGCCTGGCCTGCAGGCAGGCGAAATATCACGGACCGCGAAGTACTTGCGGGTCGCCTAGTTGCCACCGATGCAGGCCGCGATGAGGAAGCCGGCAAGCGCAGGCAAGGGATCGGAGCCAGATGGATACCAGAACGAAACAACACAAGACGCCGGTCTCCGGGATGCTGTTCATAGGCTCGTTGATCACCGCCGTCCACTTCGCCGCGCTCTACGCCAGCAGGCCGATTTTTCCGCTGCTGGCCACCGAGATGGGCGCCAGCGAGGCGATGATCGGGCTGCTGACGGCGGTGTTCTATGCTTTGCCCCTCATCGTCGCGATTCCCGCGGGGCTACTGGTCGATCGTTTCGGCCCCCGGAACCTGGCGGTCGGGGGCGGCCTGTGCCTCGTGCTCGGAAACGCCCTCTACGCGGTGTCGGCGGATTTCCAGACGCTCGCGGCGGCCAGAGTCCTGTGCGGCCTTGCCCAGATAACCGTGCTCGTTGCCGCACAATCCTTTGTCGCCCAGCTCGGGCGCGGCGGGCAGCAGGACCGCAACTTCGGCACGATGTTCTTTTTCGCGGGAGCCGGCCAGTTCTGCGGGCCCTTGCTCGGCGGCCTGCTTGCCTCCACGAGGGGTATGCGCTCCGCCTTCTGGATTTCGTCGGTGATCGCCCTGGTGCCATTGGCCCTCGCCTGCTACCTGCCTGGGCGGGCTCAGTGGATCGCGTCCGTTGAGGAGAACGGGGCGAAAGCCCGCGTGCGGCCGGCCCGGACCCGCGAGGTCCGGTGGCCAAACAGCCTTCACCGGGTCGCCGCCGAGGTCGGCGGGCTGCTGAGGATGCCGGGCGTTCGCCTTGGGGTCTCCGCCAGCGCCATACTGCTGCTCGCGGAGGGGGCTCGGGAGTCCTTTTACCCTCTCTACGCAAAGTCAATCGGGATGGGCGAGATCACGATCGGGCTGCTGCTATCAATCCACGCGCTGTTCTCGATACTCATCCAGCCCTTCGCCGGCCTGCTGGCGGGTGCTCTCGGCCGGCCCAGAGTGCTGGCGACGGCGATGTTCCTGGGGTTTGTCGGGCATGCCACGGTCCCCCTGACGACGACCTTCTGGCCCATGGCAGGTGGAGTCGCCCTTGCAGGGCTGGCCCTGGGCACCAACCAGCCCCCCTCGATGGCCTGCGTTGCGGACGCGACCCCTCCCGATCTGCGCGGGCTCGCGATGTCCATCCGGCTTGCGGGAAACCGGGCGGCGCTGCTGTCCAGCCCGGTGCTGGCCGGCTACATGGTGACGTTCTGGGGGCTCGGCGCGTACTTCTACGCCTCCGCTGGCATGCTTGCCTGCGGAAGCGCCCTGATGCTCGCCCTCTCCAGACGCCAAGCCTACTCCGGAAGAGGCTGGCGCACGGGGACTGCCGGCAGGGCGGTCTGAGGCTGTCTGAGGCGGTCTGAGTATACCCCTGATTGCGCCGCTCTGAAGCGGATACCCTCTACCATGAGGCCACGGGACGCAGGCTTGTTGCTCTTATCCGGGGCCCTAGCGGGAGCCGGCGCGAGCGAAGGATACTTTATCCCGGCGACGAAAGTGGCTATTGGTGGCCTCTGAACCGAGGGGGTTTTTGGTATGACCGAGAAGGCGCCCGAGCGCAAGTGCTGGGAGATCAACGAAACCTGCCCCATGCGCGGTCAGCCGCGGGCCGGCTCCACGTGCCCCGCGTACCGCAAAGGGGTTTCATGTTGGGAGTTTGACTGGAAGGGGTTTGTGGAGTCGCTGCCCAAGGAAAAGTGGGACTACTGGAAAGCGATCCTCGAGCAGTGCGAGCCCTGCTCCTGCTACCGGTCCAAACTGGTCGAGATGCGGGAAAGGGTGGAAGCGGTCCGCAGGCTGGAGGTCTGACGTAAGGTAGCCTTCGCCGTTTGGCTTGCAGGCGGATCGCGGCCCCGGAGCCCGGTCCGCCTGGTTTCGCTCATGCGCCCAACAGGGGGAAAGGAGCAAGTGGATGCGCATAGCCGTCGCCGGTTTCGCCGATGAAACCTGTACGTTCTGTGAAGAGCCGACAACTGCTGATCGTTTTGAGCCGTGGGCCTTGAGGGGCCGGGAGATGCTCGAGCGGTTGCGCGGTATCCCCCACTACATTAACGGGTACATCAAGGCCGCAGAGGCTGGCGGCGCGGAACTCGTGCCGATCACCTACGCGCACAAAGGGCCGGGGAGGTTTGCCAGCTGGCTGACCCCCGAGTGCTTTGAGAAGTACACCACCGAGATCGCAGACGGCCTGAGCAAGGCCGGGAAACTGGACGGGCTGCTCTTGGCCCTTCACGGAGCCATGGCGGTGCAGGATGTGCCTCGCCCCGAGGCCGAGATCGTGCGCCGCTGCCGCGCGGCCGTCGGGAGGATCCCCATCATGGTGACTCTCGATCTGCACGCCAACGAAGACCACGAACTCACCGACGCCTCGGATGCGGTGTTCGTGCTCAAGACCTATCCTCACGTGGACTCCGAGGAGATCGGGGAGATCGCAGGCAAGTGCATGATCGAGACGATCAAAGGCAATTTCGTACCGGCGCAGGCCATGAGGCGGCCGGGCATAGCTTCCGCGAGCATCTTCCAGGCATCGAGCCAGCACCCGATGAAGGCGATCTACGACCGGTGCCGGGAGTGGGAGAAGGAGCCCGGCGTCTACTGCGTGTCGGTCGCCCCGGGCTACGCTTACGCGGACGTTGTCGACGTGGGGATGTCCGTCGTTGCGGTGACCAACAACGACCGGGAGCTCGCCGGGAGGGCCGCTCAGGACGTTTCCGACCTGGCCTGGAGTCTGCGGGAGGCCCTGGTCCGGAGGCTGCCCAAGCCCAAGGAGGCAGTGGCGGAGGTAATGCGCCTGGTTTCATCCGGGAAGAAACCAGTGATCATTGCCGACGGAGCCGACCGCACCGGGGACAGCACCCACCTCCTCCGCGAACTCCTCGAGCAAGACGCCAAGAACTGGGCCATTCCAGGAATCGCGGACCACAAGGCGGCGCGGTTCCTGGAGGAAAACCACAAGGTGGGCGACAAAGTCGCCCTCTCCGTCGGGGGCTGGTACAACCGTCTGTCGGGAACCCCGGTGGAGATCGCCGGGACGATCGAGTTCATGGGGCGTCCCAGCTACGTGCTGGTCGGTCCGATGGGGAAGGGCTCGCTGGTTCAGGACGGCTTTGTCGCCCGCGTCAACCTGGGGGATAACCGGCACGTGGTGGTATCGGAAAGGATGCGGGGTGCCAACGATTCGGCCGGGCTCACGTCTGTCGGCGTGGATGTGGGCACGCTGGATGTCATCGTCCTCAAAGACCGCGTTCACCACCGGGCGTTCTGGGATTCGGTCGCCAAGGTCGACTTCCCGGTGGACGCGCCGGGGATCGGTCTGGCCAACATCCTGGAGCTTGAGTATCACAACGTGCCGGACGACGTTTATCCGATCGGCCGGAAGTGGAGGGACCGGCTCTGACGGAGGCGGCCGCGGAGGAGAGGAGCGGTCAACTCAGCTCTGGGAGCTCCGGCCGCCCTGGTCGTCGCGACCTGTTCAGTAGCCGGCAGTTTTCGCGCAGAACCGCCGGCTAGACTACAGGTCCCGGCCTCTCCTGTTCACTCACCGCCACACAGGCCGCTCATGTCCGCCAGCCGACAGATTTGCTGGGAACCTGGCGGCTAGCTATCAGGTTTCGCTGCAAACTGATAAGCAGCCGACACATGGGGGCCCGCCCTGCCGCATAATGCGGGCACCGGGCCCAGCCGCCGGGCTCACGGTGCCTGCCTGCCAATCCTGGCCGCAATCGCCCGGCCGAGTTCAGACGCCCGGGCGACCAGATCCGCCCTGGCCCGGACCTCGCCGCGCGAATAGGCGTAGGTCCGCAGCACGACAACCTGCGACCAGGGAACAGACGCGTGGCCGCCAGTTTCAAGGAAGTTGCGCATCTGCTCTTCGGCCTCCTCGATGCCGTCCTCGGCCGCAACGATGACTAGGCCGATCGCCCTTGCTGCGTACTTCCGCCGGCCATAGTAGTGCACGTGCCGGTCGATGAAGGCCTTGAGCTGCGCAGGGACTCCCCAGTAGTAGACCGGCAGCGCGAACAGGACCGCGTCCGCCTCATGGAGGTTCTCTGCGAGGGACGGGAAGTCGTCGTCAACCAGGCACCGCGGAAAATCGCGGCAGCCATGATGGGCAAGGCAAGGGGCCACCCGGTATTCGGCCAGCCGGTATTTGCGGACCTCATGCCCCGCGGCGGCAATCTCCCCGAGCGCCGCGTCCAGCAGGGCCTCCGAATTGCTGCCTTGGCGCGGGCTTGCCGCCAGGCCGGCGACCTTCATGCTGCTACGTGGCCACACCGAACTGGGTCTTTATCCGTTCGATGATGACCGGATCGTACCGAAGCAGGTGCTCTGCTATCTCGGATACAGACCAGGCATCGGGGCCCGGCTTTTTCTCCAGCTGCTCGTCGCTCAGCCCCACTATCGCCGCCGCGAACGCCGCTCTGGCCTGCAGAGTCTGGGCAAGGATCATCTGAACCTCCGTGGGCGAAGCGTTGTTTGCGGCCCGCGTCTTGTGCACCTGGACCACGTGGCTCATCTCGTGGTCGTGCATCATGCGGACCATGGACCGCAGCGTCCTGCCGTCGGCGTTCTTTTGCCCCAGCATCTCGCTGGGCACGTCCTTGATGGCCTCGATAGTCTCCAACCTCTGGCAGAGCAGTCTCTTGGCCAGCTCGGCTGCTTTGGTCACGTCAGAATCCCCCTTTTTTCGTGTATCCACAAATGTGTCCGCGGGTCCTGCGCCCGCCGCCCGTGGGCCGTCGGCCCGACCGCCAGCCGGCAACCTTGGAGGGCGGCAGCCCACAGTCCGTAATCTACAGCATCAGGCGGCGCGGGACCTGCAAGTCCGGGTGGATATCCCATATACCGGGAGGGAGCAGGCCGCCACGGGTCGAAGAAGGGCAGGACCCAAAACCGGAGGACGTCGCTGGAGCGAGGCGGCCGGCCTTTACCGCAGGGAGAGTGTCGTTTTGGCGGACCCCGAAGCCCAAGACAGCAGAGCCGCTGAGCTGGCATGCTACTATCATGAGCGTCTGACTACAGGGGCAAGGGCCTACCTCCTCCAGTTCGGCATCACCGACGAGACGATCGCCCTGTTTCAGATCGGCGCGGCCGAGCCCGGTGGGCGGATAGGCTTCGGCACGCCCGAGGAGTCGGACGCCGGATTTGACGGAAGACTGGTTTTTCCCGTACGCGACCTCCAGGACGAGGTTGTTGAGCTCATCGGGTACTCCCCGAACCTCCGGCCACGCTATAAGTCATTGAGCGGCGATCTCGCGGTCCTCTTTAACAGGGGCATCATCGAGCCCTGCGATCCCGTGTTCCTGACGGACAACCTGATAGACACGGTGGTGCTGACCCAGAACGGGTATGCCGCCGCGGGCGTTGCGGGAGGGGCCAACTTCCGGCCCGAGATGGCGGCGGACTTCCGGGGTAAGGAGGTCTTCCTGGTCTTCGGCGGCAACTACGCCAGCAGGCGAAATGCGATCGCCGTAGCCAGGCATCTGGTTTCCGTGGCTTCGGCTGTCTTTCTGGTCACTTTGCCCGAGACCGTGCGCGGCACGGCTGAGCTGTTCGCGCTTGACGAAGATGCCCCGGTGGTCTTTGCCGGCCTTATCGAGCAGGCGAGACGTGACAACCAGTTCGAGGAGTTTGCGCCGGACACAAGGCAAGGGGCAGCGTTCGCCCAGGAGGTGCTGGAGCGAGGGCAAGGCGCCCTGGAGGGCATCAGCACCGGGTTTCCGCAGTTGGACCGGCAGCTGCTGGGCGGCCTCCGGGAGGGGCTTTACCTGCTGGCCGGCTCCCCCGGAATGGGCAAGACCACGTTGCTTCGCCAACTCGCCGACCAGGTCGTCGCAGCGTCCGGGACTCCGGTGTTGTTCCTATCTCTGGAGATGTCCGCGTTTGAGCTGTGGGCCAAGAGCATCGCGCGGGAGATGGCGGTTTCGGTGGTTGACGTGCTTACCGGCCGTGTGGATGCAGCATCGTTCCGGCAGGTTTCCGGCGGTTACAGCGAGGTGGCCCGCCGGATGTGGACGGTAGAGGGCAATGAGGCGACGAGCGTAGCTGCTCTTGCGGACATGGTGGCGGAGGTCCAGAACCGCGCCGGTGCGGTCCCGGTTGTCTTCATCGACGGTCTTAGGCGGCTCCCGTCTTCACTGGGGGATACCCCGCAAGGGTCGGCGGCCAGGACCCTCGATACGGCGCTGGCGCTCCGGCGGATGTCGAGAAGCCTTTCCTGTCCCGTGGTCGCCGCGGTAGCGCTCGGCCGCGATTCCGGCCCGGCAGAAACCGGGGCACCGCCGCCAGAGCTTGTCGACCTGGAGCACGTGGCCGACGTGGTGGTGCTGCTCAGGCCCGTAGGCAGCCGGAAGAGCGCCGACGCCGGGCAGACGGAGATGGCCCAGGACCCGTCGAGGATGGTCGTGGAGATCTCCAAGAACCGCAACGGCACGGTAGGCGCCCTTCCGATGGTGTTCTTCAAGCGCGAGGGGCGCTTCGCGGAGGGATCGCACTCGACGGGCCTCTGACGCGCCTCACCCCGCCCGGTCGATCACAGTCAGGGACAGGTAAGAGGCCCCGGTCCTGATCTTCTGAGCGGCCTTCTGCGGCGTTGTCTCCCCAGAGCGGGTCTCCTCCGGTGTTGAGGTTGCGGGCATACTTCGGGAAGTTGGCGCTGGCGATGTGCAGGCCGACCCGGTGCCCGGGCGCGAAGCGGTGTCCTACCGCCCAGCAGTCCACGTCCAACATGAACTCCTCGCCTGGACGGACGGGCCTTGGGTCTGCCAGGTCGCCCCCGCGGTACCGGACCCTGGCGATCCCGTCCTGGATGATGCGCCAGGGCCCGTGCGGCTCCATGTCGAGTATCCTGACGGCGAAGTCCGTATCCTGGCAACCGGTGGAGGCCGCCAGGTGAACCGAGGCGGGGCCGAGCGCAGTAACCTGGCGGTCAAGCGGAGCTGAGACAAAGAACAGGCCGTCTTCACGACCGAGAAGGGGACGCTGGTCCGAAGGTCCCGGAACCAGGCCGGCGATGCTGAAAGGCCAGACTGCCCCCCCGATGGTCGGCGTAGGGTCCAACGGGTCGTACGCGAAGCCGGCCACGTACTCTGCCGGTGCCTCGATACTCAGGGAGTGGAGGCCGCGGGCGGCCGTCTGGCCTGACGGGACTTCCAGGTCAGTGAGGTCGGCGCGTCCTGCGTCCAGGTACAGGCGCAGTTCGGCCGATTCCTCCGGGGGCCAAGTCCCCAGTTCCCGCCATCCGGTTCCTCCGGTCACGAACGCCCGCAAGCCCGCCGGGCGCCTGCCCTTTCCCTTGAGCCAGTAGTCAAACCACTGCAGGAGCCGCCCGCTCAGGTCACTGGACGCCTCCGGCCCGAAGTTCACGCCGCCCATCGTGGTTTCGCCGCTCATGATGGTCGTATGGTTCCAAGGGCCGAGGACCAAAGACTGAGGGGCGTTGCCCGCCCGGGTAAGGATCTCGTAGGCATTCAGAGACTCGCCTAAAATGAAGTCGTACCAGCCCCCGAGGTGGAGAACCGGAGCCCCGCAGCGCGCCAGGTCGCCGGCGATGCTTTGCCGGCGGTCCGCCACATCCTCTCCGCCCGGTCCGCCCAGCAGTTGCCGCCATACAGGAAGGTCCAGCCCGGCGGCCTGATCCAGAGTCGCCACGGGCAGATGCCGGAAGAGCTGCTCCCAGTTCCACTGCCGGAGGTCAGGTTGCGGCGACGCGCCGGTCATCACGCACCAGGGGAAGGAATGGTGAAGGTCCAGCACTCCGCCACGGAACATACCTCCGGTCATGTCGACGACGACCGTTATGCAGGTGGCAGCCTTGACCAGCGGGTTGTCGGCGGCGGCGATGAACCCGGCCGTCGCCAGGTAGGACAGGCCGACGGTCCCGACTCCGGCCGCCCTGTCGAGCCAGGGCTGAGCCGCGAGCCAGGCCATCACGTCGGGCGCGTCCCGCCGCTCCTGGATGATCGGCTCGAACGTACCTCCGGAGTCGTAGCGGCCCCGCACGTCCACCACGAGAAGGGCGTATCCGTGCGGCACCCACGCCCCGGCCAGCATCGGACCGATGTTGCGGCGCCCGTAGGGCGTCAAGGCCAGCAGTACCGGCCATGGTCCAGTCTCGCCTTCCGGCCGGTACAGGTCGGCGACAAGGCGCACGCCGTCGTGCATCGGGATCTCAAGGACAATTGGGGCCAGGCGTGACCCCGGGGGGGTGGTTTCAGCCAAGGCGATCAACCCTTTCCGTCGTGCCCGCAGGACTAGTGCCTCGCCAGTGCCCCCACGTCCCGGCAGCGCCGCTCGATCCGCCCGAGCACCGCCATCCCTGCCGCGACCATCACGAACATCAGGCCGGCGATGATCGCGCGCTCCGTCGTTACGGGCATCAGGGTCCTGGTTCCCAGGAGGTCCCCCCGGACCGCGTCGTACGCGTAGGTCAGCGGAATGGCGAGGGCCATTGCGAGGAGCGGCCTCGGCAGCACCCGAACGGGGAACTGGCTCCCGCACAAGATGGTGATGTTGTTGCTGACGATATCGATCACGTTGTTGGCATTGTTGCTGAGAAGGACGACGCCTGACAGCCCGAGGCCTAGGCCGTATAAGGCGACGAGCAGAGGGAGCAGGGTGAGCAGGGCAGGGACGATGGCTCCGGCGATCTTGAAGCCAAAGAAAATCCACACCGTCAGTCCAACCAGGAACACGTTCGCCGTCGTAAGGGCCAGGCTCCAGAGGGAACGCCCGACCAGCTGGACCCACACGGGCACCGGGGCCAGCCAGTTGGACTCCAGTACCCCGGAGTCCATCTCGTTCTTCAGTGCGAAACCCATGCCCCATGCTACGGCGCTCACAAACGCGGACATGGCGCTCCCTACCACGAGGAAAGAAATGTAGTCCGAGGTGCCAACGTACGCGTCCAGACCGACGTTCACGCCCCCGACCCGGAAGCTCTTTGCCAGGAAGTACACGGGGGTAATCCACATCACCGGTTCGACGACCCGCATGACCGCGTTGAGGCGGTAAGACAGAAAGACGTGTAGGTCCTTCCGGAAGATCGCCCCGAAAACCGCCAGTGCGTGGCGCCAACCCCGCAGCCTCATCGCCAAGCCCCCTAATACTGTCCAAGCGTGCCGGTCTTCAGCAGGTGCAAGCGGATAACCTCAAATGAGGCGAAACCCAGCACAAGCAACAGCACTCCAGAGATCCCGAGGAATCGAAGGTGGGGGAGCACATCCCCCAGGTTTCCTCCGGCGGCGATCACCCTGACGCCGTCAATCGAGTAGGTGAGCGGCAGGACCCTTGAGACTGCCTGCATCCAGCCGGGCAGCGCAGCAACCGGGTAGGCCGCTCCGCAGAAAATGGTCATCACGCCCCTGACGAAGAAGATGAGGGCGTTGACCTCTTTCGCCAGAAGGACAAGGCTGCCGAAGATGAGCCCGACGCCGTAGATCGAGGGTATCGACGCCAGGACGACCACGACCAACCCCAGTACGCTCCCTGTGAAGCGCAGGCCCCAGACGAGGTACACCGTCAGGCAGGAGAGGCATACGGTCGTCGTCCCGAACAGGGCTGACTGCACGAACGCCCCCAAGGCCATGAAGGCCTTGGGCACCGGAGCCAGGAAGTTGGATTCGATCGTGCCCCGCATCTGCTCCAGCCGGAAGGAGCCGCCCAGATCCCAGAGCATCATGTTAAACCAGAACCAGAAGGTTGTCCCGATGATTACGAACATCGTGAAATCGGTCGTCCCGGAGAGCCGGGCGAAGGACTGCAGCGCTTCGTTGTTGGGCCCGGACAGGGCCCGCGACGTGAAGACGTAGCCAAAGGGGGCGACCACCGGCCAGACCAGATAAGGCAGAAACCAGGTGGAATAGCGCAGGTTGATCTTCAGCCCTCTCCCGACCACGGCGAAGGCCGCCCGGAGGAGACTCGGGCGCGCGGAACCGGTTGCCTGGGCCATCACAGCCATGGGCGCTCCCCCCCGCTCAGCGACTGCTTCCTGAACGACTACTCCCTCAGCGATTTCCCGGTCAGGTGGATGAACACGTCCTCAAGGCTCGGGCTGCTCAGCGTGAAGTTCTGGAGCTGCGCGCCCAGGTCGATCAGGCGGGTGACGGTTTCGCCCATGCTCAGCTTCCCGTTGAGGTGCAGGGACAGCCGGTAAAGCCGCGCCGCATCGTCGAAGTGGACGTCGACACTGCTGGCGCCTACCGCGACCAGCTCCGCCTGCCACGGTTGTTCCCAGTTGCCGAGTTCCAGGTTGATCACTTGTCTGTCCTTGAGCAGGCCCTTGAGCCGGCCGGGCGAGTCCAGGACGATGATTTTGCCGCGGTCGATGATCGCCACCCGGTCGCAGAGCTGGTCGGCCTCTTCCATATAGTGCGTGGTGAGGAGGACCGTGCGTCCCTCGCCCTTGATTTCCTGAATCAGCTCGCGCATGTTCCTGGCCGCTTGCGGGTCCAGTCCAGCCGTGGGCTCGTCAAGGATCAGGATCTGCGGCTCTGCGAGCAGAGCCTTGGCCAGGCAGATCCTCTGTCTCATGCCGGTCGAGTAACGTTCGACCCGTTCGTCGGCCCTGGCGCCCAGCGAGAACCTCTCCAGGAGGGAATCAATCCGCTGCCGGGCAAGCCTCGCGGGTATCCCGTATAGCGCAGCGAAATACTCCAGGTTTTCGCGGCCGGTCAGCTTCCAGTAGACCGATCTCTCGCCCGTCAGGACGGTGCCAAGGTGGCGGAGGGCCTCTGTCGGCCGTTTGGTGACGTCAATGCTGGCCACACGGACGGTTCCGGAGGTTGGCCTGAGGAGAGTGGAGATAATCTTGATCGTGGTGGTTTTCCCGGCGCCATTGGGACCCAGCAGGCCAAATATCTCGCCCCGGGCAATGTCAAAGGATACATCGTCGACGGCGACAAGCTCTGATTGCCTGCGGGTCTGCGGGTCACGGCGGGGAAAGACCTTCCGGACCTGGTCAAGCTCCACGGGGCTGACCGGCATCGCTGATCATCACCTCTGTAAACGTCAATAATCCATTCCCAATTATCAATGTCAGGGGTCAATAATGTCAATAGATATGCTGGAGGGCTTGTTAGTGCTGGAGTGCTCTACAGCCTGAACCCGAACAAAGGCCACAGGACGATAGCGATGAGCGCGACGGTCGCCACTGAGACGAATATCAGGATGGCGCCTGCACGGAACATCTCCACCGACCGGAAGTAACCTCTGCCGTAGGCCAAGGCGTTGGGTGCCGAGTTAGCCGGCAGCAGGAACGCGAACGAAGCTGAAAGGGCAACGACCATTGCGATCGTCTGCGCCCCCCTTCCCAACGTCAGGGCGAGTCCAATCGCCAGGGGCACGAGGGTAGTCACCGTCCCGGAGATCGTGCAGAAAACCATGATCGCGAGAGCCGTTACCAAAGAAATCAAGATGGCCATTGTCCAGACCGGAAAGACAGCGAGGTGGGGGGTGATCGCCTGCGCGAGCGCGGTAACCGCCCCGGTCCGCAACAGCCCGTTGCCCATCGCAAGACCGCCGCCCACCAGCAGGAACACGTTCCAACCGGTGTTCTCGTGGATATCCCGCCATTCGAGCACGCCTACACAGGGCAGAGACAGTATCACCACCGCGAATAGCCCGACCTGTGACGTCCAGCTGGACGAAACCGGCAACAACGGCTCGAGCGCCCAGAGCGCGGCCGTCAGCCCGCAGATCGCCGCAACACGCTTTTCGCCGGAAGTCAAGGGCCCCATGTCGCGCAAGTTCCGGCGACACTCTGTAAGGTCCAGGCGCCCAAGCTCCGGGGGAAACACGGCCACCAGAAGCCTCCACGCGATCGGCAGCGTCGCAGCTACGACCGGGAGGGCGAGCATAGCCCAGGTCACGAAGGACATGGAGTAGCCTGTCATGTCGCGCAACAGCGCAATCGCGATCACATTGCCGGGGGTGCCGGCGGGGGTCCCCATGCCTCCGATGCTTGCCGCAAACGGAATGCCGATCAACATAGCGCGACCGAGGTTGCTCTCACCCGGGCGAGCGCCCGCCGTGCGCAGGATGCCGATCCCGATCGCGACCATGATCGCCGTTGCCGCGGTGTTGGAGATGAGCATCGAGAGCAGAGCGGTTGCGCTCATCAACGACAGGATGACCCGGTCCGTACGTTCGCCCATGTACAGCAGGAGGCCGAGACTCATCCGGCGGTCGAGCCCGTGTTTCTGCAGTCCGGCGGCGAGACAGAAACCTGCCAGGACGATCGCGCTTACCGGATGGAAAATCAGCCCCAGGCTCTCCTCGAGAGGCATGATGTCCAGGCAGGAGACGGCAAGGAGAACAACGAGCGAAGTGATTGCCAGCGGTATTGCTTCGCTCATCCACAATACCGCCGCGCCCAGGCCGACCAGAAGCATATGCCAGGCCTGATCGGACAGGCCTGCCGGGGTAACGGTCCAGCCGAGGACCCCGGCGATCGTCACTGTTGCGATAACTACTGCAAACTGTCTGCTGCCGTTTGGCACGTGAACTGTCTCCGATTGGGGCCGCGGTATCGTTCGCCGGCGATACCCTTTTTCCTGCCTCCAGACTGACCGTGGAATGCACCGAAGCAGGCCGTATGCGCTGAGCGCCTGCAAGCCGGGTTTCTGCCTAGGGGAGCCTCACCTCATCCGCCGAACCGTAGTAGATGGAGTTGAAAAGCAGCTTGTACGTTCCCCGGGTCTGAGCGCGGAACTGCACACGCGGACCCAGAAGGATGACCCGCCCCCTGCCAAACCGCACCTCGGCCACGCACGCCCGGTCCTGAACGTACTGCTCGCCGAGAATCCAGCCGGACTGGAGGACCGAGGTGGGCGGATAGCGGCCGACGACCGTACCCTCCCGGACCTCAAACGCCGGTGACTGGACGTGCAGCACTGTGGCTTCCGCCGGCATGCCGTAGGCCACCGGGTGTCCGATGTCAAACAGCGCCCGGAGCATGGACCCCGGAAGGTAAAACTCCTCCGGCTTCAGCGCCTGGAGCACGTTCTGGACCCTGAGGCCCAGGGCGTCGGCGGCATAGTCGCAGGCGCCGCCAAGACAGACCAGCGTACCCCCCGAAAGCACGAAGTCGCGCAGGGATTGCCGTCCGTCCTCGCCGAGCCCCCCGGCGTACCTCGGGTCGGCCCATCCCCGGCGGAAACCCTCGCGGACCTGGCCTGGGGCCTGGGCCGGGACGACTATCGTGTCGTACTTCGCGTCCAGGTTGCCGGCCTTGACCTCCGGGTCGAGCAAGGTTTCGTATGGGAACCCGTAGTCGTCAAAGATGAACCGCGTCCAACCCTCATCCGCATTTGGGGTGTAGCTGCGGTAGAGCCCCAGCCGCGGCCGGCGCAGGCGCAGCGTGGGCGCTCCCGCAAGTTGAGCCGGGTTGGCCGGACCGGTCCGGATTCCAAGGGCCGTGAGCTCTTCCAGCGCGCCGGCCAGGCCCTGCTTGGGAGCCGCCCAGAACGCGCCGGGGATCTCGTGCCCGGCCGGTCCGGCAGGCGTGCAGATCCGGTGGACTTCGAAGCCGCCGGCGATGAGCCTGTTCACCGCCCTGAAGGAAGCGTTCATCGCCGGGCAGAGCAGGAAACCGTGCTCGCCGCGAGCCTTCGCGGTCGTACCCTCCGGCACCACGCGCGGAAGGGCTGCCTTGGCCGGCGCCAGTTTGGCCTCGAAAGATGCCTCGACTTGTACGCACTTCACGCCCATCTGCAGCGGCAGGGTGTGCGCGGTGATGTCGTACGGCGGTTTGGGCGGTCCCCCGGGGAAGACCCGCAGGTCCGGGTAGACCTGCCGCTCGAGGAGCGTCTTCGCGTAACGGCCGTACGGCTGGGCGGTCAGGATCACGCGGGTGCCGGCGGCGTAGGTTATCCCGCCGGCAACGAACGGTTCTGTCGCCGTCTGGATCTCCACCATGCCTCTTTCCAGGGTGTGCAGCATCTCGTAGGTGCTTACCGGATCCGGCTGGCCGGCCGGGACCACGAAGGCGTACGGTTTCTTCACCGCCAGCGAGTTGCGGCCGATCTGCAGGAAGTTGCGGACCCACATGTCGCGATACCGCGCCGCGTGCTTGAGGCATGCCCAGGCGGCGATCTTGTCATAGTCGACGATCTCCCTCAGGCTCCAGGCGCCGCCGGGCCAGGGGGAAGGCTGGTTCACCGAAGCGACTTTGGGGTCTGAGCCGTCCCGTCCGGGCTGCAGGTCCTTGAACGCGATCTCCATGGACGTGGCCGTCCGGCAAGAGGCCATCTCCGACAGGATCCGCACGCCGCCGTGGTAGTGCTGGTAGGCGCGCGATGGCGAGAAGCAGTCGAAGATGATCCCGCTGGTGACCCCCGTCTTGCCCGCCTGGAGGAGCTCCATCATCATCGAGGCGCCGAGGACGGTCGTCTCGTGCTGCAGGAGGGGGTCGACGTTGGGATCAAACGGGTCGATGTACGGCGGCAGGAACATCCGGAAGCCGAAGGGCGACATCTGGTGCTGGTCGTGGACGATCATCGGGTGCCAGACGTTATGGACCTTCTCAACGGTCAGCTGGTTTTCCACCTGTGTGAGCATGAACCAGTCCCGGTTGTTGTCGTGGCCGACGTACTTGTGATAGAGCCACGGCATAGGGCCGCCCTCCCAGGGCTTGCCGATGGTCTCCTCGTAGTAGCCGGCGACCATCTCCAGGCCATCGGGGTTCAGGCAGGGCACAAACAGGAACACCACGTTGTCCAGGACCTGCCTTGTGACCTCGTCCTCGCCCGTGCAGAGCTCGTAGGCCAGCTCGGACGACATTTGCGTACCGCCGACCTCGCTGGCGTGGATGCTGCAGGAGATCATCACAATCGTCTTGGCCCTGCCGACCAGGGCCCCCGCCTCCGCGTCGTCCAGGCCGCGCGGGTCGGCCAGACGGGCCTGGATCTGCCGGAGCTCATCCAGGCGGGACATGTTTTCGGCGGACGTGATTGCGGCGGCGATGAACGGCCGCCCGTCGGTGGTTTCGCCGAGGTGCTCGAGTTTCAGCCGCGGTGAGCCGGCGTCCAGAAGCTCGAAGTACTCAACGATCTTCGGCCAGCGGGCCAGCTTTCTCTCGGAACCGAGCTGGAAACCGAAGTGTTGCTCTGGAGTCGGAATTGCCAAGCTATCACTTCCTTCTGAAAGGTTCTGCGGGCGCCCGGGAAAGGAACTAGTAGTCCAAACCCGGGTACAGCGGAAACGCGGCGAGCAGCTCCGCCACCCGGCCCCTGGTTTCCTCCGCCGAAAGGCCGCCGAGCGCGCCGGAGATGAGCTTCGCGATCTCCACCATCTCGGGCTCCTTCATGCCCCTGGTGGTGACCGCCGGCGTCCCGACCCGGATTCCGCTGGTTCGCACGGGCGGTTCGGGGTCAAAGGGAATGGCGTTCTTGTTTACCGTGATGCTTGCCTCATCAAGGGTCCGCTCGGCCTTGCGGCCGGTGATCCCCTTGGCGCGCAGGTCTACGAGCATGAGGTGGTTGTCGGTGCCTCCTGAAACCAGCCTGAAGCCCTCGTCCTCGAGCGCCTTGGCCAGGGCCTTGGCGTTTCTCGCGATTTGCTGCTGGTACGTCTTGAACTCCGGCAGCAGGGCCTCCTTGAAGGCCACGGCTTTGGCCGCGATGATGTGCTCGAGCGGTCCGCCCTGGAGCCCGGGGAAGACCGCGCGGTCGACGTCCTTGGCGTACTTCTGTCTGCAGAGGATCATCCCGCCGCGGGGCCCCCTGAGGGTCTTGTGGGTGGTCGTTGTCACGAAGTCGGCGTACGGCACGGGGCTTGGGTGGAGGCCGGCGGCGACGAGCCCGGCGATGTGGGCCATATCCACCATCAGCATGGCCCCGACCTCTACCGCGATCTTCCCGAGCCGCTCGAAGTCGATGCTCCGGGGGTACGCGCTGGCACCGGCGACGATCATCTTCGGTCTGTGCTCCTTGGCCAGGCGGAGCACCTCGTCGTAGTCGAGGCGTTCGTTGTCCCGCCTGACCCCGTAAGGCACGAAGTTGAAGTACGCCCCGGAGTAGTTGAGCGGGTGGCCATGGGTAAGGTGGCCGCCGTGGGCAAGGTCCATCCCCAGGACCGTGTCACCCGGTTTCAGGAACGCGAAGTACACGGCTGTGTTGGCCGGTGCCCCCGCATGGGGCTGGACGTTGACGTGTTCCGCGCCGAAAAGCTGCTTCGCCCTGTCGATGGCGAGCTGTTCGGCCACATCGATCCATTCGCATCCGCCGTAGTAGCGTTTGCCGGGATAGCCTTCGGCGTACTTGTTGGTCAACACGGATCCCTGCGCCTCGAGTACGGCGCGGCTTACGAAGTTCTCCGACGCAATCAGCTCAATCTTGTCCCGCTGGCGGCCCAGCTCGCCGGCAAGGGCCTGCGCCAGCTCGGGATCGACTCTGCGCACGTAGGTCAGCATCTTTTGCCTCCAGACTGTGAGATCCCCGGCCTTTCCGCCCGGTCTATTCTGCCCGCCGGATTCGTTTCGACGGGGCGCGCGCATGTCCTCCGGCGGAAGCCCCGGCCGCTCCCGCGGGCCCCGGCAGGAGGGGTGGCAGGCGGGCTGGAAGTGACCATCGCCCCCGATAAGTGGCTGGAGGTGGCCCTGTTGACGCCATCGGCCAAAGACGCCTCTCCCAAGGCTCAAGAAGAGCAGCTCCGGGCGGATCTTGCGGCGGTCTCAGGTGAGCTCTACGAACGCGGGCTGCTGACCCCGTCCGGCGGCAACCTCAGCGCCATGCTTCCAGGGCGATCGAGGATCCTCATAACCCCCAGCGGGTCGCACAAGGGCCGTTTGACGCCGGAGGCGATGGTCATGGTGGGCCGGGACGGCCGTCCGCCTGCGGACCTTGTACCCGGCGTCGCGCCTTCAGTTGAGGCGCCTGTTCACGCAGCCATATACCGGAGCAGGCCTGATGCCGGAGCGGTCGTGCACGCCCACCCCCTCCACGCCACGGTGGCTGCCACGCTCGGTCTGGAGCTAAAGCCGGAGCCGGCTATGGTCGACGTCGCGGCGTTTGCGCGCACCCCCATCTTGCCCTACATGCCCCCCGGTTCCCCGTCGCTGGCGAGGGGCGTGGCCGGCGCCCTCGCTACGTGCGACACAGTGCTTCTGGCGGGCCACGGTGCCTTTGCCGTGGGTCCCTCGCTTGACGCAGCCACGGCCCGGATGATCGGCCTGGAACGGGCGTGCGAGTTGTGGCTGTTGATGCGAAGGCTTGCCGCGGACGTGGCTTTCCCGCAAGCCAAAAGACAGGAATAACCGCTGCGGAACAAGCCAAGAACGCAGATGCCGGGTTTCACCTGTGTGCCGGCCCGACTAATCTGAAGTATGCAAACCGCAGGGCGCCCGTCTGCCATTCGAAGCACCCGCCTGCCCTGGCTCCGGGGTGATGACCGCTTGCCTGATGCCCGTGTGTCCGCTTCCAAGGCCGGCGCGACACCTGAACGAGGCAACGCGACGTCCGTGAGCGGCATGCCGCGCCCCTGGATTGAGCTCGGTGGCAAGGCGAATCCCGGCGAAGTGGTAGTCCCCGAAGACCTCTGGCGGCACCGGGTCCCGGGTCATGTCGTCCTCCGTTACGGCTCTCTTGAGGCGCCTGCACGGCTCAGGTTAGAGGGCGGTTTCCGGGAAGAAACCAGGAGCGCCACCGTCCACCGGGTCCACGCCGGCCCCGATCTCCAAGAGCGGCTGGCCCTCAGGCCGGAGCCGTTGTACCAGCTACGTACGGCGGACGGCAGGATTGAGATAGGTCCGGTCTTGGGCCTGATGCTGCCGGAGCGGAATCAGGCGTACCTCACCGCCGACCTCCGGAGCCGGACAGGGCGCGTCGTTGAAGCTTACCTGAGGTCTGGGGGGCTCTACTGCGCTTTCGCGGCCGGAGACGTATCCCCGGTCGACCGCTGCGTCCACGGGCTCTTCTACGATCCGGGACGGAGGAAGTGGGTACCCGGCCGGTTCCCGGTTCCGCCGGTGGTCTACCGCCGTTCGTTCCTCCAGCCGCAGCCGCTGGTCGAACGCATCAGGGAGATGCCGGGAGTGCGGGTCTTTAACTCCAGGCGGTTTGACAAATGGGAGCTCTACGAGGTATTCCGGCGGGACTGGATTCTCCGCAGGTACCTGCCCGAGACGGTTCTGGCCGCGGACGGCGCGGAGGTGCGGGCGCTGGCAGCCAGGTACGGCGGAGCGGTGCTGAAGCCGAGGGATCTTTCGCGGGGTAGGGGGGTCCTGTTCCTGGAGCCCGAGGGGGACTGCTACCGCCTGGTCCGGCACCTTCTGAGAGGCGCACCCGTTCGGCAGCCGTTTACAGCCGCCAAGCTGGACCTGGAGGTTGCCGGTCGTCTGGCCGGCCGGGGCTACCTTTGTCAGCGACGGCTGCGTCTCGCCGAGATCAACGGAAAACCTTTCGATGTCCGCGTTGTGATGCAGAGGACCTCCACGGGGCGGTGGAGGTGCACCGGCATCGAATGCCGGTTGGCCGGACCCGAAAGGCTGTTGACGAACATCTCGGCGGGCGGGGACGCTCTGTGGCTGACCGGCGCCGTCGAGCGGGCTTTCGAAGGCGCGGTCGAGCCCGCAAGGGTCGAGCGGAAGCTGCGCGCGCTGGGTCTGAGAGTCTGCGCGGCCCTCGACTCGACGGGCCAGGATTTCGCCGAGCTGGGCCTTGACTTCGCGCTTGACCGCAAAGGGAGGGTCTGGCTCATCGAAGCTAACGTGCTACCGACCTTCTACGGGTTCAGGGCCTTGGACAGAAACCTCCACCGTGCTCTGCTCCTGGCTCCGCTGTCGTACGGGTGCAGGCTGGCCGGGTTCCGGATGTTGCCTGGAGGCGAGGGGGTCCCCGCCGCGGACAGGGCGAGCCGTAGCGGCTCGCCCGCACCTCCCAGGACGCCGGTTGTGCACGTGGTCCAGGCCTCAAACCTGGCCCTACCCGGCCCCCGCGCCCGATAGGAAGGACGCTACTCCTCAAGCCTTTCGACAACGATTGTCAAACGGGCGACGAGGGCTGCGATCGCTCCCAGGGCTGCCCATACCGGGAGCAACAGGGCCCCTATGGCACCCAGGGCCAGCGGGATCTCGACCAGCACCCGCCCGCTCTCGTCCTTGATCGTCAGCCGGCGGATGTTGGCCTCGTGAACCAGCTCCCTGACCTTGGCCAGAAGCTTGTCGCCAGTGATCTCGTACTCGGTGGTCTTGTATCGTTCGTCCACGGTTCGTCCTCCTGCATGCTCAGGATACGTGCGTTTTGGACCGGCCCTCAGCCGGTCCGGGCCCTCCCTATTAGACTGCCAAGCTCGGGAGACGCTTTCACGCAGCGGGTCACAGAAGGAGGACAGGGGGGTCGCCGTAAACCCCCTGGGTGGGGCCTTCCTGGCGGCGCAGCGCCGGGCCAGCCGAAACCAACGCGAAGGGGGATCACCTAGATGAAGCCGGGCGAGACGAAGCTCATTCCTGACGACAGGATAATGCTTGGAGCTCCGCACCACGTCTGCATCGTGGTACGGGACGTCGAGAGGGCCGCAGCCCTGTACTCCGCGCTCTTGGGCATCGGACCCTTTACCGTGAGGGAGGTGCACAGCGCCGCAGACGCCGCCTCGGTGCACGGGAGACCGGCCGAGTATACCGTCAAGTTCGGATATGCCCGGACCGCCTCGATTACCATCGAGCTGGTCGAGACCGTCCAGGGGCATACCGTCTACCAGGAGTTCTACGACCAATACGGCGAGGGCCTTCATCACCTCGGTTTCCAATGCCCCCCGCCCCTGGACCGGGAGCTGGCAAAGTGGAGGGCCGCCGGCTTCGAGGCGTCTCAGGTCAACCGCCGGGACGACCCTGTGTACGGTTGGGCGTACCTGGACACGCAGGAGCGGCTGGGCTTCGTCGTGGAGATAGTCTGCGATCCCCCTCTTGGCTGGTGGGAGAGCCTGACGCTGGCCGGGGACCTCAAGGGTCCGCTGGGGAGAGCCTGAGCCGAAACGATAGTATTCGAATCGCCCTGCGGAAGCCGAGTCCTTGTCATTGCTGCCCGGGCCCCGGCTCCCACGCCACCTGGTTTTTCCCGCGCTGTTTGGCCAGTGCGTTGGCAGCGGCGACAAGGCTCAGGAGCTCGTCGGGATCGGTTGAATCCTCGGGGCAGGCCGCGATTCCGATAGAGACGGTGACGGGAAGCGGCCAGCCCGACGAGGCTTCCTCAACAGAGGCCCGCAGGCGTTCGCCGACCCCGTGTGCGGTTTCGCGGTCAGCCCCGGGAAGCACGGCCAGAAACTCGTCGCCGGAGAGCCACCTACCCACGAAGTCCCCCGCCCGCACTCCCTCCCGCAGGAGGCGGCCGAGGCGTTGGATCATCTGGTTGCCGGCGGCATACCCCAGCTGCTCATTGTAGAGCTTGAGGTTGTCGCCGTCGATGAAAAGAACCGCGAACGACCCTGGCTCCCTCTCCTGCTGGTGGACCGCGCGCTCGACGACATCCTGCACAGCCCGGTAATTGGGCAACCCGGAGATCAGGTCCGTCAAGGCCAGTTCCCTTGTCCGGCGCAGCTCGTCAAGAGCATCGGTAAGCCGCCGGACAAACCACCCCAGGAAGCCCTCTACCCAGCGGCTTCCCCTGGCGGACTGACCCGGCGGACGGATGCCCTGGTACAACCGCGCCAGCAGCGCGCCGAGCGATGAGCCCTGTTCCGGGTAGCAGGCTGTCGAAACCTGGACTTCCATGACCGGCAATCCCTGTCTTTTCAGTTCCTGTCTCAGGAGAGCCACCCGCGCGTCGACCAGACCAGGGACCGCCTCTCTGCCGGCACCCTCCAACACCAGGATCACTTCGTCGCCGCCGGTCCGGTAGGCCCGGCAGGGCCCGGGATCCGCCGGGCACGACCCGGCGAACACGCGGGCCAAGGCCTGGATCGCCCGATCGCCGATGTCCCTGCCGTGAGCCGTGTTCACGTGGTCGAGGCCGACGAGGTCGGCCAGTATGAGGGCCCCGCTTCCCGGCGGCAGTTCCCGCAGGTCATCGACCAGGGCGATCAGGTTAGGCAGCCCGGTCATGCCGTCCAGCGACAGCTCCATCCCGCATACCCCCCGGCGGACTCAGGGCCGCGATTGCCCGGCTCACTTCTATTCAAAGCGCGGCCGCCGGTTCCCTACCGGGCGAGCCCGGGCGCCCTTTCGGCAGGGGAATCCGGAGGGCCGAGGAGAACTCGACCCTCAAGGGCATTCTAGGTGAAGCGCGCCGGACGGCGCGGAGGACCACGGGCAACGAGAGGGGGATCCATCGTGGCGATCGACTTGAAGGGCAAAGACCTGCTCAGCCTCCGGGATTGGTCCGCCGAGGAGATCTGGCAGGTTCTGAAGACGGCCGAGTACCTGAAGATGTGCCACTACGCGGGGAAAGAGAACGAGGTGCTCAAAGGGAAGACCCTGGCAATGATCTTCACCAAACCCTCCACGCGGACGCGAGTCTCGTTTGAGGTGGGGATGACCCAACTGGGCGGCCATGCCCTTTATCTGTCAGCGAGTGACCTCCAGCTGGGACGGGGCGAAACCGTGGCCGACACCGGAAAGGTTCTGTCAAGGTACGTGAACGGCATAATGATCCGTACCTACAAGCAAAACGACGTGGAGGGGTTGGCTGCCGGAGCCAGCGTGCCCGTCATCAACGGGCTGACCGACGACTTCCACCCTTGCCAGGTCCTCGCCGATCTTCTGACCATCTACGAAAAGAAAGGCCGGATCTCGGGACTCCGGCTGTCCTACATCGGCGATGGCAACAACATGACGCATTCGCTGATGCTGGGGGGAGCGAAGCTGGGGATGAGCGTGGCCTGCGCCAGCCCCGCCGGGTTCCGGCCGGACCCCGCCGTCGTGGAAACGGCACGTCTGGCGGCAGCCTCCACCGGCGCCGAGATCGCCGTCGTGGAGTCCGCGCTCGAGGCGGCCTCCGGGGCGGATATCGTCTACACGGACGTATTTGTCAGCATGGGCCAGGATGCGGAGCGCGAGCGCAAGCTCAAAGCGCTTGCGGACCACCAGGTCACCGAGGCCGTGATGGCCCGGGCTTCGGCAAACGCCATCTTCATGCACTGCCTTCCCGCCCACCGCGGCGAGGAGGTAACGGCCGGGGTGATCGACGGGCCGCAGTCGGTGGTCTTTGACGAGGCCGAGAACCGCCTCCACGCACAGAAGGCTCTGATGGCCCTGGTGATGTGACGGTGGCAGCCCTGCTGCTGGCCTTGATGATGGTTTTCGGCCTCCCCTCCGGGGCGGCCCTGGCCCAGCAGGGCGGCCCGCCGGCACGCCCGCACATCCAGCTGTTCGTGGTTTATACCTGGGAAAACTCGGCGGAGGTCTGCTTCCGGGCGGAGTTCCCGGCAGGAGAGGCTGGGCAGGGGCGGGCCGCCGCGCTTGCAGGGCAACTGCGGGACTCAGGCTGGGACGCGGAGGTCGTACCGCGAGAGGGGCTTACCGCCGTCAACGCCGTCAGCAGGCCGGCCGGTGGGCGCGCGTCCTCCCTCGTGGCGGCGTTGCCCCCGGCGATCTCCGGGGACGCTGGCAGCCTGCAGTGCGACGTCGAGGACCGGATCGTGTACTCGGTGCGTTCGTTTCAGCTCAGGTATAGCCCTGCTCTTGCCCTGTTGCAGGCCCTGAGCGACTCCGAAACCGCCGCCGGGGATGGGGCCCCCTCGCAGGAACCGCCGGTTGACCTGGCCGCGACCGTTTCGCTGACGGTCGAGCTGCCCGGTCTTGTACTCGGAACAGATGCCGAAGCCAGAGCGGGTAAGGCCCTTTACTGGGAACTTGACTGGACCCCGGGGTCCGCTCTTTGTGCGGGCGCACAGACGGTTTCGGTTCATGCGGCCAACGCCGGGCTTATGGCCGGAGGGGCGCTGGTACTGGCACTCGTCATCCTGTTCCTGGTGGACGAGGTTCGCAGTTCCCGGCGCGCCAGGCACGGACCGAAGAGACGCAGGCCGGCTGCTCCGGCGGGCGAGGCGGCACCGGGCCGGAGCCGGCCTAGCTGACTGGGCCGCTCCGCCGTGCTCCACCGCTCCGCCGGGGTGGGGACCGCGTGCGGGCAGGGGAACTCAGTCCGGGGCTTGAAGAGTCTGGCTGGATTCCGAACAGCCACACCCGGAGGGATGTCGCAGTGTCCATTCAACCCACAAGAAACAAGGTCACGATTCACACTCTGTTTGAGAAGATGCGCAGCGGACAACAGATCACCATGCTTACGGCCTATGACTACCCGTTGGGACTGGTCGAGGAGAAGGCCGGCATCGACATCATCCTCGTCGGTGATTCGCTTGGAATGACGGTACTTGGGTACGATACGACCCTGCCGGTGCAGATGGACGAGATGGTCACCCACGCCGCCGCGGTGCGGCGGGCCGCCCCGACCGCCTTCCTGATCGGCGATATGCCCTACATGACCTACCAGCCCAGCGTCGAAACCGCGATTCGCCAGGCGGGCAGGTTCATGGCGGAAGCAGGCTGCGACTGCGTGAAGCTGGAAGGGGGCAGCAACGTGCTCGACGTCGTGGCCGGTCTGACCAAGGCCACCATTCCCGTCATGGGCCACATCGGGCTGACCCCTCAGTCAATGGCCCAGCTCGGCGGCTTCAAGGCCCAGGGACGCAGCGCGGAGGCAGCCCTCCGGCTGATCAACGACGCCAAGGCCCTCGAGGAGGCCGGCATCTGCTCCCTTTTGGTCGAGGCCGTTCCCGAGCCGGTGACCGAGATCATCGCCCGGCGGAGCACGGTCCCCGTGGTCGGCATCGGATCGGGCGGCAAATGCCACGGCCAGTGCCTGATCATCCACGACATGGTCGGGTTCTTCGACCGGTTCACTCCGAAATTCGTGAAGAAGTACGCGGACGTCAACGCGGTTATCCTCAAGGCTCTGGAGGAGTTCAAGGCCGACGTGGCCGGCGGGGCGTTCCCGGCCAGGGAACACCGCTATACGATCCCGACTGCCGAGCTCAACCTCCTCCGCGAGATGCTCAAGGAGGAGTAGCGCAAAAACTGCCCTTGGGCAGACGCCGACATTACCGTGCCGGGGGAGGGGGTTTTGGGGAGTGGAGCAGTTCATGCTGCGTCCGGGAATCGGGGTCAGCAGCGCACGGGTAAACCAGGGATTCGTCGCCGGCAGCGAGGGTGTGCTGGTGATCGACACCATGAACTCCCCTGCCGACGGACGGGAAATCGCCACGTTTGTGTTCGCTCGCTCGGCCGTGCCCCTGAAGGCCGTCGTGAACACCCACAACCACGCCGACCACACTTTTGGAAACCAGGTCTTTGGGGTGCAGGTGGTCGCCCACGCCCTTTGCCGGAAGATGATGGCCGGGAATCTTGAGGGAAGCTGGTCTGCTGCCTCGCTGGCGCCCGCAATCCAGGCCCCCGGCGGGGAACGCCTTGCGGGGCTCAGGTTGCCGGACATCACTTTCGAAAGCCAGATCACGTTCCATTTGGGCGACGCCCCTGAGGGCGGCGGCGAGCGGGTTGTGGTTGTCGAGCATACGGGGGGGCACACGCCCGGGCACTCAATTGTCAGGATTCCCGACGCCGGGGTCATCTTCGGCGGCGACCTCTTCTTTGTTGGGAAATATCCTTTCATCAGGCAGGCCCAGACGGCCGTCTGGATGGAGGCTCTCGAGAGGGTCAAGGAACTGGCTCCCGAACTGCTGGTTCCCGGGCACGGGCCCGTCTGCGACCACGTACGCGCGGTAGCAGAAGCCGACAAGCACATCAAGTACTTCCGTGATACCAAAGCGATGCTGGCCGAGATGATCGGCAGGGGGCTCACCAAGGACGAGGTCCTTGCGCGGGCCTCGGAGTTCCCTCGCTTCGCGAGTGAAGGTTACGACCGCTTGCACGTGGTGAACCTGGAGCGGATGTTCGGAGAGGTCGTGGCGGGAGAGGCCGGCCTTTGAAACGCGACGAACTGGTGATGGTCGTTCCCCGGGACCTGCTCTTCGCCGGGGGACGCGGGTTCGAGGGCTTCACCCCGGACGCCGGGCCCTACCTCAAGGCGGCGATGGCCGAGTACCTGTTCGTTCCGCGACGGCGCGCAGAGAGGGACGATCGCTACAAGCAGGTCATCCCGTATGTAGTCATCAGGGCAGCTCCCGCTCCGGGAGCCGAGCCCATGTACCTGATGTTCCAACGCGCCCTCGGCGGCGACCCGCGCCTGCGCCGGTTGTACTCGCTGGGCCTCGGAGGTCACGTGAATACCGGCGACGTGCTGGCGGCGCCGCTGGTCTGGGGAGTGGGCGAGGTGCAGCGCCAGGCGGCGGCGATAAGGGACGCGGAGGGCGGCCTGCCCCGGCCCGGCGGACGTCCGGCCGCGGGCACCGTTGGCCCGGGGTCCGGTCGCGGCCGGCAGCCTTACCGCGACTTTCGCTGGACCTGGCCCCGCCCCGCATCCGCGACGGCAGCCCAGAAGGACCGGGCGGCTCGGGCCGGCGCTGTACGGGTCGTCCGCCGGATCCGGCTTGCCCCCTCTCTCTCCGGCCTGCTTGAGACCGGCATGCGGACGCGGGTTCACGAACACCCGCTTTTCCGCGGGCTGCGCCGGGAACTCCGGGAAGAGGTGAGCTTCCCGCGCGGATCCGTGCTGTCCTTGCTCGGGGCGATCAACGACGACTCGACACCAGTCGGCCGGGTCCACTTCGGCTTCACCTTCATGCTTACGGTGCCGCCTCCTCGTTCGTCCCAGCGCCCCCGGCAGCCGGCCGGGATGACAGGCAGGGGAACGGTCGTTCGCGGCGGCGGCCGGCGCAGCCGGGCCCGCGTCCGGTTGAAACCCGAGCCGGGCGGCTCCGTCCAGATAGGATCCTTTTTCAGCCTCGAACAGGTCCGGTCGTACGCGAAGGCGATGGAGAACTGGTCTTTATTGCTCCTGGAGTCCGGCGTGCTCGCAGGCGACGCCTGATGTCCGCGGCGACGGTCAGGGTCGACCAGAGGCACTTTGCGGACGTCTTCTTCAGCGGAGGAAGCGTCTACACGGTTGATCCATCCAACACCGTTGTCTCGGCGTGCGCGGTTCGCGGTGACCGCATCATCGGCGCCGGCACCGAAGCCGAGCTCCTCCATCTCGTGGGCCCCGCAACCACGGTTATCCGCCTGGACGGCAAGTGCCTGATCCCGGGCCTAATCGACGCGCACAGCCACATCGTGGGCCACGGCCTGGTGAAGTCCGCGGTGGACTGCAAGCACGGTGTTTCCTCGATTGAGGACATAGTCAGGCGCGTGGCGGCAGCGGCCGCCGCGCAGCCGCCGGGCAGCTGGATCAGGGGGCGCGGCTACAACCAGAACAAGCTTGCCGAGGGACGCCAGCCGACCCGCTCGGACCTGGACCGTGCGGCTCCCGCAAACCCGGTTGCGCTGACCCGCACCTGCGGCCACATCCTGGCGTGCAATTCCCTGGCCCTCGAGCTCGCCGGGATAGACGCCTCCTCGCCCGACCTTGAAGGCGGGCAGATCGACCGCGATTCCTCCGGACAGCCGACGGGGATCCTCAAGGAAGCCGCCTGCGGTCCTGTACACCAGCTGCTGGCTGCGGGGCTGGACCGCCAGGTGGCGGGCTACCTGACGGCGTGCCGCGACTACCTTTCCTATGGCATAACCAGCAGCCACGATGCCAGTGGGGGCGACCCCCGCCAGATCAGGGCGATGATCGAGGCCCACCGCTCCGGCCGGGCCAGGCTCCGGACGTACATCATGCTCCGGGCCGGGTCTGCGGGAAGCCCCGGGGAGGCGGCGGCCGCCGCCGGCCTCGTGACAGGGCTGGGCGGGCCTGATGTCAGGCTGGGGCCGGTCAAGGTCATGGTCGACGGGTCCAGCAGCGGACCGACGAGCGCGACGAGGGAGCCCTACGCGAGCGACCCCGACAGCAGCGGTATCCTGTATTTCGACCGGGAGGAGCTCGGCCGGATCGTATCCTGGGCGGCGGCGGCCGGATTTCAGGTGACGGCCCACTGCGTCGGCGACCGGGCCGTGGACATGATGCTCGGCGCGCTCGCTGCCACCGCCCCCCGCGACCAGGTCTCGATGCGCCGTCACCGCATCGAGCACTGCGCGATGCTGGACCCCGGTCTCGTTGCCAGGGTCCGGGAACTCGGCGTGGTTCCCGTAGCCAACCCGGTCTTCCTCTGGGAGTTTGGAGACGGGTACGTCAAGGACTACGGCCCGGAGCGCGCCGGCTGGATGTTCCCGCTGCGGGCCCTTTTCGAGGCCGGAATCCCCGCGGCTGCGGGCTCGGACGCGCCGGTCACCGACGTGAATCCCTACCTCGGGATCTACTGCGCGATGACCAGGAGGACCGCGGGCGGCGCGGTGGTCGGCCCCGGACAGGCCGTGGGCTTCGCGGAGGCTTTGAGGGCCTACACGTACAACGGTGCCCTCGCAAGCTACGAGGAAGCGGTCAAGGGGAGCATCGAACCGGGGAAGCTCGCCGACCTGACCGTGGTTGAGCCCGATCTGGGCAAGGTTTCGCCCGATGAGTTAAAGGACGCGCGGGCCGTGCTCACGATGGTTGGCGGGGACGTCGTCTTCGAGAGACGCTGACCCGTCCCGCGCCTACTGCTCCCCGGCGCCTGCGTACTGCCTCACTGCGTCCCAGAGGACCTTCAGGGCAAATTCGAGGCTCTCAAGGTCCAGCCGTTCATTTTTTGCGTGAACGGTGGCCAGCGATGCGGGAGACAACGTCGGGAAAAAGCCGTAGACAAGCACCCCTGCCGCACGCAGCGGTCCCCCTCCGGTGGCCCCTTTGGAGACCGCCGGGACCAGGCCGGCCGACTGGCGGTGGCGCCTGATCGCCCGCTCCAGGCAACGGGTGAGTTCGGTGTGCGGGGGCGACTCACTTGACGGTTCTTCGCGGACCACCTCAAGTGCCAGGCAGGTGCCTTCCTGCTCTCCAACCGGCAGTCCCCTGGCCCTCAGCCTGGCCTCTAGCTCGGCGCAGGCGGTGTCCGCCGTTTGACCGGGGAGTATCCTGCAGTCCAGAATTGCTTCGGCCGACGCCGGGACGCTGCTTGGCGTGGACCCGCCCCTCAGCAGCGTCGGGCAGAACGAGTTCCGGCACATCGCCAGGAGGGCCTCCCGGTCGTCGGCTTCCCGGACCAGGCGCTTAGTCGCCCCGGTCGTAAGCAGCGGGTTGAGCATGCTGCGTACGCGCCTTGAGACGGCAGCGTCCTGGGTGAACGCGATCGTCTCCACAAGCTGCTGAAACCCGGGCGTTATGTGGACGGGGGTTTCCCACTCGTGAATCGCAGCCAAGGCCCGGCCGAGCAGGATCAGGGCGTTGTCGGGCGGACGGTAGCCACCGTGGCCCGAGCGGCCGTGAGCCGTCAGCCGCACCAGGACTATGCCCTTCTCGCTGTTCACGCACGTGAAATGGGTCTTGCCGTGCATGCGGAAGGACCAGCCGCCGCCGGTCGTGATCGCCGCGGAGGCCCGAATCCGGTCCGGGAAGTTCGCCAGCAGCCACTCAATGCCCAGCTTGCCCCCGTTTTCCCCGTCGGCCGTGGCCACGATCACGACGTCCCGCCGGAGGGGGACTTGGAGGCGTCTGAGTCCCACCACGAGCGCCGCGAACACCGCAAGGGGACCCTTCCCGTCCACCGCTCCTCTGCCCCAGATAGCGCCGTCTGCAACGGCGCCCGAAAATGGGGGGTGAAGCCAGCCGTCAGGTTGGGCAGGAGCGACGTCGAGGTGCGAGAGGAGCAGCAGCGACCTCCGGCGCGGGGTTTCCGGCGGGGCGGGCAGCCGGGCTATGAGGTTTGCACGGTCGAAGGAAGGCTCGTGCACTTCGCCCTCGATTCCCTCGCCGGCCAGCTGCTCAAGCATATAGCGCGCGGCACGCCTTTCCGCCCCGGGAGGGTTGGTGGTGTCAAAGCGGATGAGCTCGCGCAAGTACCTGGTTGCCAGCTTGACAAGGTCCGGCCATCGGGGGTCCAGGTGTGGCCACCCCCATTCCTCTATGAATGAACTCTATTGTCGGCGGGCGATGCCAAGTCCTGCAAACCGGCGGTCGGGCGGCTCCCCGTGACGGCAGGGAAGCAACCTCGCAGGGACGAAAAGCCAAGGCACAAATGCTGAAGGGGGCCGGCGGATGAGTACAGACGGCCGGAGTCTCTCCAAGCCCGCGGTGCCCCGCGGCCGGGTCGGCGAGCAAGTCCTGTCTCAGTTGCGTTCGGTCACGGCACCCGACCGTGTGCTGGCCGGGAGGCAGGAACTCATCGCCTACTCGTATGACGCTTCCTTTCTGACCAGGCTTCACCCGTCGCTGCCCGGCGTGGTGGTCCAGCCGCTGACAACGGCCGAGGTTGTGGGCGTGGTGAAGGCTGCCGCCGGCGCCGGCCTGCCTGTCGTCGCACGCGGGGCCGGGACCGCCCAGACGGGGGGTCCTGTCCCGGTTCGGGGCGGGATAGTGCTGGATCTTTCCCGCATGAACCGGATTATCGAGCTGGACCTCGCGAACCTGCAGGTCTTCCTCGAGCCGGGAGTGGTTCACGCAGACCTCAATGCGCGGCTGGCGCCGCACGGGTTCTTCTTCCCGCCCGACCCGGGCTCAAGTCAGATGTGTACGATCGGCGGGATGGTCGCCAATAACACCAGCGGGATGAGGGCGGTCAAGTATGGCTCGACCGCCGAGTACGTCCTCGGGCTGGAGGTGGTCCTCGCCGACGGTACGGTTATCGTTACCGGAGGTGCGAATTCGCGGGCGCTGAAGAGCGTATCCGGCTACGACCTGACGCACCTCTTCGTCGGCAGCGAGGGAACGCTGGGGATAGTCACCCGCGTCAGGCTCAAGGTGATCCCGCTTCCCGAGCGCCGCGGAGTCGTGATGGCGGCCTTTCGTTCGCTGGCGGACGCCGGCCGGACGGTTGTCGACGTCTTTCAGGCCCGGCTGC
>Ga0068714_10001264_pt1 | contig 38479 bp, 33 predicted proteins | sample MTBNYHSulfiMetaG_FD_62988 | JGI IMG/M metagenome (GOLD analysis project Ga0068714, IMG submission 62988) | Enrichment culture microbial communities from rom New York Harbor, USA that are MTBE-degrading - MTBE-NYH (New York Harbor Sulfidogenic)... | ecosystem: Environmental > Aquatic > Marine >...
AAAGACCACCCGGCCCGGGACATGCAGGACACTTTCTTCATCCGGGAAGATGTCGTTTTGAGGACGCACACCTCGCCGGTCCAGGTGAGGACCATGGAGAGCGAGGATCCCCCTCTCCGCATCGTTTCCCCCGGTAAAGTCTACCGTCACGATTATGATGTTTCCCATTCACCCATGTTCCACCAGGTGGAAGGGTTCATGGTCGATGAAGGGGTCGCCTTCAGCGATCTGAAAGGTGTCCTGGAGGAGTTCGTCCACCAGTTCTTCGGGTCCGAGGTCCCCGTTCGCTTCAGGGCGAGCTTCTTCCCCTTCACGGAACCCAGCGCGGAGGTGGATATGGGTTGCTCCATGTGCCTTGGGAAAGGGTGCCGGGTCTGCAAGGACAGCGGATGGATAGAGATCCTGGGCAGCGGCATGATCCATCCCGAGGTCCTCCGGTATGTCGGCTACGATTCAGAGAAATTCAGCGGCTTTGCATTCGGGATGGGCATGGAAAGGATCGCCATGCTCCGCTACGGGATCGATGACATCAGGCTGCTCTACGAGGGCGACATGAGGTTTTTAGCGCAGTTCTGAAAAATCAGTTCAGAGTCCAGGGTTCAGAGTTCAGGGTCAATGGTTAAGAGTCCGGAGCCCGCAGTGAGGACGCTGTCTCGTGACGCAGGGGCCCGGTCTTTTCAGGGATAGGGGAGATCGAGGATCGGTTCAGCGTTTAATTTTCAACGCGAAGAGACTGGAATGCAGAAAACAGAATAAAGAAATGATGAATCAAGGCAAAAGATATAAAAACTTTTAAAAGTGTATTTTTAACTACTCTACTTAATGTTTGAAATGAGGTTTTACTCTGAACTCTGAACTTCTAATGGACGCACAGGAGCGGCTATGAAAATCAATCTCGACTGGCTTTCGGACTATGTGGATATCGAGGAGACCCCGGAGGAGCTTGCCAAGTCCCTCACCATGGCCGGCCTGGAAGTGGAGGGCATCGATGAGGTCAACGGGGAGATTGTCCTCGAAGTGGCCGTCACACCGAACCGGCCTGACTGGCTAAGCCATATCGGTATAGCAAGGGAGGTCGCCGCCCTGTACGGGAGGCAGGTCCGGATGCCCGAGGGGGACGTCCCGGAAGAGGAGGCCGACATCCGGGCCATGACTTCCGTGGACATCGACAACCCGGAGGCGTGTCCCCGGTACAGCGCTCGGGTCATCCTCGGGATCAGCCTCGGCCCTTCTCCCGAAAAGGCGGCAAGGAGGCTTGAATCGGTGGGAGTCAGGGCGATCAGCAACGTCGTCGATGCCACCAATTATGTGATGCTTGAAATGGGCCAGCCCCTCCACGCCTTCGATTACCATCGCCTCTCGGAAAACCGGATCGTCGTCCGCAAGGCCAGGGCTGCCGAGGTCATGGAAACCCTCGACGGACAGACCAGATCCCTTGAAGCTTCGGACCTTCTCATCTGCGACGGTTTCGGGCCCGTAGCCCTCGCGGGTGTCATGGGCGGGCTGAATTCGGAGATCCGGGATGACACCCGGGATCTCCTCCTCGAAAGTGCGTGCTTTGACCCTTCCACCATAAGGAGGACCTCCAAGCGCCTCGGGCTCTCCACGGAGGCGTCCTACCGTTTTGAGAGGGGTACCGATCCACACGCCACCGTCACCGTTGTAAACCGCCTTGCCTTCCTGATCAGGGAGTGGGCAGGGGGAAAGGTCTGCCGGGGCGTTATGGACTGCCATCCGGCCCCCGAGGGGGAGCGGAGCCTCTCCTTCCGTCCCGAACGGGTAAGAAAATTTCTGGGAGTCGATATTCCCGATGGGGAGATCATCGGGATCCTGGATCGCCTGGAGCTCGCGCCGGCCGCAGAGGGGGAAGGGAGATGGGCCATCAGGGTCCCCGGTTTCAGGAGGGACCTTTCCAGGGAAGAGGACGTCGTCGAGGAGGTGGCGCGCATCTACGGGTATGACAGGGTCCCGGTGACCCTTCCTGTGGGCCGGACCGTCCCTGTAAAAGCCAGCCCCCTTTCCCGCCAGCAGGGGATCGCCCGTGAGATCCTGGAGGGGATGGGTTTTTCCGAGGCCATAACCTACACCTTCGTCAGCAGGGAGGAGCAAGAGGAACTGGGTTTCGGCGGCGGCCCCGAACCCGTGACCCTTTTAAACCCCATTTCCGATGACATGACGGTGATGAGAAAGAGCCTTCTGCCCGGTCTTTTCAAGGCGCTGAGAGTCAATATGAGCAAGCGGATCGGCAACGTGAGGCTCTACGAGACAGGCAGGATTTTTCTGCCCGCGCCGGGCCGGGACCTGCCCGAGGAGTGCCATTTCCTGGCGGGGGTCATTTCCGGCACGAGGTCTGAAAAAACCTGGTACCGCGGCGAAGAGAAGGGCGACTTTTTCGATATCAAGGGCGCTGTCCAGGGTCTCCTTGAAGGGATGCGGATCCCTGACGTTGGCTTCGAGGCGGATGAACGGCCCTTCCTCCAGGGGGGACAGTGCGCCCGCATCCTTTCCGGCGGCGAGCCTCTCGGGGTCCTCGGGACCATCAGCCCGGCGGTGAGAGAGAGGTACCGGGTGCGGGATTGGGCGGGGTGTTTCGAACTCGATCTCGAGAAGCTGACGACAGCTATCAGGCCGGCCGCTTTCCGTCCCCTCCCGCAGTTCCCGTCCGTCCTGAGGGATCTGGCGGTTCTGGTTCCCAGGGAGGTCCCGGCCCGGAAGATTGAAGGCGTGATCCGGGCCGCGGGAAGGGATCTTGAGAGGGTCAGGCTGTTCGATCTCTATGAAGGGAAGGGGATCCAGGCAGGTCTGAAGAGCCTGGCTTTTTCCCTTGAATACCGGAACCCGGAAAGGACCCTCACCGACGAGGAAGTGGACGCGAACCTCGAAGTGGTTATCGGGGCGCTGGGGAAGGAGTTCGGGGCCCGTCTTCGCTGAGAGAACAGTTTCAGCCCAGACGGGAGTCCAAAGGCCAAAGGCCAAAAACAGTCCAAGGTACAAAGGCCAAAGGGAGAACAGCCTGAAGGCTGAAATTACGGCACCAAATACCTAAATTCAGTGGCAAATGCACCAGTAACAATAAACGAGAGAAACCGTGGCACGCCATTTGAAAGGTCCTTTTCAATACTCGGTCCAATGAAAAGGAGCGTGTCATGGGAAAGGGAACGCAGTTTGAGGATCTGAAGGTCTGGCAGAAGTCCAGGGAACTCCACCGCCAGGTGTATTGCCTGACAGAAAAAGGGAGATTCAAAGCCGATCATGCGTTGTGCAGCCAGATTCGCCGTGCGTCCTTGTCCGTCATGTCCAATATTGCGGAAGGGTTTGAAAGGGGAGGGGACAGGGAATTTATTCAGTTTCTGTCCCAGGCCAAGGAATCCTGCGGCGAGGTAAGATCCCAGCTGTTTGCGGCTGGGGATCCAGGCTATCTGGACGAGAAAGAATTCGGCTCCGTCAGCGAACTTGCGGTGGAGACATGTCGGATGATTTCCGGCTTGATCAGGAACTTCAAAGAATCCGGATACCGGGGAAGCAAATTCAAGTGATATTCAGCCCCCCTTTTCAGGATGGGGTTCCAGGAAAATTTTCCTCTTTGAACCGTTTTTTGGCTTAAATCCTTTAATTCTGGTTCTTCCTTGTCCTTTGGGCTGCGGGCTTTGGATTTTGGTTTTTGAACCCTGGGCCACGAATATCACTGATCGATTTGCCTTCACTTTGGACTTTGGGTTTTGGTCTTTGGTCTATTTTTTCCCCTTGACTCTCTTTCCCCAAACCCATTAAACTACAAACCATTGAAAACACGGGGATTTGTCCAAACCAGGGAAAGGTGATCCGATGACCAAAGCCGATATCGTAGAAATTGTCCACGGCAGGACCGGTTTTTCCAAAAAGGAATCCTCGGAAGCGGTTGAAATGATCCTCGAGATCCTAAAGGAGGAGCTCCAACGGGGCGAGAAGGTGAAGCTTTCCGGATTCGGCAATTTCGTCATCAGGAGCAAGGACGTCAGGAAGGGAAGGAATCCCAAGACAGGCCAGGAGATGGAGATCACGGCGCGTAAGGTCATGACGTTCAAGCCCAGCCAGAAGTTGAAAGATTACATAAACGGCGGCTGATGGTTCCCTTTCGGGCATCCCCATTTAACCAGGTGAACCCTTGAATCCGGATCCTTCCGTCAAGATCCCCGACAAGCTTTTCTTCAAAATCGGGGAGGTGAGCCGCATCACAGGGGTCAAGTCCCACGTCCTGAGGTACTGGGAGACCGAATTCCCCGCTTTAAACCCACCGAAAAACCGGGCCGCCCAGCGGGCCTACCGCAAGAAGGATATTGAAACAATCCTCCAGATAAAGAACCTCCTTTACGAGGAGAACTATACTATTTCCGGGGCCAGGAAGAGGCTTCGGGAGATGCGCTCCGAAGAAAAATCCAAAGGCCAGATGGAACTCTTCGGCCGGGGGGTCGACCGCAAGCAGGTTCAGGCCGCTATAGGCGAACTGGAAAAGGCGCTGAAGATATTGGAGGGATAAGGAAGACAGTCCAGAGTCCAGAGGCCAGTGTCGAGAGTCAAGAAGAAGGCGGGTCAAAGATCCAATAAAGACAATCCGGAATCCAGAGAGAAACAGCCGGTCCCTGTGGGGACCGTTTTTCATTTTTACCCGAAACAGGGAGAAGCTCTTCCCGTCTCTTCCCGGCTGCCAGCCGCCATAGTTCCATAACCAGACATCCCCAAACGCCGATTCATTTGGTCTCGCCTGACCCTCATAAACGATAATTGGTCAACGCGAACCGGATTTTCCCTCTGGCCTCTGGACTTCTCCTTGGGACGTTCCCCTGTCAGATTTTACGTTGACACCTTTGGAAAATCTGGTATATTTTCCACATCATTGTCAGAGTTTTCAGTGCCCTTGCGAGGTGACGAGCTGTGCAGAAAAAAATCAAGGTCAAGCTGAACTATACCCCCAACGACGTCGGATCCATCCTGGGAGTCCACCACAACACCATCAAGAACTGGATCAAAGGCAAACAGGTGGTGGCTTTCCAGACGGTCGGCGGCCATTACCGCGTGCCGCGGCGGGAGGTCGTCCGTCTCATCAAGAACCGCGGTCTGTCGGTTCCCGAGGAGCTCCAGGGGCCGATGGGCCTGGTCTACGTCGTGGACGACGACGAGTTGATCCGGGTCGCCATGGAGGACGCCCTCTCGGAGGATTACGAGGTCTACGCCTTTTCCAGCGGTTTTGAGGCCCTGATGCAGATCGGCCGGTTAAAACCCGACCTGCTGGTGCTGGACATCTTCATGCCGGGCATCGACGGCTTTGCCATGATCAAGAAGCTTCGGCAGGACGACAAGCTCTACAATCTCAAGGTGATCGGGATGTCCGGCAAGGACGTCAGCGCCGAGGAGGCCGAACGGGCGGGCTTCGACGAATTCTACCGGAAGGAGCAGGGCCTTGACACCATCGTTGACGCGGTGAAAAGACACCTTGGAACCGGCCGTTAAGAATGCCGGTTCCAAGGTGTCCAGAGTAAAGAGTCCAGAGTCCAGAGAAAACGACGGGCCCCTTCGGGCCCGTTTTTCATTGCGAGCCGAACCTGCGCGAAGCAATCCCATGCTTTCACCAGTCACCAGGTACAGTTCTTCGCATAACCGCGAAAACTTTTTCCTCTGGACTCTGGACCCTGGACTCTGGACTCAACTCCCTTCCCCTTGACTTACCCCCCCATGGTTGCTACATTCCCTCGTCTTGTTTCCGGGGCGTAGCGCAGTCTGGTAGCGCACCTGAATGGGGTTCAGGTGGTCGGAGGTTCAAATCCTCTCGCCCCGACCAATAAAATCAAGGGGTTACGGCATTTTGGCTGTAACCCTTTTCTCTTTTTATGAATAATGGCTAACGGTTTGGCTAACGTTTTTTAGGTTGCTGCCACTTATGGGAGACACGGCCCAAGGTCAAAATGAATCTTTTGGTTTTCGCCGTCATCCCAGCCTGGAATAACCTTTCCAGAACAACCTTCGGCGAGGATCCTGATGTGCAGAACAAGTCAGGGTTTGGTGTGTAGGATTGAGGGTATCTTCCCAGGATCGGGGCCCACGACCTTCAGATTGACCGCAAAGGCGAGTTTTTCGTTCCGGCCGGGTTTTCCCTATGCCCGGTTTTCCATGCTCTCCAGGAAGAGATAAATAAGAGGGCGGGCGGGAAAGGTGGGGCAGAGGGAGGGATTCAGAGAGTAAGGAAGGAGAGCCCACCCCCACCCCCCTCGATAAAGGGGCCCCATGGGGGTACTCCATGGTTTGTGCCCGAACAGTTAAGGGGTAATTTTCGTGATTTGATATATTTGACAATAATTAGATACACAACCTGGTTTTTCAATCCACCTATGGAAGATCAGAGGGCGGAAGCAACTACGACTCTAGGATTAGGAAGAAGAAAAGGGTGGTAAATCGAGGGAGATTGTAAGTGCTTGAAAACACTGCAACCTCCCGTTTTCATATGTCTTATTCAGCTTTGGCTTTTCCACGTATGACATGCATTCCAACAGGAAAAACGAGAGACATGGCACAAAAATGGCACAGTTTGTGGTACAGTCAAAGCCACCCGGGGGGAGGAACGCTATGTCCAGCGTAAATTGGGATTTGGTCCTGACACTAACCTCAATTCTTGCAATACTCATTGTTCTCCACACTAATCAAAAATCAATCGAGACATCCCTTCGAATAAACGAAAAATCGATAAAAACGACAGAAAAATCTACAAATATCCAATTGGTTAAATCCACACTGACTGAATATGCCTCCGATGAAATGCACAAAGCCCTGGAGGTTCTAGGCGGTTTTTTGAAAGAATGCCCTTCCTCTCAGGATGGTTCTAAAGCCATTGCCCAGGGATATGCAAGGCTGAGGGCAAAATTTTCGAACTATTCCACAGATGAGGTGCATTCTGCCAGAAGACGGGTGAAGTACTTTTTCGTCGGAGCCCTAATTATGAAAAAAGCCGGTTGGATTGATCAGGAGATTTCCAAAGAAATTACAAATGTCGCAGGCCTCGATTTGTTGTTCAAAGCAGTTGAGCCCTTGGATGTTCTCCTTTCCATGGAAGATCCGGATCTCAAATATGATGAAAACTTGTACGAAGAGATCGAGGAGTTTACCGATTACAAAGAGAGATCAGTCGAACAGCTCAGATCGTTGGTGGATACTTGGAAGAAATATGGTAGCCTTCCTTTGGATGAACTGGATAAATTGTAGATGGAAAATAAATCTCGAGGTTCAATTACCAAATGGATAGAACTTGGTGCGCTAATTGCTGTTGCTGTGAGCACCATTTTCTCTTCTCGGGCGGCATGTATATCATCTAAAATTTCAGAACGGTCTCTCGAGACATCCAAAATCATCCAGGACGCCGAGTTTAGACGAAATAGACCATATTTTATGGTCGAGATCCAGGCAGAAAAGCATTTTGAAAAACATGAGATTGAATGGGATCCCTTTTTTATCGGATCCTATCCGGGAGGTCATTTTTTCCGTTTAAAATTCGAGGCAACAAATATTGGGAATACACCAGCCAGCAACGTATTTTTTTTCGGAGCAATAATCCCGGTTAATAACCCTCCCAAGCGCTATTTATGGTGAGATACAATTGCACATGATGTTTTTACAAATGTGGCTCTGCGCTATGGACAACCAGTTTTACCAGTTGAAGAAGCAATGACGGCACACTACATTTTATTACACTTAGAATATGACGATGAAACACACAAAAAATCCTACAAACAGAGATACTATTTTTACTGGAATGAATATGATCGGATACAGGACATTTGGGAGATCTCTCATTTATCAAAAAAGGGATTGAAAGGGATAAAAAGTCATATCCGATTTTTAGAGCCAGTAATTGTTGAAAAGAAAAAGGAGGCCTCAGAGTTTTCCGTAGTTTTGCCTCCTATCGGATATGAACAAAAACCCAGTATTGAAGAAAATTAAACCCAAGTTCATAGTCGCCCCACCGGTTTCCTGGGCTCTGGGCTCCCCAAAAACCTTTTCCCGAGCCCCTGGATCCTTGTCTCTCCACCCTTTAGGAATAGGATCCCCATGCTGAGGGCGTCCGCCCGATCGGGCGACCGGAACCCACGTTTTCTGAGATCTTTTTTTTGACTTGACCTGGATCCGGCCGTCGATCCGAAAGTGGAATTTGAGGCTCCTCATTAGCGCCAGAAGGATCTCTAGGCTATTTGGGAGTTCCAAACAGAGACTTCCTCCTTTCCTTGATTACTGCTCCCCTAAAAGTGTAATCTTAGAATCGCTGGTCCTGACTCTTTTCATGCAATACTATAGAGGTATTGTTTGGGGTACAAAATCCCGGGGGTCCTAAGTTCCCCTTTTCTCTTCTGGAGATTTCAACATTGAACCAACAAAACCTGGCCGGTTTCATCTGGTCCGTGGCGGACCTGCTCCGGGGCGACTTCAAGCGTTCCGACTACGGGCGGATCATCCTTCCTTTTACTCTCCTTAGGCGGTTAGAGTGCGTCCTGGAGCCCACCAGGGAAGCGGTTCTTCAGAAGCACAAGGAGCTGAAGAAGACCGGGATCGATTTAGACACCGTTCTGCCGAAGGTATCAAAGCACCGCTTCTACAACATCTCCCGCTACACCCTGGGAAACATCGGGGAGACGGAGACCCGGGCCAACCTGGAAGACTATGTGTCCAAGTTCAGCGAAAACGCCCGGCAATGTTTCGACCACTTCAACTTTGCCCACTGGCTGGACCGCCTGGCCGAGGCCAACCTGCTCTTCATGGTCGTCCAGAAGTTCGCCTCCATCGACCTGCACCCCAAGGCCATCAGCAACCACGAGATGGGGAACACCTTCGAGGAGCTCATCAGGCGATTCGCCGAGTCCTCCAATGAGACGGCCGGAGAGCACTTCACACCCCGGGACGTGGTCCGTCTGGCCACGACCCTGGTCTTCGCCCCGGACAGGGGTGTTCTCACCGGGGAGGGGATCATTCGGACGATCTACGATCCCTGCTGCGGGACCGGGGGGTTCCTCGCCTCCGGCATCGAGCAGGTCCACGAGTGGAACCCGAAAGCCCGGATCGTTCCCTATGGGCAGGAGTTAAACCCCGAATCATTCGCCATCGCCATGGCCGACATGATGGTCAAAAGTTACGACCCGAAGAACATCAAGTTCGGCAACACCTTGAGCGACGACCAGCTTACCCATGAACGGTTCAATTACTGCCTCGCCAATCCTCCCTTTGGTGTGGAGTGGAAGAAGGTCCAGAAGGCCGTCACCGACGAGCACAGGATCAAGGGGCATGACGGGCGATTCGGGCCGGGGCTTCCCCGCGTGTCCGACGGCTCCCTGCTCTTCCTCATGCACCTCATCTCCAAACGCCTTAACGACGGGGGAGGGACCCGTATCGGCATCGTGCTCAACGCCTCGCCTCTGTTCACAGGAGGGGCGGGATCAGGGGAATCGGAGATCCGCCGATGGATCCTGGAAAACGACTGGCTCGAGGCCATCATCGCTCTGCCTACCGACATGTTCTACAACACCGGCATCGCCACCTACATCTGGGTCCTTTCCAACCGGAAAGAGAAGAAACGCAAGGGGAAGGTCCAGCTCATCAACGCCACCGACATGTGGACTCCCATGAGGAAGAGCCTCGGCAGCAAGCGGCGGTACATGACCGACCAGCAGATCGAGGAGGTCGCCTGCCTCGTCGGGGCCTTCGTGGAGAACGAGCAGAGCAGGATCTTCAAGACAACGGATTTTGGCTACCGGCGCATCACGGTGGAGAGGCCCCTCCAGCTTGCCTTTTATCCAAAAGATAAAACGAGGCTGGAATCGTTGCGGGGGGACGATGCCTGGGAAAAGTACGAGGAGGATTCGGTCAAGGAGATCTTCGACGCCCTGGCCGGCCTGAAGAAGGAAAAATATCTGTCCCGGGACAAGTTCATAGACGAGGTTGAAAAAATCATGGATTCGGGGCTCGTCGCCCCGGTCGTCAAACTCCTTCAGAAGCACCTCGCCGAACACGACCCGGAGGCCGAGTATTGCAGAGCGAAAGGGGCCATCGAGCCCGACTCCGACCTGAGGGACAACGAAAACGTCCCCCTGGGAGAATCCGTCGAGGAATATTTCGCCCGGGAGGTGACTCCCCATGTCCCCGACGCCTGGATCGACGAGGGCAAGAGGGATCACAAGGACGGGGAAGTCGGGGTGGTCGGACACGAGATCAACTTCAACAGGTACTTCTACAAGTACGTCCCGCCCCGGCCTCTGGAGGAGATCGACGCCGAGTTGAAGCAGGTGGAAAAGGAGATCATGAATTTACTGGCTGAGGTGACGGAGTGAGTCACCATAGGAATGGCATAGATACAGGCCACCAAATGGAGTCTTGGTTTGGTGAACTATCTAAACCATGGAAAAAAGCAAGGTTTAAACATCTTTGTAAATTAATTACGGACGGTAGCCATCACTCCCCACCATCACAGGAGGAGGGGAAACCTTATATTACGGTTCGAGATCTTAAAAATGGCGGTATTGATTTCAATGCAGCAGCTAAAATTTCTGATGAGGACTTTAAAAAGTTAATTCAGAGTGGCTGTGCTCCACAAAAAGGTGATGTGCTGTTTTCAAAAGATGGGTCGATTGGAAAGGTTGCACTTGTAGAAAGTTCAAATTTCGTTGTGCTTTCCTCGCTAGCTATTTTGCGTCCAAAGGCCAGTTTAAAAGGGACCTTTTTAAAATACCTTGTGGAATCTTCACCAATCGCGGGACAAATTGAAAGTTTCTATGCGGGAGCCGCATTAAAACGCATCACTCTGGATCAAATTGTGGAAATCTGGGGACTGCAACCAAATGAAGAAGAGCAAACTTCGATCGTCTCCTTCCTAGACCGGGAAACCGCCCGCATCGACGCCCTCATCGAAAAGAAACAGCGCCTCATCGAACTCCTTCAGGAAAAGCGCCAGGCCATCATCACCCGGGCCGTGACCAAGGGCCTGGACCCCAACGTGTCCATGAAGGATTCCGGGGTGGAATGGCTCGGGGAGGTGCCGGAGCATTGGGAGGTCAAAAAAATAAAATTTACGGCAATTTTTTCTGGAGGAGGAACCCCGGATAAGGAAAATTTAGATTATTGGGATGGTCAAATCCCCTGGGTTTCTCCAAAAGATATGAAAAAAGAGCAAATAGAGGATTCAGAGGATCATATAACAACCCTTGGTTTAGCAGAGAGTGCGACTTCTCTCATTGAACCTGGAGCAGTATTGATGGTCGTGAGATCAGGGATACTTCGACACTCTATCCCTATTGCAATTAATATCACCCAAGTAGCATTAAATCAGGACATGAAAGCCATTCGTTTCCTTTCTGGGAAAGTACTCCCAAAATTCTTTCTCAGGTGGATTCAGGGTCAAGTTAAACAGCTTTTATTTTTGTGGAGAAAACAGGGGGCGACGGTGGAAAGTATCGAGCAAGAATACTTCCTGAACACCAAGATCGCTTTGCCCTCCCCGTTTGAACAGCAGGAAGTAGTAACCCATCTTGACCGGGAACTTGAAAGGATCGATGGAATAATATCCAAATCTCAGTCCAGCATCGATTTACTTCAAGAACGTCGTTCCGCCCTCATCACCGCGGCTGTGACCGGCCAGATCGACGTCAGGGGGGAGGTAGCATGAGCGACTTAAAGCTCTTCCAGATCCAGAATGGGGCTGCTAGCGAGCTCCCAGGCAAAGCCTCCAGCCTGGAAAAATCCCTCCAGACCCTCATCGAAAAAAACCTGAAACCTCTCCTTGGCATCAGCTTCCTGGCCACCGAGTATGCCACAGGCGCCAAACACCGGGGCCGGATCGATTCCCTGGGGTTGGACGAGAACGGCTGTCCGGTCATCATCGAGTACAAGCGGTCCTTGAGCGAGAACGTCATTAACCAGGGGCTTTTCTATTTGGATTGGCTCCTGGACCACAAGGGGGAATTTGAGCTCCTCGTCCAGCGGACTTTGGGGGAAAAGGCAGCGCGAGCCATCGACTGGACCACCCCCAGGCTTGTGTGCATCGCCAGTGACTTTACCCGCTATGACGAGCATGCGGTCCTTCAGATGAACCGCAACATCGAGCTTTTGCGTTATCGGAGGTTCGGAGAGAGCCTTCTCCTTCTGGAACTGGTCAATGCCATCACGGCGGAGGCCCCTAAAACGGAAATCCCTGGGAAAAGAAGCGCGGATAAAACGGTTTCGGAATACCTTGAGGAATGCTCCGGCCCTTTGCTGGAGCTTTTTGAAAACCTCAAGGCATACATCATTTCCCTGGGCGATGACGTTCAGGTCAACACGCTGAAGTTTTACGTCGCCTTCAAGCGTCTGCGGAATTTCGCCTGCGTGGAAGTGCATCCGGGAAAGAAATGTCTTCGCGTGTACGTCAAGGTCGACCCGGATTCTGTCCAGCTGGAGGAAGGGTTTACCCGGGATGTCCGGGCCATCGGCCATTTCGGGACGGGGGATGTGGAAATCACCCTCCGGAACAGCGATGACTTTGAGAAAGCCAAGCCCCTCCTCATCCAGAGCTACGAGGCCAGCTGATGGACGGATGGACGGCTTCCGCGAGGGCTCCCCATATCGAGCGGGTTTTCGAGGATTTCATCGTCGATTACCTTTCGGAAAACGGCTGGCTAGCAGGGGATGCGGACAAGTACGACCGGATCCGGGCCCTCTACCCGGAGGATGTCATCGGCTATGTCCGGGAATCCCAGCCCGAGGCGTGGGCGAAGTTGGAAAAACTTCACGGAGGCCAGGTGGACAAGGTCCTCCTGGACCGGGTGGTCAGGACCCTGGAGAGCCAGGGGACGCTGGAAGTCCTCCGGCGGGGCGTCAATGTGGCCGGGGGCGGCAGGCTCACCATGTGCCAGTCCCACCCCGAGGATGACCGCAACGAGCAGGTCATCCGGCGCTATAGGGCAAACCGCCTCCGGGTCGTCCGGCAGCTCAAGTATTCCCCCGACCAGGAACTGGCTCTCGACCTGGCTTTCTTCGTCAACGGGATCCCCGTCGCAACCGCCGAACTCAAGTCTGATTTCACCCAGTCCGTCGAGGATGCCGTCTGGCAGTACCGGAAGGACCGCCTGCCCAAAGATAAGCAATCCGGCCGCAATCACCCCCTTCTCGCCTTCAAGAGGGGGGCGTTGGTCCATTTCGCCGTTTCGACATCCGAGATCTACATGACGACGAAGCTGGAGGGGGCAAAAACCTTCTTCCTGCCGTTTAACCTCGGGAACGACGGGGCCGCGGGCAACCCTCCGGCCGTAGAGGGCAGGTACGCCGTGAGCTACTGGTGGGAGCGGATCCTGGCTCCCGATAACTGGCTTCGGATCTTCCACCGCTTCATGCTCCTGGAGAAGAAGGACAAACAGCACGCCGACGGTAAATCCTACACCGACGAGACGATGATCTTTCCCCGCTACCATCAGTGGGATTCCGTCACCCGCCTCATCGAAACGGTTAGAAAAGAGGGACCGGGCCAACGGTACCTTATCCAGCACAGCGCGGGGAGCGGCAAGACCAACACCATCTCCTGGACGTGCCACGACCTTATCCGCTTGAGGGACAAAGAGGGGAAAAAATACTTCGACTCCGTCATCGTCATCACCGACCGGACGGTGTTAGACGCCCAGCTCCAGGACGCCATCGGGCAGATCGACCACCAGATGGGGGTTGTAAGGGCCATCGAGCGGGAGTCAAGCCCCCTGCCCAAAAGCCAGCAGCTGGCAGAGGCCCTGATCCAGAGGGCTCCCATCATCGTGGTGACCCTCCAGACCTTTCCCTACGCCATGGAGGCGATCCTTTCGGAAACCTCCCTCAAGGACAGGAAGTTCGCCGTCATCATCGACGAAGCCCACACCTCCCAGACCGGGACGTCCGCCAGCAAGTTAAGGGCCGTCCTGGCCCTGGACGCGGGGCAGGACATGGCGTCCATGACGTCCGAAGAGATCCTCCTCCGTCTTCAGGAGGTCAAGAAGTTCCCCCCCAACGTGTCCTATTTCGCCTTCACGGCGACTCCGAAACATACAACGCTGACCCTTTTCGGCAGGCGGGGCAATCCGTCCCAGCCGGAGTCGAAGGAGAACCCGCCCCGCCCCTTCCACACCTACACCATGCAGCAGGCCATTGAGGAAGGGTTCATCCTGGACGTCCTGAAACATTACACCTCCTACCGGGTGGCCTTCAAGCTGAGCGAGCAGGTGGAAAAAGACCGCAGGGTCGACAGCCGGGAGGCCAAAAGGAAACTGGCCAAATGGATGGCCCTTCACCCCACCAACGTGGCCCAGAAGGTGGAGTTCATCGTGGAGCACTTCCGCAGGAACGTGGCACCTCTTCTTAACGGGCAGGCCAAGGCCATGGTGGTCACCGGGGCGAGGGCGTCTGCCGTCAAGTACAAGCTGGAGATGGACCGCTACATCCATGAGAAGGGGTACACGAACATCTCCACCATGGTCGCTTTTTCGGGAAGGATCTCAGGGGGCGAGGTGGATCCCGCCCTGACCGGACAGGAGTTCGACGAGTTCAACCTTAACCCGGGGCTGAGAGGCCGGGACCACCGGAACGCCTTCGACACGAACGAGTTTAACGTCATGGTGGTGGCCCAGAAATTCCAGACGGGGTTCGACCAGCCCAGGCTGATGGCCATGTACCTGGACAAGAAGGTGTCCGGTGTCGAATCGGTCCAGACCCTCAGCCGGTTAAACAGGATTTTCCCGGGCAAGGACAAGGCGTTCGTCATCGACTTCGCCAACGAGGCGAAGGATATCCTCTCCGATTTCCAGGTGTTCTACCGGGAGGCGAGGATCGAGGAAGTTCAGGATCTTCACATCGTGTACGACATCAAGGAAAAGCTGGACGAACACCATATCTACACCCCGGAGGAAGTCCGGCAGCTCGGGGAAGAGATTACAAGGGCCGATCCCCGGCAGGCCAGGCTGATGGCCATCACCGATCCGGCGACCCAACGGTTTAATGCGCGGCTTAAAGAGCTGAACGCGAATGCCCAAAAGTGGGAGGAAGAGTTCCAGCGGTGCCACGAAGCCGGGGATGGTGCTGGAGCGGCCAAGGCGGACATGGAGCGGGCCAGGCTGGCCACCGAGCGGGACGGGTTCATGAAGTTCAAGGATGGGCTGGGCCGCTTTGTCCGGTTCTACGACTATGTTGCCCAACTTATCGACCTCGGGGATGCGGAACTCGAGGCGTTCTCATCTTATGCAAGACTTCTCAGAAACAGGCTCAAGGGCATCAACCCGGAGGAGATCGACCTGAAAGGTCTGCAGCTAACGCACTACGCCATCAAGCCCGAGGGGGCCCTGGACGGCGTGGGTACCTCCAGGGACGGCGGCCTGCGGCCCATCAAGGGCGAGTTGGGTGACCCCAGGGACCGGGAACGGGCTTTCCTGTCGGAACTCATCGAAAAGCTCAACGAGATCTTCGGAGAAGGCGTCACCGAAAAGGACAAGGTGATGTTCGCGGTCCATATCAGCGAGAAATTACGGGACAACGAGAACGTCATGGCCCAGGTCCAGAATAACCCCAGGGATCAGGCATTAAGGGCCGACCTTCCCGATGCGGCCACCGATGCTATCATTGACGCGATGACCTCTCACAGGGATCTGGCGGAGAAGCTCCTCTCGGACAAGGATGCGAAGCACACGTTTATGGGGTTGCTGTATGACCTTTTGAAGGAGGAGAAGGGGCTTGGACTTTTGTCGGTTCTAAAGGAAAAATAAGGGAAAATAAAACATTAAAGGATGACGGGCTGGCATGTCCAAGTATATAAAAAAATTGGCGAACTGGATATTACGCTCCTCTAATTTAGTGATTCAATTGCTCAGTTGGTTTTGGAGGGCATGGCCTATTCTAATAATAGTTTTCCTTGCCATGCTTCATTTCTTTGTTTTCAAAATATTTGATATTGAGAATAATCAAGTCAATAAAGTGATTTCAGCCTTTTTTCAAATCGGTGGAGGGTTGATCGTATTAATATCAATTAACAACAATATGGGAATCTTTAAAGGGAGAAATCTAGTTCAGATAGTGGGAAAATTTTTTTCGGATTTTCCCTTCTTTCGTCGTTGTCCTGTCGAGGAAAAACCTGAGTTAATGGCCAAGGCTGTAATTGGATTTTCAGCTACAATTAGCTCCAAAAGGAAGTGTGCAACCCTTGAAGAATGGGTCGAGGAATTTCAAAGGCAGATCGAAGAATGCCGAAAATTAATGGATGAGAATGAAAAATTCTTTCGATCATCAATCGACTCCTTAAAGGAAAGCCTTAATAAAAAATTTTTGGAAATCAATGGTAAGGTTGATGTAATTAATCAGTCTCTTACAAGGTCATTTGTAGGTGGCATGAAGGCACAGTTTTTTGGAGTTCTCCTAGTAATATATGGATCGATCGTGAGCGTCTTATAAAATTTCTTTTAGCCTAACAATCTTAATTTTCAATTAAAAACACGGTAGGCGGAAAGACGTCGGCACCATGATAATAAGTATTTTGGAGGTATCATGAAAATTCAACCATGGGCATCTGGTCCGGCCGAAATATTAAGACATGGTCTTGAACTATTAAACAACGACTCAGACACCAATCGTCGGTTGGCGATGATTAGCATAGATAATGCGGTTGAGCTGATGATAAAAACCTATCTAAGCCTACCAAGACGCATAACAAAGCTTGACATATCCAGGAAACAGTTTTCAGAAATATTTGAAAGTTTTCCAAAAATTCTCGACGCATTGGAAAAACATGCTTCTGAAAAGATTGAAGGAATTAATCTAGGTGAGATTGAGTGGTATCACAGGCTACGCAATGAACTATATCATCAAGGCAATGGGCTAACGGTAGAAAGGGATAAAATAGAAATCTATGCCGAACTAGCAAAGATTCTTTTCAAAAATCTTTTCGGTATTGAATTGTTGCCGAGAAAAAAGAATGGAACACAATCTCTCGGAGACTTCATGAGCCGATGGGTCGAGCTAGAACGACGGCTTCATGCCCTGGTCTCTGCTGAGGGCTTCTCCCCATACCCCAGAGCACTTATTGACGCAATCAAGAAATTACAAAGGGAAGGCACGTTGTCATGGGATGAAGTCCAGAATTTCGATGAGCTTCGAAATTATAGGAATAAGGTAGTTCACGGTCAAGTTGACTTAAAAACATTGAACCAAGAGGTATTTGCGAAACTTAACAAATTGATTGAAAAGGTGCCACCTATACCCACCGAACTTGGAACTCCAAGAGAGATGGAAAGAGGTGAATCCTGATTGCGAAGTTTTGATTAGGTAGTTCTGGGCAAAAAGTACATATGAGGGCAATGATTTAAAGGAGGCCATCGACCAGAGTCGCCGAGGTGAGGATTAAATGCATTAAAACCCTCTGGGGCAACTTTAATGAGAATGATCGTCGCATGTGGGTGAACCTATAGTTTGCCAACCGGCTTTGTGCTTGGAGCATATCCTAGTCCACGAGATGGCCAACATCCTGGATCGGCACCACAATGGGCGTTTTCTGGACCTAATGGACACCGTGATGCCTCAGTGGCCACCATATCGGGAGAAAATGAACCGAACACCCCTAGTACATGAAGGGTGGAGGTATTGATTTAATCGTGGGCTATCTCTATTACAGTTATTTCTGATAAAGTGCCACCGGATTATAAGTAGTTTATCCAATTGAATGTAATGATAAACAGTTTTTAATCTATAGGAAGAAATTCCAGTTAGGAGAATTGTGAGATGACATCCCCAGGACAGCAAAAAAATATTCTAGATATGCCAATGTATCCGTCTTCCGAGGCATCCCGCCTCGTTGGCTTAAGTGCTGTTCGAGTTCGTCGATGGTTGTCAGGCTATTCTTATAAATATGAGGACATTAGAAGGGACCAGCTTCCCGTTATTCGTCGATTAGGAACCTTGGGGACCAGTTATGCCTCTTTTCTGGACCTTGTAGATCTATTATTTGTGAAACGTTTCCTTGAACATGGGATCAGCCTCCAAAAATTGCGTAAAGCCCTGGATGAAGCCTCGGTAATATTAGAAACTAACCATTTTGCTAGACAGAGTTTTTTTACCGAGGGCAGAAATATTTATCTACAGGTAAAAGACAAGGGGGATGCTATCCTCCAACTTTTATCGGGTGGTCAATGGGTGATCCCAGAAATTATCAGGCAGCTGGCTGATCAGATTGACTTTGATGAGCCCACAGGATTTGCAAGGCGCTGGTATCCTCAAGGACCCAATGGACTTGTAGTCCTAGATCCAAAAGTGTCTTTCGGCCGTCCTCATATCATGAATAAGGGTGTAACTACTTTAAATGTTTATGACTTTTTTATGGCTGAAAGCAGGAACTTTCGCCAAGTCAGTCGCTGGTTAAATTTGAATAAAAAGGAAGTTGAAGCAGCTGTCCGTTTTGAAGAAGGGTTAGCAGCTTGAAATTTTTTATTGACAACAATTTAAGTCTAGAAATCGTTCGGGGAATGCGTGGTTTTGGCGAAGCAGTAGCCCACTTAACTGAGGAGTTTGAGCCCAGCGTCGATGATTCTGTTTGGCTAGAATCAATAGGTAGGAGAGGCTGGTTTTTAGTAACCAGAGATGACCGTGTAAGATATCGCCCCGCTGAGATTACTGCCATAAGAGAGCATAACGTAGGAGCCTTTTTTATTGGTGGGAAAAATCGATCTAGGTGTGAATTGATTCAACAAATAGTACGGAATTGGCCACGAATGAAGGAAATTGCCTCCAATACAAGACCCCCATTTCTTTATCGCCTTCCTCCTAAAGGCACGAAAATTACTAAGTTGCCCTTTTAAAAGGCTAGGGAAGCAAAAGTTTACATTTTGCCCGAAAACAAAAGGGAAGATAATGGCCAGGAACCTTTGAACCAGAGGAACTCTACAATCTGGCTTGGTCCAAACCAATGCCAAAGGTGGGAGCTAGGATTTGCGTATCCCAAAACGGGCGTTTGAATTTTCTTTTAGGATCTGAGAAGGGGACCAAAGCCGGCAAATGGTACCAAAAGCTGGTCTATTCCATCAATCCAAGTGAAACCCCCTCCCTAATCCTTGGTAATTGGTCGTTTTTGTAAAATTTAAGGTGAGGAAAAGGGAAAGCCCGAGGAACATTAGAGGATGGAAAAATCTCGAGAAAATCAAGGAGTTAGGACCAAACCTGACGGATAAGAAGGATGCCGGAAACCAGGGGATTTAGACGTATATTTCCTGCGATTTCCAAAACGGACCCAAAAAATCCTTTTCTCCAGGTGCAGAACTATTTTGGCCTCTTCCTCATGATCTTTCTTTAGTATCTACCCAAAGTGAAACAGCCATAACGGGCAATCGGTCCTTGAGCATTCCCTGGCTGGGTCAAGACAGCGGATCCGTTCCCATGCCCTCAAAAAGGCTGATTTCCCCGCGGTAATGAAGAAGGGCCTCCCCGCCCGCGCTGTATCGGGAAGCCTCGATCCTGACCAGGGTTTCCGGGTTAAAAGCTTCCGTTGCCAGCCTGCCGTTCCCGTTTCCCATAGCCCGGGCCCGGTGTAAAATGATCAGGTGGTCGCAGTCGGAAAAAATGCTGCTCGAATCCTTCAGATCCTGGGCAGTCATTATTGAATCCGGCTGAATTTTGCGCGGCTGCGCAATGACCAGAACGGGGATTTCCATTTCCTCCGCCAGGAACTTGAACGCCTGAACGGCCTGCCCGATTTCCTGAACCTGGTTACTGATTGAGCGGCAGAGAAAATGCAGGTGGTCAAACGCAACCAGGCCCAGCCCATACCTTTTGATTGCCTGTTTCAAGGTGGAAATAATCCCTTCCAGCGTCGGCTTTTGGTGGCTGTATCCCAGGTAAAGCGGCACCCCGTAAAAGGCCGATTCGGCTGCCGTGATTTCGGCTGGGCCTATCAACTCGACCCTGGTCTGGCATTGAACGATTTTCTGCACAATCCGGGAGGGCCGCATTTCCAGGCAAAAGAACAGGGAAGGGATGCGGTTCAGGGCGTTGTGAATGACAACCTGCAAGGCCCAGGTGGATTTCCCAATTTTCGGGGGTGCGGAAAGGACGATAAGCTCCCCGGGTTGGAAACCTTTCCGGAGGATCCTGTCAACGTTCGGGAATCCCGTTTTTAATCCCTGGGCCTGTTCGGGCCTTCGGGCTGTCTCCCGCAGTTGGCGCAGCCCTTCGGAAAATGTGAGAACCCCGACAACGTCAAACGGCTTGCCTTCGCCGGCGATTTCCCGGAAGTCCTCGGCTGTGTTCCCTGAGAGGAAATAATCGTTAACGTCCATCCCTTCCGGCAGAACGACGTTTAGGCAGCGCTCAAAACCAAGCCTTTTTGCTACCTCCCGCGCTCCCCGTTGCCCGGCTTCATCGGAATCGTAGACCAGGATGATTTTTTCAACCTTTGCCAACTGGTCAATCCAGGCCGGGTCAAAACTCCCTGCTCCCGTCGTAGTGGCAACCACGTTTTTTATTCCTGCATTCCAAAGGGCCATGAGGTCCGTTTCCCCTTCGCAAAGGAAAAGCTCCGCCTGGTTGCCTTGGATGCAATCGGCGTTGAACAATACGCTGCGGCCACCCCTGATTCGGCGGAAGCTCTTTTCCGCCGGTGGAAGGGAACGGTATTTGATGTTTTCCAGCTGCCCTTTTTCGAAATGGGGAATGGACAACCAGCGCCACCCGTCTTTGTCAACGTGTAGGCCCAGCTTGAAGTGTTTGACGGTTTCCAACGAAAAACCGCGGCCCTTGAGATAATCCAACCCGGCAAAGTCGTCCATAAGGGCTTTGTAGGCTTCCTGGGCGGTTTTTTCTTCTGGCCTTGTGTAGTAGTTCTTCCCCTGGGAAGGGAACGCGGCCCTTACGGTTCCCTGGGCTTTCCTGGCCCCAAGTCGGAACGAGTCCTGCTCTCCGGTCGGCTCGTAATCTCCGAAGTGTTTTTGCAAAGTAATCAGGTTCCCGCTCTCCTGGCATTTATGGCAATGAAAAAGCCCTTCTTCCGGGTCCATATAAAAATGACCTTTCGCGTCGCCGCAAAAAGGGCAAACTTTCAAGACGGCCTGGCCGCTCTGCATTTGGTAATCTAGGCCCCGGCTCTGTATGTATTCCAGCGCCGTCATATAATCCTGAATCCTTGGCTGCGGTAATGGTTATCCAAAAGGGTGCTGCCCGTGCTTTTCCTGGTTCGTCCTTCCGGGTGTGGTTCGACGGGCTGCCCGTTGCTCTGGCGCCGTATAATCCCCAAAAGGTATTTTTCGTCCTTCCCTTCTGCAGCGAAGCCCTTTGCCAGATAGGTTTGGATCCCGGCCAGGACGGCTTCCCGCGAAAACCTTTCCCAGCTTTCAAGGATTCGAAGTCTTACGCTGTCAGCAATGCGGTTGGATTTTCTCGTTGACGCTATTTCCTGGAAGGTTTTTGAAATTAGTTCCTGGTCAGAAAAAGGATATTTGTTTTCCAAAAGGGAAATTTTCTCCGAAATTTCCAGAGGGTTTTTTAATACATTCTTTTTAATACATTCTTTAGATTCTAATTGCCCCTGTGCGGACAAAGTAAACTCGGAAGGTCTGCCCTTGTAACTTTTCGAATCCTGATAAATGCCGTAATTCATTACGGAAATTAATAGTCCTTGGTATGCCCTAGTAAAGGCCTGGGGTCTGCCCTTGTGTCTGCCCTTGTTCGGGATTTCGGAAACAAGCGCCTTGACGGCAACCATGCCTTCTGTTTCCAACCAGGCCAACATTGAGCGGATTTCCTTCTGGGAAGGCCTAAAAAGCCGCTTGTTCTTTCGGTAGGCCAAGCCGTCGGAAATTTTCCTGTAAGTGGTGATTAACTGCCCGCGTTCCAAGGTATGCCCCAGGACGGTTTGCCCCTCCTGAAAGGCGGCGCGGCCAATCAGCCAAAGAAAAAGGCGAGTATACTGCGGCGGGCGAGTCCAAATGGCCGATTTGAAAATTGAACGCGCGACAAGGAAGCTTCCCCCAGGAATAAAAGCCGTTTCGTTCATTGCGGCGGCTCCCCTGGCAGCTGATAGGCTCTCGGATCATGGAAACGGGCGTTCATCAAATCGGCAAGCTCGGCTTCCGTGGTCTGAACCTGGCCGCGGGCGTCGGAAAGTTCCGCAAGCAAAAGCAAAAGGTTGGCCGCCATCGGGTCTTTCCTGAAAATTTCGTCGTAATCGCGCCTGAACCCCTGGTTCATCGCAGCCTTTCCAATTCGCAAATTGCCCGATCAATGGCCCTGGATTTAACCCGGTCCCAGGGTCCAAAGGTGGCCCGCTCAAGCCGACGAAGGTGCCAGCGCCAAAAAGCGATAAACAAACGCCGCTTCATGGGATCGGAAGGAGGAGTTTTACCTTCTGCAGGTATTCCCGGACCTCGTGCGGCGACTCTCGATCCAGGTCTTGACCTCGCTCTGTCTCCAGGCTATTGCCCGCTTCGCAAGCACCACCCGCTGTGGGAACGTCCCATCGTCAACCATTCGGTAAATCTGCGGTCTGCTAAGGCCAGTGAACTCCATAACCTCAGGTAGGCGCATCAGCTTATCCATCGTGTGTCCTCCTTGTTACAAATAAATCATTAGAAATCATGGACACATTTTAGCGGTAGTATATTTAGGTGTAAAAGTTAGAATCAGGCTGTTTTTAGGGGGATTTTATCGGGGGAATAATCGGGACAATGAACAGAGTAGATGGAGTGTGTGATTAGGGGAAGTTCTAATCTCGGGGGGGCGTTTTTTTCTAATGAGATCAATAGTTTCGTTAGACCAGGGTTCTTCTCCTTCTACCTTGATTTTTTTCCTGGCTTCTGGGATGAGGGCCCGCAACAGATGACCAACAAAATCCCCTTTGGGGCAACCGTGAGATTCAAGTATGCCGTCCACTTCCCAAACGATCCAGTTGGAAACAGGTTGGCTAGGTGCCCCTGCTTGAAGGGGACGAACGAAATCGGCAAGCCAATCCCTCATGTTTTTTAGGTGTTCCTTCGTTTCAGGATGAAGGTAGAAACAAAGCCAAACAAAGGTGGACTGGTCATTCAGGAGGGCGTCCAGGTTCTTGACGTGTTTTTTGGCCCGGTCTCTGCACTGGGCCTTAGTCGGTTGTTCTTGAAAAACGGCGATAAAATCTATACCGACAAACAAGGATTTCATGAGAATCGCCGCATAGTCCTGGGCGGAAAGGTTCCCAAAGTCCCCAAAGTCCCGGAGACTTTCAACCGCTTTGGCGATATGCTGGTTGCCCAGGAGGGAGAAAATCCTTTTCTCTTCCTTTGCCTCCAGCTTCATTTCCTGCACTAATTTTCTCGCTTCAACGAGAATGTCTTGAACCTGGATCATGGCATTGAAAGGGACAGCCTCCGGGGGCATTCAAGCAAGTTAAAAACGAAAAGGGACATCTTATTTCCGCTATCTGCTGAGATCCCCCGCGTTGGTCTGCAGGCGTCTCTTCGGCTTGTCGGGAGCGGCCTTAGACCCCCGCTTTCGATTCCTTGCGGGGGGATGGGTGTCCCGATCCGCGAAAGCCTCATTTCAAGGCCGCCAACCCACTTCTGGGGCCCTGGGGCAACGATTTCCAAAAAGCCGGGGGCAATTTTTCTCCTCTCCTGAGGGCTCTATTCAGGCCCTCGCGACAGAACTCTTCAATTCCCGTAGAGGTTCATAGAGCCGGTCGATGGCCGCCGCTAGCTCCCTGGACAAAGATTCAAAGACGTTCATGATCCCATGGACGTTGAACCCATCTCCGCTGCCGTCCATGTCCATGGACTTTTCCTGACAAAGGGTGATAAGGGCCCTTTGTTTGTCCTCGATCATCACCAGTTCGCTCAGAAGGGATTCCAGTTTGGCCTGACAGGCTCCCACATCAAGGTTTTCATCCTGATTCGATTTAATCGTTTCCATCTTCACTACCTCCTCTAACCCTGGGAATGGGATAATGGGATGACTTTTTCGGTTTCTGTAGCCCCGCTGAGGATCCTCTTTAACTGCCGGTCCCATTTCATCAGGGCCTGTTTTTTCTCTTTATCGAAAGAATGGCGGTCGTACACCTGGGTAATACTGCCGTCCGTGTGTCCCAGGATCTGCCCGACGGTCAGCCGCGGGATGCCCAGCTCCCCCAGGTGTGTTGCCGTTGTGCGCCTCAAGTCGTGAGGGGTGAACGGGGGCAGCCCGAAATACTCGTTGCGCCGGAGGGGCCGGCTGAGGTTTTTCGGCTGGATGGGGGCTCCCACGGTGATGGGGGAGGGGAACACGAAGGCGGGCTTTTCCTCGAGGCTCTCCTGGTCCTCTTTTTGAGCCTTGAGGATCTCCCGGGCCATGGGGGTCAGATAATACCTGTGGGGGAGGCCGTTCTTCATCCGCTCCCCGGGAAGATTCCACCATTCGCCTTGAACTTCCTCCCATGCCATTCCCGCCACTTCTCCCGGCCGCGCCCCCGTGCAGAGGATCAGCCGAAGGGCCTGCTTCATCTCCCCGGTGGTATTAGGGGCCCCTTCGAGCTTGTGCCAGACCAGGGAGATTTCCTCCCCGGACAGATACCGCTCTTTCGGCTTTTCCTTGTAAAGGGGTTTCAGGGCGGCCATGGGGGAGGCTTCGAGGATCTCCCGCTCGATGGCGAAATTGAAAAGACGCGAAAGGAGGGCCCTCACCCGGTTACTGGCAACGGGGGCACGTTCCCCGACATCCTCCAGGAGAAGGACCAGCTCCCGCCTCTTGATGTCCTTCGCTTTGGTCTCCGGGCCGAGGCAGGGGAGGATGATCTTATCCAGCATCCGCTTGTCTTCCTCCCAGGACTTCTTGTTGGGTTTTGCCCATTTCTTGATGTATTCATCCGCCAGGTCCGAAAAAGTTGGTTCCTGTTGCCTCTGAGTGCGCGCACGGGCTCGTTCCGATCGGGCCCTTTGCCGGGGGGAAACGGGGACCACTCCTTCCTCTTTAAGTTTGACTTTCATGTTTGCATATTCCTCCCCGGCTTTTGCCAGGGACTTGTCTGGATAGGTTCCGAAAGCGAGCCATCGCCGTTTACCATCGACGTGGTGAAGGTAGACCCACACTTTGGTCCCAGTTGGTGAGACGCGGAGCCCAAAACCAGGGCGGCTGTCATCGAACACAAGGTATCGGGATTTATTCGGCTTGAGGTTTTTGATGCTCCAGTCAGTAAATTTCATTCTCCGATCCCCGCGCTAGATAGTCCATTCTGGCTAACAATTTGGCTAACGGTTTTTCTCCGTGGCTAACACTTGGCTAACTGTTTTTTGCCATAACTGCCATAGACGGTAAAAGACCTTATTAGATAAGCTATCTCCCAACATGTTGATAGTCAAGTGAAATTTCTAGAAATTATTAGAATTCTTGAGACGGTAAAAGGCAATGGAGTCCTGAATGGGGTTCAGGTGGTCGGAGGTTCAAATCCTCTCGCCCCGACCAATAAAATCAAGGGGTTACGCGATTTAGGCGTAACCCTTTCTTTTTCATGTGATCCTCTGGTCTGAAGCTGGCCCGAATAGGAAGCTGTATTTTAAGGTTTGCAGGATCGAATTCCAGAAATTCAAACAGGATCCCTTTCTTCGGTTGTTATTGGGATCTGATGTCCGTTCCTGGGATTTTGAAAAAAATCAAAGAGAGAAATTTTGGGAAGGCAAATACACAAATATGGTAAGAGTTTTCAACTATAATAACAATTATTAATATCTAACCCAATGAGAATACGGCATTTTTTATGGCACGCGGATTGCTGGAAAATAACTGTTTCCCTAAAAAAGGGAAATATTAAATGTCCGTAATTCAGGAAGGAAGGATGCGTCCTTTTGATTCGGTTTCGCTTCCTTGAATTTCATGCGCAGACTTTGTTCCACAACAGGGAGAGAAATGGAAAATGATTCAGGTTCCCGGTCACCAGGGGTTGCGGCTGAACGCAACCGGGATCGGGCCTGTTGATTTACACGTGAGGAATTCAGGTTGGAAAATACTATTTCCAGACTGACAGGTGGATGAAATGAGCAGGTTCCTCCCTGATCAAATTCCGGAGAATCTGCGTTCTGGTCCACAACAAGAGATCGGAATCAATGGCGACAATGTCGGGGGCTGCTTCAGGGAATCACAGATCCAATTGGATGAAAAAAACGGTGTAATCCGGTATCGCAAAGCTGCAGGGCAGGGATTCGCTGATGCTCAGTTCAATCTGGGTCTGATGTATGCCAAGGGGCTGGGAATTTCTCAGGATCATTCTGAAGCGGTGGCCTGGTATTTGAGAGCTGCCCAGCAGAACCATACCGATGCCCAGAATAACCTCGGCTACATGTACGCAAACGGTTTGGGGGTCCAGAAGGACGAGACTCAGGCGGTGACCTGGTTTCGCCGGGCTGCTGAGAGTGGATCGGTCAGCGCGCAGTTCAACCTTGGTGTCATGCACGAGGATGGCAGAGGGGTGCGAAAAGATGAGAATGAAGCCCTGCGGTGGTTTCTGGAGGCAGCTGGGAAAGGCGCCGCCAACGCCCAATTCAACCTGGGGATAATTTATTCCAAAGGTTTGGGGGTCCCCAAAAACAGGGCCAGGGCCCTGCGATGGTATAGGAAGGCCGCCAAAAAAAGCCATCCCGGTGCTCTTTACAGCATCGGTGTCGCATACGCCAAAGGCCTGGGAATCAGGAGAGACGAAGTAAAAGCCGTGCGTTATTATCGGAAAGCTGCCGAGCAGGGGCATGCTGACGCCCAATTCTTTCTTGGGGTTGCTTTGGCAGACGGTGTGGGAATCAAAAAAAACAGCGAGGAGGCCGAGGGGTGGTATCTAAAGGCCGCCGAACAGGGGCATGCTCTTGCCCAGTTTCTGCTTGGGATGATGTACGAGGAAGGTGACGGAGTCAAAAAGGATGAGGAGGAATCAAAACTTTGGTACAGGAGGGCCGCTAAACAGGACCAGTTCATCGACCGGTTCAGCCTGGGGACCATGAATCACGGTCGAGACGGAGTTCGAAAGAACTATCCGGAAGTTTTGTGCTGTTGGTGGGAGGCTGCCGAGCAGGGCGACGCTATGGCTCAGCTCAATCTCGGGATCATGTATGCCGAAGGGAAAGGTGGTCCTGAAAGTGTGCCCGCTGCGGTTTACTGGTTTTATCGGGCCGGGATGAGTTTTTTAAAAATCGGACAGAAAGAAGTGTCTCTGGTTCTCCTTAATCGAATAAACGATTTAAGCCCGGGACACTTCCTTGGGGACAAACTTGAAAAAGTATTATTTCCTCAGGGTTTTTACAGCGCGCCTGGGGGAGCGGAATGCCTGGGGTCGGAGGTTTTAAGGGAAAAAGAAACAAAAATTCCCTAGAAAAGCCAGAAGCCTGCAGTCCATGGGGTCAAAGCTCAGGTTCTCAGTTTTCCAGTCATTTTATAATGTCACACAGGTAGTTTGGATTCATCCTAAGCTGTGTGGCGATGTCTTTTAGCCGGTATTTGAATTTTTTATGCTATGAGAATTGCCCGGTTTCTGGTTTCCCTGGGCATTTTTTCCTTGTTTAGGATCTGGTGGAGCGGTGGGCGACCCAACCCCGGCTGAGAATTCTGGGGGTCGTAGCTTGTATTTCAACATTTGTCCTTCGAGTACTTGATAATCCTTGAGATGGAGGCAGGATGCATCTCAAGTCGTTCTCCGATCTCGCTTTGCGTGTAAAGATGGCGCTCAAAAGCTTCCACAATCCTTTTGTTCCGTTCAAGCTTGTCCACAACCAATTTTTCAGGAAACAGATCTGACAGGGATGGTCGTCCGGCAGATCTTTGATGCCGTGGCACTGCGAGAGATGTGGCATGCTCTTCCAGGGTTTGGCGTACACTTTGGGCAAAACCCGGCTCACCAAGAAACAGGTCCCCCTCCAGGTTCTCCCATGGTGAAGTGATATCGTAGCCTTGTCGAACAAATTCCTTATACATTTCCCGAGCTGTCCTTTTCCGCATAGAGAACTGAGAAAGTATCCATTCAACTGTTAGAACAGGGCCTGGTTGAACCAGTCCTGCCGTACCCCGATAGCTGCTCCATATCCATTCATCAGGATTCTCTACCATGTGAGCCCTTACCGGATTGAGAACGATGTATCGACACAATTCCAGCAGATAACTGTGCTTTTCAACAACGATTGAGCGGTAGCGACCCTGGAGCACATGCCCTACCCTTCGATGCCTTTTATTGAATATGAGGGAATACAAGCTGTTAAGTCTTTTCATTCCCCGAGCCAGGTTTGGTTGGGGTGTTTCTATGAGAAGGTGGTAGTGGTTGGTCATAAGACAATAGGCATGACAGACCCAGCCATACTGCATGGTAACCTTAGCAAGAAAGTTCAGGAATCGTTTCTTATCCTTTTCATCATAATAGATGGCTTCCTTAGCGTTTCCCCTGGATGTGATGTGATAAACTGCCCCAGGATATTGAACTCTGAGTGCCCTTGCCATGATTCCAGCCTCCTGATGTCTGGTTGCTGAAAGCATGGTGCAAAGATGCTGCCAAAATCCGACCCTGGGGAGAATATGTTAAAATATAAGCTACGACCCTCAGGTTCTCAGGTTTTTCGGATGGATTTTTTAACAGGCCGCCCGAGGGCGGTCTTTTGCGTTGGGAGGTGCAGCAATGGGACGCAGGGGAGCAGTTGGGCTGATTTTCCTTGTTCTGGCCGCGGGTTCTCTTCTGGTCTTCGCATGCGGTGACGGCGGGGGAGGCCGCGACAGCCTCCTTGTTTTCAACGCCAACGACGGCAGCGGCCGGGAACTGTGGGTCCTGGATAAAGAAGGTTCCCTGGAGATGGTCGACATCGACGCTACCTCCAGCGCCTCCCCGGGGCCTTTTTCCAAATTCGGGGGCAAGCTTTATTTCAGGGCGAGGGATGCGGATCACGGCGACGAGCTGTGGGTCTACGACGGCGTCAACGCCCCGAGCATGGTGGCCAACATAAACACCGACGACACGAATGTATTCGGGTCCTGGCCCGGTGAGGAAATAGGGTCAAAGACCAACGACATGATCGTGTACAAGGGAAGGTTCTACTTCGCCGCGTCCACCTGGGAGGAAAGGTGGCTCTGGGTCTATGACGGCTCCGGGAGCCCGTCCGTGGCCTCGACGGACTTTACGGATCCGCGGTACATCGTCCATTACGACGACAAGCTGTTCTTCAGGGCATCCGGCATTTCCGACAGCGAGAAGTTGTGGAGCTTCGACGGCTCGTCCGCCGCCGTCGCTGCGAGCGTGGCAGGCAATTATTTCACGGAATATGATGGCAAGCTGTACTTTATGGGCGATGACGGTGTGAATGGGTATGAGCTCTGGGTTTACGACGCCGATTCAGGCACGGCCGAAATGGTGACGGACATCTGGGCGGGAGCCAGCAGCTCTTCCCCGTCAGAGCTGACCGTGTTCAACGGCAGGCTCTTTTTCCCGGCGACGGAAGCCACCTACGGGCGCGAACTGTACGTCTTCGATTCGGAGTCGGGAATCGCGCAGATGGTCACGGACCTGAATACCGGGGACGACTCATATCCGTCGGGACTGACGGTCTACGACGGCAGCCTCTATTTCAGCGCCGACGACGGCACTGAATCCACCCTTTGGATGTACAACGGGATTGACGCTCCATCCAAGGTGGCCGGAGCAAGGACCGTGGAATTGTACTCGGACAACCGCACCGCGGTATATGACGGGATGCTCTATTTCAATGGTTTTACGGTTGAAGATGGTTGGGAGCCACGGGTTTACGATGGTATTTCAGCTCCCTCCATCCTGGCGGACATCAATTCGGCCGGTGATTCGGACGCGTGGCAGTTCTTCGTCTACTGAGGGAAAATAGGTCCGATCCATGAAATCAGGCGGCCTTCGGGCCGCCTTTTAATTCCCGGCAAACCAATGAACGCTCCCGCCCCCAGGACCCCCACAGCCCTTTGAGGAAAGACCCTGCGGCCTTTCCTTCAGGGGCGGCTTTGATTGCGCCGAATCGTTGAGGCCTTAAATCAATTCGCCGGGGCTAGGGGATTATCCTGACGGCCACGGCGTTGTACGGATCCGACATGGCGAAAGGCGAATTCTGCCCGGCGCTTAGGGTCCCATCCACTGGATCTATCCTGTGGATCCACAACAGGTTGTCCGTCGTATGGGCGGATAACAGGAAAGTCCCGGAGGGATCCACGGAAAGTCCGTCGACCGTTTGCGAAAAGGCAGTGGCGGGCCCGCTCAGGGGGCTCAGGGTCCCATCCCCGTTGATAACGAAGCCCTGGATCTTTTCGCTGGCCGCATAGAGGAACCTGCCCAGGGGATCCATGGCAATGGACCAGGGGTTCCCCGAGGTGGCAAAGGGGGAGCCGCTAAGGGCCGTCAGGGCACCGGTAGATGTCGAGATGGCGTAAGCGCCTATGTTGGCGGCCCCGTAGTTGGCGATGTAAAGATGCCTGCCGTCGGGGGCAACAATCAGCTGGTAGGGCTCGTCGGACGCGGCGGCTGAGGCCGAAGGGGCCGCAGTCAGGGAACCGGTGGAAGGACTCATCATGTAAGCGGCGATGCTGTTCGTGCTGCTCACCGCCACGTACAGGTATCCATTGGGGGCCAGAACAGCACCGTAAGGGTAATCGGAAGTCATGAAAGGCGCGTCGGACAGGGCGGTCAGGGCGCCCGTATCAGGATCGACCGAGTATCCGGTTATGTTGTTCGAGTCGTAATTGGCCATGAAGAAATAGTCTCCCGAGGGGTCGAAGGCGCCCATTGCGGGATAATCACTCGCGGCCCACGGGGACCCCGGGATGGCCGAAAGGGTTCCGTCAGCCGGGTCAATAACGAACCCTGCCACAAACCCTGCCACATCGTGGGTGGTGAAGAGGGAGGCGTAAAGGCGCGTCCCGTCGGGGTTCACCATGAGGTGGTGTGGCCTTCCGGACGGCGTGTCCGCTTTTCCAACAGGTGCCAGGTCGCCCGTGTCCATGTCCAGCTCGAAGACAGCGACGTGTCTAGCGATATCGTTTGCGACATAGAGGAAGGTTTTCTGATCTTGCCCGTCATCCCCGTCCCCGTTGCCGCAGGCAGCCAGGACGAGAGGAAGGCACAGAGAAATGACCAGGAAAAAGATGCCAACTGAATGTTTTTTCATGACGTCCCTCCCGACAAAACAGGCCCCCACTTACCGGGCCCTATTACTGTTTCCCGGTTTTCTTCATAAGTGCCCGATTTTCCTCTCCGGGACCCCTTTTCTGAAAGTGTAATGGGTCACAATCAAGAGTCAACCTGGAATCGGTGTCAGGGGGGGTGGGGTAAAGGGTTCCTGTTCCTGGGGTCGGAGCTCACATACTCGGTTTTCCATGACGCAGTAAGCGTGGCAGAGCAAGTGGAAAAGTTTGATGGTGATATCGAGGAGGTTGATAAATTTGACCCGGTCCACCTCCTCGCGGAAAATCAGCTTTCTTTTGTTTCCCCGGCTGATGATATGGTACAGAGGGATTTCATACTGGACCCTCAACCGGCGGGCCACCATGGGTACTATCTGGGGCTATCTGCCGGCTTGTTGATAGGGAAGAAAAGCAGGGTCGAAAGGGGAAAACCCGGGGATCTGAGGCGGGAAACCGGGAAGGCCAAAGACAGGAGGGTGAACGCCCATGAGAAAAATGCCGATCAGCAAAGCTTTTACGTTGATCGAACCCGGTCCGGTTGTCCTTGTCACGACGCGCGGCGGAGAAAAGGACAACATCATGACGATCTCGTGGACAATGGTGGTGGACTTTTCGCCGATGTTCGCCATGACCACCGGGTCCTGGAACTACTCCTTTGAAGCACTATGCAAAACCAGAGAGTGCGTTATCGCCATTCCCACGGCGGACATGGTCGACAAGGTCGTCGGGGTGGGAACATGTTCGGGCGCTGATACGGACAAGTTTGAAAAGTTCAGGCTGACCCCCGTGAAGGGGAAGCATGTCAAGGCGCCCCTGATAAAAGAATGCCTGGCGAACATCGAGTGCAGGGTTGTCGACATCGTCGGGAAGCACAATATCATCGTCCTCGAAGGCGTCGCGGCCTACTTTGACGATTCACGAAAGGAGAAGCGGACTGTTCACGCCGTCGGCGATGGGACTTTTATCGTGGATGGGCGCAAGCTTGACCGAAAGGAAATGATGCACTCCAAAATCCCGGCTGGTCTTTGAAAAGGGGACGAAGCTCCCACCTTAAGGGTTCTGGGGTCCTATCCCGGGGGTTAATGAAAAGAAGGGAGAACGTGTCAAAATCTCAAAAGGTGGGCACCCGGCCCCACGCCTTGCTTGCCTCCTGTACCCTGTTCCTTGTATGTTGCCTCTTGTATTTTATCCCTTATTACCAAGGAGCTGTCTATGCAAGCCTGGGAAGCGGTCCTCGATACGGCAGTGGAAAAGGAATACGTTAAAGCCGGGGAGATCGATATCCCTCATGACCTCGCGGCCCGCGGGGAGAAACTTCTGGCGGACGCGAGGGGAGCCCTCCCCGCCGGGATGAAGGCCGCGGGACCGGATCAGCTGACCTTTCCCATTATCCGGAGCCTCTTTGTCTTCGCCTTCATCAAGGGGTTCGAGGCCGGGTGCCGCCGTGGACAACCCGATGCCGTGCCCTGCGACGACGGGTTAAAGGATATGCTCACCGGGTCCGTCAAGGTTGACCTCACCCGGGAGATGGCGGACTATGCCAACGAAAGACCCATCCCGGACGATCTCTTCTTCGCCTTCCAGAGCTGGGCCTTCGAGAACAGGGAAAAGTTCGATTCCGGGGAGGCGAACCTGGAGGACGAGGTTTTCGGTGCCCTGCAAAGTGTTTTCGGGGTCGGGGTGAAGGTGGCGATGCAGTTTAAGGGGTGACCAGGCTGCAATGCTCTCCGGCAGAGACTTTTCGCCGTTCAGGGTACAGGGTGGATGGTGGTTGTGCAGGGACCAGGTAAAAATGGTATTCTTGTCGGCAAAAAGGCCCGCTTTTTCACCTGTTCCGCTTTGGAAAAAGCTCGAAAAGAGGGTATTGGGGAGGGAGATCAATGCATTGGGAACGCCGTGAGTTTTTGAAATCGCTGCTCCGGAATGCCGCTCTGCTCGGGGCTGCCGGAAGTGCCCTGCTTCCCATCGTATTGAGTCCCAAAAAGGCTTTTGCTGCCGCTGAGGGCGGGCAAAGTATCTTCTGGGGCATCCTGCTTTATGCCCTGCACACCCATTATGGATTCACCCTGACGGATAAAAGGCTGGTTGTGGAGAAATACATTCCCTCCAACCTGACTCCAAAGGAGATACAGATCCATCCGGACAGCATCGAGGTGGTCAAATACGCCCCTTCCAACCACACCCCGATGACGGTGACGCTGGCTCCGGAGATGGTTGAAGTCGTAGCATTTGCCGCTGCCGACAACACCCCCAGGGCCATCCAGGTGGCGCCGGAGGCAATCGAGGTGTTGGCGTACTCGGAGTCCAACCTGACCCCGAGGGCCATTACCGTCAACGGGAACATCCTTCGGGTCCAGGAATACATTACGTCGAGAAACACCCCCAGGGTCCTGGATATCCTGCCAGGGGGCATCGAGATCCGTGAGTTCATCCCGTCTAACAACTCGCCCAAGGTTGTCCAGATCAGCGGCGGCAGGATTGAAGTGACGAGGTTCGTCCAGGGGAACCTCTCCCCGAAGCTCGTAAGGGTCGAGTCCCTGTAAAGGATTTTCCCGTGGCCAAAGACAAATCCTGGGATTACTTCTTTGAGATCTACGAAAAACTGCCCCGCCAGGGTCCGGGCGATGCCCGGAGCACATTGAGGGCCCTGGATCTGCTTCCCGCCCTGAATGACAGCCAGACAATCCTGGATGTGGGGTGCGGGTCGGGCGCCCAGACCATCGATCTCGCAATGGCCACCGATGCGCGAATTGTGGCGGTGGACAACCATCCCCCCTTCATCGACCAGCTTGGGCGGCGCGCCGCTGATCTTGGTCTGGAGGATCGGGTCAAAGGGCAGGTGGGGGACATGAACGATCTCCCCTTTCCGGACGGGTCTTTCGATGTGGTCTGGTCGGAAGGGTCCATCTTCATCATGGGTTTTTCCCGCGGGCTGGCTTCCTGGCGGCGGCTGCTTAAGCCCGGAGGGTTCCTTGTAGTCTCGGAATTCTGCTGGCTGAGGGACAATCCACCCGCCGAACTGTGGGAGATGTTCCGGGACGGGGGCGGGGATGTGGGGGACGTGCAATCCAGACGCGCCGCCGTGTCTCCCAACGGGTATCGGCTCCTTGAAGATTTCGTCCTGCCTTCCTCCGTCGGCTGGTGGGAAAACTACTATGTCCCCCTTGCTGCATGCCTGGAGGAGTTCCGGAAAACCCATGAAAAGGACCCCGAGGCTCTCGATGTAGCCTTCAGCTGCCAGCATGAAATAGACCTTTATCGAAAATACCCTGATACCTTCGGCTATGTGTTTTTTGTCATGGAGCGCCGGGAATAGACCGGTCTTTCAAAAGGGAAGATCGTCCCGGATTTTCAAGGTGTTTTTTCCAAAAAAGTGGCGCATTTTCCCGGTATTCTCCTGAGGTTTGTGTTCGCTGTCAGGGGCGATAAAGGAATGATGGCGCCAATCCTTGTGTCAGGGGGAAGCCGATCCCGGTTAACCCCGAAGCGCTGGAGGACTCCCGGCGGCTTCTGGCCGGGTCTTTAATCCTTTGCCCTGGGGTCGTGATCCCTGAAAGGAGTGTCCAGGGGTGCTGCACTGGTTTACGGAGCGCCGCCGCAGGAAGCTCACCCGGGCCCCCTTTCCGGCTGCGTGGGAGGAGATCCTCCAAAATAATGTCTTTTATTTCCGGGACCTGGATGCCCTTGAAAAAGCCCGCTTACGCTCCCTGATCCAGGTCTTCGCGGCCGAAAAAAACTGGGAGGGGGCCGGCGGCCTTGAAATCACGGACGAGATCCGCGTCACCATAGCCGCCCAGGCCTGCCTGCTTCTCCTGGGCCTTTCCCTCGACTATTACCGGAATGTGGAGTCCATCGTCGTCTATCCCTCATCCGTAGTTCCCCCGGAGCATACGCCGGGTTTTTTCGAGATCCCCACGGAACCCGTGGAAGAGGAAATCCCCATAGACGGGGAGGCCTTCCAGAGCGGCCCGGTCATCATCATCTGGGATGCGGCCCTCAGAGGCGGGCGCCATCCCCGCTCGGGCTACAATGTTGTCTTCCACGAATTCGCCCACAAGCTGGACATGCTCGACGGGTTTTCCGACGGGACCCCGCCTTTGGACAGCCGGGCACTGCATAACGAATGGAGCCGGACGTGTTCGCGGGAATTTGCCAGGCTAAGGAAAGAGGCCGGGAAGGGAAAAAACTCTTTTCTCGATGCCTATGGCGCCGCCGACGAGGCCGAGTTCTTTGCCGTGGCCACGGAGCAATTTTTTGACCGTCCCCATTCCCTGCGAAACCAGGCGCCCGATCTCTACGAAGTCCTGAAAGGGTTTTACCATCAGGACCCGGCTGGGCGGGCATCCCCTGAAAAATGAACAGGCATCCGCACTGCGGCGCACCGGGCGGCGGGTTTTCCATGCGGAGTGGGGGAGGGGATTAAGGCTTTCTTCGGGAGTTCCTGGGTTGGAAACGGCGCCGACGGGAAGATCGGCGCCGCGGCCTTGCTGAAAAAAGGGGAGAGGGACATCCGGCGGGATACCCCATTCCCCCGGAGCTCTCACCCTTTCATGGAACCGGTTCTCTGATATCTCTGGTGCCACCCTAATGCCTCCTCAAGGAGATGCGGCGTGTGCTTTCCCGGGGAGTGCATGTGGGCCCTTCGGCGATAATCCTCGAGGGCGGGCCGGTAATCCGGATGGACGCACTTGTCGATAATTGTCCTGGAGCGCTGTTTGGGAGAAAGTCCCCTCAGATCCGCAAGGCCCTGCTCCGTAACGATCACGGACACGTCGTGCTCGGTGTGATCGACGTGAGACACCATCGGGACGATGCAGGAGATGTCCCCCCCTGCGGCCATGGAAGGGGTCGTAAAGATGGAAAGGTAGGAGTTCCTGGCGAAATCCCCCGAGCCTCCGATCCCGTTGATGATCTTCGAGCCCATGACGTGGGTGGAATTGACGTTTCCGTAAATGTCCGCCTCCACGCATCCATTCATGGAAAGGACCCCGAGGATTTTGATCACCTCGCCGCTGTTGCTGACGGACTGCGGCCTGAGGACGACCTTTTCGCTGAGCCGGGCAGCGTTGGCGTGGAACCGCTCCACCCATTCCGGTGAGAGGGAAAACGCCGTCGCGCTTGCTATTGTTACCCGGCCGTCTTCGATAAGTTCCATCATCCCGTCCTGGATGACTTCCGTGTAGACGGACAGGTTTTCGAACTCGGAATCCTTCAGCCCGTAAAGGACCGCGTTGGCCACGTTGCCCACCCCGGACTGGAGGGGAAGGAGATTGGCCGGCAATCGCCCCATTTTTACCTCGTGCCGGAAAAATTCAATGATGTGTCCCGCGATGTTGCGGCTGGCATCGTCCGGATCCTTGAATTTGTTGGTGCGGTCGGGGTGGTTGGTTTCCACGATGGCGCTGATCTTCTCCGGAGGGCAGGTCAAATAGGGCGTCCCGATGCGGTCCCCCGGCCTGGTGATCATCAAAGGGGTTCTTTTGGGGGGCATGGGGGGTTCGAAGATGTCGTGCATTCCCTCCAGGTCGAGGCTGTGATAGCTGTTGACCTCCAGGATCACCTCCCTGGCGTTGTCGATGAAGGACTGGTTGTTGCCGACGGACGTCGCCGGGATGAGGCGCCCGTCCCGGGTGATGCCCGTAACCTCGATCAATGCCATATCCAGCTTGCCGAGAAACCCGGAGGTAAGCACCTGGCTGACCAGGCCCAGATGCATGTCGACGTATTCAATTTTTCCGAAGTTGATTTTCTCGCGGCAAATGGGATCCGAATTATAGGGGAGCCTCAGTTCAATGCCGTCCACCATGGCCAGGGCCCCGTCAAGCTCGCTGCTCGTGGATGCCCCGGTGATGACCGTGATGCGGAACTTTCCACCGGAACTGTGTTCCCTCAGGATGCGTTCCGCCAGGGCCTGCGGAACCAGTTTGGGATAACCCGAGCCGGTAAATCCGCTCATTCCCACCCTGTAGCCGTTCCCGACCAGCTTGGCGGCGTCCGTGGCGTACACAACCTTTTTTCGAAGCGCGCTGTTTTTTATCCTTTCCGAAAGCGACATGTTCCTCCCCTTCCCTGGCGGCTCCTCAACCCTTCCTTTAGAGGAAAACTTCAAGAGCCGCGGCCCGTCCATATGGCTGTATCTGAAAAGAAAAGAAGTGCAAAAAGGTGCTTCTGTTTTCGCCGCCTTTCAGGAATCGGATGCCCCGATTCCTGCGGCGGGCGGATCGTAACATATTTGTGTTATTCCCATCCAGCGGGAATTCCTTAATTGGCAAAAAAACATGTAATATTCTACCGGTCGATGAGGGACTGGATTCACAGGAGATGGGGTACAGAGGGCGGATAGCCGCTGTCGGAAACAGAACCGGTGTCAGAGGTCTGGTGAAGACCTGACGGGATTCGGGACGGACAGACAGGGCCGGGTCTGTCCGGGAGCCATGTTTTCCCTTGCCAAAAAGGAAAATTGGGTTCCTAATAGAAAAATCCTGTGGGAATGACCCCGTGGGATAACATTTGGTTTTGTAGTTGTTGGCGGAAAGCTTCGAGAATGACAAAGACCGGTCCGTAATCAAAGGACCTGTTATTACCACGGAAGAATTGTCAGGGCTGTTCCGAAGGACTACAAAAGATTAGAAGGAGTAGGGAAATGGCAGAAGGAACAGTGAAGTGGTTTAACGATGCAAAGGGTTTCGGATTTATCGAACGGAGTGATGGTGCCGATGTGTTTGTTCACTTTTCGGCCATCGAGGGCTCGGGCTTCAAGACCCTGACAGAGGGGCAGAAAGTGCAGTTCGAAGTTACGGATGGAGCCAAGGGACCCCAGGCGAGCAACGTAACCCCCTTGTAAGGGGTGTCACCGCGATAACACGAAAAGCCCCGGGGGTGAAAACCCTCGGGGCTTTTTTTATGCCCCTTAAAGGTTGATGACTTCGCAAGAAGTCATCAACGCGCCCCGCGCGGGGCGCCCGGATCAAGGGCCCGGGTTGTAAGTCCTTGATCCGTGAGGAAAGGGAAAACGACGTTTTTCCCTTTCCGTGGAGCGAAAAGTCCCGGATTGGACTTTTTGCAACCCTATGAATGCCGGACTTCGCAAGAAGTCATCAACGCGCCCCGCGCGGGGCGCCCGGATCAAGGGCTCGGGTTGTAAGTCCTTGATCCGTGAGGAAAGGGAAAACGACGTTTTTCCCTTTCCGGGAAGCGAAAAGTCCCGGATTGGACTTTTTGCGAACCTGTGAATGCCAGACTTCGCAAGAAGTCATCAACGCGCCCCGCGCGGGGCGCCCGGATCAAGGGCTCGGGTTGTAAGTCCTTGATCCGTGAGGAAAGGGAAAACGACGTTTTTCCCTTTCCGGGA
>Ga0068714_10001265_pt1 | contig 38477 bp, 28 predicted proteins | sample MTBNYHSulfiMetaG_FD_62988 | JGI IMG/M metagenome (GOLD analysis project Ga0068714, IMG submission 62988) | Enrichment culture microbial communities from rom New York Harbor, USA that are MTBE-degrading - MTBE-NYH (New York Harbor Sulfidogenic)... | ecosystem: Environmental > Aquatic > Marine >...
AAAATTCAAGGAAAGAATCGCCAGGGCAGCACGAAGCTCTCGTTTATCTTGCGAATAACGATTATTCTCGATGCTCAGACAGCCACAGCCGAAGGCTAGCGTGGCAGCCCTGAAGGGCTGTGCTACAGTAAAAACGTGTTTTCACGGACGGGCTCCAGTCGGACCTGCCCCGAGGCACCACATTGCACCAAGAGACAGGATGCGCTTAAGAATGGACGGCTGGAACCCATCTCCGGAATCAGTGCGCTTTATGCGAACGGCACTTCACCTGAGCTAGAAATCCGTTTGCCGGCTGAACGTGGTTTGTGGCAGCAAAGGGGCGTGCCCCTTCTCTTCTTTTGCCGTACCAGGTTGCTTGAAGGGGTTTAGGGTTAGCCGTTTTCGATCCCTGGTGGAAGTAGGCGATCCCCCGATTTTCTGCTTGCCTTCACTGCTTTGGGCGCCCACCAGAGCGATCAGATCGGTAACAAAGCTTCGCATATGTTCCGACTGGGCATTGAGCTCCTCTGCGGCCGAAGCCGATTCCTCAGCATTGGCGGCATTTTGCTGGACCACCTTGTCCATTTCCGAAACCGCCCGGTTGATTTGCTCGATGCCTTGAGCCTGTTCGGAAGATGCCGCGGCAATCTCGGCCACTAATTCCTTCATCTTGCTCGTTCCGCTGGTGACTCCGGAAAGAGCCGTCGCGGTTTTCTCAACGAGCTCCGAGCCGCTGCCGATTTTTTTCACACTGCCGTCGATGAGATCCGCGGTGTTTTTGGCCGCTTCACTGGCGCGCATGGCAAGGTTGCGAACTTCATCGGCCACTACGGCAAAACCGGCGCCGGCTTCGCCAGCCCGCGCAGCCTCCACTGCAGCGTTAAGAGCCAGCAAATTGGTTTGGAAAGCGACTTCGTCAATTGTCTTGATGATCTTTTGCATTTCATGGCTGGCTTCGGAAATTTCGGACATGGAGACCGTAAGCTCGCTCATAACGGAGTTGGCTTCATCCACCATAGCAGCATTGTCGGCCATCAGGGAATTGGTCTGGGCAGCATTGTCGGCGTTCTGCCGTGTCATCGAGGCAAGCTCTTCGAGGGCCGACGAAGTTTCTTCCAGCGATGCGGCCTGCTGAGAAGTTCCCTCGGCCAACGATTGACTGGCGGATGAGACTTCGCCGGAAGCTGCCGTGACCTGATCGGTACCTTCCTGCAGGCCCTCCACGACCCTTCCGATGGGTCTCGAAATGCTTCTGGCAAACAAAAAGCTCGCCGTCATCCCAAGCAGCAGGAACACGACTCCTATGATAAGAATACCGTATTGGATGTGATGAATCGGCGCCATGAATTCACTCTCGTTCTGGGTAGCGACGACACTCCAACCGGTGAGCGGAACCGGCGCAAAGCCGGCGATTTTTTTTATTCCTTCATAAACATAACCTTCCGCTCCGCTCTCTCCCCTGGTGATCCTCTCCGAGATTTGCTCCATCCCCTTCAGTTGATTGACATTGCCCTTTAGGATAATTTCAGAGTTCGGGTGGGCGATAAAGAGACCTCTCTGATCGACTATGAATGGATAGCCCGTTTCGCCGATTTTCTTTTCGGCAATACGTTTGGCAAGGGGAGCGAGTTTCATGGCAATCCCCATGCATCCCAAAAACGCTCCGCTGGTTGACTGGATCGGAACGGCAATGACCGTGATTGGATTGTTGGTTTTCTTCGAAAGGACCACCTCACCGACTGAAGCATTGCCCTTTTCGCTGTTTTTAAAATAATCCCGTTCGCTCAAATCGAGCTTCTGTCTGCCGGCAGCACCCGTTCCATCTGCGTAGACCAATCCGTTCGTGTCGGTGACAAAGATGCCTTCGTAATCACCGCCGATTTTCTTCATGAAGGCCGTTAACTGTCGTTCCAGTTCTTGAATCTGCTCTTGGGAACCCTGTTGAGTCTGTGTCTTGACGGCCGCAGCAGTGGCTGTCACCATTTCGTTCACAGACATGCCGCTGACCATCCGTATCTCATTGGCCAGCAGAGATTGGGTCAGCTCGGCAAAATCGTGGGCCGTGCCTTTGGCATTCTGAATCGCCATATCTTGCAGGCTGCTTGAAGCTTTGAAAACAGCGAAGAGACTGACAACGATCAGAGGAACCAGTAAAATGGCGACGCTTCCTATCACCAGCTTTGCTCCAAGAGAGAATGTTTTTGATCTCATTTCAATTACCTTCTATTTGGGTAAACATTTAGAAAATATTCAGAGTCTTCCAACTAGACAAATGCATTATTCAAGGGACAACATTCAGCTTTCCTGCTCTCTCAGTTCCGACCAACCTCCTTTCATGAGCTTATAAGTGCGCTGCATTTCGATTTACTCCCCTATGGCTCGCTTTCCGCTGAAAGTCTTACAGCCGGCGGCGCTTCCCGGAAGCAGTCCGGCCGCCGGGATTCTCACCGAATGAGCTCGTCAGTAGATTTGCAAAAACCCAACCAACCCACCTGGAGAATGAAAACCAGTTCCATAACTATTGAAGAAAGCCGGCATACGCTTCGATGCTGCCGGTTCTGAGTGGGTCGGAGGAGGACACAACGGAGCGATCTCTAAGATCAATTCAAGAGTCTCAGTAGAGGCTGTTTTTTTGAGATAAAGCGGGGCAAGGCTTCGAAGTTTGGCCGGCAGCCAGAGTGAAAATAAGTCCGGAAAATCGAGCATAATACGGAAAATCGGATTGAATTAAGCTTTTGGTTAGCTCTTTTTCAATCCAGAGGAGCCAAGATATTTTCGGCCGCCCAGAAGAAAGACTCGGCTCATCACTAGTTGCCGCATGCGCAGGAGGGTCTTGATCTGTTTCTGGCCGTTGTGCCCTAATAAGGAACCATAGTGCGGCGCTTCTATCAGTGACATCACTCCCCTGAGGCTCACCGTGCAGGCATCGATCACGGTGTCTGCATGCTGCATCTTGAGTCGACCAAACTCCTTAGAGTAGAATCCGGAGACTCTGGCGGATTGACAGGCGGTGATGTTGATTGATATGGAAGGTCGCGAAAAATGGGGAATGTTTGCAGACCAAGCTTTTGCAGGCGGGAGCCGACGATAATGAAATGGAAGAACCACACGATCGTTGTTGGATCCTTTTTATACGTGCTGGGGCTCGAACCCGGTGCCATCGCATTAGGAACCGCTTCGGCAGTCCTTCCTGACCGGATTGAAGCTCCATTTGGTCAAAAAGGAATAAGATTGCTGAAGCACAGAGGCTGGAGCCATGAAGTGACTTTGTGGCTGCTTCTCTTTTTGGTACTGCTGTTCTGGAATCCAATAATATCCGTCAATTGGCCGGCTGAACTGCTCAGAGCCGGCTCCTCCATTTTTCAGGGTCGTGGCTATCCAGGAGCTTTGTATCTTCCGCTCTGGGCGATTCCTCTCGGGGCATTACTTCATTTGCTGTTGGGAGACCTGCTGACGCCTGACGGCGTCACGATCTGGAGGAAGAAATTCTCTTTGAGCCTGTTCAGGACAGGGACATGGAGAGAATACGTTTGGACTGGCGGCTTTGTGGCTCTCTGTCTTGGCTCTCATAGATTGTATGCACTGCTGAAGGCGTATCTGCCGTATATCGCGAAAGCATTCTGAAGACAGTCGTGATCGCAGACAGCGGTCGGACGCACCTGTGGCCCCATTCGACGTATTGGTACCGGGGAAAAGGCTATTTTCAGGCGAAATGCCCTCGAATTGTTGAAAAACGGTTCCGTGACTATAGGGGCTTGTCTGAGAATTCGCTTTTAATGTGTCGGACGGGCTCCCATAGGATCTTTTGTGGAAGCTCCCCACGATCCATAAAGAAGCTTCGGTGAAATCCGAGCAAACGCCGCCGTGGAAGGCGGTGCTACCATGTGATTCATTCGGCCACCGCTACCGGGAGTAAAACTCGATCACCAGGGGCATTTCGCAAAGGATGGGAACCTCACTTGCTTTTGGCAGATACAGGAGCTTGGCCGACATCTCTTCTCTCGATCGTTCAAGATAGGGTACAGTCACACGCGCCACCATCTCTTCAGCCGCCTCCGAAAAAGGCGGTTTTCTGCGGCTGGATTCTTTGACGGTCATCCACGGCTCTATTCTAGGTGCTTTCGGTCAGATCTTGCACTCCCTGGGATCGCAGCTGGAGGAATGATCATAATAGAAGGCTTCTTCATCGACACCCAGTTCCAACACCTGCTTCGACTTACTTCCGTAGCGGTAAATGGTGACACCTTTTAGTCGCCATTCCCAGGCCAGCCGATAGGCCCGGGCGATCTCCCCGGGCGTGGCGGTGGCAGGCAGGTTGATCGTTTTCGATACGGAGTTGTCCACATGGCGCTGAAACGCGGCCTGGATTTGCAGATGCCGTTCAGGGGCGATATCCAGAGCGGTCACAAAGAGCCGCCGGATTTCTTCCGGCAGATCTTCCACATTGCGGATGTGGCCTTCTTCCTCAATTCTCTCGAGCGCTTTTTCCACATCCATGCCATGCCTCTCGAGGTGTTTCACCAGGATTGGATTAACCTCATAGAGAGTTTCGTCCCGCAATACGTGAGATCGTCGATAGGCCAGCGCGAAAAGCGGTTCTATGCTGGCACTGGTAGCGGCGATGATGCTGATTGTCCCGGTGGGGGCAACCGCCGTGCGAGTGGCGTTTCTCACTTCGATCTGCTTTGTTTGGTAGACGCTGCCCTTCCAATTGGGGAAAAGCCCGCGCTCCCGGGCGAGCTCCCGCGAAGCCTGTAAAGCCCGCTCGGAGATGAACCGCATAAGCTGCTCCGCCAACCCAACGGCCTCATCGGAATCGTAGGAGCAGCCGACCTGTATCAACATATCGGCAAAGCCCATCACGCCAAGGCCGATTTTCCGATTGCCATGTGTCATATGCTCTATTTCGGGAAGTGAGAATTTGTTTACGGTGATCACATTATCCAGGAAACGAACTGCCTTCTGTACCGTTGTCGCCAGTTTGCACCAGTCAACCGTTGCTTTTCCGTTATTATCCGCCAGCATATGGGCGAGATTTATGGAGCCCAGATTACACGACTCATAGGGCAGCAAAGGAATCTCTCCACAAGGATTGGTCGCGTCGATAGCCCCGAGATGCGGGGTGGGGTTGGCACTATTGATTGTATCGAGAAATATCATGCCCGGATCGCCGGTCAGCCAGGCGGATTCCGCAATGGCGTCAAAAACCTTTTTGGCGGCATGCCGACGGATGGAAAGGCCGGTGCGTGGATGGATGAGATTGTAGCTGCTGTCAGTTAGCACGGCTTCCATGAATACGTCTGTTGCGCCTACCGAAATGTTGAAATTCTCCAGGGCGGTTCCTTCCCTTTTAGCAGATATGAATTCGAGGATGTCGGGGTGATCCACCCGCAGGATACCCATGTTGGCTCCTCTGCGCTTGCCGCCTTGCTTAATGTTTTCAGTGGCGCAGTCAAAAATATTCATGAAGGAGACCGGTCCCGAAGCCTGACCTCCTGTTGAAGCCACGATATCGCCCTTGGGTCGCAGCCTGGAGAAGGAAAAGCCGGTTCCCCCGCCGGTGCGCTGGACCAGAGCCATCTGCTTCAGAGCTTCGAAAATGCCCTCCATGGTATCTTCAATCGGCAGGACAAAGCAGGCGCTTAACTGCCCCAACGGTGTGCCGGCATTCATAAGCGTAGGGCTGTTGGGCAAAAAATCAAACGATGTGAGCAGACTGTGAAATTCTTCCAGCCAGACCTCCGCCTGGCGCCCATTGCCCGTCAACAGCTCGGCATCTGCGATGGACCGCGACACTCGCTCGAAAAGCTGATCGGGAGATTCAACAATGCGGCCCTCACGGTCGCGCCTCAGGTACCGCGATGCCAAAACACGCTCTGCATTGGTTGAAAGCCTTAACATTCATTTACCTCGCATTCGACCTTCCATCAGCTCAGAACCACATCCCGGTAATTAACCGAATGCAACCGCCGTTAATTCCTGTGAATCGCTTGATCTAGTCCCGGTTCGCTTCCGGTTGTCGTTTCGAGATTATCTGACCTATTCAATTTTATTCATCACCAGCCCTATGGGGAAGTGGGTCTTCTTGATCCTGGTTGATCAAAAGTAAATCGGCGTGGTAAAGCTTTCGTGAGTTTTATTTCTGGGGGATCTTAAATCATCGACTGAGCGAAGCATTGAAGGAGGGGTAAATGAGTGATCTTCTTTTCGCAAAGAAATTGCGCAGGAGTGGCATTCGGATTTCGGCATGCCTGCTTTTTCTGGTGATCTTCTTCGCCTTGGCGGCCGCTGCAGAGACCATCCGGTACGAACGTCCGGGCAATCGACGGGCATCCGATTTTCTGCCTGCAGATATGATTGCGGGACCGCATTATCGAATTCAAGAAAAGGTCGTGTCGTACGGGTATATGGATAATTTCACCGTAGACTCCGATTTCGGATCGTTCAACGTCACCGGAGACGGCGCCCTGCGCAAACTGCTGAAGGAGATAAATGCCATTGCCGTGCTGCGAAAAGTATCGACCAGCAAGGCATATCTGGAATCGGTCAGAAAGGCGGGCAGAATGCCGATCGAGTTCGGTGAAAACCTGATTACCGACCCGGTCGATACATTATCCGGAATCCCCAAGGGGGTTTCGAGGCTTTTCAGCAACGTTCAGACGAACCTCAACTCACCCAAAAACCCCAGCGAGGACAGCAGCCTGAAGCAGGCATTGACAGTTGCCTCCTACAAAAGAGATTACGCCTACAGTTTGGGCGTGGATGTTTATTCGAGCAATTCGGTGCTGCAAAAGGAGCTGAACCGGGTCGGATGGGCAGGTGCGGCAGGTTCTTTGAGCGTTTCGGCGGCTCTCTTGCCGTTGGGGGGACCGGCAGCTTTGACGGTCAGCTATACCCGTCTGGGGGAACAGTTCAACAATCTGCTCAAAGAAGAACCCCCGGCAAGGCTTCGTCAAATCAACGCCGAAAAACTGACGAACATGGGAATGCCCAAGGATCTAGTGGAGAAATACCTCGATCATCCCGCCTATACGCCACGACACAATACCATTATGGTCGGTTCTCTGGCAGAAATGAAAGGAACCCGTGGTGTGGACGGATTCATTCAATTGTCCCTCGCAGCCGATGACGAAGAGACCGCCAATTTCTTCACCAACATGGCGGAAATTCTAAGAGGTTACCATGCAGAGATTTCTCCCATACGGCAAATATCCACGGTGCCTCCGCTGGCATTTGCCCGATCCGCTGATGGCAATCTCCTGATACCTTTCCCCCTCGACTACGGGATGTGGACCGAAAAAGCGAGCACGGCGGTTCCCAAGCTTATCACCCACTATCGACAGTCAAATCCACCGGTTAAGGGCAAACATTTGCTCTGGGTAACCGGCTCTGTGACTCCCCTTGCTAAAAAAGAGCTGGGAAAACTGGGAATCGAAGTGGTTGAGCATGTCGACCGACGCATCGAGCTTATGGATTGAAGCGCCGATTCCTTCGATTCCAAACAGATGACCGAAGCCGGAATCTTTCCGTCAGAAGACGTACTGGAGCATCAAAGCAATGCGATTCTGGTACGACCAGACTTCGACCCCGTTTGACCAGGTCAGGTCAATGTCAAAAGGAGGATTCACCAACCGGTGAGAGCCTTCCGTTGAGATTGACAAGAAATCGGCTTCCAAGCCAATGGAGAATTGTTTTAGAAGACCCGCTTTAAGTCCGATCGATCCATGCCAGGCATGACCGGTCGTATCCTCAAAAGTGTAGCGGATACCCTCGCGCAACAGGTGGTGGTCTTTGTTATGGCCTTCCACATATGCCCAGTCAAATTGCGCTAGCATCGCAAGGCTCTTGAGCTTCAAACGCCTCCCCATATCAAGCGCGGCCCGCATGCCCACGAAATACTGCGCGTAAGTCTGCTCGAAGCTGATGCCGTCTCCATGAAGAAGGAGGGGAGGCTCACCCAATTCGAACTGTATCCCGTCGTGGGTCACGAAGTTGAAATTCTGCCAGCGGAATCCTGCAACCGGGCGCAAATCAAGCCACTTGGGAAGGCCGAGCCAGTCCGATATTTTCATATCTACATCGGCGTTGAGAACATAGCTTTGCTCCAGGCGACATTTCGACTCGCTGTAAATGGTCTTCAGGTCGGGATTATCTTCATCATCCCAGTCCGAGTCCCGCATACCGCCGTCCGCCTCCTGAGACATGTTCGTAAGAACCTCCAGCCCGAATGAAAACCGGGGAAATATCGCGCGCAGCTCGGCCCCGCCCCACCACGAATCGAGGGGAAATTCCAGGCGGCTCAATGGCGCCTGGTAGGGGGAAAAAGGATAGCCGAATTCATAAGATGTGTGGCTGTCGATCATGCGCTCGGTCTTGATTGCGATTGACAAATGCTCGGCAATCTGAATGGTCTCTTCTTTTTCCTGGGTGGAGAAAGCCGGAGGCGCGACGAACAGGAGAAACAAGAGTATTATGCATAAAGGAGCCATCGTTACACTCTTCTTTCCTCGAATCCAACCTGTGCACCCCATGTGGGGTAGTTGATACAGTTCATCTTGTCGGTCCGCTGAAACGATCCCGATCATCAGCACAGTCCAGTCTCTCTGCTGGATCCTCGTTTTCCGATTGTCATTTCGCCATATGCGGGAATCCAAAGCAGACGTCTGCTTGTCGATACTCGAATATAACAATACATTCACCGAAGCAATCCTTTCAATTTCAAGCTTGGAATCTCTCGTACAATGTGCATCGGAGACTAGCCGCAAACAAGGATGGCGCATTGACGCGAAGCAGATTTGATCGAAGATTCTTCCTCCATGCTCTTCCAAGCCATCGACACTTTCTTGCAGAGTCAGCCACTACTCATCGCGAAACAGTTGACCCTGAAAGATGGCTTTTCTTTTATCGGCAGTTCCTCGCAGAGTGGCAGTTTGGAAAGAAATCTTTTCGCCTGCTTGCAGACGGCAAATTACGACCGTGCCCCAGTTCGATCCGGTGCTTTTGTGAAGTATTTCTTGGGATCTTCCGAGGCTCAAATGGATTTGGGTATGGTTCCTGCTAGCATGATTTTAAAATCGGAAGGGAAGCTACCCGCGTCACAAAGAAAGAAGGAGAATAACGTGACTGAGGGTCTGAGGTGTGAGTCGATTATTCAAAAGATGCCTCTTTTCACATCGTTGGAAGATGTAGAAAGAGACCATCTACTAACCAGCGCTCGCTGTCTAGAGCTGCCTCCCGACACGATCCTCATGCATGAAGGCGACCGTGGAGACCATTGTTACTTCATTCTGAGTGGGGAGTTAGAAATCTTAAAAAATCTTGGAACAGCAGATCAGCAGATCCTGAATGTTCGTGGCCGCGGCCACTGTGTTGGCGAGATCAGCCTGCTCAATCCGGACAAGCCTCGCTCAGCGAGCGTGCGTACCCGTACACAGGCTCGTCTGCTGGAAATGACCCGAGAGACATTTCGCTCTATTTTGAACCGGCATCCGGCTTTTGCCCACGATTTGGCGTGTTACATGAGCAGCTGTCTCTGCGAATCGAACGAGACAAGCCTCCGGGAACTGAAAAAGAAGAGCCGCCAGCTTGCGGTTGCATATAAGGATCTACAAGAAGCCCGGGCTCAAGCAACCGGAAAAGAAAGACTGGAACGAGAGCTCGAGATCGCATGGGAGATTCAACAAAATATTCTACCCTCCACACCACCCTCCATCGAGGGCCTTGACATGGGCGCCAGAATGCTTCCTGCCAGAGTGGTGGGGGGCGATTTCTTTGATATCATCAGACTGGATGCTGAAACTCTTGGCATTGCTGTGGGTGATGTTTCCGGAAAAGGGATTGCGGCTGCTATCTTTATGGCAATGACCTGCAGCTTCCTGCGAGCGGAAGCAAAGCGGGCAACCTCTCCGCGCAGAGTGCTGCAACGCGTCAACCAGCATTTATTGCAGATGGATAAGTCGGACATGTTCGTTACCGTTTTGTACGGCATCTTGGAAACGTCTCTACGATCTTTCAGATACGTCCGGGCAGGCCACGAAGTCCCTCTGCTGGTTCAGTCCGATGGAGAGGCACTGATGCTTCCGCGCGTTTTCGGCCAGGCCCTTGGATTCCTTCAGCAGCCCGAACTGGATGAGCAAACGACTGTGCTCTCTCCGGGAGATACGCTTCTCATTTACAGTGACGGCATAACCGAAGCGACCAATCCTGCCGGGGAGCTCTTTGGCCGGCAGAGGCTGCAAAAGGCCGCCTTGAAATTCCGTCACCGCTCGGCCCAGGAAGTTTGTGATTTTCTGGTAGAAACAGTCCTTAGCTACCAAGGCAAAGGCGACCGTAGCGATGATTTGACTCTCTTTGCTATGGTTGCAAACTAAGTTGACAATTAGATCGCGACCAGGAGTAGACCTATCGATACTCACACAGGTCCGGAGAAAAATTTAAATTGAAGGAAAAAACCAAACAAGGACTGCTTATATTCAGCAACCAAGTTGTCGTGCCGCAAAGCACAAAGACGCATCCGACCATGTGAAGCCGGCGAAATACCATGTGCAGTTGGCGCGGTACTTCCTTCGAAAATCGTTGCCGCCCAGTGGGGGCGTGGTTGGCACAATTTCTGCTCGGTTGGAAAGGGCGAGGCCGACGTTATCGAACAGAATCATGATACTCGGTCGGTGACACCAGCGGGGCAGCCGAAAAAAAAGGAATTGTAGGACCAGGACATGTGTGCAATCTGTTTGATAAAAATAAGATTAGAGTTCAATATGTGACTGGGCGATTGAACTTGGGTGCAGGTATTCTTCCATCTTCCTACAGGCTGCCGTAAGCCGAGTTTTAAACAGCGCTCGCTCTTCCTCAATTGACAGGATTTCGTCTCTTTCTCATCTCTCTGAAGTTAACACTCTGCACATGCTCCACTGGCCGACAGAATCTCCAGGCAGCAAAGAGAGCCATTCCATCGGTCGGGGCAATGGACCACTGTGCGGCTTGTTTCCTGTTTTTTGATTCCGGTCAACCGAGCAAACGAAGCAAAGTTAGGGAGGGACACAGTATGGAGCCCAAGGCGCAAAAGAACCCAGTCGACACCTCGCTTGAACAGTGTCTCAGGAAAAAGCTTGAAATTGAGCAGGCTATCCAGAAGCGCTTTCAACGTTCTATTTCGGTGATGTTCACAGATATATCCGCATCTACGACGTTTTTCGAAGCGTTGGGAGATATCCGCGGTCGATCCGTCATTCAACAGCACAATGATCTGCTTAAACCTGTCATTCGCAGACATGGCGGCCGCATCATCAAGCATCTGGGCGACGGCCTTCTAATTTGCTTTGACAGCCCTGTAGCCGCCACTCGAGCTGCTATAGAGACTCAGGATACCATTGAGACCGCCAACTTTTACAAGCAATCGCAAGAACGCATTCACATCAAAATAGGTTTGCATCATGGCGTGGGCATAGTCGAGCAAAACGATGTATACGGAGACGTAGTCAATACTGCATCCCGGTTTTGTTCCGTTGCCAGAGAGAGTGAAATTCTCGCATCGCAGGCTTTGATCGATGCCATCGGCAATCAAGAGGAGATACGGTTTGATTACGCGGGCACCAGAAAGTTCAAAGGCAAAGCAATCCCTATCCGCACCTATCGTATTATCTGGAACCAGAAGCGAACCTCAAGAGTAATACCTCCACCAGAAAGCGAGGCATTCGCCGGGGAAAGCCATACCGGTACACTCAGACTATCCTTTGGCCTGTCGGGAGGCCAGATCACGCTGCAAGCCGAAAGCATCCATGAGAGCGACGAACCGGTTCTGTTACATGTGCAATATCCCTTCCACGAGCGCCTGCTTCGCGAGCTCGTTCAGGATTTCGACGAACACCTGACGAAAGTAGATGAGCATGGCAGGTCGTCAAAAAGTAATCTTGCCCAAATACGACAGCTTGGCGAGCAGCTCTATGGCGCCCTTATCCCACCGGAGCTCGATCAGTTCATCAGCAAAATAAAGCCCCGAAATCTTCTTTTGGAGATCGCTCAAAGTCTGAGCTATATCCCTTGGGAGTTATTGCATGACGATGAAAGCTTTCTATGCCTGAAATACGCGATGGGCAAAGTTGTATCGACGAACGGGCAAAGCAAAGCCGATTTTCAACCTGTTCGTTGCCCGCCCATTCGCATGCTTGTGATTACAGACCCGAGAGGATCTCTGCCGGCCGCTAAACATGAAGCCGCCGTTATCCAAAACGTGATCAAGCTGGAAGGAAACGGACTTATAGTTGATGTCCGCAGCGCGGAAGTCACCTGCGAGTTTTTCAAAGACAATTTTGCCCAGTATGACATTCTTCATTACGCCGGGCACTCCAAATCTGATCCGTACGACCCTTCTACGAGCGCTCTGCTGCTCGCTGACAGCGATTTTGAAGTTGCCTCGCTGCTGCAGTTGACGAACAAAGGCTTCGTTCCCTCGCTGATTTTCGCAAACGCCTGCCAAACCAGCCTCCGCAAAAACTGGTTGTCGGAAGAAAAGCTTTACGGCTTCGCCAGCGGATTCCTGCATAGCGGTGTCAGGCATTATATTGGCAGCACTCTGGATCTTTATGACCGCTCCAGCTCCTATTTTGCCGAAGACTTCTATAAGCACATTCTCCGCGGCTCCACAGTTGGAGAAGCTTTGCAGAGTGCCCGTCTCGAATCGATTTCACGCTACGGAGAAGAATTACTGACCTGGAGCTCATACAGTCTCTTTGGAGATCCAAACGTTCGCTACTTTGCAGCAAAAGAAGGCGGTCCGGATACCACGCAAAGGGACAGAGCGCGCACTTTTCGCAGTCGTTCGATGGTTTTCATCGTGTTGGTCCTCATCATTGCAGTCGCTGCTCTTGTCGGGAAATCCTGGTTGACACAAAACAATCAGAGGAATCTCACAGACGATATCTTCGCAATGATGCACAGCAATAAGGCAAATGAGGTGGAGCATCTTATAAGCTCGCTACAGCACGACAGTCCTGGTTACCTGCAGGCTCTGGCGGGAGTTTATTTGTTTCGTGGAGATCTGGACAAGGTTGAAGCGCTGCTTTCTCTGGCCCAAAATGACGAGACCGTTAGAGATCATTTGATAGTTACTCAAGGACACCTGGCTCTGGCTAAAGGAGATTTTGAAAGATCAAGAATCTTCTACCAGCAAGCATTGCAGGCGGGGGGATTAGACACCTGGCAAAAAGCCGAATGCCATTATGGGCTTGGACGAGTCTTTCTTCTCCAGGGGAGCATCGATCAGGCAGAAGCGGAATTCGATCTTGCCTTGGCAGCCGATCCCTCGTTCGTGCAGGCACACGTTGCCAAAGGTATCGCTCTGGAACACCTTGGGAAGAACGAAAAAGCATTGGAGCATTTCAAACGGGCAAACACCATCAACAGCTCCGATCAACTCTCGAATGTTATGTACCAAAGGAGCTTGGAGCGGTTGGAATACTCGCAGCGGGCTGAAAAGAAGGCGCGTGTTGCGACCCTTATCGCCGATCTTGCGAAAGAATACCGCGAAGGTGGTGGGCGAAAGTCCGCAAAGGCATTGGAATGGAAATCAAAGCCACTCTATTTCTTCTCCAGTGGTTTTGAAAGCAAGGGCACACCTGCTCCCATAGAAGGAGAAGATGCTCTCATCGAGGAACAGGTAGTACGAGCGATTGCCGCTTCATCCCGTCTGCATCTGGTTGATCGCCCCCTGCTTGATATCCTGCTGGGCGAACTGCGCTTGAGTAATTCCGAGCTGAGCGATCCGGATACGCTTTTGCAGCTGGGCAGAATACTTTCGGCGAGGATTCTGGTTTCCGGATCGATCATTCGCTACAGGGGCCAATTGCAGGTATCTCTGAAGGCAATCGATATTGAAACAACCCGTATCGTTGCTAGTGCCTCGGGAACAACCAAGATCTCCCAGCAGCCAATGGAGATGCTAAAGGATCTGACAGATGACCTTCTGCAGAAGGTTGTCAGTGATTATCCCATCCGGGGCCTCATCACCGACATCAAAGAGCGGACTGCGCGGCTGAACGTGGGAAAAAGCCTGGGTGTGGCTCCAGGCATGCAAATGCAAGTGGCGGAAAAGGGGCTCACAGACGTCGAGTTGGTAGTCGATCAGGTTGAGGCCGATTTCTGCCTCACCAGACCCTATAACCCTTCGACTGTTCTGAAGATAGGGATGAGGATACAGCAGCTGCCGTGAATCGCTTCGGTGAGAAAGCGGAGCGATTGAGCTTGCGGCAGTGGGGTGAGCTTTTGAGTGCGGAAGGTTAGACGCGTGAGAACTTCACCGAGCCTAATACTGATCAGTGTTTCCCTGATGCTTTTTGCGGGACAGGGATGCGAACGGAATTACATCGGAGCCCCCATCGGTAAAGAAACGAAATCATACCCGGTCACAAAACGTCCTTTCCGAGGACGGTGGTGGAACTACTACGAACGGGCTCTTTCCTATCAAGCGGAGCGGTATTGGAAGCAAGCCGAAGCTGATTTGCGGGAAGCTTTGCGAAGGCGCGAACGCGATCAGCGTAGAGCGAGAACTTACGGAATGCATTTTATCAACTATTTCCCGCACAGGGAGCTTGGTATCGTCCTTTTCTATCAGGGCCGTTTTGAGGAGGCTGCCTTTGAGCTCGAAGAATCATTGTCTTCAGAGAGCTCCGCCAAAGCCCAATTCTATTTGGACCTGACCAGAAAACAAAAGATCTTGAAAGAATCGCAAGATACCTCGGCCCCCGATATTCAGATCAGTTCGCCGGCCGGCGAAAGCTTCACCAACAGCGCCGCTGTTTTGGTGAAAGGCGTGGCGACAGACGATTGTTATGTGAAGAGTGTGGAAGTCAACGGGCAGGCCATCAGGATTGACCTGTCCGCCCCTAAAGTGCCGTTCGAGACATATTGTCCATTGAAATCAGGCAAAAACCTGATCCGAGTTGCGGCCAAGGATTTGGTCGGAAAAACCTCACAACAAGAACGGGTTGTTTGGGCGGACTGGCAAGGTCCGGTTTTGAGCATTGACGAACCGGTTGAGGGCGTCACGAAAAGGACGACCCAGGTAAGGATTACCGGCTACGTCTCTGATACTTCAGGTGTGCGCGAAATCAAGGTCAATGATCGGCAGATACTGGGAGGCCCGGTAAAGGAATTCGCTCTGAGCACTACGGTCGATCTGACACCCGCTCAAGACACGATACGAATAGAGGCACAAGACCTTGCCGGCAATCACACTCGAGCGGAAATAAAACTTCTGCCCGAGCTGGCATTGCGAAGGTACATTCAACTGGCTGCAATCGACCCGTTTCATCTGATAATCGCTAGCGCCCCATCGGAGGCGGCCGACCGTACGTCACCAAGAGTTGAGCTGAAGAACTGGATGATCGAGCAGGAAGTGTTTTTAGACCAGATCTATCTTGAAGGCCGGGTTTGGGATGAAGACGGAGTCCGATCCTTAAAAATCAACGGACAGGAAATACTGAGACGCAAAGGCAGCAACGTTTATTTCGGGTATCTCGCCATATTGCATCCTGGAAACAATGAATTTTCGATTGAAGCAGAAGACACTGCGGGAAACAGAACGGAAAAGAAACTGGCAATTAACCGCAAGCTGCGAAAAATACACGCTCTCGAATCCCGCCTTACAGTGGCTCTGCTGCCCCTGGAAAGAAAAAATGATCGGGAGGAGCTTCATGATCATGACATTGCAGTCGAGGAGACCTTGCTGCAAAAGCTGATAGATCGGTCTCGTTTTCATATGGTCGAGAGACAAAGGCTGGAAGAGGTGCTTACTGAACATAAGCTCAGTTGTGCTCATTTGGTCGATGAGAAGAACGCTCTCCAGGTTGGCAGAATGCTCGCGGCAAGGTGCGTCTTGATGGGGACTGTGGTTACAGGGGGCAACTCTCTGGAAATCTTTGTTCGAGTGGTTGATACGGAAACCTCCCTGGTGATTGCAGCAGTGGATGTCTATGGAGAGGATGTGGATGATCCTTTAACACTGGAGCAACTTTGCCAGGGACTTGCTCTCAAGCTTTGCGACGAGCTGCCTTTGGTTGAGGGGCTGGTCATCAGAGTAAAAGGAGATCGAATCGACGTGGATCTTGGCAGCAATCAACGCGTCAAGACAGGCATGCTATTGACTATTTTTGAAGAAGGCGAGCCGATCATCCATCCCGTCACCGGCGAGACGGTGGGAGCAGATGTGGACGAGCTGGGCGAAGCCGTCATTAAGATGGTGGGGGAATCCATGTCGGAAGGGGAAATCCGGCAGCAGGCAGCCAATACGCAAATAAGCCCCATGCAACATGTTATCACCCAGTGAGCAGGAGCCGGCTCGGATTTCAAGAGAGCGCCTGCGAGATGAAGCGGCAGCAACCCTGTGATCGAGGTAACCCCATGAATTTCAGGGTCAAGAAGTCATACAACATCCTAACGCCTTTCAATCTTCTCTTATTGCATGGGATTTTCAGCGCTGTGGTGTTCCTTCAATTTGCTCCGGCCTCCGCTCAAACCTTGGAAGCGGTCGAAATTCCTTCTTCGCCAAATCCGGTCGGGTCGGGAGCAAGAGCTTTGGGCATGGGAGGTGCCTTCATCGCCGTTGCCGACGATGCCACCGCAGCATCGTGGAACCCCGGCGGGCTTGTCCAACTTGAACGCCCGGAGCTCTCCGTGGTCGGTGCAGGCTTCCTGCGAACCGAAGATTTGACTTTCGGGGCAGTTGGAGCAAACTTTGCCGATCAGAGCGTTTCCAGTGCGGCTCTAAATTACCTGAGCTTCGCTTATCCTTTCACCCTTTTGCAGCGCAATATGATAGTTTCAATCAACTATCAACAGCTGTTCGATTTCAGCAGGAGTTGGAAGCTAAAGTGGATGGACGGTCAGGATCAGTGGAGCTGGGACCTTGAACAGACGGGCAGCCTGTATGCCTATGGACTCGCCTACAGCGTTCAGATTGTACCGCAGCTCTCGTTCGGTTTTACTCTCAACCTCTGGGAAGATGGACTTTACAGCAGCGCCTGGGAACAGAGGAACACAATGAGCCTATCGACCGTTGATCCCGGCGGCAACCCATTCGATGCACAAGTTGCTCGTACCGATCGTTACTCGTTCAGCGGGTTCAATGCCAATATTGGACTGCTTTGGAATATCACCGACAAATTGACCCTGGGGGCAGTCTTCAAGACCCCGTTTACCGCTGACCTGGACCACACTGTCAAGGAGGAAGCGAGAGCCGATACCTATGCTCAGGATGTGGCATCGAGCTCTGCCGATCAACAACTTGATATGCCCATGTCCTACGGGCTGGGGGTAGCCTACCGATTTTCGGACAAGTTCACCCTTTCCGCCGACCTTTACCGGACGGAATGGCAGGACTTTATTCTAACGAATGCCGATGGGGTCGAAATTTCTCCGGTGAGCGGATTACCCGTGGATGAATCGGATATAGATCCAACGATGCAAGTGAGGCTCGGAGCCGAATACCTCATCATAAGGCCCAAATATGTGATCCCGTTGCGAATGGGCTTTTTTTACGATCCAGCCCCGGCAGAGAAAAGTCCTGACGATTTCTTTGGCGTGACGTTCGGCTCTGGAATTGGCATCGGCCGGTTTATGTTCGATTTTGCCTATCAATATCGATTTGGCAGAGACGTGGGTGGGTCGATTCTGCAAGGCTTGGACTTTTCCGAGGATCTGGACGAGCACAGTTTCTATACCTCATTAATCATTCATTTTTAAAAAAGGAGGAGGATTATTATGGCTGCATATGGTCTGGTGCAAGGTGTTGTCAACACTCCTTGCACGACGCCCCCTAGCCCGGTTAGCGGCGCGACGGTTGAGCTCCTTTCGACGGCGACCATGCAACGCGTGTTGGGACCGCTAACGACGGACGCCAGAGGCATCTATAAGATCTGGTACGCTGCAGGAAGTTACACAATGCGAGTAACAAAGGGAGGATTTTGTCCGCGGCTTTTGCCTCTCACAATTTTGCCAGCGCAGACTGCGACGCAGAATGTCTTTCTTTTGCCGAGTCCCAATTGCAAGTGCCAGTTTACTTCCTATCTTATGAGCTTGTATCTCCACACCCAGACGCTGCCGTCTGCTCTTCTCTTACTGCTCGCTCTATTCGGTTTGTTTCTGCCCGTCGGCTATATTGGCAAGCTCCTGCTGTTCTTCATTTTTCTAACCTCCATTATTGTGATGGCAGGTTTTCATGCGTGGCAGGAGGCCATTGACCGGCTTCCCAAATGGGAAATTGTCTCGGTTCGAGAAGGGGCCGAAAGCCCCGAAGGTGTCCCGGAGCCCCGGTCTGAGACTTGATTTATCGATCTCAACAAACCATAATGTGGCCGGATAAGGAGAAGGAGGAAGTCATGTTCAGACTACTATTTGCTTTTCTGATCTCATTCATGATAGCCGCAACCGGTCTTGCCGCCACCGCCATACCGACGGCCGATTTGCCGGGAAGCCAGGACAGCCCGCTTGTGGGACGCTTCCAGGGAGCGATCATCGTCTCGTACGATCAAAAAGGCTTTGACGAATTCACCCTGCCCTTGTCGATCCTGGAGGAAGTCGAGGGGAAGAGGGACACCCACAACAATAGAGTTTATGAGCCAAAAGATAAGAAGACTCTGGAGGGATCACATACGCGGCTGGTTTATATCATCCCTGAGAATGTTTCACCGCTCGAGGTTTTGCGCAACTACCAGGAAGAAATCACCAGCAAAGGCGGAGAGATCCTCTACCAGTGCAAGGAGCAGGAATGCGGCGGAGATCCGACCAGAGGCAGCCATGGCGGTGGCGGCAGTATGAGCCTGTCCATGTATTTGCGCCCCGAGGAGCACATTAAAGATAAACGGGATTCGCCGGGATATTGTGCACAAGCCCCGAAAATAGCGGATCAAAGATACATGGCAGGGGCATTTAGCGAGAGTGGTGCTCACATATCGGTGTTGACTTTCGCGGTCAAAGAATGGCCCGGTACCTGCCCGGAATTCATAGGGCGAACCGTTGCCGCCGTCGATATTATAGAGCCCAAACAGCGTCAGCAGAAAATGGTTACTGTGAAAGCCGCAGAAATGGCCAAGAAGATTTCCGATACAGGGAGCATCGCACTCTACGGCATTTACTTCGACTTCGATAAAGCCGATTTAAAAACCGAATCCCAACCCACTCTGGAGCAGATTGTCGGCCTTTTAAAAGACGACCCCAAACTGAAGCTCCTCGTTGTAGGCCACACCGACAACGTCGGAACCTTCCCCTTCAACATGGATCTATCGCAGCGTCGCGCCGCAGCTGTGGTGAACGCCTTGACTACTCAGTTCGGTGTCGAAAAAAGCCGGCTGACGCCGGTGGGTGTCTCTTTCGCGGCACCGGTTGCATCCAACAGGACGGAAGAAGGGCGCGCTAAGAATCGTCGGGTTGAGCTGGTTGAAAACTAAAAAGGAACGACTCTGATCGATATAGGCAAATATTACAGGTGCGAAATAGGTGATTCTACTAATTGAAATTTAAACGCTAATAGCGGATGTTTTAATCAGGGTCAAATCATTCCTATAAAGATTGGAGTTCGTTCCATGACTCAGTTACCCGGGGAAGCGCAATGCTTCCCCTTTCTTTTATTCATGCCAAGGTAGCCCACCCGGCAAGCCCTCCGATCGATCCGCACTGGGAGGAAGCGCACGCCCGATTTCCATTGATTCTTACACGTTCATAAGTATTTCGAAGTGCTGGCGTTGCTTCCGCGGTTTAAAAATTCGTGTTCCATATTCGATAAGCCAATTTCAGATATCTTGGATTAGATTTTACCAATTTTTTGCGGATATACTTTGCGCTCAGGCTCCCGACTGATTTATACAGGAAGCACCCTGTACAGCGTCAAACAACCTTGAGCAATCTACTTCCCTGCAGGTGAGATCTCTATTTTCACCTTGAAAGGAGAAAACCGCATGTACTGTCGCGGATGGCTGTGCCATGTTCGTTACTGGCTATCTGGTCTTTTACTCGTTACCTTATCGGCTCTCGCCCTGGCAAAATGCGGTGAAGCCTTTGCCTCTTCGGCCAAGAGTTTAAAGGTCCTGGTCTTAACAGATGCCGCGGGACTCGGAGATAAGGGATTCAATGACGTCTGTTGGCAGGGGGTATTGAAAGCCAAACAGGATTTCGGGCTGAACGCCCGCTTCCTGCAGTCAAGAGAACAGTCCGACTATGTACCGAATCTCACTCTTGCTGCACAAAATGCCGACGTAGTGGTCACCTTGGGGTATCTCTTTGTCGACGCTCTCCAGCAGGTTGTACCGAAATTCCCCAATACCAGGTTTGTCCAGATTGAAGGCGACGTTCAGGGAGAAAATATAGCCTGCTTCGACTTTAACTCGCAAGAGGGAGGCTATCTTGCGGGGCTTGTGGCTGGTCTTTTTACCAGATCCGGCAAGGTGGGTGCTGTAAGCGGTATGGACATTCCCCCCGTGGAGGCCTACATCAGCGGATTTCGCGCCGGGGTGAAAACGGCTGAAAAAAAGCGCGGCCGATCGATTGAGACTCTGGTGGCTTCCGCCGGTTCCTTTAACGACCCGGTTAAAGGCAAATCGCTTGCCACGGCATTGATCGGGCAAGGGGTGGACGTAATTTTCCGCGCAGCGGGGAATACCGGAGTCGGTGTGATCGAAGCTGTCAAGAATGCCTCCGGAGTCTACCTCATAGCAGAAGATCTCGATTTGGACGCGGAACTGCCGGGAAAGATTTTAACCAGCACTTTGAAGCGTATGGATGTCGCAGTCTATGATGCCCTCAGCAGCATTGTACAGGACCGATTTCAGCCCGGCCATCACTGGCTCGGAATTGCCCAGGGAGCCGTCGATATAACCGACATGAAATATTCCCGGAATCTCTTCACGCCTGACGATCTGGAATGCATCCAAAAGGCTCGAGCTCTTCTCAAGGAAGGGAAAATCCTGGCTCCTAAAAGCCATTCCGAAGTTGCTCAATTCCAACCCCCTCAATTGTAGCCTCGTGCGCATATCCTCCTTGGAGCTTGTCCGAGCATGAGGCTACTGGTAGACATGCAAAACATCTGCAAAAGATTTGGAAGCCTGTGGGCCAATCGAGACATCTCTCTGCAAGTAATGCCGGCGGAAGTCCACGCTCTGGTTGGAGAAAACGGTGCCGGCAAATCGACTCTCATGAAAATCCTGTTCGGCCTTATACAGCCTGACGGCGGGTCATTGTATGTGAACGGAAAGCCCGTTTCTTTTCGACACCCCCGCGAAGCCCTGCAGGCGGGAATCGGCATGGTTCAGCAGCAGATGCTTATTTTCCCGCAGCTGACCTCTGTGGAAAACGTTGTGCTGGGGTGCGAGCCAAGAGGTTGGGGGCTCTTTAGGGAGAAGGAAGTCGAAAGAAGACTGCTTGAGCTTTCCCGCCTGTTCGGATTCGACCTGCAACTTGAGGCAATGGCCGGTACTCTATCATTTGCGCAACGCCAACAAATAGAGCTCCTTAGGGTGCTCTACCGCGGAGCGAGAATTCTCATCCTCGACGAACCAACCAGCTTGCTCTCCCTGCCGGAGGTGGAAAAACTGCTCAGCCTGATCAAAACGCTGCGGGCTCAGGGGCACACCATCATCTTTATCAGCCATCGCCTCCAGGAGGTCTTCTCAATTGCAGACCGCATCACAGTTCTACGCAAAGGCAAATCCATCGGCACATGGAAGGGCGATCAGATCTCATCGGAAGAAATTGCTGCGCTCATTATGGAGGAAAGCCATCCCGTATCTGCTGGAGATAGCGACAGGATAAGGAAGAAGGGTTTTATTCAGGCTGCCGCGGTGCCGATGCGCCCCGAGCCCGTTCTCTCTTTACAGCAGGTAACCATGCCCTCAAAGGGAAGCGAGGGCGGCCTTGACGACCTTTCGCTGCAAGTTCGGGAAGGAGAAATATTGGGGATCGGTGGAGTCGTCGGCAACGGGCAAAGAGCGCTCGCCCGTGCTCTAGCCGGGCTTGAAAAAGTGGATCAAGGGAGAATCCTATTTCAGTCCCGGGAAATAACCGGTTTTCCCATCTCCCGCCTGGTACAATTGGGATTCCGCTGGCTGCCCGCCAATTCATTGGAAGAAGGGGCGCTGCCTGATTCGTCCCTATGGGAAAATATGCTGCTCGGCTTTCAGCGCAAATCTGTTTTTCAATCGTGGGGCTGGCTGCACAAAAGAAAAATCAAAGACTGGACCAGGCAAGAGCTCAACGCCGGCGAAGTCGTCCACTCGAGCCTGCAGCAATCGATCAGCAGCCTTTCCGGCGGCAATCAGCAAAAGCTGGTGCTATCAAGAGCTCTATCCGACCGGCCCAAACTGGTGATTCTCGAACAGCCGGGGCGCGGGCTGGATATCCACGCACAGCGCAGGATGCATCTCAAGGTCAAATCCTTGAATCGCGAGGGTGTGACTTTTCTCGTTCTTTCCTACGATCTTGAAGAACTGCTGGCTTTGAGCGACAGCATTGGAATACTCTATCGAGGCCGCTTGATGGGACTGGTGAGCAGCCATGAAGCGGATCGCGGATTGCTCGGTAAATGGATGCTCGGTCTGTCCGGATGAAAGGTTCAGCAAAACCATCATGGCGCAAAGCCAATGCAACATAGAGAATAGGCTAGGCCCGCTCCTTGCCATGATTCCAGCCTTGGCAGTTGGAATCTGCTTCTGCTTAATTCTTGCTTTTCTGCTGAATATAGAGCCCGGCGATATGCTGGCTGCCATTTGGATCGGAGCTTGGGGCGGGGCTAATGAAGCGGCGGCCACTTTAAACAAGATGACCCCGCTGCTGTTGACCGGGTTAGCGGTAAGCGTGGCCTACCAGGCCGGACTGCTCAATATCGGCTGCGAAGGGCAGCTGACACTTGGAGCTCTAACCGCAGCCGTTTTTGCCCTTGGCGCTGCCCCCCTGCCGTGGCCGCTGGCCATGCCTCTGACGGTGCTGGCCGGGGCTCTGGTTGGCGCTCTCTGGGCATTTCCAGCCATCTGGCTGCGCAACTCTCGCGGTATCCACGAAGTGATCAGCACGCTTCTATTGAATTATGTGGCGATATATCTCGCCGATTTCCTGGTGCGAGGACCTCTTGGCGACGGCACATCCATGGCGCGAACGGCTGAAATACCATCGGCAGGTATATGGCCGAACTGGTGGAATTTGGGAACCTTTGGAGTCACAGCCGCCCCATTGGCTGCTTTGTTGTTGAGCTGCATTCTCCATCTATGGCGCTACCAGACCTATTGGGGCTATGAGGCTACGGCTTGCGGCAACAACCCTGTGGCCGCAAAAGCTGCCGGCATTGCGGTCGGGAGGCGACAAGCCTGGAATTTCCTGCTGAGCGGGGCACTGGCGGGAGTGGCGGGTGCACTGGAAGTAGTCGCTACCCACCACCGGTTCTATGCTGCGTTCTCGCCTGGCTACGGATTTGACGGAATAACCGTGGCATTCCTGGTCAACAACGTGCCCGGGTGGACCTGGTTGAGCTCTCTGCTGCTGGCCAGCTTGAGATCAGCAGACAAATGGCTGCAGATCTCTCTCGGGATTTCGCCCAACACCATTATCGTGTTGCAGGCCGTACTACTCATATCCGTTGCGTGTCAGGCCGGTTTTCGGCTGCCTCTCTCTTTTGGCCTGGGAAGACTGCTGGAGCGCCTCCAGCGGCACTCCAATCACCGCGAGCTCTAATTATGAACATTCTGCAGCTGCTTACCCTTACACTTGGCAAAACCACTCCAGTATTGCTGGCTTGTATGGGGGGGCTTCTTTCGGAGCTGAGCGGAGTGATCAACTTCGCATTGGAAGGCATGATGCTGACGGGAGCCTTCTTTGCGGTCTGGCTCACTTATTCATCCGGTTCTCCGTGGATTGGGCTTTTGGGTGCAGCGGCCGGAGGCACTTTGATAGGTATATTGCACAGTTTGGTCTGTCTTCGATTCCGGGCGAACCAGATCGTCAGCTCCATTGCTTTGAATTTGCTTGCCGCGGGTGCGAGCGGCATGTTGCTCAATCAAGTGTTTCAGGTATATGGAACTTCTCCCACGGTGGAGAAGCTCCCCGCTTTGAATCAATTGGGCATCGGGCGCCTGCCTTTTCTTGGCGAAATATTGGCATCTGGCGCAGGTGAGTTATCGATTCTTGTACCGCTCTCCATCTTATTTAACCTCGCACTCATAGCCTTCTTAAAATGGAGTGTATGGGGATTGCGTTTGAAGGCCTGCGGCGAAAATCCGCTCGCTGCAAAAGCTGCCGGACTTTCAGTGAATCGAATCCGCTTTCTGGCGATAAGCACCGGAGGCGCTTTGGCAGGTGTTGGCGGTGCTTATCTTGCTATCGGTGAGCTCTCCACGTTTGTGGAGCAAATGACCCAGGGGCGTGGCTATTTGGCCATAGCTGCCCTTATTCTAGGCCGCTGGAGACCCTTTGGAATTCTGCCGGCCACTCTTTTCTTCGGTTTGAGCGGGGCTTTTTCAGAATGGCTGGCAGTACGGTGGACGGGCCTTCCGTACCAGCTGTTTCTGGCTCTGCCTTATGCTGTTTGTCTTGGGCTACTTCTGTTTCAAATGGACAAAAAACAGCCTCCTTCGGCGCTGGGACGGGTGTAGTCCCGAGCTCCGCCTGGGAGTACGCCTCCTGAGCTACGATTGCCGGTCGCAAAGAGAGCCAATACAGACCTTGATAGATCCATGGTAAAGCTGAATTACTTGATCTCGAATGGGCCTGAACCATCTAATCTTATTAAGTTATTTGCAGGACACATTTTAATCTCCTTATTAGCTTACGCTATTTACCTATTGTTTCTATTTTATGGTGTTTTATTATGTCAGTGCGTGCTCTATATCATTTAACATCAGGCGGAGCTCGTTATTTGTTTTCTTTATTCCAAAACTGAAGCTATGCTCACTTGCAGTTATTATAGTTATAGAGCAAACAGACAAACCTCTCTAATAGGAGTCGCAGGATGGCGAAAACACTTACCGAAATGGCTGTTGAAATAATCACGGCTCAACTATCCCATCGAGATATGTCAGCTGACGAAATCGCCGATGCTCTCAAAAACACCTTCGGCGTACTCAGGGTACTTAAAGAGACGGAAATTCGCAGGGGATATACAGGTAGCACTACCGAAGGTGAACCGCCAAACAGAGCTGCAGAAAAAAAACCATACTCACCACCGTCACCACCAGTTAGAGAAAAAGCTGAAGCTCCGCTGCCCAAATCGGTAACTGCCAAAGAAAAGGCGGAAAAAAGAGAGACGAGGTACGCCCCTAACATTGAGCCGATGGCTTCCATTCAAGAAGATAAAATTATCTGTCTTGAGTGTGGACGAGAATTCAGGCAGATATCGCACACTCACCTAAAGCGTCACGGCCTGACGCCCAAAGAATATCGAAAGAAATATCGTCTCTCTGCTAAACAGCCGCTCACGGCACATTCACTCTCCGAGCAAAGGAAACAGAAAGCCAGGGAGATTGGGCTCGGCAGTCATCTTAAAAGCCTCAGGGAAGAAAAACAAAAATCAAACGAGTAGCGGCAAATCTCATTCTAATAGCGCTGTTGCTGAGCGCGCATTAAATTCGTTATTGGGTGATTGCTTTGCTTAACGCGACTGTGGCATATTGGCTACCCGTTGGAGCTGCAAAGTAGCTGCGACCGGGGAATGCAAGTGGTGGATAATCGTACACAACTTGAGGAAAGAACTGATGAGACTGAGCATTGGGCCAAGGTTCCGTCGGCAGGAAATTCTTTGCCGGATTTTGATTGTCTGCTCTCTCCTGCTAACCGCCCTGGCTTTTGCTCCGAGAGCATTCGCCAGTGACGCGATTACCGGCGAACTGAAACGTCAGCTCGAGTTGGATCGGCCACCGGGCAAGCTGCATGTGGCCTGCGAGGTGATCCATGCAAATGCGGATCTGGTTTCATTTTACCAGGAACGCCAGTTTGCTCCGGTGTGGGTCGGTGAACTTGGCCCGAATCACCTGGGGAAAGCTTTGCCGATCCAGTTGGCAGATTCGAGACTGCACGGACTAAACCCGGAAGATTATCATCTGCACTGCATCAACGCCACAATAAACCGCATGAATTCAATGGTGAGCAGCCACAAGAGATTAGATGCACGTGAATTGGCGGATCTAGATATCATTATGACAGATGCTTTTATGATCTACACATCGCATTTGGCAACCGGCAAAGTAGATCCGGAACGACTCTACCCTTTATGGTTTTCAAAGAAGGAAAAAGTCAACATCATAGCCGGTTTAAACGATCTTATGCAGAACGGAGATTTGGCCAAAACCATCAGGAGCTTTGCACCCTCCCACGAACAATATTGGCAATTGGTCGAAGCCGCCCACCAAATGGAACAGGTGATTGCCGCGGGCGGCTGGCCGGTGCTGCCATTGGGACGAACCTTGCGCCCCGGCGATCGTCAGCCGCACATTGTATTGCTGCGTGAAAGATTGCAGACGAGCGGCGAGCTGAGCAAAAAAGAGCCGGCTATCGAACCGAATTTCTTTGATGAAGAGCTTGAGATTGCAGTCAAGAAGTTCCAATCCCGCCATGGCCTGGCAGTCGATGGGGCTGTGGGGCCGAACACGTACGAAGAGCTCAATATCCCTGCCGAACGACGCCGTCAGCAGATTTTGCTCAATCTGGAACGGTGGCGTTGGCTTCCCCACAATTGGACTGACAATCACATCGTAGTCAATACTGCAGCCTTTTCCCTTAATGCCCATCGGGGCAAAGAAAATCTGTCCATGAAGGTCATCGTCGGAAAGGACTATCAAAAGACACCGGTTTTCAGCGAAAAGATGGTCTACATTGAAATCAATCCATATTGGAATGTTCCACGCAGCATTGCCGTTAAGGAATTGCTCCCTAAAATCAAGAATAATCCAGGATACCTGGCACGGCACAATTACCAAATCATCTCCGGAGATGGAGTGATCAATCCGTGGCAGGTGGACTGGAACAGTGTCAATTCCCGGAACTTCAGGTGGCGCATCCGCCAAAAACCGGGACCGAAGAACGCTTTGGGATTCATCAAGTTCATGTTCCCCAATCGGTTCAATGTCTACATGCATGACACCCCTGACCGTCATCTATTCCAGCGGGCCCGCAGAGCCTTCAGCCATGGCTGCATCCGAGTGGAAAAACCCGTAGAAATGGCTGTTCTCATCCTCCGGGACAATCCGGGTTGGACCCGCGAACGGATCGAGCAAGCCATACAGGCTGGGAAGAGGCGTGTCATAAACGTAGAGTCCGATTGGATGGTTCATGTGCTGTACTGGACTTCCTGGGTGGACGACTACGGTCAACTGCAGTACTGCCCGGATATTTATGACAGAGACCCGGTTCTCTGGCAGGCATTGAATAAGAAAACGGAATAGATACCTCCGTATGGTTCGATGCGTGCAGTCAGCATCTAAACAGCGCCTGAATCTTTTCTTTACCGTGTAAGTGTAGATTGAGCTTGAACGGAACGAAACCCGACGAATTCGAACAGCTAATTGTGTTGAACTGTAACTTGGGCTCACACCGATGAAATTCACTACCACATGCAATCTCGAGTGCCCTGATTTGTGCTCCCTTTGGATCGAAATAGAAACGGGAGGGACGCTCAAGATCAAAGGAAACCCGCAACATCCTTTCACACAGGGGTTCACCTGCGCGAAGCTGCATAAATTTCAAAACCGCCTGCGCAGTCCGAAACGTATCACTAAGCCGCTTCTTAAGATGAATGACCGATTTCGGCCCGTTTCCTGGGATCAGGCTCTGGACAAGTGTGCCGAACAGATTCAGAAGCTTCGTCGGGAGCCGCTTTCAATTCTGCATATTCCCGGAGATGCCGCGAAGGGAGTCTTACAGCTGGTGCCGAAATATTTTTTTGCAGTGCTCGGCAGCAGCAGGATCAGCGGCTCGCTTTGCGATAATGCCGGAATTCAGGCCTGCATCGAAGACTTCGGTTCTCTGGAAACAAACGACATTACAGACATTGTCAACGCCCAAGCCATTGTCAATTGGGGAAAAGACCTCCATCGGAGCTCGGTCCACACGGCCGCCCTCGTCAGCCGGGCTCGTAGAAACGGCACGAAAGTGCTCACCATTTCTCCGGGAGGCGACAGCAATGAACCTCTCAGCGATTGGACTGTGAGGATTCGCCCCGGGACGGATCGCTTCCTTGCAGCCGCTGTGCTTCGCCTGTTCGTGGAGCGAAATCGGCTTGAGCAATCGGCAATTGATCGCACCGCTAACTGGGAATTGTTCCGGCAATTGATTGAGCGCCATTCCTTTGAGGAGCTTATTGTCCGGTGTGATGCCTCAAAGGAAGAGGTCGAACTGGTCTACAGTTGCTACGCACACCGCAAGCCCGTCTCCACCATGCTTGGATGGGGACTGCAACGTTATCTCCACGGCGCTGAAAATGTCCGCTTCATCAATGCTCTTGCCGTGCTTACGGGGAATCTCGGCAAAAAGGGCGGCGGAGCCTATTTCAATATCTCATCCATGCGCAATTTCAATGTTTTCTTGTCAGCACCGGCCCAATCGGACAAGCGAAGAGCTTTGCTGCTGCCCGCAATCGGTCGAGAGATTCTGCATGCTGCCGATCCTCCCGTGAAGATGATTTGGGTTAACGGCAGCAACGTGGTCAATCAGGCGCCCGAATCCGGACTGACCGCGCAAGCTTTTGCACAAGTGCCTTTTAAGGTCGTGGTGGATGCTTTCCTGACCGACACGGCTCAGCTGGCAGACTTGGTGCTTCCCTGTGCCTTGATGTTTGAGCGGGACGATATAATCGGCTCTTTTCTCCACGATTACATCGGTTATGCGAGAAAAATCGTAGATCCGCCGGGGGAAGCTCGAACCGATTTGCAGATTATGACGGAACTGGGAAAACGCCTCGATCCGCCCATTCCCATTCCCGACATGGATCATTGTCTTTCGACAGCGCTTGCTTCGCCTTATCTGGATATCTCCCTGGAAGCCTTGCGAGAGCGCGGTTTTGCTCGGGCGAAAAGAGCATCGATTGCTTACGCCGGATTTCAGTTCGACCATCCGGACGGAAGATACAGACTGCCCACCGCCCTTCACGAAGAGCCTCCCCCACCCACAGACTATCCCTTGCGCCTGCTCACGCTCATCCGCAAAAACGCCACCCATTCGCAGATCCTTCCCGATCAGCAAAAGATTCCGCCGACGGTCCGGATTGCCGAAGACAATCCTATTCTCAAATCATTGCATCTGGACCGTCCGGTGTTTCTGGTATCTCCCCTTGGCAGTCTGCAGGTGGAAATAAGAACCGCCAGGGACCTGCATCCGGAAGCGGCTATTTACCGCCGCGGCGACTGGATGAAGTGCGGCGGAGGTGTCAATCAGCTGATCGCGGCGCAAACGACCGACCTTGGAGATGGGACCGCTTACTACAGCCAATATGTCCGATTGGAGAATTGATATTGATCAGAAGCGGATTTCATCCGGCTCTGAAGCTACCCCACTATGCTGATTGCGGCCACAAGCGCCAGCAGAATCCCCATTCGGTTTTAAGTCCCACATAAAGGTTAGACAGGCTCATCACGCCGCCGAGGAAGGTACCCATCAGCACCGCGCGCAAGGTGAGCTGCGGAATGTCTCCGCGGTAATGGTTTTCGAACCATTCGAGCTCGACCTGGTCGGGGGCTTTTCCCTCCGTATCGATGCCGAAGAATTCGCTTCCCGTGTTTGCCTGGTTTTCTTCATTCATTTTTAATCTTGGAATCTTCCAGTGGACCCGGAGCCTGCAACCATATAAAAATGACTTTTTTTGTAGGCTCATTGCGAACGCACTCTTATCTTAAAGTCTGGCTATTTTCTCACCCTCAGAACCATCTTGCCAACAAACGGCTGAGAAGGGAGGATCGATTTGAAGAGCACTCATTCGCTATCTGCCAACCGCGCCGCTGCCAGCTTGTCCATCAATTTGAAAGAGACGAGCAGAACGGTTCGAGTTGCTATCGCTCTAGCTTTGCTGGTCTCCAGTGTAATCATCATTAGTCCGCATCACACTTTCAGCCAGACTTTGTTCCCCCAGTCGTCGACCGAGAACAGCAATCAAAAGCGGATGTTTCCATTGGACAATGTCTACGATTCCCAGCTTGAGACCAGACTCAATGCGGTTCTATCTCAGATCGAGCCATTCAAAAATATTCGAGCCGCCGTTCGGGAGGGCGTTGTTGAGCTGAGCGGAGAGACCTCACGGGCCGAAGCGCGCAGAAAGGCTGAGGAGCTGGTCTCTCAATTCCAAGGAGTTGTCTATGTGACCAATCAAGTTGAAATCGAATCCGAAGTCGAAGGTCGTATCAACCCCGTTATTGCAAAGGTTCTGGAATACTTGAACAGGATTTTGGCACAATTGCCGGTAATTGGGATTGCTATTCTCGTGGTGATTGCATTCTGGCTGCTCTCGCTGCTGATTTCACACTGGGAGGCGCCATTCAGGCGAATGAGTATTAATCCGCTTCTGCAGGGACTGATCCGGCAAATGCTCCGCGGCGTGATCATTCTCATAGGAATTCTGGTCGCCCTGGATATCCTGGATGTTACCGCACTGGCCGGCGCTATCGTTGGAGCCGCCGGTCTACTCGGACTGGCACTAGGTTTCGGAGTACGAGATATCGTAGAGAATTATCTGGCAGGCGTGTTTCTTAGCTTGCGCAGCCCATTTACTGTCAATGACTTTGTGCGGGTGGAGAATCATGAAGGCGTAGTCGTACGGCTCACGGCTCGGGAAATGGTCCTGATTACTCTTGAAGGAAATCACGTGCGAATTCCCAATTCTTTAGTGTTCAAAAGCGTGATCCATAATTTCACCCGGAATCCGCGGCGTCGCTTCGATTTTGCAGTGGGAGTGGGTGCAGATGAGGATTTGACCGCAGTGCAGGATATCGGCTGCAGTGCATTACGCGCCATGAAAGGCGTCATGAAGGAACCCGGTCCGTCCATGCGCATCATGCAACTGGGAGACTTTAATGTCACCGTGCGATTCTTTGGCTGGGTGGATCAACGAGCAGCCGATTTCTTGAAGGTTCGCAGTGAAGCGATTCGTCTGGTCAAAGTCGCATTGGATAAAGCCGGTGTGGAGATGCCGGTACCGATTCAGACCGTTCGGTCCCGGGAGATTTTGCCTCCGGAAGAGCTGAAGCCCGCAGGGGAAAAAGTGGTCCCCATTGAGTTGGTAGAACAAGAAATCGAAAAAGCGGACGTATCCGTCGATCGGCAATTGGATGAGCAGATTGAAGAAGAACGGGCAGTTTCCACAGAGAAGAATTTGCTCAAGAACTGAGGACGCACAAAGCATGCTGGAAACTCTAACCCGCCGACGCGATCTCTTCTAGGGTTCGACCGGTCAATACGGACTCCGGTTCGGTGCTGGTCGGGTTGCGGCGTGCGTCCGCTTTCTCGTCTCTTTTTTTGATAAGCAGCCAGCGCTCCTTACCACTCTTGTCCGGCTTGCCGGTCCTGATCAGAGCGTACCCTCCCTCCAGCTTTTTTCCTTCCAGCCAGACCTCAACCGTTCCCTGCTCGAGCGCCTGCTCCATCGAAGCCCCATCCCCTTCTTTCTCTTCCCTCAAATTTCGGTAAGTTCCCGTATCCCAGACCAATACAGTACCGCCGCCGTATTCGCCTTCGGGGATAATGCCTTCAAAGTCCGCATACTCCATCGGGTGATCTTCGGTTGGGACGGCCAACCGCTTGTCGCGAGGGTCGGTCGAGGGGCCCTTCGGCACGGCCCAAGATTTCAATACTCCATCCACCTCGAGCCTGAAATCATAGTGCAGCTGTCTGGCATCGTGTTTTTGGATGACAAATCTGGGCTGCTCTGAGCTCTTCTTCTCACTCCCCGCCGGTTCAGAGGTACGCCCAAAATCGCGCTTATCCCGATAGGTTTTGAGTGAATCCTTGCTTGCCATGGGATCACAGCCTCCTCAATTCCGAATGGGTTGGCCATCGTTTAGTTGGTGAGATTGGTTAAAGGTTTGCCGCGCTTCGCTCCAACGAGTCTCAATGCCCAGCATGCAACCGTTCAGCGCCCGTGCTGAGTTAGGCAGCCGGTAATAGCGAAGGTAAGGCAATCTTTGAAAGGATAACTCGCCTGCACCGATTTTGCCACGAGAAGTGTGGATTACCATGAAGCATGCTCACCATGCCGTCGGGAAGTCCCAGGAAGGTGCGGAGGAATACCTCGATGCTTTCCTTGGCGAATGACACAGTTTCGTCAGAAGCTTACGATCATATTTGAAATAGATACGGAGCATGATGGGGACGGAGAAGATAAGCTGCCGGTGCGGGCCCTCACAGGAAAACACCGAAAGGAATTCATGTTTGCATTCGGGGTTGGTGCACCGAACCCGGCCAAATTCCTCGTGCAAGCCTCCGCATCGCAAATATTCCTCGACCACCGCATCCACCCACCGGCTGGAACAGCCCATATTGCTTCTCGCAATGCTCGTCATAGCCGGCCTTGAAATCTTCATAATGATTGTGCAATATCTTCCACAAAAGGGAATTGGAGGGCTCTCTTGGGTGGTAAATTGGCATATTGGCAGGCACGAAAAACCCCTTGTTCGCGAGGGAAGAGCTCACTCTCCTCCAGCACCGATGCCTGATGTGTTGAGCCATTGCCTGAGCTCTGGGGAGCAGTTAGAAGCAAACCGGATCAACGCTATAGTGTACAGCTGCAATTTTGTATATGATTGGTAAAGAGAGGATTGTGTGAGTATGCATGTAAGATTGGATTGTCTGCAAATTGAGTCGTGTCAGACAATATCTGGCACCGTGATCTTAAGGAGATTTGCACATGGCAGAGGCAGCAAGAAGAAAAGCCACTTATGACGATCTGTACGGCATTCCTGAAGACACTGTGGGGGAGATCATCAACGGTGAACTGATCGTGACTCCCCGGCCATCAAGGATGCACGGCTTTTCGGCGTATGCGCTTGGTGGCGAACTGCTTCCGCCTTACCAGTTTGGTCGCGGAGGAGGTCCTGGTGGGTGGATCATAATCGGGGAGCCGGAAATCAAATTCGGAGATAATTTTCTGGTACCGGATATAGCGGGGTGGAGGCGAGAGAGATTTCCCCACTCGGAATCAACGAATTGGATTTCTGTTACGCCAGATTGGATTACGGAAATTCTCTCTCCCAGTACTGTCCGGGTGGATAGAATCAAGAAGATGGCCATCTTTGCCGAACATCAAGTCTCCCATCTGTGGTTGATTGATCCCACAGCCAAGACGCTTGAAGTATTCAGGCTTGAATCTGGCGGCTGGCTTCTAAAGTCCGTCTTCGGTGAAGACGATATGGTGCGAGTTGAGCCCTTCACCGATATCGAAATAGATCTTAAGAACCTCTGGCTTGAGTAAGATCAACAACATTCATTTTTCCCAACAGTGCATTGATCGGACCCTAAACATGCCGGGAATATGTGGTGGTGTTCTCTCGGAGCTTCATGGGGCACCAACCTAACGAATGCTTCCAGAGGATCGGACGGAAAGCATGGTGCCCTCTTCTGACCCGTTGCGGCCCAGCCGCTGAACCTTAGGGTGCTTGGAAACATGCAACTGACTCATCGCCCAGTTGAGGGGAAAGACATTCAAATCATCTGCGGTCTTCCGCAGAACGAAACGGAGTTGCTTTTCTTTTTCCCAAAGGCGATATTCCCCTTGGCTGAATCGGAATTGCAGGATCCTCGGGAAAGAACCTTGTGTCAACTTGGACCCGATTTCCGGAACTTCCAATTGAGGGGATAGCAGATACATGGATACTACGACGATCGTAGCCAGGATGTAAGGGCAGGAGCTCGTCGCTGCGGATTTTCAGACGGTCTGCCGGAGCCTTTCCGATGGCAAAAGGCCGCCTGGGCGGAGTCCCTTCCCGAGCACGAGAAAGCAGATTCTCTGGCGCCCATCCTCAAGATATTCTGCCATGTCATCTCAAACGGCTGGACAAAACGAAGAAGCTTCCTATTTCACCAGCAATCAACCCTTGGAAATGGAAGGAATCAGTCATGGCAGTTGGTTGGTCCCGCGACGAGGCGGTGCAGCAACAAATAGATGCCACAGTGGATTCCGCTGTCCGGCTGGCCAAAAGCAGATTGCCGGAGGGCGAAAGCCTGACTCATTGTGAGGAATGTGAGGCCGAAATTCCTGAAGCGCGACGCAAGGCACTGCCCGGCGTTCGCTGCTGTATCGGATGTCAAGCGGAACGGGAAAGAAAGCTGAAGAAAGTGGAACTGTACAATCGAAGAGGCAGCAAAGACAGCCAACTTAGGTAACTGGATCGAATGGGAGCTTCCATTTTTCACCACAATTAGAATTCAAGCCGGGTTTCTTCCGGGATTACTGCCGACCTGTCCCGGATGGGAGATTGTCGCTCATTTTCAACCCGGCTCGACAGGTTGCCGGGGATTTCTACGATGCCTTTGAGATGGAGGGGGGCGACAAGATCGGTTTCGTGATAGCGACAGGTGCCTCAGCCGGTCGTGCCAGCACCAGGGATTTTGTCGAAAAGCTTCTTTGAATGAATAATAATCTTGGTAAGCGAGTCGCACCCTAAACTGTCGCTTTTATCTTTTTTTACCTTTTCGGTGAGATGACAATCCCTTTGAACCTGTAAACTCGTCTCTGCTTTGTTTTCTTATCTCCCTTCGACTCGTTAACCAAGCCCCCTTCAATTCATCATACGATAAACAAGGGACGCATCATTTCATTGTCCTCATGTCCGAGCATGTGGCAATGCCAAACGAATCTTCCTGTGAATTGGCCGAAAGGTATTTCTATCCGGGTGACCTGACCCGGGTTTGAGCGAACGGTGTCTTTCAATCCGTCTTCGTGGGCATAAGGCGGAACCGGGGGACCGGTGAAGGGGACGTCCGGGTACTCCAATGGGCCGTCGACTCCGTATGTTGCGAGGTATTGCTCGAGATCGAAGTCCTGCCGGTCCAAGATACGGAACTGAGTCTGGTGAATGTGAATGGGGTGAGTGTCAGGGGCCAGATTAATCAGATTCCAGATTTCTGTGCTTCCCGCTTTGGGGTTTTCGGTCGGCGGGTCGATCCATCTCACATTGTTCAAAAGCAGCGTCGGATAGGGATACGTATCAGGAGGCGGAGGGTAGCCCGGCAAGGGAGATCCGTAATCTACCAGAGTCATGTATCTGGTTTTTATTGCCGGCTTAAAGGCCGGCAAGGGACATAACCTATTCGGTACGGGATAAGGCCAGCCCTCAGCATCCATGACTTTGAACTGCATGATTTTGTTCAGAGCCGTTTCGCCCCTGATCTCACCTATGATCTAATAAAGGAGATTTTGATAGGAATTGTAGAGTTAGATCAGGACGAGAAATCAGAATATGAATTTGGTTGAGCGAAATGAAAATCTACCAATCAAGATCCTTCTCAAAGAAAGTCAAGAAATTTGAAAAGAACCAGAAGCTGGAATTGGATTCTGAAATCAAGAAGATAATCCAGGACTCATCAATCGGTTCTGAAAAGAAAGGCGATTTAAGAGGGGTTTTTGTGCATAAGCTCAAGATCCGAAGTACGCTGTATCTGTTATCGTATCGCATGCTTGGAGAAGATATCGAACTGATAATGATCGGTCCCCATGAAAATTACTATCGTGATTTTAAGTCCTACTTGAAGGGGCAAAGCACATAAAGAAGTACCTCGGCCTCCTGAAGTGAATATGAGGCAGTGCCGAACCAAGGGTTCCAGCCGGACCCTCAACCAGCTATCATTTCTCCTGAGATGGTTGAAAGGTCACTCTTCCTGAGTCAGCCGTTGAGTCACTGAGCGAAGACGAAGTCTTCAGCTTCCGTTCGTTGGCAACAGCTTGAAAGGCGTGCTGTGCCTAAAGTCCAACAAATTCGGCACATAGCCAATAAGGATTGAGACGACATCTTTTCTGTCGTTTCAATCCATTGTTCAAGAAGCCCGGAAAAATTCGGACCGATCATTGCAACTGTATATACATAGGATTATCGCGATAAAAAGGGTGGGAAGGTGGAAATGAATTAGTGACCATCTGAAGCCCTGAATCTTTTGGCCGAAGCGGAGAACTCCGCTGTCAGGTGTAGCGGCACAGCTCGGTAATTTCTTTGATGGAGCTGATTTGATCCAGGCTCCAGGCGAGCTCAATTAAGCGAAGGCTTTTTGTTGCGCCGAGTATCGGCTCTACCAGTCGATGGAATTTGCTTTCCAGCTCGGCATCGGTTGGAAGTGTGTCCGGGGCCTCCCACGGGGGCTCCACGGAGCCCGAGGAGAGCGCCTTGCCATCGCGGGTACGGATAATGACCTCCGAATGGGTTTTTTGTGGAAATGCTCTTTCAAATTCTTCATCCACCATCACTTCCACCTTGTCGGACAGAGCCAGCAGGGTTTTGTCGAAGATTCGAGGCGGCAGCACCTGGGCCGCGCCCACTTCTCCGTCCAGAAGGGCCGCCGCCACCGGATAGGCCAAATTGTACTGGGCTTCTTCGGTATTATGAGGGTGCTTGTTGCTGAGGGAAGCCGCAGCCTTGAATGTTTTCACTTTTATCGAGACGATCGACTCGATATCGATAGCGCTCGACCGAAAGATCTTCAAAGCGCCGGCCGCGGCCGGTTGAGCCCAGCGGCAGGCGGCGTACGGTTTGAAATACAAATTCATGAACAGGTAGTCGGTGCCGATGCTCTCGATCAAACCCGGCTCCGGGGTATCCTCAAAGAGAGATTCTATACCGGTAAATCCCCGTTGGGCCATGAGGGCCGAAGCCATGCCCGCCATGGCCCCCCAGCCAATGCCGTCCTTTCCCATGGAAGGCTTTTCGATCCCCTTCATCATGGGCGCTATGGGTGCATGGTATTCGGCTGTGCCCAGGGCCTCCCGCAGCTGAGTCCGCTCCAAGCCGATCATCCGTCCAGCTACGGCGGCCCCGGCAACGGCTCCCCAGCTACCGGAAGCGTGGTACATAGAATAGGTTGCATGGCGAATGAGGCCGGCACGAATTCCCACCTCATAACCGATAATCAGTGAAGTAAGCAGCTGCCTGCCGTCTGCAGCGGAGCCGGCAAGCTCTGCTGCGGCAATCAAAACGGGCATCACACAAGCCCCGGGATGGCCTTTTACCAGCCGGTGGCCATCGTCGATATCCAGGGCATTGACGGCAAAGCCGTTGACCAGGGCAGCACCCACCGGGGAAGCCCTGCCGCCGTTCGCCAGCAGAGTGCAGTCGTTTCCGGCAAAGCAGCTCACGGCAAGCTCTGCCATGAGCTGAGCGACAGGCGTTGAGGCTCCTCCCAGAAGCGCACCGAGGGTATCGAGAAAGCAGCGTTTTCCCTGGTGAACCGCTTCAGTGGGAACATCCTCCAGCTGAAGCCCCAAGATGAAATCGATTATTCGATCCGTGTTATCCATTTTTTTCTCGCGATTGCACTTGGGAGTCGCCTCAGTCCTCAAAATACACCATAAATTCACAGCAATCGTCGCCACAGCCGACGGTTTTCACCATTTCAACGTGCACGGGACCCCTGGTGACCGTAGAAAAGAGCTCTACCATGAGGCCTTTCGAGCACCGGCAGTGAACGGGATTGGGCTTTGCCAGGCCCGCTCGAACCAGAGTACATGCGCAGCTGTCGATCTTGAGGTGGGCCGTGTTGCCATCTCGCTCCCACAGGTTCGCCAGACTGTGCCGCTGCAGTCGACGCCGGTTGGTGGCATTCAACAGTTCATCGACAGTCTCGGGCTTTTTGCCCAGTATCTCCTCGCAATCCGCAAGAATCTGGAGCGCACATTTTTTTCCTGCGGCCCTCATGATCTGATCGGCAAGCTCTGCGCCTCCCTTCTCCGCCAGGGCATTTTCCACCGCCTCAATCCAGATCAGGCTGCGCTCCACGGCCGCAACCGGTACTTGTTTGACCTCCATGATGTTCTCCTAGTCGACAAAAATCTTGCCTAGATTCGCGGTCGTAAGCGGATCGTCCAGATACATTCCAAGGCCGATCCGCTGGATGGACAGCATGCCTCTGGGATCGTAGAGAGGCATTTCCGCTGCGGGGGCGTCGTCCGCTGTGACCCCTTCTGCAATGCGGACAGCTTTCTCAAGCTTTTCAATGGAGAAATCGATCAGATATCGCAAAAAGCCGAACGGGTGGCGGATCATGTGCACTCCGTATTTCTTACACAGGGCCTGTCCTGTCCGTGCATCTCGGTAGGCTCTTTCGGTGGGATGTTCCTCATGGGTTGTGCCGGCGCTTTGGAAGGTCGGCAGGTCAAGCATCATATTCAAATGTGCCATGAGGATATTGAGAAGATTATGGCTGATCAGTCCGTAGTTCGGATTGTACTCGATGCGGGGATCGGCGATGGTCGGAAAGCCGGCGTGAACGCAGGTGACTCCCGGGTTGAGAAGTTGAGCCGCACAGATACCGAACAATACCTCCGCATGGGTCATGGCCAGCACCCCGTT
>Ga0068714_10001266_pt1 | contig 38467 bp, 27 predicted proteins | sample MTBNYHSulfiMetaG_FD_62988 | JGI IMG/M metagenome (GOLD analysis project Ga0068714, IMG submission 62988) | Enrichment culture microbial communities from rom New York Harbor, USA that are MTBE-degrading - MTBE-NYH (New York Harbor Sulfidogenic)... | ecosystem: Environmental > Aquatic > Marine >...
GGTTTGTTCATCGATGGCTTCGGCCAGAACTACCCGACCTACCTGGAGCCGAGCGATCGCTGCAACGCCAACATCTCCTACGATCTTTCGATGACCAGCACGACCAAGAACGACTGGCACGGCGACAGCACGGTCGTCACCGGTCCCACCGTGGGTTCGGAGGACGGGCGTTTCCTCTGCGAGATGTGCGTGAAGGTGGCCCGCCTGGGCGCGCGCCAGCACATGATTCCCGAGTACCAGGCCTGGCGGGCGCGGCTGGCCGGCGATCCGGAAGCCGACTTCGTGTGCGTCCTGATGGACTCGTTTGAGGCGAACAACCACACGCAGGTCTACAAGCACAGGTTCTACAGCTACTTCCACGAGGATGCGGTCGGCTACAACGGACCGCCGGATTATGCTCCGGAGAACGAGATCCTGCCGGATCAGATCTGGGTGCCCGGCACGCGGATCGAGTACTACTGGCGCTCCTACTGGTACAACGGCGGCGCTCCGCCGAGCGAGTACTACGTGCTGGGCTCTCCTCCGTCGCGCGAGATGGAGTTCTTGCCGTCGATGGAGCTGAAGCCCAACGAGCTGTACGAGGTGCAGTGGCCGTCGATGCTCTACGTGGACGCCTACAACCGTGGCAACACGGAGCACTACATGGTCCCGGCCCTGAATCAGCTCGGTATTCCATTCGACAAGTTCGACTTCACGGACAACTCGTCGAACTACAATGCTCCGATGAAGCGCTCTCTGGGTGGCACCGGCTTCAATCCGGGCGGCTACGGCAACAATGGCTGTACGACGGAGCAGTTGCTCGGCTACCGCCTGATTATCTGGTGCAACGGTCTCTTTGGGTTTGGTAGCTGCGAGATTCCGGACTTCGAGATGTTCGAGTCCTGGCTCGAGACGACCGACTGCGGCCTGGCGAACGTGCGCCGCGGCATCATCTTCGATGGTGATGAGATCTGCAGCGTCATGTCGGACGACGTCCAGGGTCTGGCGATCAACTTCTGCCACAACACGCTGGGTGCGCGGTTGGTGGCCCAGTCCTATCGTGACTACAACGAGGACCCGGCCTACTGCGTTTACATCCAGCCGGTGAGCGGGGCGTTGTTCTCGATCGGCGGCCTGGGTGACGCCGTCTATGGCAACGGCTGTCCGCAGGAGTACGACTACAACGTGATCGGTGTCCAGCCGGGCGTGCAGAACGCGGTGGGCAACCTGAACTTCTGGAGCTATCAGCTCACGGGCAGCCAGGAGTTTGTGGACTTCGCCCAGGTGATCCGCAGCCGCCAGGAGACCGGTGTGGCGAACTGGCGTTCCGCGGTGAACGGCTTCAGCTTCAACCACATTGCGGAGCGGACCTGCGGCGGTGAGCCGTGCAGCAACGACAGCGCCTGCATCGTGGCGGGGACGTCGAACCTGTACGGTCCGATGCTGACGTGGTTCGCGGATGGTGGCGCGCCGTTCGCGAAGTGGACCTATCCGTGCACCAACACGGCGGTGGATCCTCCGGTCACCAACGTGGGTATGGTGAATCACCTGTATCAGAGTCGTCCGAACCCGTTCAACACGCGGGCGACGATCCGGTTCTCGATGGCCAGCGAGGGTGAAGTGACCCTGTCGGTCTTCGACGTGTCGGGTCGTATGGTCAAGACGTTGCTGGACGGTCAGGCTCAGGCCGGCGAGAACTCGGTGGTCTGGGACGGGACGGACTCGAACGGCAATCGGGTGGGAGGCGGCGTCTTCTGGATGCAGATGACCACCCATGATGGCTATACTTCGGGCAAGAAGATGCTGGTGCTCCGGTAGCACGGCATCGCGCACGAAGAAGTGCCGAGGGCGGGGCCCGGGGATCCCCCCGGGCCCCGCTTCTTCTTGCAGGGCATGGGGTTCCGGGCCCCGTTTCGGATTGACACCCCGGGGTTGCTTTGGTAGCCTGCCTGCTCTATGGGAGGGAAGAGCCATGCGTGAGGAGTGCCGTGCCCGCGGCAGTGGGCTGGGGCGCCGCCGTGCCGTCGTGGGTTTAGTGCTCGGGTTGGCGGTGGTCGGAATCTCGCTGCATGGATGCCGCGATGAGCTGACCACCGAGGAAGACCGCAACGAGGCGCCGGACACCTACCTCACCGGCGCGCCCGCGGAGAGCCTCACGACCTTCTACCAGGTGCACTTCCACTGGTATGGCAACGACGTCGACGGGTGGATCGTCGGGTATGAGTACGCCATCAGCGATTCGCTGCCGGCGGACGAGGACACGCTGACCTACCGGTTCACCACCCGCACCGATTCGGTCTTCACCTTCAAGGTCGGGGCTAGCCAGCAGGTGCTCGGTCATCGCTTCTACATTCGCGCCATCGATAACGACGGCGAGGTCGATCCGGTTCCTGCCTGGCGGTTCTTCGGCGCCATCGACCTGCAGGCTCCCAAACCCGAATTCACCTTGGCCGAGGCGTTCGACCCGGCCGATCCGACCGGCGAGACTCGCCGACCCCTCACATCGATCCATACGACGGTGCCCACCGACACCGTTCCCGCGGGATGGAATGTCCGCTTCCGCTGGCGGGGATCGGATGCCGACCGGAGGATCGATGAACATGGTGACACCATAACCGTTGGCGAGATAAGACAATATGAGTATTGGTTGAATCCGCATGAGGTTTCTCCTCGGCTCGGAGGTGTGGGCGACACCGCCGTCTCCTATTCAGGGCTGACCAGCGGGGTGTACCGGTTCAGCCTGCGCGGCGTCGACGACGCGGGGTTCCGCGGTTTGGATGCCGAGGAGCGCACCTTCGTGTGGAACATTGATCCCGAAACCTACTTCGCCGCCAGCGACAGCATCGACCCGGTCACCGGGGATTCGCTCCTGAGCGTCATGGCTACCTCCGCGGCCTGGGAGGGGGAGCGGGAATTCTTCCTCGGCGACACGATCCCCCTCGTGGCACCCGCGATTGGGGGTGTCCCGCCGGTGACGATTCGGGCGAGGGTGTGGGGCCGCGATCCGGACGACATCCTGGGCCGCGGGGTGAACCGCTTCCAGAGTCGCGTGGGAGTGGAGCGCTGGATCGAACTGGCCGAGCCCCGGACCGTGGTGCTGGAGAACAGGAAGACGATGGCGGCGGAGCTCCAGGTGCGTTGCGCGGACGGGTACGGCCGGCCGGACGCCACGCCCGCGTTGTTCCCGATCTACATCAACCGCTCACCCGTGCTGCTGCGGGAGTTCGATGACGGTGCCGGAAACCTCCTTCTGCAGGTCCCCCAACCGGGCCAGGTCATCGACATCGATACGATCCGCGCCCTTGACATGAGGTTGCCGGTGACGATCCGGGCCTGGGATCCGGATTCGACCACGAAGAACTTCACCTACGATCTGGTCGTCCCGCCCAATTGGGCGCTGGAGCCGTCCGAGTGCGGCAGCACGGCGGACTATTGCGAGGGCACGGTCAGCTTCCCGCCCGCGCTGGCGCAAGGCTTGGGAAGTACGCCGCGACCCGTGTCGGTCACGGTGCGGATCACCGAGCAGGCCCCGGGCGTGGCCGCCAGTGATCAGCTCTGGGTCGAGCAGTCGATCCCGTTCTTCATCGTGGACAACTAGACTGCAATGTGCCGGCCGGCGGGGAGGCTGGCACGCGATCACAAGCCGGGCAGGTTGGGCGGGGCTCCGCTACGAAAGAGGATGTGTCCGATGAAAGCCTCATCATCGAAACAGGCGCTCGGCCGCGGGCTGCTGCTGGGCAGTGGCGTCCTCCTGATGGTCTTGGGCACGCAATGCTTGCTGCTGCCGGACGATGACTTCAAGGGCGAGATCATTCGTAACGAACGTCCCAGCGTGAAGATCACCGGTGGCGTGCTGGAGGATTCGCTGGACATCGACGAAAACCGCGTGCACTTCTACTGGTATGGCGCCGATGACGACGGCGTGATCCGCTGGTTCGAATGGGCCGTCGACGATACGGTCTCCGAGGGGGCCTGGCATCGCACGACGGCCTTTGATGAGTGGATCTTTACGTACACGAAGCAGTTCGAGGAATCGAGCGGCTATTCAGACTGGCATTCCTTCTACGTCCGTTCGGTGGATGACCAATACGCACGTTCCACGCCCGACATCCGGTTCTTCAATGCGCGCACGATCGCGCCGACCAGCGCCATCACGCCGACCCCGCCTGACGGGGCTCGGTGGGCCGGCACGCTGCGCGTTCGGTGGGTCGGCGAGGACCTTGATGCCACCAGCGCGGACAAGGCGCCGTCCTACTACGAGATCAAGCACGTCCAGGACCCGGGAGTTGACGTGACGCGGCTGGGGGAGGTGGAACGTCTGTTCGATGAAGCCCGCAACCTGCTGGTGGCGCCCAATGCGGAGGAATTCCCCGACGACAGCGCCACGGTCTACTTCGAGCAGGCCAGCCGCGCCTGGAAGCGCGTGCCGGGCACAGTGACCGAACAGTGGCTCGAAGGCATGGCGATCGGATCGCGCTACGGGTTCGCCGTGCGGGCGATTGACGAGGCGGGCGCCCAGGAGATGCGGGTCTTCGGGGCGAACAGCCGCAACCGCAACTGGGTCACCTGGCAGGTGCGCGATGCCCAGATCACCGTCGTGATCTATGAGGCCTCCATGGGCAGCCAGCGCTTCGACGCCCGCGACTACGGGGACCCCTGGGAAGTGACGGTCGCCCCTGGGCAGCGCTTCCGCTTCCAGTGGGTGGCCGACGCCTCGGCCAGCGGCACGGAGCCAGGCCCCTGCAACTACGGTTTCGACATCCCCGACCCGGATGATCCCGCCGAGCCTTTCCGCGCCACGGATGGTCTGGGTGGGTGGATCGGCTGGGCCCCGCGCCGGCAGATGCAGGACGTGGTCGCCTTTCCGCAAGACGGACCCAAAGAGCACTACTTCTACTTGAAGATACGCGACATTTCGAACAAGAAGGAGACGGAGACCAAGTGCTACGTCAAGATCACCGTGGCCCAGTTCGGGTTCACCAAGAAGTTCCTGGTCGTTGATGATCAGCGTCGACGGCCTTCGTCACCCCCGAGCTGGCTGAACTCGACGCCCACCGATGACGCCACGAGCGATGCGTGGCGCGAGGATGTTCTCAGCAGCATGGCCGATTTCCTGGCGCTGGGCGAGGAGCCGGGCGGACACAACATGTTTCCCAACGAGCCCACATCGCCGACCATCGACATCCCGGATGGCTTCTTGAACACCATGGGTGACTATCAGACGATCATTTGGGACTGCGCGGGCGGCGATGAGATCGGCTTCCAACGGGCAGTGACGGACATGCTCTTGTCGCGCTATGTGGGCGCGGGCGGCAACCTCCTGCTCTTCTGCTGGGTGGGCCCCGTGACGAAAGTCACGGGCGAGTTCTCCGAACGGGCCGAGGCTGAGAAGACGCCGCAGCCCGATGATCTGAGCGACGGGCAGGCCTGGAACCGGTTCGGGTTCCTGTGGCAACACCTGCACCTGCGCGGGGCGGTCGACAAGCCGCGCGGCCTGGACAGCCGGCGCGATCAGCGGTCGCTGGTGCGCGCCGTGGCGGCCGATCCGTCCTATCCCGACATCGCGCTGGACTACTCGCGCTGGGGTTCTGACCCGCGCGATCCGAGCAACAAGCGCGGCGATTACTACTTCGAATGCCTCGTGCCGACACCCACGGAAACGGGCCTTGCACCCTGGTACGAGCGCGAAGAGGGGCTGGAGCCGATCTACAACGCGCGCTGCTACACGACCATCAACCACAATCTGAATGACAAGCCGATTGCCTGGCGCACCTACGTGACGGAGGAGGATCTCCGCAGCGGCCTCCAGCGTGGCAAGATTGTCTGCTTTGCATTCCATCCGTACTATTTCACAACAACAGACACCGAGACGGCGGTCTCATTGTCGTTGATGTGGTTGACGAGCGGATCGGATTGACGCGCGGCCCCGTTAGGTGCCGGGTGGGATTCGGGGGAAGAGGTAGGGCTGATGAGAAGCTGGAATGCAGGGGTTCTTCCCGTGGCAGTCTGGGTCGGGCTGGGCGCGCTGGCCGGGGGGGCTGGCGCGGTCTCGTTCGATCCCGATGCCGCCGTGAGAGATCGTCAAGTCGTGCTCAAGTGGATGCCCGACGAGGATGACCCGGTTTTCACGGGCAATCTGGATCTCTACCAGACAGGCGAGAAGACCGACTTGGCCGCCGGCGCCGTGCCCTTCTTTGGTTTCACCACGGAAGGACCGGCCCTGTGGTACTGGGACTCCGTGAACCGCTGGTTCGTGCGCCTGGAGAGTCAGAGCGGCGCATGGGTGCCTACCCACACGACCGGCCCGCTCGCCGAGGGCTTGGAGCCGCTCTGCTTTGCCGTGCATCCGCTGGGCACGATGCTCCTGGCCGGGCTCGCGGACGGCCGCGTCGCCGCGTGGACACCCATGGGAGAGATGAATGAAGCGGTGTTCTATCCAGCGCACACCGGCCCGGTCCGGGCCTTGATGTTCTTTCCGCTCGCCTCGCCCCAGGTGTTCCCGTTCGTTTCCGTCGGTGATGATCTCACGTGGCGGTCATGGACTCAGCCCGGGGTTGGCGACTATCAGGCCACTTCGCCGGGGGAGGAACCGCTCGTGGCGGTGGCGCTCCAGCGCAACGCTGCTCGCCTGATCGTGGCCGATGCCGGTGGCAGGATCTACATGTACAATCGGATACAGTCGACGAGTCCTCCCGGAATCGTCAACGCGCATGCAGGCACCACGGTGACCTCCCTGGCCTTCTCCGAAGATGGTTCTCGCTTCGCCACAGCGGATGCGAGCGGTCGGGTTATGGTGTGGAACACGCTGTCTCTCAGCAGTCTGGGCGGGGACGTGGTCGAGACCCAGAGCTGGGTGCGCGTGCACTTCACGCAGAGAACCAGTCCGTACATCGGCTATGTGACGGCCGAGGGTGCTTACGGCGTGCTCGACGGCTTCAGCGGCAGGAAGTACCGCGTGGAGACCCGGCTCACGTCAACCGCGGGGATTCTCTGGTCCGCGCTCCATCCCGCCGGTGCCACGATGTACTTCACCGACGCCGCGGGCAGGCTTGAGTGGTGGAATCTCGGGCGTTGCTCTCCAACGGATGGCCATCCGTGCTTCGGCGGCTACAGGCTCTTCCGGGGGCTCTATCCGCAGGATCACGGGGCTCCGTCCGAGCTCATCTTGCTGCGGGTCTATGACTTCAGTGACAGCACCTGGGGCTGGTCCCCTCAGGATACCGTGCGTTGGTTCGTTGATCCCGACTCCGTCATCGCGGCCGGGGGTGATTCCTCACGCGCCGTGTCGGGACCCAACAACGGGGTGCCGCAGTATTACAGCTTGCAGAAGTTCTACTGGGAGCTGCTGGACGGCGGGCGGCACGCGAAGATCCAGAACACGACCCACGAGGGGTACTATCGGGCGCCGGGCGAGACGGAGCCGACCGCACTGATCCCGCGGCCCGATGCCGTGACGAGCCTGCCGCTGCTCGCTGATGTGTACGTCGTTCCCAACCCGTACGTGGACAACGACGAGGGCTCGCACTTCGGTCCGTTGAGTGAACCGATGGTGCGGTTCTTCAACCTTCCCAGCGAAGCCACCGTGCGGATTTACACGTCCAGCGGCGATCACGTGGTGACCCTGGATCATCGCGAGAACGAACGGAATGCGAACGGCGGCTCCTTGCCGTGGAACCTCAAGAACCGGTACGGGCGGGACGTCGTCTCGGGCCTGTACCTCTACGCCGTCGAAACACCCAGCGGGGAGGGGCGGCGCGGGTTCCTCACGGTGGTCCGCTAATTCTTACGCCGGGAAGCGATTGAGCGATCCGGCCCCGTCGCGCGCGCGAACGTTTTCGGCCGCCCGGCCCGCAGGAGCAGGGCGGCCGTCCGTCCGCGGGCTCAAGATGTCCGCGGCCGGCAACCGACGTACTACAAGGAGACTGGACAGGAAGCAAACGCGGCCGGCAGGCCGATCGAGCCAACGAGCGGGCACCTTGGGTGCCCGGCGCCGAGGATGGCTGGGGTGCCGCGAACATCGGGGGAGACTCTGAACATGGCGATCCATCCGCAAACACGCACCGCCGGCGGCCCGCAGGCCCCAACCGGCTGGGATCCGTCCGAGAAGATGATCTACTTTTTCGGGGGTGAAGCCACCGAGGGCCGCGGGGACATGAAGGATGCGCTCGGCGGCAAGGGCGCCGGCTTATCCGACATGGCGAGGGCCGGCATCCCCGTGCCACCCGGCTTCACGATCACGACAGCGGTCTGCAACCTCTTCTACACGCTTGGCGGGCAGGTGCCGGACGAGGTCCAGAAGCAGCAGCGCGACGCGCTGCGCAAGCTCGAGCAGCTGCAGGGCTGCCGCCTGGGCGACGAGAACGATCCGCTCCTGGTCTCCGTACGTTCCGGCGCGAAGTTCTCGATGCCGGGGATGATGGACACGATCCTCAACCTCGGCCTGAACGATCGCTCGATCGAGGGCCTGGCGCGCAAGACGGGCAATCGGCGCTTCGCGTTCGACAGCTACCGGCGCTTCCTGACGATGTTCGGCGACGTCGTGCTCGGGATCCCCAAGGAGGCCTTCGAGCACCGGATGGACGAGCTCAAGCGGGAGCGCGGTGCCCGCCTCGACCTGGACCTGGGCGAACAGGACATGGAGCTGCTGGCCAAGGAGTATCAGCAGATCATCCGGGACTACACCGGGCAGTCCTTCCCCCAGGATCCCCACGTGCAGCTCGACATGGCGCGTAATGCGGTCTTCAAGTCGTGGTACAACGACCGCGCCGTCTTCTATCGCAAGCAGAACGGGATCCCTGACGACCTCGGCACGGCGGTCAATGTGCAGGCGATGGTTTTCGGCAACATGGGCGACCGCTCGGCCACCGGGGTGGGCTTCACCCGCAATCCGTCCACGGGCGCCCGTGAGTTCTACGGCGAGTACCTGCGCAATGCCCAGGGTGAGGATGTTGTGGCCGGGATCCGCACGCCTCGCCCGATTGTCGAGCTCGAGAACGACATGCCCGAGGTCTACCGCGAGCTGCGGCAGATCACCGATCGACTCGAGAAGCACTACCGCGACGTGCAGGACTTCGAGTTCACCGTGCAGGAGGGGCGCTTGTTCATGCTCCAGACCCGCACGGGCAAGCGCACCGCCCAGGCGGCGGTCAAGATCGCGGTCGAGATGGTGCACGAGGGCTTGATCCAGCAGGACGAGGCGCTCCTGCGGGTCGATCCGAATTCACTCAACCAACTGCTGCACCCGCGCATCGATCCCAAGGCCCCCTGCACCGTGCTGGCGCGCGGCCTGGCGGCTTCTCCCGGCGCCGCCGTGGGCAAGGTCGTCTTCGATCCCGAGGATGCCGTGGCCCTGGCCAAGCAAACCGACGAGGACGGCAAGCCGACGCGGGTGATCCTGGTCCGCCGTGAGACGTCCCCGGATGATATCCACGGCATGGATGTCTCGGCCGGCATCCTGACGGCGACCGGCGGCATGACTTCACATGCGGCGGTGGTCGCGCGCGGCATGGGCAAGTGCTGCGTGGCGGGCTGCTCGGCGCTGGAAGTCCAGGAAGATAAGGGGCAGATGCGCATCGGCGATGTCACGATTCGCCGCGGCGAGTACATCAGCTTGAATGGCTCAACGGGCGAGGTCATTGCCGGGAAGGTGTCCACAATCGAGCCCGAGGTGGCCAACGAGTTCAAGACCTTCATGGAGTGGGCCGACCAGCGTCGCACGCTGGGCGTGCGCACCAATGCCGACACGCCCGACCAGGCCCGGATGGCTCGCCGGTTCGGTGCGCAGGGTATTGGGCTCTGCCGCACGGAGCACATGTTCTTCGCCGAGGAACGGCTGCCCTTCGTGCAGCAGATGATCATGTACGCCCCCGAGGTCAAGAGCCTCGAGCAGGCGATCGCGCGCAAACGCATCGAGGTCGAGAACGCGGTCGGCGAGTTCCGGGCCGAGCTGGAGAGCGAGCTGCAGGCCTTGGAAGCCAGGCTGGCCGAGCCGAAGACGAAGTACCAGGAAGCCCTGGAGCACATTCTGCCCTTCCAGCGCGACGACTTCTACGGGATCCTCAAGGCCATGCGCGACCTGCCGGTCACCATCCGCACCCTCGATCCACCCCTGCACGAGTTTTTGCCCAAGCGCGAGGAACTGATGGTGGACGTGGCCTTGCTCAAGGAGCGCCGCGGTGATGAACGCGAGCTGGCAGCGCGCGAGAGGCTGCTGACGCGCGTGGAAGAACTGAGCGAGGTGAACCCCATGCTGGGCCACCGCGGCTGCCGTCTCGGCATCGCCTATCCCGAGATCACGGCCATGCAGGCCCGGGCCATCATCGAAGCGGCCATCCGCCTGGCCAAGGAGGGCGTTACCTGCTATCCGGAGATCATGATTCCGTTGGTCGGGACGGTGCGGGAGCTGGATCACCAGCGGGGCGTGGTCGACCGCACAGCCCGCGCGCTCATCGATCAGGCGGGGGTCGAGGTCGCCTACCAGGTGGGCACGATGATCGAGATTCCCCGGGCCGCATTGACCGCCGGCGAGATCGCGACGCGCGCCGACTTCTTCTCCTTCGGCACCAATGACCTGACTCAGATGACGTTCGGCTTCTCGCGCGATGATGCCGGCAAGTTCCTGCCGGCGTACGTGGACGAGAAGATCCTCCCCCATGATCCGTTCGTCTCGATCGACCGCGACGGTGTGGGGCAGCTCGTGGCGATGGCGGTCGAGCACGGGCGGCGCACCCGGCCCAACCTGAAGACGGGTATCTGCGGCGAGCACGGGGGTGACCCCGATAGCATCGAGTTCTGCCATCAGGTGGGGCTCAACTACGTGAGCTGTTCCCCGTTCCGGGTACCGATCGCGCGGCTGGCGGCCGCGCAGGCGGCGATCCGCGCCGAGGGCAAGCTGGGAGGTGCCGGGCACCGCGGGCAGATCTAGCGCGGTCGGGGCGCCGGGCAGCGCGGGCTGATCCAGCGCGGTCATGGCGCCGGCGGCCAGGGAGGGCGCTTGCGGGCGTTCGCGCAACGCATGCTGTGGCTGGCGACGGGGCGTGCGCCACGTCCCGTCCCGGCCTTCGATTGGATCCGGGGGCGCGTGGGTTCGCGCCAGAATCCGGACGGCATGCGCTCGTTGATCTACGCCGGCCTCGTGCTCAGCGCCGGGTGCGCGGCGCTCGATGTTTGGGTCTTGAGCCGCCACCAGGGCGATCAGTGGGCCCTGTTGGCCTTCCTGCACACGGGTTGGGTGTTCGGGATCATCCTGACGTGTGTGCTCAACGTGGGTTTCCTGGAGACCCTCGCTGGTGTTCAGCTCAGGCGTCTGGGCGGCCCCAATGTGCTCACGCTCACGCGCGGGTTCGTGCTGCCTCCGCTCATCTACTTGATCGGCCACGGTGATTTCGCTCTGGCGGCCGGGCTCTACGCGCTCGCCATGGCCACCGACGTGGTCGATGGCTGGTGGGCACGCCACGGCGGCGGGCAGTCGAAGCTGGGAATCGTGCTCGACCCGGTGGTCGATCTGAGCTTCCACCTCGGCGTGTTCGTCAGCCTGTCATGGGTGGGACTGCTGGGCCGCGCCGCGCTGGTCCTGACGCTCCTGCGCAGTGGGCTCCTGATTTTCGGCACCGGCCTCTTCTACCTGTGGAAGGGCCAGGTGCGCATCCAGCCCACGCCGTTCGGGAAAGCCACCGGCCTTTTGCTGACGCTGGGCACGTTCGCGCTCCTGGCGGTGGCGGGCCTGGCCGGCGAGGATTCCGGCGGCTGGGCCGCCCTGGCCGGCGTTCTGCGGATCGGACTGGTCGTGCTGTTGGCGAGCTCCGTCGCGCACGTGCTCGCGATCGGTCTGGTCAATCTGAGCTTCCCGCCGGCTTCCGCCGCGCGCTGGCCCGGCGAGCGCGAGCGCGAGTCGCGCGACGGGCGGGGGGACGCATCATGACCGCCCGGCGCCCGTGCCTTTCCGGCTCGCTCGCGTCCTTCCGTCCGGATGAAGTGCTCCAGTGGTTTGCCCATCGGCGCGGGCAAGCCACGGTGGTGTTCCGTCCGGCGGCCGGAGCCGGCGGCTGCGTTGCAGTGCACGTTCGCGACGGGACGGCGCAGGCGCTGAAGTTCCGCCCGCGCGACGCCCGGGCACAGTGGCCCGGGGAGCGCGAGGCGGGCGAGCCGCGGGCGGGCTGCCTGGGTGCCCTGTTGCTCGAGCGCGGCGCGCTGGATGCGGGGCAGTTGCGCGCCAGTCTCGGGCTGCAACGGCTGATCGCCCCCCGCCGCCGGCGAGCCATCGGCCAGATCGTGTGCGACCTGGGATTCGCCGAGGCCGGCCTCGTCGAGGAGCTGCTCCGCGAGCAAGCGCTCCAGAGGCTGGTCGCCCTGCTCCAGGTGCGAGCCGGGGACTTCGCCGCCTACCCGGGGAAGCCGGCCCCGCCTGTCATCGCCATGGGTGAGCGCATCGACCATTTGCTACTGCGCGTGACCCACCTGATCGACCAAGCGCGTCCAGCTCTGGCGCGGAGCTGAGCCTCCTCGGACGCCGGAAGGCGTGGCGAGGCGCAAAGGACCGCAACCCCGCGCGGCGAATCGTGTATCCTCCCTCGGATACCCCGATGGGAAGGGAAACATCAGGCATGGGACAGATCGACCTGAGCTTCCTGGGGCGGCCGGGTCCGCTCTGGTGGCTGGCATTCGTGGCGGCGCTGGGTGTGGCGGCGTACGCCTATTTTCGTCTGGCGGCTCCTCTGGGCACCGGGTGGCGCGTGATCTTGCGCGTGGCGCGCGGGGTGGCGTTGCTCCTGCTCCTGTTTCTGCTGCTCCAGCCGATGCTCACGACCAGCGCCGAGGAGTCCGGTCGGCCACGCCTGTCGGTGCTGATCGACCGCTCGTCCAGCATGGGGTTGCCGGGCGCCGCGGGCGCTGCTCGGAGCGCGGAGGCGGCCCAGGTGCTCGCCGAGCTCGAAGCGGGCCTGGCCGATCGCTTCGAGCTCGAGTGGTTGGGATTCGCGCAGAGCGTCGAGCCTCGCGCGGTGGACCGCGGCGCCTATCCCTGGGAACCGCTGGGTGTGACCGCCATGGGGGATGCTCTCGAGGAGACCCTCTTGCGACACGGCGACCACCCGGTCGGGGGTCTTGTGCTGGTGACCGATGGCGTGCAGACGCGGGGCAAGGATCCCGAGCAGGTGGCGCGCAACCTGCCCGTGCCGGTCTTCAGCGTGGTCGTGGGTGACACCTTGCCCCCGCCCGACCTGATGGTGCGCCAGGTGCGGGCCCAGCCCGTCGGCTACGCCGGGGAGCCCTTGGCGTTCAGGGTGGTGCTGGCCGAGCAGGGGCTCGAGGGTCAATCGGCGACGGTGACGATTCGTGAGCGCTCATCGGTGGAAGGGGGGACCCATGCCGCCGGCGCCGAGTTGGCGCGCCGCACCATCACCTTGCCCGTGGAGTCGGGCCGGGAGGTGGAGATCGCGCTCGAAGCGCTCCCGCCGCGCGTCGGGCTGACGCTGTTCGAGATCGAGGCCCGGCTGGACGGCGAGGAGTCGGTGGTCCGCAACAACACGCGCTATATCGCGGTCGACGTCCGCGAGAAGAAGACCCGCGTGCTGTACATCGAATGCTCGCCCGACTGGGACTTCGCCTTTCTGAAGCGCACGTGCGACGCCGACACCAGTCTGGCCTACACGTATCTCGTGCGTCCGGCGCCTGGCCGGTGGGTGGTCTACGGCAGCCGGGCCGACGCCCGGCTGCCGGTCCGCGACGCGGACCTGGCTGCCTATGCCGCCGTGGTGGTCGGCCACGCCGCTCCGGAGGATCTGCCGGACGAGACCGCGCGGCTGCTGCACAGGTTCGCGCGGGGCGGTGGTGGGGTGCTCTTCGTGGGTGCTTCGGGCAGCGGGGACCTCGAGGCGTGGCGCGAGATCTGGGAGGACCAACTCCCGATCCAGCTACGCGCCGAGCCGCGGCGGGGCTTTGCGGAGTCGGCGGTGCGCGTGGGTCTGGCGGGTTTGGCCCACGAGATCACGGTGGTCGATGAGAGCCCGGTGGCCACGGAGGAAGCCTGGGCCGCCCTGCCCCCCGTCCTCATCCCCGCCGGCGCCTACGCGACAGTTCCCGGCGCCGTCACGCTCTTGACGGCCCAGACGACGAGCCCAGCGCGCGAGGTGCCGCTGATGGCGATCGCTCCGGTGGGAGCCGGCCGCGTGGGCGTGATCACCGCCCGCGGCCTCTGGCGCTGGGACTTCAGCATGAGCGCCACCGGCCGCGACCTGCCTCTGGCAAGGGAGTTCTGGAGGCGAACCATGCGCTGGATCTCCGAACCCTCCCAGACCGATCGCTTCCTCGTGCGCCCGCTGCGCCATGTCTTCCAAGACAGCGAGGCCGTGGCCTTCACCGCGCGGCTGGCCGACGAAGCCCATGAGCCGGTCGCGGGCGCCCGTGTGCGGATCGAGATCGAGCAGGTTGGCAGACTCGCTGCGCCCGAGGTCGCTGCCGGCCGCCCGGAAGAAGCCCCGGCGGGGCAGACCCTGGGGGCCGAGCTCTACCCCGAGGGCCCGGCTGGGCAGTACGCCGCGACGCTCGCGTCCCTGCCGCCGGGCGGGTACCGTTTCACGGCGACAGCGACGCGACCCGGCGAGCCAGCCGCGACTGCCGCCCGGACGACCGGCAGCTTCTGGGTCGAACCCATGGGTCCGGAGTTCTTCACCCTGGGCGCCTCGCGCCGCCTGCCCGGCCTGCTGGCCGCAGCCTCGGGAGGGGTGGTGGTGGACGCGCGCCGTGTGCCGGAGCTGGTGGCGGCGGTCCCGGAGCGCTACAAGCCGGTGCGCATCGTGCGGCAGGCGGAGCTGTGGAATCACTGGGCGGTGTTCCTGGCCCTGGGCACGCTGCTGTGCGCCGAGTGGATTGTCAGAAGGCGCCAGGGCCTGGCCTGACATCGGCCGCAATGGAAGACGGTGCATGACGACCGGCGCCATCCGGCGCGGGCGGCCGCTCGCCGAAGATGGCCGTGCCCACGCGGATGATCGTGGCTCCCTCGGCGATCGCGATCTCGTAGTCGCCGGACATGCCCATCGACAGCTCGCGCAGGTCGGCGTTGGGACGCGCGATGCGGCGCTCGCGCTGAGCGGCTTCGCGCAGTGCGGCAAAGGCCCGTCGCACGGCGTCCCGATCCTCGGTGAACGGGCCGATGGTCATGAGCCCTCGCACGGCCAGTTGCGGCCATCGGGCGATCTCGTCGAGCAGCTGGGTCAGCCTTTCCGGGGGCACGCCCGACTTGGTGTCTTCCCCCGTGGTGTTGACCTGCACCAGGACCGACTGGGTGGTTTCGGGGGGCACGCGGGCGGCGATCTGCTCAGCAAGCTCCACGCGATCGAGCGAATGGATGAGCGTGGCTGCCGGCACGACGAACCTGACCTTGTTGGTCTGCAGGTGGCCGATGAAGTGCCAGGAGATGTTCAGATCATGGAGCGCCTCGACCTTGCGGCGCAGTTCCTGGGCGCGGTTCTCGCCGAAGGCCTGCAACCCCGCGGCCCACGCTGCGCGCACCAGCTCGGGCGTCACGGTCTTGGTCACGGCCACCAGCTGCACGGCGCCCTCCGGTCGCCCGGCCGCGCGGGTGGCGGCCGCGATGCGCTCGCGCAGAAGGCGGCAATGGTCCGCGATGTTGATCACGTCGCTCTGGCCTCCCATGGCTTGCAGCCTACCACCACCCGTGGGGCCGCACCACCACGGCGGCGTTGCCGGCCGCACGGCGAGAAGGTTAGAATCGTGCCCCGGATCATCCGGCCTTCGGCCGGCAGTTCCGGGAGCTGGGCGCAGCGGTTCACGAGGAAGGAGGCGTCGCTTGCCCGAGCAACCCCACGACCTATCAGCGATGCGCCGAGAGAAGTTGCGGCGCTTGCAGGAGCTGGGGATCAACCCCTTCCCGCACAGTTTCCGGCGCACCCACACCTGCGGCGAGATCCTGGCCGGTTTCGAGCAGGTCGAGGAGCAGGAGCAGGTGGCCGTGGCCGGGCGGCTGCGCTCGCTGCGTCCGATGGGCAAGGCCGCGTTCGGGCACATCGAGGACGCGTCGGGCAAGCTGCAGCTCTACCTGCGCAAGGACATCCTGGGCCCGGAGGCGTTCGGGCTGGTCAAGCAGCTCGACCTCGGGGATTTCGTCGGGGCCCGCGGGCGCGTGTTCCGGACCCAAATGGGGGAGATCTCCGTGCGGGTCGAGGGGCTGACGATTCTGGCCAAGGCGCTGCGTCCGATGCCGGTCGTGAAGGAGAAGGACGACGTGGTCTTCGACCCCTTCACCGACCGCGAGGGGCGCTACCGCAACCGGCACCTGGACCTGATGGTCAATCGGGAAGCGCGCGCACTGTTTCACCGGCGGGCCACGATCATCCAGACGGTGCGGCGTTATCTCGATGAACGCGGCTTCCTGGAGGTCGAGACGCCGATCCTGCAGCAGATCTATGGCGGTGGCTCGGCCGTGCCCTTCAAGACGCACCACCGGTCGCTCGGCACCGACCTCTACCTGCGGATCGCCGAAGAGCTGCCGCTCAAGAAGCTCATCGTCGGTGGGCTTGAGCGCGTCTACGAGATCGGCCGCGTCTTCCGCAACGAGGGCATCGATCGCGAGCACAATCCGGAGTTCACGCTGCTCGAGTTCTACTGGGCTTACGCGGACTACCACGATGCGATGGACCTGGTCGAGGACCTCCTGCGCGCGACCGCGCGCCAGGTGTGCGGCGAGCTGGCGCTGCCCTACGGCCGCGCCGTGATTGAGCTCGAGGCCCCATTTCAGCGGCGCACCATGCTCGCCCTGATCGAAGAGGCGGTCGGGCGCGATGTGCGAGCGCTCGAGGCTCCCGCCCTCGCCGATCTCTGCTCCCGGCTGGGGGCGCAGATGGATGCGCGGCTGCCGCGGGGCAAGCTGATCGAGAAGATCTTCGACCTGGCGGTCGTGCCCCATCTCGTCCAGCCGACGTTCGTGATCGACCACCCCAAGGAGGTCTCGCCGCTGGCGAAGAACCACCGCGTGCACCCCGACGAGCTCGTGGAGCGTTTCGAGCTTTTCATCGCGGGCATGGAGTTCGCGAACGCCTTCACGGAGCTCAACGACCCGATCGAGCAGCGCCGGCGCTTCGACGATCAGGCGCGCCGGCGGGCCCAGGGCGATGAGGAGGCCCAGCCGCTCGACGAAGACTTCCTGGCGGCCCTGGAGCAGGGGATGCCACCCACCGCGGGCGTGGGCATCGGCATCGACCGGCTGGTCATGTTGCTCACCGGATCGCCGGCCATCCGCGATGTGCTTCTCTTCCCGCACATGCGCCCGCAAGAGGGGAGCCCCGCGCCGTCGAGCGGCGGTACTCAGGGCACTGGGTTACCGGAGCCGGCGAGCGCGGCCGAGGAGGAGAAGAGCGCTCCGCCAGCGGTGGCGCCCAAGGCCCTTCCAAGTGGCCCGGAGCCCTCTTGGCAGGAGCGCCTATCGGGGGCGCGTGCGCGCAAGCCCGAGCGGACCGGAGGTTAGATTGGGGCGCCTGGGAGGCCGCCGGCCGCATGAGGCGGTGGGTCGCTGGGGCCGGTAGGGGAGGTGTGCGGTGCCGCGCAGGAGCGAGGAATCGATTCTGGCCGACGAAGCGCGCGACCTGCGATCCGAGGAGATCGTGGCCGCCTCGCCGGCCATGAAGCGGATCCTGCGCCTGGTCGACCGGATCGCACCCACCGAGAGCAACATCCTGATCACCGGCGAAAGCGGCACGGGCAAGGAAAAGGTCGCCCGGCTGATTCACTTCCAGAGCCACCGCAGCCGGGGGCCGTTTGTGGCGGTCAATGCCGGGGCCATCCCCGAGACGCTGATCGAGAGCGAGCTCTTCGGGCACGCCCGCGGGGCGTTCACCGACGCCAAGGAAGCCAAGCGCGGCTTCTTCGAGACGGCCGACGGTGGGACCTTGTTCCTGGACGAGATCGCGGAGATGCCCGCCCACATGCAGGTGCGGCTGCTGCGTGCCCTGCAGGACCGCGAGGTTCGTCCGGTGGGTTCCCAGACCCAGATCAAGGTCGATGTGCGGGTGATCGCCGCCACGAACCGCGACCTGCGCACAGCGATGGCCGAAGGACGATTCCGTGAGGACCTTTACTATCGACTCAACACCTTCCTGCTCCACGTTCCGGCGCTGCGGGAGCGCAAGGAGGACATCCCCTATCTCACCAACTACTTCCTGGCGCAGTTCGCCCGCAGCATGGGCAAGATGGTGACGGGGCTGTCGCGGCGGGCCTGGGGTCTGCTGCTCAACTACGACTATCCCGGCAACGTGCGCGAGCTGGAGAACGCGATCGAGCGCGCGGTGATCCTCAGCGACGAAGACGTGGTCCACGCCCGGGACCTGCCTCCTGAGATCAGCGACCGTGGTTTCCTGCGTCTCTCGGCGGGAGAGGGCGAAGCGGCCTACCCGGTCGAGTTGAGCCTCGCCGAGGTCGAGGCGCGGCACATCAGGCGGACCGTGAAGCACATGGACGGCAATCTCACCAAGGCGGCCCGCAGCCTGGGGATCTCCCGCTCGACGCTCTGGCGGAAGATGAAACGCTATGGCATCGATGATGTTTCACGATGAATCAGCCGCCTCCGTCCCAAAATGAAACAAAAGGCGAAGCGCAGCCCGCGCCGAGCCCTGGGCGTCCTGTGAGATTTGCCTCGTAAAACATTCGATCACAATGCTTTACATCTCACTTTGCCTCCCGGTGTCGAGATGGGTGCGGCTGGTACGAGCCTTGCACGTTGCTTGTGAAACGACGATGAGCGCATGCGCGCCGGGGCTAGGGAACTACGTCTCGGCTCGTTGTCACATCCGCTAGGGGGCGCCTGCTGCCGGGGAGAGTCTCGGGGCCGGCAGCCATAAGGCGTGAGAAAGGAAGTCGCCATGGGCAAGATCATCGGAATCGACCTGGGCACCACCAACTCGTGTGTGGCCGTCATGGAAGGCGGCAAGCCCGTCGTGATCCAGAACGCCGAGGGGGGTCGGACCACGCCCTCGGTGGTGGCCTTCAAGGACGACAGCGAGCGGCTGGTGGGGCAGGCGGCCAAGCGCCAGGCGGTCACCAATCCGCGACGCACGGTCTACTCGATCAAGCGCTTCATGGGACGCAAGTACCATGAGGTGGGCAACGAGATCAAGGAAGTGCCCTACAAGGTGATCGCCGGGCAGAACGACCTGGCCGCCGTGGACATCGACGGCAAGATCTACACGCCGCCCGAGATCTCGGCCATGATCCTACGCAAGATGAAGGAGACGGCCGAGGCGCACCTGGGCGAGGAGGTGCGTGAAGCGGTCATCACTGTCCCAGCCTATTTCAACGACAGCCAGCGCCAGGCGACCAAGGATGCCGGCCGCATCGCCGGCCTCGACGTCAAGCGCATCATCAATGAGCCCACCGCGGCCGCCCTGGCCTACGGCATGGACAAGAAGAAGGCCCAGCGCGTGGCGGTCTACGACCTGGGGGGCGGCACGTTCGACATCTCGATCCTGGAGATCGATCCGGAGCTCGGCACCTACGAGGTCAAGGCCACCAACGGCGACACGCACCTGGGCGGCGACGACCTGGATCAGCGCCTGATCGATTGGCTGGCCGACGAGTTCAAGGCCGAGCAGGGCATCGATCTGCGCAAGGACCCGATGGCCATGCAGCGCCTGAAGGAGGCGGCCGAGAAGGCCAAGATCGAGCTGTCGGGCACAATGGAAACGGAGATCACGCTGCCCTACATCACCGCCGACTCGTCCGGCCCCAAGCACCTGACGCGCAAGCTCACGCGCACGCGCTTCGAGCAGATGGTCGACGATCTCATCCAGCGCACCGTCGGGCCCTGCCGGCAAGCGATGAAGGACGCCGGCCTGAGCGAGATCGACGAGGTGATCCTGGTCGGCGGCTCGATCCGCATCCCCAAGGTCCAGGAGCTCGTGCGCGGGCTCTTCAACCGCGAGCCGCACAAGGGGGTCAACCCCGACGAGGTCGTGGCGGTCGGCGCCGCGATCCAGGGCGGTGTGTTGGGGGGCGAGGTCAAGGACGTGCTGCTCCTCGACGTCACCCCGCTGTCGTTGGGGATCGAGACGCTGGGCGGCGTCTGCACGCACATTCTGGAGCGCAACACCACCATCCCAACCCGCCGCACGCAGGTCTTCTCGACTGCTGCGGAAAGTCAGACCATGGTCGAGATCCACGTGCTCCAGGGCGAGCGCCCCATGGCATCCGACAACAAGACGATCGGGCGCTTTCAGCTCACGGGCATCCCGCCTGCGCCGCGCGGCGTGCCGCAGATCGAGGTCTCTTTCGACATCGACGCCAACGGCATCCTGAAGGTCTCGGCCAAGGACAAGGGCACGGGTCGCGAGCAGTCGATCCGCATCGAAGCCTCCAGCGGCCTGAAGGAGGATGAGATCGAGCGCATGGTCAGCGACGCCAAGTCCCACGCCGCCGAGGACGAGCGCCGCAAGGAGGAGATCGACACGCACAACCAGGCCGACGCGCTGGTCTACGAAACGGAGAAGAACCTGCGCGAGCTGGGCGAGAAGCTCGAGGCTGCCGCCCGGTCGAAGCTCGAGGGCGCGGTGGGGCAACTGAAGGAAGCGCTGAAGAGCAACGAGGCGCCGCGCATCAAGCAGGCCATGGACAGCGTTCAGCAAGCGTGGCACGAAGCCTCCGCCAAGCTCTACCAGCAGGCGCAGGCTGGTGGCGCCGGTCCCGGAGGGAGCGGGGGGCCCAGCCAGGGCCCGGGTCAACAGGCAGGAGCCGGCGGGCCGACCTCCGGCGGCGGCGAACAGGTGGTGGACGCGGACTTCGAGGTCGTTGACGACAACAAGTAAGCCCGCGGGCGCGGAAGGGAGAGGGCGATGACGGCTGAGAATAGCAGCCCGTTTCTGATGGCGCTTCTCCAGCAGCAAGAGTTCATCGGGCTGCTCGGGCTGGGCAAGCTGGCCGATCCGTCGACGGGCGAGGCCCAGGTGGATCTGGACAAGACGCGTTACGCCATCGGCATGCTGGAAATGCTGGAGCACAAGACCACCGGAAATCTTTCGGATGGAGAGCACCAGCAGCTCCGCCAGGTGCTCACGTCTCTGCGGCTCAACTTCGTCGAGGAGGTCCAGCGGGCCTCGTCCTCAAAGGATGCGCCCGGGGCCACCCCCGAGGGGTCAGGTCCCGGAGCCTCCGAGGCCACCGAGGGGTCAGGTCCCGGAGCCTCCGGGGCCACCGAGGCCGCCTCCGAGAGCCATGATTCAACCCAGGCGGAGGAGTAGCCGGTGGTCAATCCCAGACGGAACCCCAGGGGCGCGGGTGGGGGCGGCGATGGTCGAGGGGCCCAAGCTCCGCTGGACGGCGCCACGGCGGCTGCGGAGGTCCGGTCCGAGGAGATCCCCGCTCCCGGGGATGAAACGCCGGATTCGGCGATGGGCGCCGCGGCCGCCCCTGAGGCTTCCGGGACGGCTGAGCCGGACGCCACCGAGGGTCTGACCGTGCCCCTGGAGCAGCATCAGCGGCTGCTGGCCGAGTTCGACAACTACCGCAAACGGGTCGAGCGCGACCGGGCCCGCGAGGCCCTGTGGGCGCGGGCCGATATCCTCGAGAAACTCCTGGTCACACTGGATGATATGGACCGCGCCCGGGCGGCCGTGGGGGAGGGGGAAAAGTCATTCGAGAAGGACGGGATGCTCATCATCATGGACCGCTTTGCCGAAGTGTTGAAGCGGGAGGGACTGATTGAAGTGCAGGCCCTCCCCGGGGATCGATTCGATCCGAACATACACGAAGCGGTTCTGATGGTCCCGTCGGCCGAGGTGCCCGAGGGCTGCATAGCAGCGGTGCTGGAGAAGGGCTATCGGGTGGGAGAACGGCTCCTGAGACCGACCAAGGTAGCCGTGGCTTCTGGGCCCGAAGGCCAGCGCGCAGCCGAATGAGGCTGAGCCCGCATTCCTCGGGGTCCTGTCCGGCCGGGGGCCGCGAATCGCGCTCGGAGCGAGGAGGCAGCGGCCCGACATGCGATTGCGATTCCTACTGCTGAGCACGGATGCCGTCTTCAGGGAAGCGGCCAAGATGGAAGCCCAGAGCCTCGAGCTGCAGTTCGAGGCTGCCCCGTCGGCGAGCTTCGCGGCGAGTTTGTACGCGCCCACACCTGATCGCCCGCCACACACCGTGCTGATCGATCTACCCGCAGCAGACCGCGAGAGTGCTGTCCGCTGGGCACACGAGGCTTTTCCGGCTACGCGCGTCGTGCTCCTCGATGCGGAGGCGGAGACCGACGTGCCCGCCGGAGCGTTCCGTCGAGTCACTCAAGAGGGGCGTGATCCCATCCAACGCAGCGATGAGGCCTTGTATCGCCTCAGGCGCGATCACACCGGGATCCGCGCCGTGCTGGAAGCCTTGGCTGGGGCCACCCAGGTCGATGCCATCACAGATTCGTCCGATTCCGAGGGCATCGGCGTCAAGAGCCTGGACGAGCTGATCGGCCGGTCGGTCAAGTTCCGCGAAGCGCTCGAGATCGCCATGAAGGCGGCCGCAGAGCCGGCCAGCCCCGTGTTGCTCACGGGTGAAACGGGGACTGGCAAACGGCTCTTCGCGCGGGCCATTCACGCGGAAAGCTTCGGCTCCGAGGTCCCCTTCATCCGCATCGACTGCCGGGCGCTCAATGCTCGGGAGTTGGACACGCTGCTCAGCTCCGGTCCGATGCAGTCGGCCCGCCCCGCGAACGGGCCTGGAGCCCCCGGGGTGGGCGCCCGCGGCGGCACGCTCTTCCTCGAGGAGATCACGGCGCTCGACGCGGGCCGGCAGAAGAAGGTGCTGGGGTTTCTCGACGCGATCATCCGGGCCAAGACGTTGCGGCAAGATGGGGATCAGCCTGGGTTCAAGGTCATTGCCGCGACGGCGCAAGACATCGATGAGCGGCGTCTGGAGGGCGGCATCGGCTCCGAGCTGCTGGCGAAGTTCAGTCCCTACCGAATCGACTTGCCCCCGCTGCGCGAACGGCCCAGCGACATCCTCCTGTTGGCGGAACGATTTCTCAGTCACCGCGGGTCGGGTTCCCAGGGTCGGGTGCCCACGCTATCTCAAGACGTGCAGGCGAAGCTGCTCTCGAATCCGTGGCCTGGGAACGTCCGCGAGTTGTTCGGCGTGCTCGAGGCGGCGGTCGACGAAGCTGGCGATGCAACGGAGATCACGATGGACCACCTACCGGATTGGATTCTCGAACAGAGGACCGCACCGGCAGCGGCGCCGGAGGCCGCTGCCGCCAGCCCGGTCCCCCAGGCCCCGCAGTCTCGGGCGCGAGTCTCTAGCGTGAACGGCGAGCTCGTCGTGGAGTTGCCGGCCGAGGGGATCTCCTTCGAGGTCATCGAGAAGGCGATCCTGAAGACGGCGCTGCAGATGGCGGGCAACAACGTCGTGCGGGCCGCGCGGCTGCTGCGGTTGGGCCGCGGAAGCCTCCGCTATCGACTCGAGAAATACGGCCTGGTGGAGCCCAAGCGGCGCCGCTCGGCCAAGCGCCGTCCGGTGTCCCTGCGCGAAACCGAATCCCAGGAGACCCTGCGCCGGGTCTCGTGATCGGCCCGGCGGCGGGCGGCCCGGGGTGAGGGGCGCAACGGGCATGAGGAAACCTCAGGGAGGGAAGCCATGGCTTCCCTCCTTCTGTTGATGGCCGCCACGGGCTGTTCGCGACGGCGAGGGCACAGGCGGCGCAGCTCTCCTCGACCAACTGCGATCGGGGGGCGAAGTCGAGGTTGATCGGCCAGCCGGCCTGGGGTACGAGTATCCGGCATGTTTCCCCCCGAGCCGGGGGCTCGTGCGGCGGCGTCCCTCGATGGGCCGGGCCGCAGTCCACACCTGAGGCAGGCGACGGTTTCATGCGCGCACACCCAAGCACCGAAATTGCCCGGCGCGACAGAACCGGCGCCCTGCGCGCGCGGGCCCGGCTGACGTGTCTTGCGCTGGGCCTCTTCGGTCTGTCCGCCCTTCCCTGCGGCGCTGCGGGCCAGCACCCGGCCGGTCCCTACGGGCGCCAGCCGGTCATCCTGGTCGGCCTGGAGCTCGGGGCCTCCGAGGCATCCATCACGTGCGACGGCGTGATACGTCTCTGGCGGCGCGGCAGCGGGCTGCGGGGCAGTGAGCTGGAGCGGGGCGCCCGCCTGTCGCTCGCGCCGGCTGTCTTGCCGGCTGATCGGCCTCAGGTTGCCAGCGCCGGGCGCACGCCGCGACTGGGCATCAGCGTCAAGGGCGAACGGCGCGGTCCGCTGGGCGTCTTTGCCGAGGATCTGATTCTCGAGCCGCTGACGCCCGGAAAGCTGCTGCAGGTGGGCGGGCGATCCTATCGCGGCGAGGTCGTGGTTCGCCTGGGGTCCTCGGGCAAGCTCACGATCATCAACGCGGTTCGCATCGAGGACTACTTGCGCGGTGTTGTCCCGGCCGAACTGGGCCGCGGGCCGAGCGTCCCCTCCGCGGCGCTGCAAGCCCAGGCCATCGCGGCCCGCAGCTACGCGCTCTTCTACCTCGGCCGGCATGCCGACCGTGGCTTCGACCTCATCGCCGGCCCCGCCGATCAAGTCTACGAAGGCGTGGCGGGGGAGACGCCGGCCGCCGATGCGGCCCTGGAGGTCACGCGCGGCATGGTGGCCACGTACGCGGGGCGGCCGATCCGCGCCAACTACTCCTCCACCTGCGGCGGCCGGACGGCCAGCTCGGGGGCGATCTGGCCGGGTGAGGATTACCCCTACCTCGTGTCGGTGGCGGACCGTTCCAGCCGGGAGGATCTCTGCCGTGCCAGCCCACATTACCGCTGGACTGAATCCTGGCCGGCCGAGGTCTTTCAAGAACAGGTGCTCGCCAATCTGAAGCGCGAGCTCCCCGCGGCGGCCACCGCGAATCCCACCCGAATCAAGCGGCTGGAGATCAAAGGCCGCACGCCCTCTGGGCGCGTGGCGACCCTCGCGATTCGGACCGATCGCGGGACCTTCGTGGTGCACGGCGACCGCACCCGCTGGGTCTTGCGTCGCCCCGACGGACGCCCGCTGCGCAGCACGCAGTTCGGGAAGCTGAAGCGGAGCTCAAAGGGCGGGCGGACGGTCTACACGATTTCAGGAGCGGGCTACGGCCATGGCGTGGGGCTGTGCCAATTCGGGGCCATGGAGCTGGCGCGACGGGGAGCTTCTGCTTCTCAGATCCTGGCGCACTACTACCGGGGTATCGATTTGGTGCGCTGGTGGTAGCCCCCGGTGCCGCGGCGCGCACCGGGCGCACCGGAAACCGTGTTGACACCACCGACCAGGCAGCCGTAGAATCCCATGGTTCTATGAGCGAAACGGGGTCGTAGTTCAGTTTGGTTAGAACGCTGGCCTGTCAAGCCAGAGGTCGCGAGTTCGAGTCTCGTCGGCCCCGCAGGATGTGCCGGTGTACGAACCGAGGCCTGGTTCGGTAACGCGTACCAGATCTCGATCGTGCGCCGGTCGTGAATCAGGACCTTCTTCACCAAGCGGTGGAGGAGGTCTTTCTGTTGTGGGTGGGTTCCCTGGGCCATCACGTTCCCGAACTCGTCCAGCAGGCCCGTCAGCATCTCCCGGTCGACCGGCGGGATCTCCAGCCGCTTGCGCCGCTCCGCCAGCTCCCGCTTCTCGGATTCCAGCGTGGCGATCCGCGCATTCAGGTCGTCGACCTTCTGGGAGCAGACCTCCGGCTTCATCGTCTCGGCCTCGAAGGCCGCGAAGTAGCGGTCGATCGTGGCCTGGGCCTTGGCGATCTCGGCCTCGACCTTCTGGATCTCCTGCTCCAGGGCCGGCTTCTCCGCGCACAGGCAGCGGTTGGCCTCCTCCCAGATCCGGGCCATGAACTGCTCGTCGCTGAAGATGCCTTTGATGTCCTCCACGATCGCGGCCTCGAGCAGGTCGGCCCGCACGTAGTCCTGGTCGCAGTCCTTTGTGCTCCACCGTTTGGCGCAGAGGTAGTAGGGGTACTTCTTGCCCTTCCTGCGCGTGCTGACCCCCACCATGTGGCTCTTGCAGCGCGCACACTTGATGATGCCGGCAAGAAGTCGCTCATCGCAGTTGTGGAACTGGCGGCCTTTCAGGTCTTCGACCCGCCGTTTCATGACCTCCTGGGCCTGGTCGAATAGGCTCTCCGACACGAGACCAGGATGGTTCCCTTCGTAGACGACTTCGCGCCAGCGTATCTTGCCGACGTAGAGCGGACTCTTGATCATGTGGAGGATGACGCGCTTGTCCCACTTCTTGCCGCTACGCTTCCGGTGGCCCGCCTCATTCAGCTTCTGGCAGATGGTGTGCGCACCCTCCTGGCCGAACGTGTACATCTGGAACATCTTCCGGACGAGCAGAGCCTCGTCCTCGTTGATGACGAGACCCCTCTCCGGATCGAGCTGATAACCATAGGGCGCACCGCCCGCGACCCAGGCGCCGGTCTTGGCCTTCTTCTCCATTCCAACCTTGGTGCGCTCGACGATCGTGGCGTGCTCGAACTCGGCGAAGACGCCGAGCATCTGGAGCATCATCTTGCCGGCCGCGTTGGCAGTGTCGAACGGCTCGGTGATGGACTTGAGGACGACGCCGAATTTCGTGAGCTCGTCGACCATCAGGGCGAGCTCGCGGACCTTGCGCGACAGGCGATCGACGCGGAAGACGAGGAGCGTGTCGAAGGCCTGGGCCTCGGCGTCGAAGAGCATCTCCTCGAGGCCGGGGCGGTTCATGTGGGTGCCGCTCTCGGTGTCGCGGTAGATCTTGTGGAGACGCCAGTCGGCGCCCCACTGGGCTTTGCAGAAGGCTTCGAGCCGATCGGACTGGGCGCCGAGGGAGTACTTCTGGTGGTCCTCGTCGGTGGAGATGCGGGTGTAGAAGGAGACCCGGACCGGCTGCTGGCGATTGTCACCGCTGCCGGGGCCAGCGGTTGGTTGCCTCCGCGCGGACGTCGACGCCGGGGCTCGACCCGACCCGATCGCGTCCGCTGGACAGCTGCGACTCACCGGTAATCTCCTGGTAGCATGCAAGTTACTGCCTCCGTCCGTCTGGACTCCTACCTCCAGGGGGCCGCCGACATCAAGGCGAATCCCGGGGTCGGCCGTTGAGGCCTCCCATAGGAGAAAGGGGGGTTGAGGGCTGCGGATGGGGACAGCTGGCGATCCGCGGTCTTCAGAAGGGAAAGAGCTTGCAGAGGGTGACGGAGGGGACAGCCTGTGCGAATCTACCGGGTGCTGAACGGATTCAGGGGAAGGGAGCGGACCCGACCTACCTGTGTACCGTCAAGGCGGCTCATCGTGAGCCGACATCTGAGTGGGGCCCAGGCGTCTGTCGCTGACATGAGGTAGCCAATGGGGCATCTACGTCTTGGCGACCTTCCGCGGACGCGGCGGTGGGATCAGGTCGTTGAGCTGATCAAGAGTGACGGCGATCCGGCCCAAATCGCGGCTGCCGCGCTCGTTGCTGCCGAAGCTGGACTCCGTCAAGCGGCAAACGATGATGGTGTAGCATGGGCTGTCTGGCTCCTGAGCCAGCTCCCACTTGCAGCGCGTGACCCGAACTACGTTCAACGCCTCGCCGCGCTCGGAGTGAGTGTCGCGGAGGCGCCCAGTCTGGTGGAACTGGTCGGCGCTTTCACCGATGCCATCGACGCGCACGTTCGGCGCCGGGGGCAACGGACGGACCTCGGTGAGATGGCGCAGATGGCAGCGGCCGAGGCGCTGGCATCCGTCCTTGGCCGACGCACGCAGAGCCTCTTCGCGACGACACCTGAGGACGTCCGCCGAGAGCTCGCAGGCCTCGCGACCAAGAAGCAGTTCGGCACACTAGCCAGAGATTTCTTCGCGGGGCTGACGCGTCGCTACCTCACGTTCTTCCTCAGCCGTGAGCTATCAAATCACGTGGGTGGGAACCGGCGATTCGCCAACATCGGCGAGCACCGCGCGTTCAACCAAGCCCTCGATCTCCATTGTCACCAGGCGTCCGGGATTGTCGAGGAGTTCGCTGGCGGCTGGTTCTCGAAAACCGACTGGGAAGAGGGAATCACGCCAGAAAACACCAAGCGGTTCACAGCCGTTGCCCTGAAGAAGCTCCGCGCTGAGCTGAAGAAGGGACAAGGGGCGGAGCGTTGAGCACGACGCGAACCATACTTTGCGGCGGGCTTCGTCCACCTGGGGGAGTGGATGAGAAGAAGGTCGTCAATCTCGACGTCGCCGGGCCGCACGCGAATGTTCATCTCAAGATCAGCAACCTCAGCAAGGCCATGGTCCAGAACGTTCCTGATGTCTTGACGGACCTCCTGGAGCTAGCTGCATATGTATTCGCCGCCGATCAAGCGGTCGGACGCGGCAGTCCTCATAGCACCGGAAAGCAGTGGAGGCGCCGGTTCTCATTCAACGTACCACTGCGGCTGCCGGACCTTTGGTCGCGCACTGACGTAACGACCGCCCTCGTAGACACTCTCTCATTCCTGTCCGATGACGACTACGAGTTCAGCTTCAGCACACTGAAGAGCCCCCCGCCTGTGCAGCTGTACCTCGAGCTGCTCGAAACCGGCTTGGAGGCTGACCAGGTGCTGCTGTTCTCCGGGGGCATCGACTCACTGGCTGGTGCAGTGAAGGCGACGGTTGGTGAGGGACGCAGAGCGGCGCTTGTGAGCCATAAATCCGCACCGAAGCGAGTCCAAGTGATCGATGGACTCGCCGCACAGTTGGGTGCCAAGACGACTCAGGGTCCGTACCACATTCCGGTCTGGGCGACGAAGGCCGAGAAGGTCGGTCACGAGTATTCGCAGCGGACAAGGTCGTTCCTCTACGCGTCCCTAGCAGCGGCGGTGGCACGGATGCTCGGGCTCGACCGGATCTTCTTCTACGAGAATGGCGTGACGAGCCTCAATCTGCCGATCGCTTCGCAGCTCGTCGGCGCGCGCGCGAGCCGAACCACGCACCCGCAGTCGCTAAACGGTTTCGCCAAACTGTTCGGCCTGCTCTTCGATCAAGCATTCTCCGTGGAGAATCCGTTCCTGTGGTACACAAAGACAGAGGTCGTGCAAGTCATCAGGGACCATGGGTGTGCTGATCTTGTAAAGCACACGGTAAGCTGCAGTCGGGTCGTCGAAGCGACGAAGTTGGCGACGCACTGCGGCCGTTGCTCGCAGTGCATCGATCGTAGGTTTGCCACGCTGGCTGCTGGGTTGAGTGATGACGAAGATCCGGCCGAGATGTACAAGGTGCAGTTGCTGACGGATGCGCGGGTAGTGGGGGAGACGCGGACCATGGCCGAGGCGTCCCTTCGGCGAGCACTATCTCTCCCGAAGATGAATGAGTTGGAATTCATGAGGGCATACCCTGAGGCGACCCGGGCCCTGCGGCACGTCGAACTTCCCGCGGATGAGGCCGCACGCCGCATCTTCGACCTTCACCGCAGGCATGGAGAACAGGTTGCGGCAGCGCTGGCTGAGGGCCACCGCCAGCACGCCGCTGAGTTTCAGGCTGGATCGTTGCCAGACTCGTGCGTCCTCGTCCTGGCAGTTCCGGATCGATACCGTTACCGGGACGCTGAGTCGAGGGCCCCGACCTTTCGACGCAAGGGAGACTCCTGGGAGGTCTGGTTTGAGAATGAGGAGACGACCCTGAAGGACGGCGCAGGACCACGATACGTGGCGATCCTTCTAGCGAACTCTGGCAGGAGGCTGCACGCCATGGACCTGCGGCTCGCGGAGGCCACATTGTCGGGGAAGGTCCACCCCGAGGATCTAGCCTGTGGTGACGAGAGCGGGATCCAGGTCCGCGGGTCACCGTCGGGCTCGGGCGGGACAGTGACGGACCGACTGACCGTGCGGTGTTGTCGGGCTCGACTGGACGGAATCGAGGCAGAGCTGGTTGCGGCCGCGGCGAGGGGAGATGCGCTGCGTACGCTCGAACTCCAGCAAGAGAAACAGGGAATCCTGGGCTACATGCACGCGGCCGTCGGCCTCAAGGACAGACTGCGACTGGCCGCAGATGATGATGAACGGGCCAGGCAGGCCGTGCTGAAGGCGACAACACGAATCATCAACTTGCTTTGGAATCGACACTCTCCACTCGCGAGGCACTTGGAGAAGCACCTCGAGAAGGGCATGTTCTGCCTCTACGATCCTGACCCGCCCGTGTGCTGGATCACCCGCTAGGCTTGGCCTTCCCCGATGGGGCCCCTGTCGGCCCCTTTTTCGACGCCTTCCGCATTTGGGACACATGTTGTCCCAGCCCGGACAAGTTCTGTCCCGCGCTCCTTTCGACCGCGCCACGCAGAGTGTGGCGCCTCAGAAGGAGCCAAGGCCATGCGACCAAATGAGTCTCGGGATCGATCCGCAAGGGATGTCCGCTGTAAGACCTGCGGCACCCTCCTCTGCCAGATTGACGACAGCGGTATGACGATTCGTCGTGGCAACCTCCAAGTCACCGTCGGCGGCGAGTTCCATGCCTCGATCGTGTGCTACTGGCGGAGGTGCCAGACCCTAAACGTCATCAATTCGAAAGGGAGACCAGGGGTGATCACCAAGGGGACGTGAGCGCCCCAGATCCACCGGCAACAACCGAGAGCGCAAGACGCCCCACCCCGGCCTTGATGAGCGCCAGACGCCCGGCCGGAAGGCCCGGGCGTCATGGCAGCCGTCTCGTGGGACCGCGACCTTGCGCGACTCGAACAAGAGCTTGAGACCAGGCAGTACCAGGAACTGCTGATCGACCTCCGGCGGCGAGAGCCGTTCCTACGAGTGTTCGCCTCGTGGGCCGATGTGCTGACGTCCATGCGCCGCGGCACGTCTCGGGATCCCCGCAAGGACGAGGTGCTGCGGCCCATCCTTGCCGCACATGCCGCGGACCAGGACCACCGCTGGCGGACGATTCTGCTCGTGATCTTCTGGCCGGGGCTGACCGCCCTGCATCGACGGAAGAGTCATTGGAACCGTGATGATCCTGAGGAGTTGTGGCAACGCATCTTCTGGGCGTTCCACGAGACCATCTGCCGCATCAACCTCGACCGCCGCAGCGATCGACTCGCGCAGTGGATCTACAACGCCACAGCCCACCGCCTGTACGAGGGCTACGAGCGCGACTGGACCCGTGCCAAGCGAGAGCTTTCCACGGATCCGGATGATCTCGGTGCGCTGGCCGGTCGCGTCGACGGGATCGACATCGAGGGCATCGAGCTTCGCGAGCAGCATCAGCGGGCAATCCAGCGGCTGCGTGAGCACTGCGAGGCAGGCCGAATCAGCGAGGCCGACTGCCTGCTCCTGATCGGCACGCGCCTCTACGGCCAATCCTTGAGGGAATACGCGCGCGGCGCCGGCGTCAAGATCGAGACGGCCAAGAAGCGACGCCAAAGGGCCGAGGCCGCTATCCGCCGTCATGACAAGGGGCTGCGGTGATCTTCCGCCGGCATGTCCCCATTTTCGGGCCTCGACCCCCCTTTAAGTAGTGGGGACGGATGGAACGACGGACCCAGAAAGCGAGGGAGACATGATCACCAAGGCAGAAGCCCGAGAGCTGATAACAGATCTGTTCGAGGAAGTGGCGCTCGTCATCGGGGGACTGGTGGCAGTTCACGAGATCGAGGACGACCTGGTCTGGCGCCTGGTCAAAAACCTCGACGTGATCCGCGGCAAGGTCCTCCGCCGCCTCGAGGACAAGGAACTCGCCGACGAAGGGAGTCCTCCGCCGCGCAGGCCCAGCCTCAAGCCGCATCCGGCCATCGAGGATTTCCTCCTCACGCTGAGGAGGACCTGACCCGTGGCGAACCCCGCACCGTTCGAGATCAAACGCCACTATCGCCAGATGTCGGAGAAGGACACGGACACCGTGGTCCAGGCCGTGGTCGAGCTCATCGTGAGCTTCCTCACGACGTACTGTGGATCCTGCCGGTCCGACCCACCCCCCGACACCTCAAGCGGTGGGAATCCCCACGCCCGTCCGTTCCCCGGCCGAGCTAACCGAAAGGAGTCATGAGAGATGAGGTTGTTGGAGCAGGTCACGAGCGGACGACATCCCGCGCCGCGCCGGATGATGCTCTACGGCACGCATGGGATCGGCAAGTCGACGTTCGCCTCGTGCGCGCCCAAACCCGTGTTCGTGCAGACCGAGGACGGCCTCGGAGAGATCGACTGCGACAAGCTCCCCCTCACCACGACGTTCGATGAGGCCATGCAAGCCCTGTCGGAGCTCTACGCCGGCAAGCACCCGTTTCGGACGGTCGTGGTTGACTCCTTGGACTGGCTGGAGCGCCTCATCTGGGCCGAGGTGTGCCGCAAGCGCAACATCGAGAGCATCGAGGACATCGGCTATGCCAAGGGCTACGTCTTTGCCCTCACGCAGTGGCGCGAGTTCCTCGAGGGGCTGTCGGCGCTGCGCAACGACAGGGGCATGATGGTTCTTCTGATCGCGCATGCCCGCATCGAGCGCTTCGAGAATCCGGAGACAGAAAGCTACGACCGGTACGTCCCGCGCCTGCACCGCCTGGCGTCGCAGATCATCCAGGAGTGGTGCGACGAGGTCCTCTTCGCCACGTTCAAGGTCTACACCAAGCAGACCGACGAGGGCTTTGATCGCAAGCGCACCCAGGGCATCGGCACTGGCGAGCGGATCATTCGCACCGTCGAGCGCCCAGCCCATGTCGCCAAGAACCGCCTGAACCTGCCCCAGGAGATGCCCCTCGACTGGGGTGTCTACGCCCAATACCTGACCCATGGACCGGCGGCCGGGCCGCAGGCCGGCGAGAGCAAAGGAGTGAACTGATCATGGCCAACCTCGACAACTTCAATGCGAATGACATCGAACCGACAAGCGACTTCGAGCCGATCCCGGCGGGCAAGTATCTCGCCGTCATCACGGACTCGGAGATGAAACGCACCAAGAGCGGGACCGGTCACTACCTGGAACTCGTCTTTCAGGTGATCGACGGGCCCTACCAGGGTCGCCTGCTCTGGTCTCGGCTCAACCTCGACAACCCGAATACCCAGGCCGTCCAGATCGCTCAAGGGGAGCTCTCGGCCATCTGTCGCGCCGTCGGCGTGATGCAGCCCAAGGACTCGCTCGAGCTGCACAACCTGCCGCTGCTTGTGACGGTGAAGTGCAAGAAGCGCGAGGACAACGGCGACGTGGTGAACGAGATCCGCGGCTACACCAGGAAGGAAGCGGCGAACGGGACACCCCAACGGGAGACGACGGATACGCCTCCCTGGGCGCGTCGATGATGTCGTTTCCGCCCGGTCGCACCACCGTTCACATCCAGGGCGTCCCTGATGCTTGAGTTGCGACCATACCAGCACGAGGCAGTGGAAGCGGTCTACCGCCACCTGCGCGAGCGCGAGGACAACCCGTGCGTCGTGATCCCGACCGGTGGTGGCAAGACGCCAGTCATGGCCACGGTCTGCCGGGACGCCGTGGGTCGCTGGGGGGGCCGGGTCCTGATCCTGGCCCACGTCAAGGAGCTGCTCGAACAGGCGCGGGAGAAGATCCGCATGGTTGCCCCGGAGATGTGGATGCAGACCGGGATCTACTCGGCCGGCCTCAAGAGCCGGGACACGGAGCACCCGATCATCATCGCCGGCATCCAGTCGGTCTACCGGCGGGCCTGCGACCTCGACGCCTTCGACCTCGTCATCATCGACGAGGCGCACATGATCCCGCCCGATGGGGATGGGATGTACCGGACGTTTCTGGTAGAGGCCCGTACGGTCAATCCGCACCTGCGGGTGATCGGGCTCACCGCCACGCCATTTCGGATGAAGAGCGGGATGATTTGTGAGTCCGAGAACGTGCTGAACCACGTGTGTTACGAGATCGGAGTCAAGGAGCTGATCCTCCAGGGCTTCCTCTGCCCGCTCATCAGCAAGGGCAGCCGCGAGACGATCGACACCTCGGGCCTGCACGTCCGGGCGGGCGAGTTCGTCGCGGGCGAAGCCGAGGACCTCATGGACACCGACGTACGGGTGGAATCGGCCTGCGGAGAGATCGTGGAGCGGACTGAAGAGCGCCGGTCGGTGCTCATCTTCGCCACCGGGGTCCGGCACGGCCAACACCTCGCCGAAGTGCTGCGCCGGAAGTCGGGCGAGGACGTCGGCATGGTCTTCGGTGAGACGGCCGGGGGCGAGCGGGACCAGGTGCTCGCGGGGTTCAAGGCCGGGGCACTGAAATACCTCGTCAACGTCAATGTGCTGACCATGGGGTTCGACGCGCCCAACATCGACTGCATCGTCATGGTTCGCCCGACGCTGTCGCCGGGCCTCTACTACCAGATGGTCGGGCGGGGCTTCAGGCCGCACGAGGGCAAGGAGAACTGCCTGGTCCTGGACTTCGGCGGCAACGTCCTGCGCCATGGGCCGGTGGATGCCATCCGCATCGGGACAGCGGGTCACCGTGGGAATGGCGACGCCCCGGCCAAAGAGTGTCCGGAGTGCCGGAGCCTGATCGCCGCGGGGTACGCGGTGTGCCCGGATTGCGGCTACGAGTTCCCACCTCGGGAGAGGCGGAACCACGAGGCAACCGCTTCGACCGAGGGGATCCTCTCGGGCGAGGTGACGACCGCTGAGTATCCGGTCCGAGGAGTCCGCTACAGCGTTCATCACAAGCGCGGCGCGCCGGACGATGCACCCAAGACGCTGCGGGTCGACTACCAGATCGGATTCCACCACTGCCAATCGGAGTGGGTCTGCTTCGAGCACACGGGCTGGGCGCACCACAAGGCTGTGTCCTGGTGGCGCCGGCGATCGAACGCTCCGGTACCGGAGTCGGCCGCGGAGGCCGAGGCGCTGGCGAACGATGGGGCCCTGTGCGAGACGCGAGCGATCACGGTGCGCAGCGTCGTGGGGGAGGAGTACCCGCGGATCATCGGCTACGCGCTGGGTGAGAAGCCCAGCTGGCGGGAGCCCGGAATGGACGAGGAGGCTGGCGAGGAGGCTTACGCCTACGCCGCTGAAGGAGATGTGCCGTTTTGAGCAAGCTACAGAATGCCGCGCTGCGATACGCGGAGATGGGCTACCCCGTGTTCCCGTGTGTCCCGGGCGAGAAGGTGCCCCTGACGCCGCACGGGTTCCATGACGCGACGACCGATGCCGCGCGGATCGAGGCCTGGTGGGCCGCGCATCCGGACGCGAACATCGGGATGCCGACGGCTGGACTGCTCGTGATCGACGTCGATGGGGCGGACAACCCCTGGCCCGGCGATCCCGAGCAGGCCCTGGACCTTGCGCAGGGTGCGATGTCACTCACGCCGCGGGGAGGGCGGCACCACATCTTCCGGCAGCCGACCGGGAGAACGTGGAGTTGCACCACCGGAAAGCTCGCCGACCATGTCGACACCCGCGCCAACGGCGGCTACATTGTCGTGCCGCCCTCGGTAGTGGCAGGCAAGCCCTATGCATGGGCACAGGCGCGCGAGCTTGCGACTGGCCCGGAGCAGCTGACGGAGCCACCCGGGTGGCTGGTAGACCAGCTGGACGGCCTGAACGGCAACTGCGGCCGCCCTGACGCGCACAGGGCGTCACAGGGCGCGGATCCGGCCTCGGCTGGCAATCCGATTCCCACAGGGCAGAGAAACGACACCCTGGCGCGCCTGGCGGGGACCATGCGCCGGGTGGGGATGAGTCGCCAGGAGATCCTCGCTGCGCTTGAGCGCACCAACCAGGATCGCTGCCGGCCACCACTCTCGCCCCAGGAAGTCGAGCGGATCGCGACCAGCATCGCCCAGTATGAACCCGAACAAGTGGCGGTCGCCGTCGCTGAGAACCACTGGGCCCAGGACTCGGCCGACGCCGCCCAGCCTGAGGACGACTCACCACCGATATCGGATCCTGGGACCCTGCCGGTGGAACTCCTGCGCGTTCCCGGCTTCGTCTCCGAAGTGATGGACTACTGCCTGGCCACCGCGCCCTACCCGAACGTCGCGATGGCGTTCGCCGGGGCGCTTGCGCTGCAGGCCATCCTGGCCGGGCGCAAGGTCCGCGATCCTGGCGACAACCGGACCAACATCTACCTGCTCGGCCTGGCTCACTCCTCGGCCGGCAAGGATCGCCCGAGGAAGATCAACACCGAGATCCTCCACAATGTCGGCCTCGCGGGCCATGTCGGCGGACGGTTCGCGTCGGGCGAAGGTATCCAGGATGCACTCCTGGCAGAGCCCTGCATACTGTTCCAGACTGACGAGATCGACGGCATGCTCCAGTCGATCAACCGCGCCCGCGACGCCCGCCACGAGAACATCATGGGCACGCTGCTCACCATGTACTCCTCGGCCAACTCGGTCTTCCCCATGCGGCGCAAGGCGGGCCGGGAGTCCCCAGGAGCGATCGACCAGCCCTGCCTCGTCGTCTTCGGCACGGCGATCCCGAACCACTACTACCAGGCGCTCTCGGAGCGGATGCTCACCAACGGGTTCTTCGCCCGCATGATCGTCCTGGAGTGCGGCCATCGCTCACCCGGACGCGAACCCCTCCTCGCGCCGCTGCCTGGACGCGTGCTCCAGACCGCCAAGTGGTGGGCCGACTACCGGTGCGGAACTGGCAATCTCGAGAGCTGGCACCCGGTGCCACCGATCGTTCCCCACACCGAAGCCGCCAAGGACGCCATGATCGCGACGCGCCTGGAGGCGGAGGCGGAGTACGCGAAGGCCGAGCGGGCTGATGACAGCGTCGGGACGGCCGTGTGGGGGCGGGCAAGCGAGCATGCCCGGAAGCTGGCCCTGATCTACGCGGTCAGCGAGAACCACGAGCATCCCGAGATCGGGAAGGCCGCCGCTGAATGGGCCAGTCGGTTTGTCGTGCACCAAGCCAAGCGGATGCTGTTCATGGCCCAGTCCCACGTCGCGGACAACCCGTTCCACGCCGAGTGCCTGAAGCTCCTCCAGAAGCTGCGGAACGCCCCCGGGCAGGAGCTCGGGCACAGCGTGCTGCTCAAGCGCATGAAGATCGACGCCAAGAGCTTCCTCGGGCTGGTGTCCACGCTTGATCAGCGTGGGGACATCGCCATCCGGACCCAGTCCACGTCCGGCCGGGCGGGTCGGTACTACCGACTGGTTCATGAAGTTGGACTCAGAAGCGGAGAAGAAGCGGGTGAAAAGTGAAAGAGCCTACCTCGATGGTCAGAAAAACCCCATGGAGCCCCAGGGAAGGAAGGGGCGAAAAGGTGAAGAAGGAAGCACGCGTAAGTCTATATATAACACACACTCTTCTTCTTCCTTCTACTACTTCCCCTTGTTCCCCCCTCACTCCATACCCCCCTGTTCCGCGCGCGTGTATAGGACCCCGGGGCGAAGCATGAATCGAGGTCTTGGTCGAGGTGCCGAAGCGGTTCTGCCTCGATGCCTACCCGGCCCGGGGCTGGGGGCGACGCCTGCTGGCGAGGGAGGAGTCTTGCAGGAGCGCCGACAACCCCTCGGGATCCCGAGAGGTCATCGGGGGTGGGTCATGAACGTGGCGCTACACCTGCAGCGTCTCCATCGCCGTCTTGATGGCCGCCTCGTCGCGTTGGGCCGCCGCCACGAGGAGCGTGCGCGCGAGCTGCGAGGCCTTGGCCGATCCCGCAGCCTGGTGGATCAGGGCACGCTCGGCTCGGGTCAGCCTGAACGCGAACACCACAAGGTCCTGCGAGTCGTCCGCTTGCACCGGGGCTTCGGCCTTCGCCTGCCCCTCGACCTTCGCCGCCGCCCGCGCCTTCTTGCTGCCACTCTTCTTCGCCATCGTTCGATCTCCTTCTCGCGGGGGCCTGCCCCGCTTGCTGGGTCCTCTTGCCTCCCGGGCACCCTGCCCGGCGCCCTGCAAGGAGTCCGCTGTGGCGCTGCGGTATCAAGCGCAATGGTTGCCAAAGGAGCACAAAGATGAGGCGCACAAGGTCCCGCAAGCTCTCGATTTGGTCCGCTTTGCCGCCCTACCTGGGTGGCAAGCGCCGCCTGTGCCCGCTGATCTTCCGCGAGGTGGACCGGATCTTCCCTAGGCGCCACTGGCCCGGGCGGACGTTCCTGGACGGCTTCTTGGGCGGCGGGTCGGTCGCGCTCTATGCCAAGGCCCAAGGGTTTGGCGTCACGGCCTGCGACATCGCCGAGCGGGCGATCGTCGTGGGCCAGGCCCTGGTGGAGAACAGCCGCGTGCGGCTCACGCGGGAGGACGTTCTGCGCCTGACCGCGCCAGCCTCTGACCCGGTCGGCCGGATCGAGCAAGCCTACGCCCCAAAGGTCTTCACGCCCGGCCAGGCACGCTTGCTGGACCGGGCGCTGGCGCAGGCGGACGTGGCCCGCGATCCCTTCAAGAGCGCCCTACTGCGCTTGCTCGCCATCCGCGTCGCCCTGCTCGCTCATCCCATGAGCCAGGTGCGGGCCGGCACGATCCACAGGCTCGACACCGGCGAGTATGAGTCGATCACCGAGAGCTGCTTGTACCACTACGTCGACGGCATGCGCTTGACCCGGCCCGAGAAGCTTTTGGACCTCGCCCGCCAGATCAACGCCGGGGTCTTCGAAGGCCGAGCTCGCGTGCTCAAGCGCGACGTCCTGGAGGTTCTGCCTGAGATCCAAGC
>Ga0068714_10001270_pt1 | contig 38354 bp, 27 predicted proteins | sample MTBNYHSulfiMetaG_FD_62988 | JGI IMG/M metagenome (GOLD analysis project Ga0068714, IMG submission 62988) | Enrichment culture microbial communities from rom New York Harbor, USA that are MTBE-degrading - MTBE-NYH (New York Harbor Sulfidogenic)... | ecosystem: Environmental > Aquatic > Marine >...
CCTCGATATAAAAGTGTACTCCGAGCATATGGATGTATCCCGTTTCGGTGGCCCTGCCCACGCGAGCGCCATGGCTGATTTCCTGCGGCGCAAGTATCTAGGGATTGAAATCAACGCCATCATAACCGTTTATCCATCGGCTTGTGACTTTCTGCTTGCGGAAAGAGGTTCACTTTTCCCCGAAGCTCCTCTTATTGCTGCGGTAGTTACCAGGAGGTATGCCGAGAAAATCGAAAAGTCCCCGGCGCGTCCCTTTGTGACCGGCACCATAGTGGGAGAGAAAATCAGGGATTTGTTGAATGACGCGCTTCGCCTCCGGCCGCAAGCCAAGCGCGTCGCCCTGGTAGCCGGGACTTCAGCCAGCGACAACTATGCCGAACTAGGTTACCGGAAGGGCCTTGAACCCTACGATGACAAGATCGTATTGATCGATCTGACGAAGCTATCGATGGAGGAAACCCTGTCACGGGTGGGGTCGCTCCCGAAGGACGCGGTGGTTTTTTATTCAAGTATCTTCAGGGACGGAGCCGGAAAGACGTTTGCCCCATTCGAAGCGCTATCGCGCGTTGCCAGGGCTTCAAGCGTCCCGGTGTTCGGCGTGTTGGAGACATATTTGGGCCATGGCATCGTGGGGGGCAGCCTGATAAGTTTCACGAAGCATGGGAAAGAGGCCGCCGCCATGGCGATAAAGCTCATGGAAGGCCAATCTCCAGGGTCCGTTCCCTTCGGCGGGGAGGGGGCGTACATATCTGCCTATGATTGGCGGGAACTCAATCGCTGGGATATCCCCGAGACGGCGGTCCCTGCCGGATCTGAAATCCGGTTCCACGTTCCGACTTTCTGGGAAGCCCACCGGTCAACCATCATAGGCGTGATCACTTTGATGGTTGTGGAAAGCTTTCTCGTTTTGGGGTTGTTTGTCAACTTTTTGAAACGCCGCAAGGCTGAGCGGTCTCTGATAGAAAGCGAGGAGCGTCTAAGTTTGGCGGCCGATTCGGCCGGAGCAGGGCTCTGGAGTTTGAATCTTGCCGACGGGATTTACTGGGTAACGGATAAAACCAGAGAACTGTATGACTTACCGACGGGAGAGGTCCTGACTTTTGATCGCTTTCTGGATCTCGTCCATTCTGATGATCAGGGGGCGGTTCGCCAGTGGATCGAAGGGATGGCGCAGTCTAAAGTAGGGGGCAGCATCGAGTACCGTCTGGTCATGACCTCTGGAAAGTTCAGATGGATCGCTTCACAGGGTCATGCTCACTGCACGGAATCGGGGTCTGCCGATCGCTTGATGGGAGTGTCTTTAGAAATTACCGATCGGAAGAGGATGGAAGAGGAACTTCGAATCAGGCTCCGGGAAATCGAAAATCTTAAACAGCAGCTTGAGAAGGAAAATGTCTACCTCCGGGATGAAGTCGATTTCTGTTTTCCCCAGGACATGATCGTCGGCCGGAGCGCCCCTATTCGACAAGTCCTGAGAGCGGCGGAACAGGTAGCCCGAACAGGCAGTACCGTCCTCATTACCGGGGAGACAGGTACCGGCAAGGAGCTGATGGCCCGTTTTATTCACAGCCAGAGCAAGCGCAGAGACCGGGTCATGGTGAAAGTCAACTGCGGCGCCCTTCCGCCGACCTTGATCGAAAATGAGTTGTTCGGTCGAGAGAAAGGAGCTTACACCGGGGCCCTGACCAGGGAGTCCGGCCGCTTTGAAACGGCCGACGGCTCCACCCTTTTTCTTGACGAGATCGGGGAGTTACCAGCGGACCTTCAAGCCAAGCTACTGCGTTTTCTCGAGTCGGGTGAATTTGAAAGGCTCGGAAGCTCCAAAACCCTACGGGTCGACGTGCGGGTGATAGCCGCCACCAATAGGGATCTGGCGGGACAAGTGAAAAAGGGCGCTTTCCGGGAGGATTTGTACTATCGGCTGAACGTATTTCCGGTCGAGGTTCCGCCTCTGAGACAGCGACCGGAGGACATTCCTCTCCTTGTGGAGGTTTTTATTAAAAAATTCAACAAACAGATGGGCAGGAAGGTCCAATATGTATCAAAAAGTACGATGAACATGTTGCAGGGGCATGCCTGGCCGGGGAATGTCAGAGAGCTGAGAAATGTTATCGAGCACGCGGTTATCCTCAGTCAGGGGGATACCTTGAACTTGGAGATGCCGAAAAAATCGATCGGGACCTCAGCTCAGGCGACAAGCCTGGAGGATGCCGAAAGGCAACTCATCCTGAGGGTGCTGGAAGAAACAGGCTGGCAAATAAAAGGGGGCAACGGGGCAGCCGAGGTTCTAAAACTGAAGCCATCAACCCTCTATGGCAAAATGAACAAATTGGGCATCCCTTCCCGCCGCAAGAAAGACCCTATTCCGACCTAAGGACGAAATAGCGACCATTTTTCGGCTCCATTCTCACCGCCGATCCTTTCGATTGTTTGGGTAATACCTAATAATTTAACCATGTTATCTCTCGCCTCCCACCATATTGTCGGAGTGGCACGAATCATGCCCTTTATTTTGGGCATGATTACCTCATTTCTGAAACTGAAGCCGATTCCTCAGAACCAGCAGGCCATCCTGGACATCCTGACCTTCGTCAAACAACAGTCGCAGGTGAAGCGAGGGTGCTTGGCGAGCGCCATATATCAGGAATGGGATCAAGACCCCACGGTTCTTTACCTGGAACAGTGGGAATCAAAGGAAGCTTTGGATAGCCATATTCAATCCAATATCTACCTGCGCGTTCTCAATGCAATGGACCTTTGCCGGGAGAAGCCAGGGATCTATTTTTATGAGATTTCAGAAGTAAAAGGTATTGAATGGATTGCTGCGTTACGGCTTAAAAATGATGGCAAGGTGAATAATTAAAAATTCTTTTCGTGCATTTTGATGTGAGTGCAAAAGGCCATTCCCGGGGCACATAAAAAGTCAGAGTTATTGTAAGCGGTTTTCCTTTCAAAATAACTGTCCCCAAGCGAGTTCTTGTCAAATCAAACAAAGAGAGGAGGGCTTTAACCCAATGAGATCAAAAACCATCCGGCTGCTGACCGCAGTACTCTTCGCCACCATCCTGGTAGCCCTGCCCGCCGGCCCCGTGCTCGCGGAGGAGGACTGCCAGGACATGGTCATCGTCAACGACCCCGGAGACACCGGCGAGCCCGGCCAGCTGCGCTGGGCTATCGCCGAGGTCTGTGACGGCGGCACGGTCGAGATCGAAAGAACCGTGACCGACCCGATCGTACTTACTCCCCCCCCGATCACGATCGACAAGACCGTAACCGTCAAGGGCAGCGGCCAGACCCTAGTGCCAGGGGCCTGGATCAGCCTGTTCTACGTCGCCCCCACCGGTAACCTGAAGTTGGCGGGCGTCACTCTGGGCGGTGCCGGGTATGTGATGGCCAGGCGCAGTGTCGAGGTCGAGGGAAGCGCGACCCTGACCGACGTCACCCTGACCAACTCCACTGTCGCTGTCTGGGCCCACCCCGGGTCCTCGGTCACCCTGGACGGGAACACCCTCGTCACCGGCAACTTCTTCGACAATTACCGCGAAGGCGGTGCCGGCATCTACAACGACGGCGGCTCGGTCACCCTGAAAGACCACGCCGCCGTAACCGAGAACTGGATTAGGAACTGCTTCGGCGGCCGCGGCATTGGCGGCGGCATCTTAAGCCGCGGCTCGATCACCCTGGAGGACCACGCCGTGGTCAGCGGCAACTGGATACTCAATTGTGATCAAAGCCAATACCACTACGGAGGCAATGGCGGCGGCATTGCCAGTCTCGGCGGGTCGGTCACCCTGAGCGACTGGGCCCAAGTAACCGGGAACACCGCTCGGTATGGCGGCGGCATCTGCGCATACCCGTCCGCCGTTGTGACGATCAACGACCACGCCAGCATCACCGGCAACACCGCCGCAGAAGAGGGATACGGCGGCGGCGTGTACAACTATAGCGAGGTCACCCTCAACAACCACGCCACCATCACCGGCAACACCGCAGAAGGGGGCAAGGGCGGCGGCGTCTACAACAGGGAGAATGGGGTCCTGGTTATCAACGACAAAGCCACCGTCACCGACAACACCCCGGATGATATCTACCCCAACGAGTGAAGAGGTAGGGCTCAAAGAGAAGAGTTCGCCCAGTGCGGCTGCTTGGGACGATGGCAATGGAAAACGAAAGCAATCAAGATCGAAAACAACAACCACCGATGGGAGGGGAAGAACATGAAAACCAGATCGCTTCTCGTATTTCTTGTGGTTGGGCTGGCAATTGGCCTCTTGGCCACCTTTGCGCCGGCCTCGGCGGAGGAACTTTATTATGATAGTGGAACGCCGTACGGAGGCACCGGCGGCGCGGAAGGATACACGCTTGTAGTCCGGTTTACCGTATCAGACCCGGTGTCAGTGACGGCGGTAAAATTCATGCACGGGCCCACCGACGGATATGATCTTGGGGTTCATATCTGGAATCAGAGTTTAGAAGAGGTCTATTATTCCGAATATACTGGCGCCTCCTCGCCTTCCGCCGCTTGGACGACAATCACCCTGCCCTCTAATTCTCCCTCCCTATCGGGGGATTTCTATGTAGGCCTCGAACTTATCAATGGTTATGATGTGGGGATCATGCAGGATAACAACGGCGTGGTTGGCAGGAGCTACACGAGTTTCTCAGATAACCCGACCCAGTCCCCATACACATACGGAGATTTAATGATTCGGGCGATCGTTGAGTCTCAAGACACAAATAACCCCCCTGACTGTTCTGCAGTTGTTCCCAGCGTGGAAACAATGTGGCCACCCAATCACAAGATGGTCGAGGTTGAGATCCTTGGGGTGACCGATCCCGATGGCGATCCTGTGGAGATTGAAATCACCGGGGTCATGCAGGATGAGCCCCTTGAGGGTAATGACGAAGGAGCATTCGAGCCTGATGCGGTAATAGACGGAGACAAGGTCCAACTGCGAGCTGAGCGGGCAGACCTGGGCGACGGCCGAGTCTATCACGTTTACTTCACCGCAACTGATGACAAAGGGGCTGCTTGTAATGGTGAAGTATGGGTTGGAGTCCCCCTCGATAAAAAAGGTGAACCTTACGACGATGGGGCTCTTTACGATTCCACAGGTAGTATCTGATTTATAGACATTAGAAAACCATCAGGGGGCGGCTCTGAACCGCCCCCGCAAGCCTTTTTCTGATCGTTGTTCCCCCTTAAGAGCCTTGGTGATACCCATGCCCATGGACCCAATATCCACTAGTGCTGCTGTTCCTGGCTCCCCCATGCCTTCCAAGGACGGTACGCTTTCAGAGCCTTTGGAGGTCCAACATCAGGGAAAGAGGGACAGGGAAGGGGACCTGCTCTCAGTCAAGGTGCCGCTTCTAAGGTTGGGCTTGGATCCTGCCATTGGCCAGTTAGAAGCCTATTGAGTCATCCAGCCGGGAGAGGCTGGACGGTTTCCGGGGCAGGCGGCCGATAGCCCGATGAACTGTTCGGATTGAAGCTGTCTTGCTCTTCCCTCCAGGCCTCGAAGGTTACCCCGGCCTTTTTGGGGGGGGTAGATAATTTCGTCCGGAAGAAGCTTGGTCCTCAGCTTGCCGTTGACTGACCAGATCCTGACCTTTGCCCATCAGCTTTTGGTAGGGGAATGTGCCCATTTTGTGCCCAAGCCAACACAAGAAACCTAACAAGGCCCAAGCTTTCCCAACATTCTCCAGTTCTGGTTGTTTCTGTCAAATCAACCAATTAACCATTAAAAAACAGGTTTTAAAGATGACTGGATTGGACTGGCAGTCATGAGGTCGACGGTTCGATCCCGATCAGCTTCACCAGATAGAAACAAGCGGGGCTTAGGCGGCATCGCCTAAGCCCTCTTTTCTTGCCCGTCTCCGCACAGTCTCCCATCGTTCCTTAATCACTCCTGTTTGGCGACTGAGTTTATTTCATTCTCTTTGGGTCTCCTCCTCGTCTCCACCGGGAATGAGGATCCTGCCTTTAGTCAGACCCTAGATTCCGGCCCGCAGTTGGTAGTACGTCTATTCACTGAGACCCAAGGCGGGGCTAACCCGGCCTATTCACTGACCCTTGACCAGGAGCACCCCTGCCTCTCGTCCTGGCCCAAACTCTAGGTCACCAACACCGCCCGGGCGATTATGCCATTTATGGCATAAAAGGCTTGACAGGAAGCTACATCGCAAATACGTTATAGATACAATGTGATTACAATGTAGTTACAGGGGGCCGAGCCAGCGGGTGAAAATGGAAGAAACGGCGCCGGCGGCGAGTCGAGCCGGGCCTGACCGAGGCGGCCCGAAACCGGGTGAGTGACATCCTTTCCGGAGCCGAACCGGCCAGGCAGGATAACAGGACCAACCAATGTTTCCCGGACCGGCCGCTCGCGGCCGGCAACAGGGAAAGGGGCCCCGGGGGGCCGGGGCCGACGAGGCGGGAAAGCGTCAATGAGATTCGGGGAGACCGGCTATAACCTGGAAATCGATCTGGCCACCGGAAACATAGAGCGGATCGAGACCGACCCGGAGAACTTGAGCCTGTTTCTGGGAGGATTGGGGACCAACGTCAAGGAGCTCTGGGACCGGGTCCCCCCGGAGGTCAAACCCTTCGATCCGGAGAACCTGCTCATCCTGGCCGCCGGCCTGTTGTGCGGCACACCGGCCTTCAGTTGCAACCGGACCATCGTCAGCACGGTTTCGCCTCAGAACGAGTTGCTGGCCTATCCGATGATGGGGGGCTTCTGGGCGGCCGAACTGAAGTACGCCGGCTATGACAAGGTGATCCTGCGCAACAAGTCGCCCCAGCTGGTCTATGTCTGGATCAACAACGACCGGGTCGAGCTCCGGGACGCCGCCCATCTGCGGGGCAAGGGGGCCCTGGAAACCCAGGAGCTGATCAGGCGCGAGCTGAATCAGCCCAACGCCCAGGTGGCGGCCATCGGCCTGGCCGGCGAGAATCGGGTTTTCACCGCCTCCATAGAGCAAGGCCGGTCCAGCGCCAGCCGTCTGGGAGGCGGCGCGGTCATGGGCGACAAGCGGGTCAAGGCCGTTGCCGTCCGCGGAACCAAGAACGTCTATCTGGCCCGCGGCGCCGAGTTCATAAAACACATGGAGGAAATAAAGGCCTACATCAAGCACCGCAACGAGAATCCCATCCCCGGGGTGATGACCATCTTATCGGGCATCGGCTCACCCCAGGAAATGAAGCACACCGATGAAAAGTGGCACACCGAAAACTTCGCCTGGGGCAATGCCCGGACGCGGCGGAAAGGTTTTTGGACCGACGAAATCGACAAGATGTGGTCCAAAACCCAGATGAGCGCGATCAAGCGATTCATAAGTTGTTTCAACTGCCCCCAACAGTGCGGGGCCTTGATCTCCTACAAGGACGTCCCCCGGTACATGATGAAATGCTTTTCCAAGCTGACTTACAACATGGCGGCCTATGTCGATGACCTTGATTTCTCCTTCCGAATTATTCAACAGGCCCAGGAATACGGGGTGGACGCTTTTTCCACCCCCCAGATAATGGCCTTTGCGGTTGAGCTGCAAGAAGCCGGCATATTGACGGATCGGGATTTCGAAGGCTGCCCGTCCGACAACGAGGGACGGTTCTACTGGCTGCTGGACAAGATCGTCCGCCGGGAAGGAATCGGAGACGTGTTGGCCGACGGCACCTACTACGCCGCCCAGCGCATCGGAAACGGCGCCGAGAAGTTCGCCCATAACACCATTAAGAAGCACGAACAGCTTCCGCTCAAACTGGGCATGCTCGATCCGCTTTACTACCTGATGTACTCGACCAACGAGAAAATCAGCATCACCCAGATCGAGGGCAACTGGCCCCAGGCGCCTTTCGCCACCAAGGAGGAAAGGGAGGCCTTTGTCGAGGACTGGCCCCAGCTTCCGGACGCCAGGTTCAAGGATTATTTATTGACCTGGGAGCCTCGCGGGGAAAAGTCCAACCCCTTTTTCCCCACCCCGGAGATGTGCTGCGAGATCGTCGATTGGATGGAGATGGTTCACAACGTGGACGACGCCCTCGGTTTCTGCGCCGGCATGGGCTCGTTCTGCCTCAAGCCGCCCTACCACATCCACAACTACCCCAAACTGATCTCCGCGGCCACGGGTCTGGACCTGGACGAGGCCGGGTTGCGAAAGATGGTCCGCCGGAGCCGCAACCTCCACCGCGCCTTCAACATCAGGCGGGGCCTGAGCCGGAAAGACGAGAAGCCGCCCGATGACCACTGGAAACGAAGGTTCCCCGAGCACGAGGAGATGCTGCTGGACACTTACTACGAGTTCAAAGGCTGGACCAAAGACGGGGCGCCGACCAGGGAGACCCTGGAGAAACTGGACTTGAGCTACGTGGCCGAGGACCTCGAAAAGAGAGGGATATTGAAGGATGGCCGAGGTTCGCAAGAAAATCAAGACCATCAAAATCAAGGCCGACCAATGTAACGGCTGCCGCGCCTGCGAGGTCATCTGCTCCGCTTTTCACGCCTCGCCGCCCTACAGCAGCGTCAATCCGGCCCGCTCCAGGGTGCGGGTGGTCCGCTACCCGCTCGAGGACATCTGGGTTCCGGTCTTTGCCGGAGAGTACGCCTTTGCCGAATGCATGGGCCGGGACAAGTATGTCATCGACGGCAAGGAGTACGAGGAATGCGCCTTCTGCCGGGCGGTCTGCCCCTCCCGGGACGTTTTCAAGGAGCCGGACTCCGGCCTGCCCTTACGGTGCGACATGTGCGAAGGCGAAGACAGACCGCTGTGCGTGGAGCACTGCCTGAACGAGGTGCTGGTCTACGAGGAACGGGAAGAGGTGGTGGAGGAGCAGGACTACCCGGAAGACCTGGAGATCGGGGTCGACGCCCTGGCCGACAAGTACGGCCTGGACAAACTCTACGATATGGTCGCCCGCAAGGCCATGGGCAACTAGCCCGAATATTTCATGAAGATCGCCAAAAGGAAAGAGATATAGAGAGCTAATTTCAATGGTTACGACAGCCACCTTAGGCAAGTGAAATATCCTGGCTCGCCGCCCGGCTGCCGGACCGCCGTGCGGCCGGTCGAGGGGCGGTCCCAAGAAGTGGTTTCAAAACTTTCAATCGGGTTCGAGGTCAAGGAAGGTGAAGAAGCGAAACCGGAGGAATATATGGAAATATTTCGAGGATTGCGCTTCAAGCCTGACGTAGAGATCGGGCCCGAGGGGAGGTTTTGAAACCGCTTCTAATAAAACCCTGCAACACTGTGGACGGGACAAGTGGAAAAAACGGGAATCACCAGGATCGGCGCGGTCCCTTTTGGGCGCGACTATGGAGACGTCATGGTGGTCGGCGGAGGGGTCAGCGGCATCCAAGCCTCGCTGGATCTGGCCGCCTCCGGCTACAAGGTCTATCTGGTGGAGAAGGGGCCGGCCATCGGCGGCCGGATGGCCCAGCTGGATAAGACCTACCCGACCAATGACTGCTCCATGTGAATACTTTCGCCCAAACTGGTCGAGGTCGGCCGGCATCCAAATATTGAGGTCTTGACCTATACCGAGGTCGAGAAGGTAAGCGGTCAGGCGGGAGATTTCCAAGTCAGCCTGACCAGGAAGCCCCGGTATATCATCGAAGACAAATGCACGGGTTGCGCAACCTGCGTGGAGTACTGCCCGGTCAAGATTCCCGACCCGTTCAATCAGGAGATATCCGACAACAAGGCCGTCCACATTTACTTTGCCCAGGCCATCCCGTTGATCGCCTACATCGACGAGAACTGCCTTTACCTGAAGGAAAAGAAGTGTCGCATCTGCGAAACGGCCTGCCAGAACGGGGCGATCAACCTGGGCCAGCGCGAAAAGAAGCTGGAAATAAACGTGGGAGCTATCCTCCTCGCCCCGGGCTATGAGCCTTTTGATCCGGAGGTCGGCGCCCAATACGGTTACGGAAAGCGCCAGAACGTGGTCACCAGCCTGGACTACGAGAGACTGATGTGCGCCACCGGCCCCTACGAAGGGGAGATCCTGCGCGCCTCGGACAAGGGTCATCCAAGCAAGATCGCCTGGATTCAATGCGTCGGCTCCCGGCGGGTCTCGGCCGAGGGAAACAGCTACTGCTCGGCCGTCTGCTGCACCTACACCCAAAAACAGGTGATTCTGACCAAGGATCACAACGAAAAGGCCGAATGCACCGTTTTCCACAACGACATCCGGTCCTACGGCAAGGATTTCGAGCTTTACCGGCAGAGAACGGAACAGCTTCCCGGAGTCCGCTTCATCCGCGGCTACGCCGTGGTGGCCGGCGAGGTCGGGGAAAACAAGAACGTGATCATTCGCTACTCCACCCCGGACCAGGGCGTCAAGGAGGAGGAGTTCGAGATGGTCGTTCTGTCGGTCGGTCTGGCTCCGCCCAAGGACTACGCCCAACTGGCCGAGAAGTTCGGGATAGAGCTGAACGAGCACGGCTTCTGCCGCAAGGCCCCGGCCAACCCCGTCTTGACCAGTCGTCCGGGGATATTTGTCAGCGGCGCCTTTCAGGGCCCGATGGACATCCCCGAATCGGTCTTCACCGCCAGTGCGGCCGGCTCCCTCTGCGGCGAGCTCCTCGACCGGCGCCGGGGGAAACTGGCCCGGGCGAGAGTCTACCCCGAAGAGAGGGACGTTGCCGGCCAGGAGACCAGGATCGGTGTTTTTGTGTGCCACTGCGGGGCCAACATCGGCCGGGTGGTCGACGTTCCGGCCGCCGTGGAGTACGCCCTCGGCCTGCCCAACGTGGTTTACGCCCAGGAGCAGCTGTTCTCCTGCGCCACCAACTCGGCCCAGGAGATCACCGACCGGATCAGGGAGAAAAACCTGAACCGGGTGATTATCGCCGCCTGCTCGCCCCGGACCCTGGAGCCGTTGTTCCGGGACACGCTCCGGGAGGCCGGGATAAACCCCTACTACTGCGAGATGGCCAACATCCGGGAGCACTGCTCCTGGGTTCACGCCAAGGAGCCGGAGCGGGCCACCCAAAAGGCCAAGGACATCATCCGCATCTCGGCGGCCCGGGCCGTCCATCTCCAGCCGCTCCAAGACATCGAGCTGCCGGTGAATAAGAAGGCCCTGGTGGTCGGCGGCGGGTTGGCCGGCATGACCTGCGCCCTGTCCATCGCCCAGCAGGGGCATGAGGTCTATCTGCTGGAGCGGGAGGCCGAGCTGGGCGGCCTGGCCCGGAAGATTCACTCCACTCTCCAGGGGTTGGACGTCCAGGCCTATTTGAACGACCTGCGGCGATCGATCCACCAACATCCCCTGGTCCATGTGCTCACCCGGGCCGTGATCTCCGAGAGCGCCGGCTACATCGGCAATTTCACCACCACGGTGGAGTCGGACCGGGGGCGGACCAGGATCGACCATGGCGCGGCCGTCATCGCCGTGGGGGCCGAGGTCCACCGACCCACGGAGTACCTCTACGGCCAGGACGACCGGGTGGTCACCCACCTGGAGCTGGAGGAGCGGATCGCCCGAGAGGACGAAAGCCTCCGCCAGGCCCGATGCCTGGTGATGATCCAGTGCGTCGGCTGCCGCAACGAGGACCGGAACTACTGCAGCCGAGTCTGCTGCGGCGAGTCGGTGAAGAATGCTTTGCGGCTCAAGGAACTGAACCCGGACCTGGAGGTTTACATCCTCTACCGGGATATGAGGACTTACGGATTCTTGGAGGATCACTATCGCCTGGCCTCGGAGAACGGGGTCAAGTTCATCCGTTATGAACCCGAACGTCCGCCCCGCCTGGAGGCGGTGGAGGAGGAAGGCCGCCCGGTTTTGCGGGTCGCGGCGATGGATTACATCCTCGGCCTGGAGCTGGCCCTGCCGGCCGATATGGTGGCCCTGGCCGCGGCGGTGGTCCCCAACCGGGGGGCCCGGGAGATAGCCCAGCTGTTCAAGGTTTCAACGGGCCCGGACGGGTTCTTCAAGGAAGCCCACGTCAAGCTGCGGCCGGTGGAGTTCGCCGCCGACGGGGTCTTTCTGTGCGGCCTGGCCCATTACCCCAAGTACATCCCGGAAGCGATCTCTCAGGCCAACGGCGCCGCCGGCCGGGTGCTGGCCTTGCTCTCTCACGACACGGTCACGGTTTCGGGGTCGGTCTGCGAGGTGGATGAAAGCCGCTGCCTGGGCTGCGGCGCCTGCGTTTCGGCCTGCAGCTACGGGGCCATTGAGCTGACCAAGCGCAAGCAGGAGGCCAAAGCCGTGGTCAACCCGGTCATCTGCAAGGGTGACGGGTTGTGCAACGCCAAATGCCCCACCGGGGCGATCTACCTGAAGCATTTCACTGACGAGGCGCTGTTGAGCCAGATCGACGCGCTCTGCCCGGATGACCATATCCTCTGGCCGCGGTCCAAGTCGGCCTCGGCCTGATACCAAGTTGCTCTTTCAAGGCAACTTGGGATGCGCGCTTAACAGGGCGCGCCGAGCTCGTTAGAGCTCGTAAGGCCGGCAAAACCACGCTTTTGCCGGCCGGCAGCTACAAAGGCAGTTGTTGCCTTTGATTGCGGAAACTATATGAGACGGCGGGACAAGGAAAGCCGCGGAAAGGAGGAGCCAATGAGCCAGGGGCGCAACTTCAAACCCCGACTGGTCGGTTTCGTCTGCCATTGGTGAGCGTACGGCGCCGCCGACATGGCTGGAGTTTCCAGACTACAATACAGCCCCGATATTGAGTTGATCAGGGTCATGTGCTCCGGGCGGGTGGACCTGGAGTTCGTCTTCCGGGCCTTTGCCAAGGGTCTGGACGGCGTGTTCATCGGGGCCTGCCGCCTGGGTGAATGCAACTACGTAACCCACGGGAACTACCATGCCCAAAACATGACCTTGTTATGCAAGAAGATCTTGGAATACCTCGGGTTGAACCCCGAGCGGTTGATGATCGGCTTCATGTCTTCCGGGGAAGGGAATATTTTTGCCGAAACGGTCGACGACTTCAGCCGGCAGGCGGCTTCCTTGGGCCCCCTTGGTTCCAGCGAGGGTCTTGATCCGGAGGAGTTGAGCCGCCGGCTGAGCGAGGTCGTAAAACTGATCCCCTACATCAAGATAGTCAAAAGGGACAAGTTGAAGGCCAGGGTCGAGGAGGGTGAGGAGGACGGCTTCTATACCGCCGAGGAGATTGAGAGGCTGTTCAATGAAGTCGATTCCTATTGGATCAATCCGGACAAATGCCAGGCCTGCCTGATCTGCGGCAGGAAATGTCCGGTCCAGGCCGTTATCGGGGCCAAGGGTCAGGTTCACGTAATTGACCAGGACAAGTGCATCAGGTGCGGAACCTGTTATGAAGCCTGTCCACCCCGTTTTGGCGCCGTGGAGAAAAGTACGGCCGTCGGCCTTGGTCCTCTCCGGGCCGCGGAGCCTGGCCGGCAAAGGGAAGCGACAACGACAAATTGACATGGGCCGAACCCAGGGGGACCGTTTCACCCGGTGGAGCCCGGGTTGGGAATAGAGACAGCGGATGATCATGACGCCGGAGATAGGGGTCACCAGCCAGGTAATCCATCGGGCCAAGTGGTACAAGTTCATCGGTGAACTGGGCTTTAAGGCCATCGAGATAAACCGTCAGAACTCCAAGCTCCACTTCAATCTGTATTTCCTGGAAAAAATCAAGAGATACATGGCCGGATTCGACCTGAGCATCCATTCCGGAACCTCGGGAATATTCCAGGCCCAAGAATCGTTCACCGAGGCCGATTTGGCCATCCTGAACGCCGAGATTGACGTTTGCCGTTACCTCGGGGCCAACCAGCTCATCTTTCACCTGAACGATGGTTTTATTTCCGCCGCCGACAAAAAGAGATTGAAAAGCATGCTCTCCCGAGCCGCCGACTTGGGGGTGGAGACGCTTTATGAATCCAACAGCGCCGCGGTCGCCGACTACGCTTTTGACATTCTGGAAAGCTTTCCCCGGGTGGGCTACGTCCTCGACTTGGGCCACCTCAACAACGGCCAGGGAAGAGGGGTCTTGGGCTGCCCCACGGACGACTTCGTCAGGCAGGTGAGAGCCCGGGTGGTCTACGTTCACGCCAGCAACAACTCCGGCCTTCGGGATGAGCACAACGGCCTGGAAGAGGGCAGCCTCGATTGGCGCCATATCCTTGATATGCTGGACCTTTCAAAAATATTAAAGATCATCGTCGAGGTCAGACGGGTGGAGATGATCGAACGCACCACAGCGGAGCTGATGAGCTACCTGGAGGGTCATCGCCTGGCCCAAAGGCTTTGCGCCTTCGGCTGAGCCCGCCCGGGTCGGGGGCAAAGTTGACCGCGCTCCTGTCCTGATTTGCTGGGCTGATCTTCCCCCGAAATAATGGACCCGGGGTCAAGCCGCCTTGGCGATCTTCACCCTGCGGCCAACTTAGGCAATTGAAATATCAGGGTTAATAGTCGGCCGGGGACCGGTATTCAAGAGAGGAATGGCGGCGGTTAAGGAAGTTTTCAACCGGTAATTTTCCTTCCCTTCTCTCTCCAAGGCCCGCCCCGGCCGGAGGCCGCCGGCCGTCCCCCCAAATCAGCCTAACTTAAAGCTTTGGTTGACTAAAAAGAGGTTTGGCGGATAATAGGCCAATATTGACATAAAAGGTGGTAAGAAGGGTGGAGCCCTATTGTTCCGGCCCGAAGGCAGGTCTTTATGAGCGGACTAGCCGCGGAAATACTAGATGGTTATCGCCGGCTTCGCCTGGCCAACGTTTCCGACGCCTTGAACACCATGGGCCTGGACGGCGGCCTGAGGGACATCAAGCCGGTCTTCCAGCCCATTTCGCTGCTGGGGCCGGCTTATACCCTGCGCTACGTCCCCTGCGGGCCGGACCGGGCCACGGTGGGGGATTTCATTGAGGAGGTGCAGCCGGGTGAGGTGGTGGTGATGGACAACGCCGGCCGGCTGGACTGCACCATCTGGGGCTACTTGCTGACCGTGGCGGCCAAGCGGAACGGGGTGGCCGGGGCGGTGATTGACGGCGCCTGCCGGGACCTGGAGATCATTCGCGGGGCGGGGTTGCCGGTCTACTCCCGGGGTTTTTTCATGGTCACGGGCAAGGGCAAGGTGATGCTTGAAGACAGCCAGGTTCCCGTGGCCGTGGGCGGGGTGAAGGTTTGTCCCGGCGACCTGATCATGGGCGGCCGGAGCGGGGTGCTGTCCGTCCCGGCCGATCTGGTCCCGGAGGTCCTGGAGAGGGCCAAGGGGATCAAGGCCGCCGAGGACCGGGCCGCGGCCGCCGTGCGCCAGGGCAAGACCTTGCGCCTGGCCAGGGAGGAGGTGGGTTACCACGACCTCCAATCGCCGATAAAAAAGTAGGATTGGAAACCGGTAGCCATTTTCATGCATCAAGCGGAGGTTGGGATTCATGCTGCGACAAGCGAAAATCATCCTGGTTGCGACATTGGTGCTGTTGGCCTGCGTTCTGGGAGGGAAAGCCGGCCTGGCCGACGACAAGGCCCAGAGCCAGAGGGTGCCTACCCAGAACTTTCTTACCGATCCCCAAGGCTACAGCGTGGCATTTTGGGAGGCATCCCAGATCGCCATGGACACCTGGAACAAGGAGCTCGGGACCGACTTCAAGCGTCAAGTGGAGGAGCACGATCAGGTCATCCGGAAGATGTTCGAGGGCGACTATGACTGCGGCGTCCTCTTTATCATGGGCTCCCCGGTCCGCCTGGACCCGGGTTTCCTGTTCAACACCTTCTTCTACGCCAGCTGCCCGGGCTTCTATAACCGTATCCCGCGCAACCAGTGCGCCGGGGGAGGAGGGGCCCTGAATTTTCCGGGCTACTTCAACCCGGAGTTCAACCGGCTGCTCAAGGCCCAAGACCAGATCTTCGATTACGCCGAGCGAAAGAAGATCACCGACCGGATGGCGGAGATGATAGTCCAGGACCGCCCGGTTCTGGTCCTGTTTTCGCCCTATGTGGTTCATCTCATGAACACCAAACGCTGGCAGAACGAGAAGGCCATGCCCGGCGAAGGGCTGGGTTCGGCCTGGAACGTCATGGGCATAGAGCCCAAGGGCGACGACAAGGTGCTCCGGGTGGGCTCGACTTACGCGGTGCCCAGCATCAACCCCATGGCGGTCACCAGGACTCAGGGCTACCGGGTGATGGACCTCCTTTACGACACTCTTTTCAGGGTGGACCTGGAAGGAAAGGCCGTCAAATGGATGGCCCAGGAGGCCCGGGTGACCGACGGGCCAAACGGCCGGAACACGGCGATTGAGATCAACCTGCGTCCGGATCTCAAGTTCCACGATGGTGAGCAGGTGACCGCTGACGATGTCCTGTTCACGGTGGATTTCGCCCGCAAGTTCAAGGCGCCTGATCTCTACAACTATGTCAAGCGCGTGGTCAAGGCGGAGAAGACGGGTGATCTCTCCCTCACTCTGCACCTGAGCGAGCCTTGGTCAGGGGTCTTCCACGTGCTCCTGTCCAAGATGTACATTCTGCCCGAGCACATCTGGAGCAAGGTTGCCCAGGAAGAAAAGGAACCCATTCTGTGGCCCAATCCCAAGCCCGTGGGCAGCGGCCCCTTCAAGTTCGTCTCCTGGGACAAGGGGGCCCAACTGGTCATGGACAGGAACCCGGACTACTTCGCCCCGGTCAACCCCGAGCGGCTGGTGAGGGTCAAGTTCGAGTCCATGGAGACCTTGGCCGCGGCGGTGGAAAGAGGCGAGATCGACCTTCAGTGGGGCGAGCCCATGAACGCGGCCATTGTGGAACGCATGGCGGGAAAGGCCCAGGTCAAGGCGGTGAAGCTTCCCAATCATGGTTTCGCCATGTTCACCTTCAGGTGTGTCAAAGCCCCCTACAACGATCCCGTCTTCATGGAGGCCCTGGAGTATTGCCTGCCCCGGGACCTGATCATGAAAAGGGTCTACCCCGGCCTCGCCCAAACAGCGGTCTCACCCATTCCCCCGGGGAACAAGGCCTGGCACAACCCGCGCGTCTTTGATCTGGCCAAACCCTTTGACCCGAAAAAGGCCCGGGAGGTTTTGAAAAACGCGGGCTACACCTGGGATGACCAGGGCAGGCTCTGTTATCCCAGGTAGCCTCGGCCTTTGCCGTCTGAACGGCCGGGGCCCTTCTCCACGGAGAAGGGCCCCGGCTCCTTGGGCCGTCTCCTGCCTGAAGCCGTGACCACCAGATTCCTCATAGCCCGCACCGGGGTGATGTTCCTCACCGCGGCGGCCCTTCTGGCCATTCAGTTCTTCCTGTTCCGCCTCATGCCCGGCGATCCCACGGCCTCGGTGCTCTCCGGCGGCATGAGCCCGGAGGTTCAGGCCGAGCTCAAGCGGCTGTGGGGCCTGGATCAGTCCTTGCTCCTTCAGTTCTGGAGTTACGTCAATAATTTGCTCCGGCTGGACTTCGGCGTCTCCTTTTACCGGAACGTCCCGGTTCAGGAGGTGGTCCTGCCTCGATTCTGGAACACCATCGTGTTCATGCTCACGGCCATGCTCTGGGCCAACCTGCTGGGCATGGCCTTGGGCGTGGTCTCGATCGCCCGCCGCCATCGGCCCCTCGAGGGCCTGTTGATCGTCCTGGGTTCGGTGGCCCGGGCCACTCCGCTTTTTGTCACCGGGATGATCTTTCTTCTGATTTTCGCCTATCACCTGGAGTGGTTTCCCTTGGGCGGCATGCACCGGGTGGGGGCCGTCTACTCCACTTTCTGGCAGAGATACTTCAACCTCGACCTGGTTCACCATCTGATCCTGCCCACCCTTGTGGCCGGGATTTTCTACTTCACCACGCCTTTTTTCGTTATGCGGACCTCCATGCTGGAGCATCTGCACGATGACCACCTGCTGTTGGTCAGGGCCAAGGGGGCTTCTCCCTTTCGAGTCTTGCTGAAGCACGTGGCCCGAAACGCCCTCAACCCGGTGATCACCACCACCGCTCTTTCCCTGGGGTTCGCCGTGGGGGGGCAGGTGGTGGTGGAGACCATCTTCCGCTGGCCGGGTCTGGGCAGTGAGCTGGTGTTTTCCACCTTCCGCCGGGACTACCCCGTGGTTCAGGCCATTTTCTTTCTCATCAGCCTCACGGTGATCGTGATGAACTACCTGGCCGACCTGGTTTATTTGTTCCTGGACCCCCGGCTCAGGTACGAGGAGCAGCGTTGAGAGCCGCACTTAGGAGGGCCTTGTCCGCCTTGGCCAGGCTCAACCGGCTGGGCCGGATCGGCTTGGCTATTCTGGCCCTGTTCGGCCTGATGGCCCTGGCGGGTCCCTCCATCGCCCCCTACGACCCCCGGGCCACCCAGGTGGACGCCAAGGGGGAGATGATCACCCTGAGCCCGCCCTCCTGGCGTCACCCCCTGGGCACCACCTGGCAGGGCCGGGACGTGCTGAGCCAGGTCCTCCACGGGGCCCGGCCCACCCTGGCGGTGGGCCTGAGCGCGGCCCTGATCCTGGCCTTCCTGGGGGTGAACGTGGGCCTCTGGTCAGGCTACTTCGGGGGCTGGGTGGACCTGGTGTTGATGCGGGCGGTGGATATTCTCTACGGCCTGCCTTTTCTGCCCCTGATGGTGGTGGTGATGTCTCTTTTGGCCAGGGAGCAGAAGTACGTCATCCTGGGCATCGGCCTGGTGGCCTGGCGGGACGTGGCCCGGGTGGTCCGGGCCAGGACCCTCTCCCTGCGCGAGGAAGCCTACATCAAGGCGGTCCGGTCCATGGGGGCCGGCCACCTTCGGGTGATCTACCTTCATCTATTCCCCAACCTCCTGCCCCTGGCCCTGCTCTTTCTGGCCTTTGGCCTGGTCTGGTCGATCCTGGGGCACGCCGACCTCAGCTTCCTGGGCTTCGGCGATCCCCAGCACCCGACCTGGGGGGACATGGTTTCCGCGGCCTGGGCGGCCGGGGTGATGAGCGAGGCCTACTGGTGGTACCTGGCCCCTTCGGTCTGCATCGCCTCGGTCTCCACCGGGGCCTTTTTCCTGGCCAGGGCCCTGGAGGAGGTGGCTGATCCGCGTCTGAGACGGGGAGGGCCGGGTGCTTGAGATCCGGGACCTGACCGTGTCCTTCAGCCTGGCCGGGGCGCGGCTCAAGGCGGTGGACGAGGTCAGCCTGACCATCGGCCCGGGCCAGCGTCTTGGCCTGGCGGGTGAGTCGGGGTGCGGCAAGTCCACCCTGGCCAGTTCGATCCTGGGCTTGCTGGAGGAGAACGCCCGGGTCGAGGGGGGAAGGATCCTCTTTCAGGGCCGCGATCTCCTGGCCCTTTCCCCCAAGGAGAGGCGGGAGCTGCTCTGGGAAGAGATCGCTTTTGTGCCCCAGGCCTCCTTAAGCTCCCTCAACCCGGTCTACCGGGTGGCTGAGCAGGCCCTGGAGGCGGTTCGCCTGCACCGGCTCGACGCCCGCAAGCGAAAATCGGAGTACCTGGAGCGCCTGGGCACGCTCTCGGCCGCGGCCGGGCTCGAGGGCCGTTGCCTGAGAAGCTTTCCCCACCAGCTGAGCGGAGGCATGCTCCAGCGGGCGGTCATCGCCATGGCCTTTGTTTTGGAACCCCGCCTGATCGTGGGTGATGAACCCACCACCGCCCTGGATGTCATCACCCAAGGCCGGGTCATGCGCCTGTTCAGAAGCATGGCCGAGGGAATGGGGAGCGGCCTGTTGATGATCAGCCACGATTTGGCCTCTCTGGCCCTGGTGTGCGACTCCCTGGCGATCATGTACGCCGGCCGGATCGTGGAAAGCGGGCCCTGGGCCAGGGTGACCCAGGAGCCTTGGCACCCCTACACCATGGGGCTTCTGAACTCCGTTCCCGGCCTGGATCGGGCCGGGGCTGCCCCGCGTTACATTCCCGGGGTTCCGCCCCGGCCGACCGAGCCCTTGGCGGGCTGCAAGTTCGCCCCCCGCTGCCCCTTTGTCCTGGATCCCTGCCGGGGTGAGGTTCCGGGCTTGAGACCCGGACCGGAACCGGGCCGCCGGGCGGCTTGCCATCGCCTGGATGAGGCCGGGCAGATGCGCCGCCGGGCCGCCGAGCAGGAGACGTGGCGAAAAAAGTCCTGATAGAGGCCAGGGGAGTGAGCAAGACCTTCAGACAGGGGCTCGACCTGCCCTGGCCGGGGCTGGGTCGCCCGGCCACGAGGGCCCTCGAGGAGGTCAGCTTCAGCCTGATGGCGGGGCAAAGTCTGGGCCTGGTTGGCCAAAGCGGTTCGGGCAAGACCACCCTGGGGATGATCATCTCCGGCCTGCTGCGGCCCAGCCGGGGACAGGTTCTTTTCCGGGACAAAGACCTGGCCGCTTTCTCGGGCCGGGAGCTCAAGAAGTGGCGCCGCCGGGTCCAGGTTATTTTTCAGGACCCTTTCAGCGCCTTGAACCCCCGCCTGACCATCCTGCGCAACCTGGTCGAGCCGCTGAGGATTCACCGTCTGTCCGCCAGGAGCGAGGAAAGGGGTCGGGTGGTGGAGGCGCTGGCCGCGGCCGGCCTGGAGCACCCGGCGGAGGTCCTGGAGAGACTGCCCCGGCAGCTCTCCGGGGGACAGCTTCAGCGGGCCGCCCTGGCCCGGAGCCTCATCCTGGAGCCCCAGCTCCTCATTGCCGACGAACCGGTGAGCATGCTCGACGCCTCGCTCAGGGCCGCCTTCCTGAGCCAGCTCCAGAGATCACGCCGGGAGGAGAATCTTTCCCTGCTTTACATAACCCACAACCTGGTCGAGGTGGCGGCCATCGCCGACCGGATCCTGGTCCTTTATCAAGGCCGGTCGATGGAGGAAGGACCCACCCAAGGGGTGCTGAGCCAACCCCGGCATCCCTACACCAGGGAGCTTTTAAAGGCCGTACCCCGGATCATCCCCTCCGGTCCTCCGGTCGTGGATTTCAGGGAAAGGGCCGAGGGCCCCGGGGAGGTGGAGGGGTGCCCTTTCTGGCCCGGCTGCCCTGACATGGGGCCGGAGTGCCGCTTGACGGCGCCTTCTCCGAGGCCGGTGGCCCCTGGGCATTTCGCGGCCTGCTGGAAGGTTTGAGAGGACGGGGGAGCAAAGGACCGGGTTTCCGTTGGTCCTTCGTTTGGAACGCATTTATATCTCGACTGAAGGCTGAATGCCACCGCCCCAAGAAGCCTAAACTGTCAGGTTTATACCATCACCGAGCGCCCTACCCCTCGTCCTCGTAGGCCGGCTTGTCCGGTCTCTTCATCTCAAACCGATCACTGATCCGGCAGTAAAGGTCCTCGCCCAGCCGCCCGATGGGTCGCCACCGGTCGGCCTTGACCACCGTGCCGACCAGCAGCTCATCCCGGACGTGGATGCGGACGATCTCCCCGATGACAAAGGCATAGCCCTGACCCTCCGGTTTCTGGCCGAACCCGAGAACCCGGTCGAGGCGGCATTCCAGGGTCACCGGAGATTCGGCGACCAGCGGCGAACGGACCAGATCGCTCTTTTGGGGGGTCAGACCGACCATCTCGAACTCATCGATTTCCCTGGGGTAATCGAAAGAGGCCTGGTTCATCCTCTCGGCCAGGGGTTCCGTGACGGTGTTGATGACAAAATCGCCGGTCGACTCGATATTGACCAAGGTGTCCTTTTTACTCCCGTCCCTCTTGAACCCGATGCCGAGACCGGCCATGGGGGGGTTGACGCCGAGGACGGAGAAATAGCTGTAGGGGGCCAGGTTAAAGACCCCATCCGGACCGACGGTCGAGACCAGGGCGATGGGCCGCGGTAAGACCGCGGAGACCAGAAGGTGATGGGCATCCTTGACCGAGAGCTCCCTGGGATCGAATTTCATTTCCACTCCTTGTTTCAAGACCTCCCGGCGATGCCCCCATGGCCGCCGGTTGCTCTAAAAGTAACCGAAGACGGGACAGAGTGCCACGTCCAGGAAAGGGTTATACGGCTCCTTGGGACCGTCCGGGAAAGCGACCCCGGGGCCGGCCCCGTTGGCCCCGCTGACCGAGGCCGGGGCCCTTCGCCCGCCTCCAGGGGAATCCCCTCCAAGACGGCCGCCTGGCCATAATAGACGGGTGGATTCTTGACCGTCAGCTTTCTTTTTTATCCCGCCTTTGATAAACCTCCATGGCTTCCCGGTCGGCCATGACCGCGGCCGGCCATCCCTCGGCGGTTTTGCCTCCGAGGTCGAGAACCCAATCCGGCCGCGGACCTCCATAATTATGTCCAGGTGATGCTGGATGAGAAGGGCAGCCGTTCCCTGGTCACGAACCTGTCCGACCGGCTTCATCATCCCCTTGGTCCCGCTGGGGTGCAACCTGTGGCCGGTTCATCATGAGGAGCGGCTCGGGATCGGCGGATCGACCGTCACCGGGAAACGACAGGGGGCGGAGAACGGCCCAACCGACTCCCTCACGGTATCCCCGCTTCGCCAGCAGCCCTCCCAAAACTGTTTTTAACTTTCGGTTCAAGCCTTGGTGTAACTCTCAAACTGGCTCGGGCAAAAGGGGGCTGGGCATTATCATTACCCGCCTGCGGCAGGCTAACCGACCCGCGGATCTCGGGCCACCTTGCCCCGGGCATACCTCTCGACCATCAGGCCTTAAAAATAGATCTGCCGAAGGATGAAGTGGCCCAATTATTTTCTTTTTTGGGGTTGACATCTTCGGGACCTGTTGCTTAGAGTACCCTTAAGGTCCGTTATATAAAAATAAAGTTCCACTAAGCGGAACATTTGAGGGCGAGATTTTTAAGGGAAGGTGTCATCAAAACAAATAAATCGTGGGCCTAACTACTTGGAGGGAGTGCTGAGCAATGAAAAAAAGGTTTAGTTTAATGGCAATTGCCGTTTTAACGGTCTTGGCGCTTACTCTGTCTGTTGGCTACGCCGCTGAAACCAAGGAAGTGATTAAATGGACGGGCCAATACTGGGCTCCCTCGACCATGCCCTACGGTCCTTTTGATGAAAATTATGCCGGCCTCAACGCCATGTATAAGCTCTGGTCAAAGTGGGTTGAGGACGCCACGGGCGGTCGCCTCCAGATCAATTGGGTCGAAGCCGGCTCGGTCTTCCCGGTGACCGCGGCCGATCAGGAGGTTGGCAAGGGGACCCTGCCCATCGCCGCCTCATCCGGCCTCTATTACCGGGGTCGGTTCCCTGAGGGCGATATAGAGTCCGGCGGTGTTTTCTTCTGGAGGAGTGAGTCGGAAGCCTACGAGGCCTACTACAAGTACGGCCTGTGGGAAGCCATTAACGAGCTTTACGCGGAAAAGAACCTCGTTTTCTTCCCCATCCACGGCGACTCCCTTAACGGCGTCGGGGTTACCTTCGATGCCTCGGGTATCGACAGCATCAAGGGCAAAAAGATCAGGGCCGTCGGCATCCAGGGAGACTATATCGCCCTCCTCGGGGGCAGCCCGGTGGCCATACCGCTTGGCGAGACCTACATGGCTTTGAAACTGGGTACGGCCGATGGTTGGGTCGCCGCCACCGGTCTTCTGGAGTCCCTCAAGTACAAGGAGGTTACCAAGGGCTTTGTTCTTGAGCCGAAACCCAGCAGCACCGTCGTGAATATCATCATCAACAAGGATGCCTTTAAGGCCCTCCCCCAGGACATTCAGGATACCCTGATGAAGGAAAGCCGCTACGCCGGCTTTGCGGCCGCCACCACCTGGCGTAACCAGTGTAACTGGTCTCTGGAGCAGGCTCAGAAGAGCTATGGCCTGAAGGTTTACACCTGGTCCGAGGAAGATCAGACCAAGGCCAGGAAGCTGGTAATCGATAAGTTATGGCCCAAGATGGCCAAGGCCAGCCCGGGCTCCGCGAAACTGATGGATATCATCTATAAGCAGGCCAGGGACTACGGCCGGGTCCAGTGACCCCGTCTCATTATCGAAATAATCGATGCCGATCCGGACTAACCTCAATCTCTCGGGCGTTCGAACAAACAGGACCTGATCTGGTGCCCGGACCTCGATAAGGGGTTCCGGGTACCAGGTGGGGCTTATAGGTTTTTACTCGCTTGAGGTAAGAGGAACCGTTATTCCGATGGGCAGATATTGTCTCATAATCGGCAAGATCAATGGCTTTTTGGGGAAAGTGCTTCAATGGACCATCTTACCCATAAGCGCCATTGTGATGTACGAGGTGATCGCCCGGTACGTCTTTAACCGGCCGACTATCTGGGCCTGGGACGTAAACGTCCAGCTGCTGGCGGTCATGGCGACCCTGGGAGGAGGTTATGTCCTTCTCAATGACGATCATGTCAGGGTTGATATCCTGGTCGCCAAATTCAGCAAGAGAAAGAGAGCCCTCCTCGATTCGTTCACCGGCCTTCTGACTATCGTAGCTCTGGCCATTCTGGCCTGGCACATGAGCGACGAGGCCCTCACTTCAGTAAAGTATCTGGAAGTCCACTGGTCGTACTGGGCCCCGCCGGTGTACCCCTTGCGCGTTTTGATGGCCTTCGGCTCTTTGATGTTGTTCCTCCAGGCAATCGCCGTCTTCCTGCAAAATATATCAAGAATTTTAGGCCGTGAGCAGGACGCAGAGGTTGAATCAAATTGAGCATTGAATTAACCACGCTGATTATCTGGGGCGGTTTCCTCCTCCTGATGGCCATTGGCACGCCGATAAGCTTTGCCATGCTCGTGACCGGAGTGCTGGGGTATATTTTCTTTGTCGGGGCCAAGGGGCTCTCCATCACCTCCAGCATCACCTACAACGTCATGACCATGGACCTGTACCTGGCCATACCCCTGTTTATCTTCATGGCCGCCATTTTTCAGGCCTCAGGGCTGAGCAGCCTCCTCTATGAGATCATGTATAAATGGATGTCCGGAGTCCGGGGCGGGCTGGCCATTGGGACGATACTCGTGGCCACGCTTATCGGGGCCATGACCGGGTTGGCCGGAACCGCCACGGTTACCCTGGGAATGCTGGCCTACCCGGAGATGGAGAAGCGTGGTTACAACAAGATTATCTCCATTGGGCCGATAATTGCGGGTGGAGCGCTGGGCCTTATCATTCCCCCAAGCATCACCATGATTCTGGTCGGCAGCATGTCCGGCCTTTCCGTGGGCAAGCTTTTCATGGCCGGGGTGATGCCGGGATTGCTGGCTGCCATCGTTTTTATTACCTATATCGGTCTCAGGTGTTTTCTCAACCCGGCCCTGGGACCGGCCTTACCGACCGAGGAAAGGATAACCTGGAAGGAGAAGTTTTCCTCCCTTACAAAAATACTGCCGCCTCTTGCCCTGGTGATTCTTATCCTGGGCGGGATATGGTTGGGCGTCTTCACCGCGACCGAAGCGGGAGGCATCGGGGCCATAGGTTCCCTTCTTTATACCCTCGGGACGCGTAATCTGACCTGGAAAACCCTCAAAGATGCGGGCAACCAGACCCTCAGGCTGACGGGGATGGTGATGTGGCTTGCCGTTGGAGGGGTTATCTTCACCTCGTTAAATTCCAGAACCGGCACCGGCGCTTTTATCAGCGAAGCGTTGGGGTCCCTGTCCTCGTCTCCATTCACCATGATGCTTATTCTCGTAACCATCATAATAATCCTCGGCTTCATTCTGGAGACCTTCGCCATCATAATATCAGTAATGCCGATAATGCTGCCCATAGTCACCAAAATCGGGATCGACCCCCTCCTGTTCGGTTTCTGCTTTGCCTTGGCGCTCATTATCGGGGTCATGACCCCGCCCTTTGGCTACGCGATTTTCTATTTCGCCGGTTTAAAGCACCCCGGGGTGACGGTCGCCGATATCTATAAGGCCACCATGGTCTTTGCCGGGATCCTCACCCTGGTCCTCCTCCTGTGCTTGATATTCCCCCCGATCGTGCTCTGGTTCCCCAACGTGATGATAAAATAGATAAGCGAGGACGGTGAGTTGGAGCCATACAACTGGTAACCGTTCACGGCTAAGGCACCGCCCAGGATCGGCCAAAGGCCGTCAATGGATCTATCCATGAGAGTTCACAAGTTTGGCGTCTTTTGATCCTTCGCGTCCCTTGAGTCACCTGTTGATGGCCTCTTAAAAAGTCCTGAATATATTTGGGGACACCAGGATTATTATTTTAAGTTTAGTAATTATCTATTGTGTTTATGATTGAGATTTTAGAGTTTTTATAAACGTATTAATATATTGGATGGAAATTAAATTATCTTCTTGATGATATAAAAATATTGCCCAATCAGAGGCAATAGGAGGATCCTTGCATGTCAGAAAACCGGAAACCGGATTTTGAAAGATACCTCACCGCCCTGAACTGCCAGGAGCCGGACAGGGTTCCCTTGGGCGATTTTTATATGGATCCCTTTGCCAAGGAAAGGTTCCTGGGCCGAAAAATCGTTTCCCTGGAAGACGAGGTGGAATTTTGGACCACCGCGGGCTTCGATTTTATTACCTCGCCCGCCGGGGTGATTCAGGTTTTCGGAACGAAGCTAGGGGCCAAATCGGGGACCACAAAAACCGCCGAGGGGCAGGAAACGACCCGGGACTGGGCCAATGAGCACGAGGGCATCGTCACCACCTGGGAGCAGTTCGAAAAATTTCATTGGCCTTCTGTCGATGAGTTTGATTTTTCCAAATGGGAGACCTTTGGGAAGATTCTTCCCTCGGGGATGAAGGCCGTCGCTATCTTAGGCCGGATATTTACCCAGGTCTGGATGCTGATGGGCGCCGACACCTTCTACCGTTCCTTGGAGTCCAACGAAGAGCTCATTTCCGCCATGACTGAAAAAGTCGGCCGGATCCAATACGAGACGTTGTTGCGCCTCTTGGCGTATCCCAGCGTCGGGGCGATTGTGAACCCCGATGACATCGCTCACAATGCCGGCTGGTTGATTAACCCCAAGTACTTCCGCAAGTACATTTTCCCCTGGTATAAAAAAATGGCCGCCGAATGCCGCAGTAAAGGCGTCGGTTTTGTCTTTCACAGCGACGGCGACTGCACCGACGCCATGGATGACATCATCGACTGCGGTTTTCAAGGGCTCAACCCGATCCAGCCGAACTGCATGGATATCGTCGAGGTAAAGAAAAGATGGGGAAAGTCCATTTGCCTCATCGGCAACATCAACCTGGACTCGACCCTGACCCTCGGCAGCCCGCAGGATGTTCGAGCGGAGGTTCATGAGCGGATTCGGACCATCGCTCCTGGCGGCGGATATATGATGGCCTCCTCGAATTCCATCACCGATTATGTGCCCCTGGAAAACATGAAGGCCCTGCTGGAGGCTACCTTTGAATTCGGCAAGTATCCGATAGACTTGAAAGAAGGGGCCATTAAGGGCAACATATACAAATACAGCAAGAAAACAAAACTACAGGACCTGAGGCAGCCCGAAGAGCTTGACGTGAGCGGATACATGTCGGCCTTGCTCGGCGCCGACGAAAACAGGGTTATTGGGCTGGTTGAAAAAGATATAGCCGAAGGACACCCTGTTTCCGATGTGGTAAGCAAGGGGCTCATCCCCGGTCTGGTTCGCATTGGCGAGCAGTTTCAGGACGGGACGGTGTATATCCCCGAAATGCTTCTCTCCGCCAAGGCCATGGCCTCGGCCCTGCTCCATTTTAAGGAGCAACTGGCCGGGACGGACGGCAAGGACCGAGGTAGGGTGGTTATCGGGACGGTCTTGGGGGACAACCACGATGTGGGGAAGAACCTGGTTGTCATGGTCCTCGAAGGCCACGGGTATACGGTGGAAGATCTGGGCGTATCGGTAAGCGCTGAAAAATTCGTCCAGGCGGTCAAGGAATCGAAACCCGATATTGTGGCCATGAGCGCTCTCTTGACCACGACCATGGTCGAGATGAGAAACACGATCGACGCCTTGACCGAAGCCGGCGTCAGGGACAGGATCAAGGTTATTGTGGGAGGCGCTCCCCTGACCCAGGATTTTGCCGACAGCATCGGCGCGGACGGGTATGCCTTCGATGCCCCGGGGGCGGCCCAAAAATGCAATGAACTGCTTTCCCAATGACCGACCAGGGAAACGCAAGCCGGCGGATTAGGGGAAAATGACCTCAAGGAGGACTGGGACCGGCTCTTAGGGCCGGGCTTGTCCATCACCTTTTGAGAAAGTACGCAGAGGAAGGGTTAAAAACCGTGACCATAAAAGGCGCAGATCTTCTGATCGAATGTCTGAAGGTCCAGGGAGTTCGTTGTGTCTTTGGCATGCCCGGCGTCCAGAACCTTCGGATCTACGATGCTCTTTACCGTGACGGCGCGGGGGCCATTGATCACTACCTCGTCCGCCATGAATACGCGGCGACCATGATGGCCCAGGGCTTTGCCCACACCACGGGCGACGTGGGCGTGGCCCTCACGGTGCCGGGACCGGGGGCCACCAACGCCGCCACCGGGCTCCTGGAGGCCTTTACGGACTGCGAGCCTGTCCTGCTGATTACCGGACAGGGGCATTCGAAGTTATATCAGAAGGACCCTTCCAAGCTGTTTCACGGCCTGGACCAGATGTCGTTGTTCAAGCCGATTACCAAGTACTGCGCCATTGCCCGAACCACCGACGAGATCCCAAAGGTCGTGGATGAGGCCTTCCGGGCCATGCGGTCGGGCCGCCCCGGGCCGGTGGTCTTGGAGTTTCCGGACGACGTCCTGATCGGCTCCACGGAGGCGGGTCCTCCGCCCCTGGTCCAGCGCCGACCAGGCCCGACTCCCGACCCCAAGGGTATCCGGGACGTTTCAAAGGCCCTGGCTGAGGCCAAGATGCCGATGATTATCGCCGGTTCGGCGGTCATCCACGCCGGCGCCGGTGAAGAGCTGCGGTTGCTCGCCGAGAAGCTGAACGCACCGGTGGCCGTTACCAGGTGCGCCAAAGGCGTCTTTAGAGAGGACCACCCCCTGGCCCTTACCCACTGCTGTCGTTTTGTGGCTGACGAGGCGATGAAGGCCGCCGACTGCACCCTGGCCGTCGGCTTCCGCTTTGCCTCCCTGGACACTCGCAACTACACCCTCGAGCCGCCCCGGCCGCTTATCCAGATCGATGAGGATCCGCGGGAGATCGGGCTGGAGTATCCCTGCGAGCTCGGTCTTGTCGGCGACCTGAAAGCCACCTTGAAGGCCTTAATCGAGACCGTTGAACCCGGGCGGAACAACTGGCGGGAACTGGTCCAGGGATTCCGAAAGCGATTCGCCGCCCAGCCCCCGGTTCCGCTGCTGTCCGAGATCCGGGAGGTCCTTCCCGAAGAGGGCATCATCTCCGTTGACGCCCACTCGATCGGCTACGCCACCCATGACGAGTTTCCGGTGGTGGATCCATCCAACTATCTCTTCCCCAACATCACCGTCGCCTTGGGATTCGCTTTCCCCGCGGCGCTGGGGGCGAAGGTCGCTCACCCCGACCGGCCGGTCGTCTGTTTCGCCGGCGACGGTGGCTTTATGATGGGCTCTCCCGAGCTGTCCACGGCGGTGAAGTACGGGCTGAACGTGGTCACGATCGTGGTAAACGACCAGAGCTTAAGCGGTATCAAGGGGTCCCAGCAAAAGTACTATGAGGGACGGATTATCGACGTCGAGCTGCGCAACCCGGACTTCGTCGAGTTCGCAAAATCATTCGGGGCCTACGGAAGGCGGGTTGACGACCTCTCTGATTTCAAGTCCGTTTTCGAGGAAGCCCTTTCCCTTGATCGCCCCTCATTGATCGAGGTGCCAATGGTCGGTCGCCAGCAGGAGTTGATCGACGGGATCGAGTGGTTGCGCCCCGGTCTCTTGCGGACGCGTTGAACCCCCGACGGGGGTTCATTCCCCTCGGCCCGCCGCGAGGCGTGAAAAGTGGTTTTCGCCGGCATACCCCGCTGCTCCCGGCGGGGTAGTTGACTGACCACTTCGCGCCGGTCAGCCCTCCCGGTCGGCGTTCAAGGCCGAGTTGATGAGCTCCTCACAGGCCGTGTAGGGGTCCAGCTCCTGGTTTACGATGGCCTTGACCGCCTCTTCGAAGCGGCCGTTGCTTTGCAGCTGCTCGAGCACCCTTTGGACGAGCATGTTCTTGACCATCTCCGAAAGCTCCCGCCTTACCCTCGCCTCGCCGCGCCTGCCCGGGGTCGTGCCGGATGACCGTCGCAGATATGCGGCATGGTCCTCTACCCGCTCCATCAGGGCGTCGATCCCCTCATCCAGGTTGGCCCGGGTCGTGAGGATCGGCGGCCTCCAAGCCCCTTGCTGATACTTGTCCTTGTTCAGATCAAGCATCAGCTCAAGCTCGCCCCGGGTTTTTTCAACCCCCGGCCGATCGGCCTTGTTGATGACAAAGATATCCGCGACCTCCAGGATTCCCGCCTTGATCGCCTGAATCTCATCCCCCATCCCCGGCACCACCACCACGATGGTGGAATGGGCCATGCCGGCGACGTCCACCTCGTCCTGCCCCACGCCGACGGTCTCCACGATGATGTAGTCCCGGCCCATGGCGTCGAGGACGTCGACCGCGCTGCGGGTGGATTGGGAGAGGCCGCCGAAGTAGCCCCGGGTGGCCAAGGAGCGTACATAGACGCCCTCATCCAGACTGTGGCGCTGCATCCTGATCCGGTCCCCCAGGATGGCCCCGCCGCTGAAGGGGCTGGTGGGATCGATTGCCAGCACCCCCACGGTCTGGTTTCTGGCCCGAAGGTGGCCGAGCATCCGATCGACCAGGGTGCTCTTGCCCACCCCCGGGGAGCCGGTAACCCCGATCACATAAGCCCTGCCGGTATGGGGATAGAGTTCTTTAAGGCAGGAGCGCACTCCAGGCAGGCCGTCGTCGATATCCCGGATAAGCCGGGCCACCGCCCGGATGTTTCCGGCCAGCACCTTTTCCACCAGCGGGTCCATCTCAAATCTCCAGGGCCGCCTGGTGGCCCTGGGCGACGGCCTCCCTGATTCTGCCCGGCCGGAGGCAATCGCCGATGACCCGCACCGCCGCGCTCCCGGCCTTCAACTGGGGAACCAGGGCGTCGACCGAACGCATGCCCACCGCGTAGACGATGGAGTCCGCCTCATAGATCCGGGTCCGGCCGTCCTTGCCGGCCGCCTTAAGGCCTTGCTCGCAGATCTCTTCCACCGTGCTGCCGGTCTTTACCTCGACCCCGGCCAGGCGGTCGAGCATGACCCACCTGTTCCATTGGTTGAGGTCCTGGCCGATCTCATCCATCATCTCGAAGATGGTCACCCTCTTGCCGCTCCGGAGCAGAAGCTCGGCGGTTTCGCAGCCGATGGAGCCGCCCCCGATGATGGCCACCTTTTGACCGGTCGTCCGCCGGCCGGCCAGAACATCCAGGGCGCCCATGACGTTCTCCCGCTCAATGCCCGGGATGGCGGGGACTAGGGGCTCGGCGCCCGTGGCCACGATGATCGCCTCGGGCCTTTCCCGCCGGGCGATCTCGGCCTTGAACTCGGTGTTCAGCCTCAGGTCGATCTTCAGCTTCTGGATTTGTTTGACCAGATAAGCCGTCAAGTTGGCCCACTCGTCCTTGTGGGGAGGCAGCACGGCGGACAAAAGCTGACCGCCCAGCCGGTCGCTTTTTTCATACAGCCTCACCCGGTGCCCCCTTAAGGCGGCCACCCGGGCCGCCTCCATGCCGCCGGGCCCGCCGCCGATGACAAAAACGCTCTTGGGCTCCCGGCATTCGGTGATGGCCGCCTCGTCGGCCAGCCCGAGGCTGGGATTGACGGAGCAGTCGATGTGGTTGCCGCGGACCAACCGATCCCAGCAGTTGCAGCAGCCGCAGCACATCCTGATATCATCCAGGCGGCCCTCTTGGGCCTTGTTGGGCAGCTCGGGATCGGCGATCAGGGGCGTCCCCATGGCGATGAAGTCGGCCTTTCCCTGGGCGATGATCCGGTCGGCCAGGCGGACGTCGTTTATCCGGCCGTTGGCCGCCACCGGGATGTGGACCACCTCCTTGATGGCCTGGGCCAGATAGACGAAGTTGCCCCGGGGCACGCACATCTGGTGCCGCGGCTCCCTGGTCTCATGCCAGCCGGGGTAGATGCTCAAGGCATGCACGCCGGCCTTTTCAAGGCCCACGGCGATCTTTTGCCAATCCTCCAAATCCAGGCCCCAGGGAAGCATATCCAGAGCCGAGATGCGGCAGATGAGAGGGAAATCCCGCCCCACCTTCCTTTGGATGTCGGTAATGGCCTCGGTGACGATGCGCATCCGGTTTTCCAAGCTTCCGCCGTACTCATCCGTTCTCTGGTTGGTCCGGGGATTGAGGAACCGGTTGAACAGGTTTCCGGCGGCGGCCAGCAGCTCGACCGCATCGAAGCCGGCCCCTTTGGCCCTTGCGGCCGCATCTCCCACCGAGTCCACGATGGCGGCGATTTCATCCTTGGTGAGGGCCCTTACCTTGGGCAGATACTTCTCCCCGCCATAGGCCGGATGCAGGTTCTCCGAAGGTATCTCCACCTCGGAGGGGCCGATGTATTGGGCCGAGTCGGCCCGTCCATCCGGGGACCAATAGTTGTGGGTGGCCAGTTGGGCGGCCACCTTGGCCCCGTATTTGTGCACCGAGGCGGTCAACTCCTTGAGCCGGTCCAGGTGCCGGTCCTCGTAAAGATGGACCTTGCCCAGCCGGCTGATGCGGCCCGGGAAGATCGTTTGCAGGCCGCCGACGATCAAAAGCCCCGCCCCGCCCCTGGCCCGCTCCTGGTAAAAATTGATCCAGCGGGAGCCGTCCTCCAGGTCAAAAAGGGTGGTGATGGCCGACAGGACGATCCGGTTGGGCAGCTCCAGGGGGCCTATTTTCAGGGGGGTGAACAACGCCTTGAGCATCACCAAAGTACCACTCCATCAAAAGCAGACCGCCGGCCATGGTCCGCGGCCGGGCGATTTAAGACGGCTGGACGAGCTTTTTGAAGTACTCGACGATCTTCGGGGTCGGCGTTTCCGGGGGGAAGACCTCCCAGACCCCCAGGGCCTTCAGCCCCGGCACGTCCTCCTTGGGAATGATGCCGCCGACCACCAGGGGCAGGTCATCGAGGTCGGACTGTTTCATGGCCTGCCGAACAGCGGCCAAGAGGGCCATATGGGCCCCGGATAGGATGCTGATTCCGATTGCGTCCACCGCTTCCTCCAAGGCGGCGTGGGTTATCTGTTGGGGCGATTGACGCAGCCCGGTGTAGATGACCTCCATTCCGGCATCGGCCAAAGCCCGGGCCACCACCCGGGCGCCCACGTCGTGGCCGTCCAGGCCGACCTTGCCGATCAATACCCTTGGCTTTCTGTTCATGATTTTCCGGTCCGTCCTATCTAGGCCCGGAAATTTCATGATGCAATCTACTGCGGGGTCCATCTCCTGGTTACGACGCTTGAATTCCCCATTTTGGTCCTCGGCATACGTCAAGTATGCCTCCGGGCCAAAATGTCGAACGACTGCGCGGCTCACCGACGGATCTGGCCCCCTCGCGACGATCGCTCATGAAAATTCCGGGCTGGCCTGAAAATATTCCGTGGACTGGTACTCGCCGAATACTTCCCGAAGCACCCCGCATATTTCGCCGATGGTCGCGTAGGCCGTGACCGCTTCCAGGACCGGCGGAACCAGGTTGCCTCCGCTTTGGGCGACCTCGCGGACCAAGGCCAGGCTCTCCTTTACCGCCGCGTTGTTCCGCTCTTTCTTCAGCTTGGCCAGCTGCCGCAGCTGATCGGTTTCGGTGTCCGGGTCGATGCGGAACGCCCCGGAGGGGATCTCCGAGTCCGTCCGGAACCTGTTGACTCCCACCGCGACCCGCTCCCCGTTTTCAAAGGCCCGCTGCCTCCGGCTGGCGCCTTCGCTGATGCAGGCCGTGTAGTATCCCGACTCGATGGCGGCTATGGCGCCCCCTTTTTCCTGAACCAGCTCGAACTCTTCAAGGATCTCTTTTTCGATCTGATGGGTCAGCGACTCGATGAAGTAGGAGCCGCCCAGGGGATCCACGGTGTTGGTTATACCCAGCTCATGCATCAAGATCTGCTGGGTCCTGGCCGCGATCTTGGCCGCGTTCTCCGAGGGGGTTCCCAGGACCTCGTCGTAGGAGGCGTTCTCCAGGAACTGGACCCCCCCAAGGACATAGGCCAAGGCGGCCAGGGTTATCCGCACCGTGTTGTTCATGGGCTCCAGCATGGTTTCGCCGCCGTGGGCGTAGGCATATATCTTAAGGGCCATGGATTCGGGCTTTTCCGCCTTCAGGGTCTCTTTCATCAGCCGGGCCCAGATGCGGCGGGTGGCCCGGAAGTTACACACCGAGACGAAAAAATCGGCCCTCTCATCCAAAAACAGGGTCAGCAGCGGGGCGACGGCGTCGATGTGATAGCCTTTTTCCAGAAGGTGGGAGAGGTAGCACATCCCGTTGGCCAGGGCGAAGGCCGTGGCCCTGGTGGAGCCCGCGCCCGCGGCATTGATGTGGTTGGCGCAGATATTGATGGGGTACCAATGGGGAATATGATCGGCGCAATAGGCCACAACGTCGGTGGCCAACCTGACCGAGGGGCGGATGGGAAAGATGTAGGTCCCCCGGGCCACGTACTCCTTCAGGATGTCGTTTTGCAGATTAACCAGGTACTCCGAGGTTTGGAGGCCTTGCTTTCTGCCCAGGGCGATCAGCAAGGCCAGGGCGATGGGGCCGAAGGAGTTGCCCAGGAGGCTGACCCGCTTCAGCTTGTTCAGGGGGATGTCCTCGAACAGTATTTCCATGTCCCGCAGCGAGTCGATGGCCACCCCCACCCGGCCGACCTCGCCCTTGGACATGACCTGGTCCGAGTCATAGCCCAGCTGGGTGGGCAGGTCGGCGGCGATGGCGATCTCATCGACTCCGCCCCAATCCAGTATCTTCTTGTAGCGTTGGTTGGACTGCTCGGGCGTGCCGAACCCGGAGTAGACCGAGACGAGGTACGGGCTGGAGCGGTACATGGTGGGGGTGATTCCCCTGGTGAAAGGGTACTCCCCCGGGAAGCCCAGATCGCGCTCATAATCGAAGTTCCGCCGGTCAAGATCGCAGGGGGTATAAAGCCGCTCGATCTCGATCCCCACGTCGGTTTTGTACCGCTCTTTTGACTCGGGATGGTCCTTGAGCCATTTCGGCAACTTTTGCTGCTGCCATTTTTCAAGCTTTTTATCTAAGGACATGGCTCTTTTTGTTCTCTTCCGGCGGTTAGGCCTTCTGATATTGATCGTTGAGTCGTTTATCCGGCCCCTGCGGCGGGCGCGGGGTGCGGCCGCTTTTCATCTGCCGCCCTGAAAACAGGATGGTCCATCCGCTCAGGCCGCTGATGGGCGCCCTAATTGATCTGCTTGCCCCGTCCCTCCCAATAGGGTTTTCTAAGGCTTTTCTTGTCCACCTTGCCGTACGGGTTTCGGGGTATGTCGGCTATGAAATCGACCGATTTGGGCGATCGGAACCCCAACCCGGTTTGTTTGCAGAAGGTGATAATATCCCCGGCGGTCGGACTCGCCCCCGGTTTAGGGACCACGATGGCCTTGACCGCCTCCCCCCATTTTTCATCCGGCACCCCGATCACCGCCACCTCCTGCACCTCGGGATGGGTGGCGATGACCTTTTCCACTTCCACGGGGTAGATATTGAACCCGCCGCTGATAATGATGTCGTTCTTCCTGTCGACCAGGAAGACGAACCCCTTGGAATCCATGTACCCCATGTCGCCGGTGTAAACCCAGCCGTTTTTAAGCACCTCCGCCGTGGTTTCCGGCATTTTCCAGTAGCCGTCCATGATCAGGTCCCCCCTGGCGGCCACCTCGCCCTTTTGGCCGGGCTTGACCTCGTCGCCGGCGTCATCGACGATTTTGACCTCCACATTGGTGCAGGGCTTGCCCGCTGATTCCAGCCGCTTCACCTCCTCCTCGGTTCCCTGGAAATTGTGGTCCTGCCTGGAAAGGGTGGTCAGGCACATGGGCACTTCGGACTGGCCGTAGAGCTGGGAGAGTATTTTGCCGAAAACCTCCAGGGCCTGAACCAGCCGGGGCCGGGAGATGGGCGAGCCCCCGTAGATGATGTGCTTCAGGCTGCTCAGGTCGTAGCTCTGTTGGCCGTAGGTGTCCAAGAGCTTGTAAAGCATCACCGGAACCAGCTTCAGGACCGTGACCCTTTCGGTCTGCACGGTTTCGAAGACCTTCAGGGGGTTGAAATCGAGCAAAATATTGGTGGCGCCCCTGATAAAATAAGGCATTACGAAATAGCCCGCGCCGTGGCTCAGCTGCTGAAGGTTGACGATTACGTCCGACTCGCTGATGGGACCGTAGTTCAAGAGGATGTTTATGGTGGCGCTGCACCAGGCCTTTTCGGAGATCATCACCCCCTTGGGGTTGCCGGTGGTTCCGGAAGTGTAGGTCAGTTGGTGCAAACCCGTTTCATCGGTCTCCACTCCCGGATCATCCGGAACGCTTGCCGCCAAAAGGTCGTCGTAGTCCAGGATCTCGCCGGCAAGCTGATCCCGGCTGCTCTTGCCCACGCGGATGTATCTTTCCACCTCGCCCAGCCGGCCCCGCATGGCGGCTACATCTTTGGCGAAGTCCCGGCCGAAGATGAGGGCCTTGGCGCCGGAGTCCTTAAGGACGTACTCATGGTCCTCGAGACCCAAACGGTAGTTCAAGGCCACCCTGACCAGGCCGGTCTTGGAGAGGGCGAAATCGGTGTCGATGTACTCAACCCCGTTTTTCATCAAAATGGCGACCCGGTCTCCGGGGCGGAGCCCCAAGTCAAGCAGGGCGTTGGCCAGGCGGTTGACCCTTGCATCAAGCTGCCGGAAGGTTAGGCGGACGCCAGAGCAAATCAGGGCGGTGTTGTCAGGGTACTCCCTGACCGCGGTCTTGATCAGGTATCTGCTATTCATGGTTATGGTCTTTTTCGCTTAACTGTTTCAAGGACTCCGAGATAGTCTTGGCCGCCTGTTTAAGCGCCCCCATGTTTTCCATTATTTTTTCTTCGGTGAACCGCATCACCGGGCCGAGGATGCTCAAGGCCACCGGGGTGACATAGCTCCTCACCGGAACCGAAACACAGGAGCTGCCCAGGACTCTTTCTCCGAAGCTCAGGGCGTATCCCTTTTGCCTGGTTTCTCCTATCTCCGCCCACAAGCGTTCCGGGTCGATGATCGTATTTTGGGTGATCGGCACAAAACTGATCTGCTTAAGCAGCATCTCGATCTGTTTGTCCTCCAGTTGCGAAAGCAGCACCTTCCCCCCGCCGCCCACGTAAATTGGCGCGGCAAAACCCTTTTCATTGGTGTACTTGATACTCTCGGGGCTATCGACCTTCCCTATGCAGACCTTTTGGGTCCCGGCCCTTACGTCCAGTAAAACCGTTTCCCGGGTAAGGTCCCTCAGCTCGGTCATGGGCTGCAAGGCGCAGCTGAACAGAAGATCATGGTTCAGGCCCGGGCTGGCGGCCAAGGCGTGCAGCCTCGGGCCCAGGTGGTAGCCGAGGGTGAGCGGATCCTGGACCACGAATCCAACGGTTCCCAAGGTCTCCAACAACCTGTGGGTGGTGCCTTTGCTAAGCTCCAGACTCTCCGAGATCTTCCCGATCCTGGTGTTACCGTCGGCGATGGTCTCCAGAATCATTATCGCCCGCACCACCGAGTTGACGATTTTTGAACTGCCCATCTGCTTACCTCAAGTCGCCCGGATATCCTGATCAGAGCCCGCCCAAGGGGGATCGGCAGGATGTCTGGCCCGTTTGGCTTACGGCTCTTCTCCGGCCATCGGCGGTAATGACCGGGCCTCTAGCTCAGCCTCGGATCATTTTTTCAAAATGGTTATGGCGCAGTTCCCCGGAGCCCCCAGGCAATGGGCCAGGCCGAGCCGCGCCTTGGGCACCTGCCTGGACTTCGCCTCCCCTCTCAACTGCCAGACGATTTCCGCGATTTGAGCCAGGCCGGTGGCGGAGAGGGGATGGCGGCGGGCCATCAACCCGCCGCTGGGGTTGACCGGCAACTTCCCGCCCAAATCGAAGGTCCCCTTCTCCAGGAGGGGGCCGTACTCGCCCTTCCCGCACAGGCCCAGCTTCTCGGCGCTGGTCAGCTCCGCGGAGGCCATGGTGTCATAGACTTCCGCCACATCCAGATCCCGCGGCCCGCAACCGGCCATCTCATAGGCCTGCCGGGCGGCGATTTCGGTGCGGTCCGGGTTTTGGATGTTGACACTGCCGGCGCCCTTCTTGTTGCCATAGGTCTCGGAGGTCAGAACCGAGGCGGCGACAACGACCTCAGGGGATCTTACCCTCAGCTTGGAAGGATTACAGAGGATGATCGCCGCGGCGCCGTCGCCGGTGGCGCAGCACATCAATAGACGCATGGGGGTGGCGATCATCCGTGAGGAGAGGACCTCCTCCAGGCTGACCTCCTCCCGGAACCCGGCGTAGGGGTTCAAGACGCCGTTATGGCGATTCTTTACGGTGACCAGGGCGAACTGCTTCACGGTGGAGCCGTAGGTCTCCATATGCCTCTGAATCTCCAGGGCATAGTTGGCCGGCTGGAC
>Ga0068714_10001273_pt1 | contig 38312 bp, 31 predicted proteins | sample MTBNYHSulfiMetaG_FD_62988 | JGI IMG/M metagenome (GOLD analysis project Ga0068714, IMG submission 62988) | Enrichment culture microbial communities from rom New York Harbor, USA that are MTBE-degrading - MTBE-NYH (New York Harbor Sulfidogenic)... | ecosystem: Environmental > Aquatic > Marine >...
AAGAACTGCATAATACGGCTGTCACGGTACAAAAACGCGTTGTACCGGCTGAAGGCACTGAACTTCGTCAAGGTCTTTTCTGATAACCTTGGCGATGCGGTGGGCGCTACACCTTCGCAGGTGAGGAAGGACTTTTCGCTCTTTGGGATACCGGGCAACAAGCGCGGCGGCTACCAGGTGGATGAGCTCATAGAGCAGCTCAACCGGATCCTCGGCAAGGATAAGCCCCAGGAGTTCGTGCTGGTGGGGGTGGGCAACATCGGCCGTGCGCTTCTCAACTACAAGGGCTTCGAAAAGAGCGGCATACAGATAGTAGCTGCCTTTGACATCGACCCAGCCAAGGTCAACAGGGACGCCCGCGTGCCGGTACTGCCGATGGAGGAATTCCGCGAGTTCGTCACGGGCAGGAAGATACGGCTGGGCATAATATCGGCGCCTGATTTCGCGGCCCAGCAACTGATGGAGATGATGGTCTCCTGCGGGATAAGGGGGATACTTAACTTCGCGCCCATCAGGCTCAGGGGTCCGGAAGGCATCGTGATAAACAACATCAACCTCGAGACCGAGCTTGAGAACGTCATATACTTCGTGAACGCCGCTGAAACGGAGAGCGCAGACTAGATGAAAGCAGCCTCACTCAAGACAAGGATATTCCTCTCGCTGCTGGCGGTGATCGTCGTGCTGGGGCTGCCGGTTGCGCTGCTGGGGCGGTATGTCGTGGAGCATGACATCATCGCGAAGGTGCAGGCCGAAGTCACGAGGGACCTCTCGGCAGCGCGGTTCTTCTACAACCAGGAGATAGAGGGCATCGGCGAGCGCATGCGGCTGGCCGACCTTTCGGGCGACCCGAAGGCAGCCAGGGAGAAGCTGCGCCTGCATTATCTGGTAGCCATCGATGGCGATAAGGCGGCGCAGGCAGGCAGCGAGATAGTGCGTGCTGCGTATGCAAAGAAGGAGGGCGTTGGCGGCACGCGGCTGATATCGCATGAAGAGCTGGTGAGCATGGACCCTGCACTGGCTGGGCGCGCCACCATAGGGATAAAGCCAACGCAGATGGCCAGGCCCACGACGAGGACCGTCCTGACGGACGGGATGGCCAAGGAGTATGCCCTGCCTGTGCTCGATGAGGCGGGCAGTGTAGTCCGGATATACTGCGGCGGGCGACTCGTCAATCGCGACTATGAGTTCGTCGACAGGATACGGCTGCTCGTATTCGGCGAGGCACAGTACGATGACAAGCCAGTCGGGACGGTGACGATATTCCAAGATGATACGCGCGTGGCGACGAATGTCGTCGATGAGAGCGGGGCAAGAGCGATAGGGACGCGCGTCTCGGCGAAGGTCTACGAGACCGTGGTAGAGCAGGGCAGGATGTATGACGACAGGGCGTTCGTCGTCTCGGCGTGGTACAAGACGGCCTACGAGCCGATAAAGAATATCGATGGCAGGATACTCGGCATCCTCTACGTCGGCATACTGGAGAAGCCGTATACCGACATGGCCAGGAACATAATGCTGATGTTCCTGCTGATACTTGCCGGCGCGGCTGTGGCGGCGACGCTGCTTGCGGCGGTGCTGGCAGGCGCGATATCGACGCCGCTGACACATCTGATAGGAGCGATCAAGAAGCTCTCGGATGGTGAGCTGCGTCACAGGGTCAAAGTAGAGCCAGGCGCATCGGAGTTCACCAACCTTGCCGAATCCTTCAACGAGATGTGCGACGAGCTTGAGAAGCGGGATAAAAGCCTCAATGACGCTAACGACAAGCTCGAGGCGCTCAACAAGAGCTACCTCGATCTGATAGGCTTCGTAGCCCACGAGCTTAAGGGCATACTGGCCTCGACGATACTCAACGCGTACTCGGTCAGGGATGGGTTCCTCGGGATGGTGAATTTCAAGCAGCGCAAGGCCCTGGATTCGATAACGAGGAATCTCGATTACCTTGCAGCCACGGTCAAGAAGTTCCTGAACCTCAGCAGAATTGAAAAGGGCGAGCTCGACTTCCACCCGAAGGAGCTGGAGCTGCGGAAGGATGTTTTCGATGTCAGCATCGAGGCCCTGGCGCGAAGCGCAGCCGAGAAGCATATGACCCTCGCCAACAACGTTGATGCGGCGATAAAGATCAAGGGCGACGTCGACCTGCTGCAGATAGTGGGCAACAACCTCATCGGCAATGCGATAAAGTACGGCTCCGCCGGGGGCAGCGTCATTCTCAATGCGGAGCTGCAGGATGGCAGTGTCAGAGTCGAGGTCTATAACGACGGCATTCCGCTTACGCCCGAGCAGCAGGCCAAGCTCTTCAGGAAGTTCAGCAGGCTGGATACGCCGGAAGCCAGGCGCGTCAAGGGCACGGGCCTGGGGCTATTCATAACCAAGGAAATCGTAGAGAAGCATGGGGGCAGGATATGGGTCGAGCCGCGACAGGGCGGCAATTCGTTTATCTTTGAGATAGAAAGGGGCATGTAAGGTGTCAACACCACTGGATCTGATACGCAAGAAGCGGGCCGAGGCGGTCAGCCGCATCATCAGCAAAGGGTACCTCTCCACAAAGAGGGTCTATGTCGGCATGGCGACCTGCGAGATAGCAGCCGGCTCGAAGGAAGTGATGGATGTCTTCCGCGAGGCGGTCGCCAAGGGCAGCCTGACGGATGTCTACCTGAGCCAGAAGGGCTGCGTAGGCAGGTGCAACCTCGAGCCGACCGTCGAGGTCGTCGAGGAAGGCTGCAACCCGATCAAATACGGCAAGGTCGATAAGGAAAGGGCGCTCGCCATCATCGAGCGTCACCTGAAGAATGGCGAAGTCATCAAGGAATGGGTCATCGACTAGAAAGGAAACACACAAGTGCCCAGACGTAAAGAATTCATTGTAACGATATGCGACGGCCCCACGTGCATCCACAAGAACTCCAAGGGGCTTGAGCGGGTGCTCCGGGAGCAGCTCGAAAAGCACAACCTCAGCCAGACGGTCCGCGTCAGCCTGTCCGGCTGCCTTGGCATGTGCAAGCAGGGCCCGATGGTCATAGTCAATCCCGGTTATACGATGTACGGCAATGTCACTGAGTCGGATATCGCAGAGATAGTCGAGCAGCACCTTGTCAAAGGCAAGGTCGTGGGTCGCTTGGTCATACAGGAGGACCATCTCTACAACCGCTTCTTCAGGATATTCGGCGACGCGAAGTTCTTCGGCAGGCAGATGCGAATAGCTCTTCGCAACTGCGGCCTCATCGACCCGGAGTGCCTCGATGACTACCTGGCGCTGAGGGGCTATGAGGCCGTGGCACAAGTGCTTACGAACATGACGCCCAGGCAGGTCATCGACGAGGTGAAGAAATCCGGGCTGAGGGGACGCGGCGGCGCGGGCTTTCCGACCGGCCTGAAGTGGGAGCTCACCGCCACTCAGGAAAGCACCGAGAAATACGTGATATGCAACGCCGATGAAGGCGACCCGGGCGCGTTCATGGATAGGAGCACCATCGAAGGCGACCCTCACACGGTCGTCGAGGGGATGATAATCGGCGGATACGCCGTGGGGGCAACCAGGGGCATCGTCTATATTCGCGCGGAATACCCGCTGGCTATCAAGAGGCTTGAGAAGGCGATAAGCTCAGCCAGAGAGTACGGCTTCCTCGGCAATAACATACTTGGCTCGGATTTCTCCTTCGATATAGAGATACGCCTCGGAGCCGGGGCGTTCGTCTGCGGCGAGGAGACGGCGCTTATACACTCGATAGAAGGCGAGCGCGGCATGCCTCGCCCGCGCCCACCATATCCATCGGTCAAGGGCCTCTTCGGCAAGCCCACACTCATCAACAACGTCGAGACATGGGCGAATATCCCGGTCATCATCCTCGATGGCGGGGATTGGTTTGCGAGCGTCGGCACGGCGACGAGCAAAGGCACCAAGGTGTTCGCGCTTGCCGGCAAGGTGGTCAACACCGGCCTGATAGAAGTGCCGATGGGAACGACTCTGCATGAGATCATATTCGATATCGGCGGCGGCATCCCCAACGGGCGGAAATTCAAGGCGGTGCAGACGGGCGGCCCCTCCGGTGGCTGCCTGCCCGAGCAGTACCTCGATACACCCATAGACTATCAGTCGCTCATGGCAGCCGGCTCTATCATGGGCTCCGGCGGAATGATCGTCATCGACGAAGACTCGTGCATGGTCGATATCGCCAAGTATTTCCTTGAATTCACGCAGAGCGAATCCTGCGGTAAATGCACTCCCTGCCGCGAGGGCACAAAGAGAATGCTTGAGATACTGACCCGCATCACCGAAGGCAGAGGCGCCGAAGGTGACATCGAGAAGCTCGATCGCCTGGGCAACATGATAAGAAAAGCCTCGCTCTGCGGACTGGGCCAATCAGCGCCGAATCCAGTGCTCTCGACGATCAAGAATTTCCGCGAGGAATACGAAGAGCATATCAAGCAGCGCAAGTGCCGCGCGGTCGTCTGCAAGAACCTCATCTCCTACAGGATTAAGGACAACTGCGTCGGCTGCACGGCCTGTAAGAAGGCCTGCCCCGTGGCAGCCATCGACGGGACCGCGAAGAACAAACACATCATCGACCAGAACAAGTGCGTCAGGTGCGGACTGTGCATGAGCACATGCAGGTTCGATGCCATTGAGAAGGTATAAAGGATAGAAATGGATACTACCGCCAGCAAAGTGACCATCACCATCAACGACAAGCCTTACAGCGTGAAGGCCGGCCAGACGATAATGCAGGCTGCCGACCAATGCGGCTATAACATACCTCGCCTCTGCTACCACCCCAAGCTCTCCATCGAGGGAGCTTGCAGGGTGTGTATTGTGGAGGTAGAGGGCTCGAAGAACTTTGTCGCATCGTGCAGCTTCCCGGTTGCCGATGGGATGAAGATAAAGACCGACACAAAGGAGATACGTCAGGCCAGGCGCGACATCATCGAGCTACTGCTGGATAACCATCCTTCCGACTGCCACACGTGCGAGCGCGACAGCATCTGTGAGCTGCAGCGGCTGGCCTACGCCGTCGGCATACGTCACAGGCACTTCGAGGGCGAGCGGAAGCACTATGCCGAGGACCTCTCCAGCACGTCAGTGATAAGGAACCCTGATAAGTGCATCCTCTGCGGTCGCTGCGTCAGGATGTGCTCTGAGATACAGGGCATCCACTGCCTGGGCTATGCCCACCGCGGCTTCAACACGGTCGTGATGCCCGCCTATAACATGCCGTTCAGCGAGAGCGTCTGCAGCGGCTGCGGCCAGTGCATAAACGTCTGCCCGACCGCCTCGTTCGTCGAGAAGAACTACACGCAGGAGCTCTTCGAGAAGCTGGCCGACAAGTCGCTGGTGAAGGTCGTGCAGATAGCACCATCCGTCAGGGCAGCCATAGGCGAGGCGTTCGGCCTCGAGCCCGGAAGGAACATGGAAGGCCAGACCGCCGCCGCCCTGCGGAAGCTGGGGTTCGATTACGTCTTCGACACCACATTCTCCGCCGACCTGACCATCATGGAAGAGGCCAGCGAATTCCTCGAAAGGCTCCAGTCGCGCGGGAAGCTGCCGATGATAACCTCCTGTTCAAGCGCCTGGATGAAATGCCTCGAGCAGTTCTATCCGGACCTCATTGAGAATATCTCCACGTGCAAGTCGCCGATGTCGATGCACTCAGCCGTCGTCAAGACCTACTTCGCCGAGAAGATGAAGCTCGACCCGTCGAAGATAGTCAGCGCGGCTGCCATGTGCTGCACGGCCAAGAAGTATGAGGCAGCCAGGCCCGAGCTGAATGTCAATGGGATGCGCGCCACGGATATTGTCATCACGACGCGCGAGCTGGCATGGATGATAAAGTCGGCCGGCATCGATTTCGTGGATATTAAGAAGGAGCCATTCGACCACCCGCTCGGTATGTCAAGCGGCGCGGGCTCAATATTCGGCGTGACGGGCGGCGTGATGGAGGCAGCCATAAGGACGGCTTATGAGCTTTATACAGGCGAGACGCTCGTCGATATCGAGCTTCAGGATATTCGTGGCCTTGCGGGCATAAAGGAAGGCAAACTCACCCTCGACGGCAAGGAGATAAGGGTCGCCGTGGCGCACGGGCTTGGCAACGCCTATAAGCTGCTCGATACCGTGCGCAAGGACCCGTCGAAATATCACTTCGTCGAGATAATGGGCTGCCCGGGCGGATGCATCGGCGGCGGCGGCCAGCCATATGCCAGCGTCAACTCGATACCGCTTGACGATGAATGCCTCAGGCTCCGGGCAGAGGCCCTCTATGGCCTTGACCGCGAAAAGACCATTCGCCGCAGCCACGACAACCCGGATATCCAGAGACTCTACCGCGAATTCCTCGGCAGGCCGCTTTCCGAGAAGAGCCACGAGCTGCTGCACACGCACTACAAACAGCATTTCCCCAAGGGTATCATCTCGAATCACCTGAGGGTATGAGGTTCATGTAGTGAATATGCCAATAGACATGATGATGCAAGAGACGGTTGCCGCTGGGGCCGCGAACATGCGGGAATGGCTCCGCAGCCGTATTAAGCCTGAGCAGATAGAGAAGTATCTCGATGATGGCAGGTGCTTCATTGATGATGCCGCCATACGACAGGCGCTGGATGCGAATACCGCCTCCGATGCCGCAATGATCGAGGATATCCTCGCCAGGTCACTGGCAATAGAGACACTGTCACCTGAAGAAACAGCGACTCTCCTGAATGTGAAAGATGAGGCGCTATGGGCGCGGATGCGGGAAGTTGCCGGCCAGGTCAAGCGCAAGGTCTATGACAACCGTATCGTGACATTCGCGCCGCTCTATCTTGGGAATCTCTGTGTCAATCGGTGCCTGTATTGCGGCTTCCGGGCGGATAACGCCGGCCAGAAGCGCAGGCGCCTGGAGATGGAAGAAATAGACCAGCAGATACAAGTCCTTGCCGGCAGGATCGGCCACAAGCGGCTGATAGTCGTCTATGGCGAGCACCCGCTGACCGATGCCGACTACATCTGCCAGTCGATGCAGCTGATATACTCCGTCAAGGTCAAGACCCGCAAAGGTACAGGCGCCATACGCCGCCTCAATGTCAACGCCGCCCCGATGAGCATCGAGGACCTTGAGATGGTGCGCGAGGCCGGGCTGGGCACATATCAGGTCTTCCAGGAGACATACCACAGGCCCACCTATGAGGCCGTGCATCCCGCCGGCACGATAAAGGGCGATTACCTCTGGCGGCTCTACGCGATGCACAGGGCGATGGAAGCCGGCATCGACGATGTCGGCATCGGGCCGCTCTTCGGCCTCTATGACTGGAGGTTCGAGGTGATGAGTGTGCTGGCACATGCCAGAGAGCTCGAAGCGAGATTCGGCATAGGTCCGCACACGATTTCCTTCCCGCGTCTTGAGCCTGCTGATAATTCACCCTTGGCTGCCGCCTCACCTTACAGGGTCAGCGACGAGGACTTCAGAAAGATAGTGACCGTCATCCGTCTAGCTGTGCCCTATACGGGCATGATCCTCACGGCACGTGAGAACGCGCAAATGCGCCGCGAGATACTTCCACTGGGTTGCACACAGACCGACGCCTCGACGCAGATAGGTATAGGCGGCTATACCGACGCCTGCAATGAGCAGCGCTCTGACAGGCAGCAGTTCATCCTCGGCGACGACCGCAGCCTCGACGAAGTCGTGCGGGAGCTTGCCTCAGCCGGCTATATCACCTCGTTCTGCACGGCCGGCTACAGGTGCGGCCGTACGGGCACGCGCATAATGGACCTGCTCAAGACGGGCGTCGAGGGGCAATTCTGCAAGCTCAACGCCGTCATAACCTTCAGGGAATGGCTGGATGATTTCGCCAGCCCCCAGACGATGGAAGTGGGCGAGAGGGTGATCAACAAGGAGATTGCCGAGATACGCGCAAAGATGCCCCAGATATTCGATGAGTTTATGAGGTATTACGACCAGACAAGCTGTGGCGCGCGAGATATGTATTTCTGATTCTCCGCAACACGGAGTATCTACAGGAGATGATATGGTAGTTACCGATGAAACGAAGATGACCGAGCTGAAGGAGTACATCGCATCCCTCTCCGGCAGGGAGCACCAGGATTCGTTCCTCATCGCCGTGCTTCACAAGGCCCAGGCGATATACGGATTTCTGCCGCAGAACGTAATGGATGCCATCGCCGAAGAGATGCAGATACCCACCGCGCACATCTGGGGCGTCGCCACGTTCTATCACTATTTCAACCTTACCCCGCCCGGCAAGCATGTGATAAGCGTGTGCCTCGGCACAGCCTGCTACGTCAAGGGCGCCGAACAGGTGCTCGAGGCCATCAAGAATGAGCTGCGTATCGATGTCGGCCAGGTGACGAAGGATGGGCTTTTCTCTCTCCAGCCGGCAAGGTGCCTCGGCGCGTGCGGCCTGGCGCCCGTGGTGATGATAGATGACAAGATACACGGTGAGCTGACGCCCAAAAAGACCATCGAGCTTATCAACCAGTACCGCAGGGAGTCCGCGAAGTAGATGACCGACGCCGACCTCGACATCCTGCTTCAACAGGTCTATGAGGACGACCAGCCCACGGTCGAGGATCTTGCTGCGCTGCTTGCTGTAGAGGATGAAGAGCAGATGCAGGCGATATTCACCTTTGCGGACGACGTCCGCAGGCAGCATATGGGTGATGGCATCCTTCTGCGCGGGCTTGTCGAGTTCTCCAGCCATTGCAGGAACACCTGTGCTTACTGCGGACTCAACAGGAACAACACACACGTACAGAGGTATCGCCTCAGCTCGGATGAATTGCTGGGATGCGCTGCTCTCATTGCCTCCCACGGGATAAAGACCATAGTCCTTCAATCCGGCGAAGATAATGGGCTGGACGCGAACTGGCTTGCAGAGATGATAACGGAGGTAAAGGCTCGCCACGACATGGCCGTGACACTCTGCGTTGGCGAGCGGAGCACCGAAGAGTACGCCCTATGGCGGCAGGCCGGGGCCGATAGATACCTTCTGAAGATAGAGACCTCCGACGAGGAGCTTTACGGCTCTCTGCACCCAGGGATGAGTTTCTGGAATCGCCTCAGGTGCCTCGATGACCTTCGGATGCTCGGCTATCAGGTTGGCAGCGGCTGCCTTGTGGGCCTCAAGGGCCAGACCCTAGCCAGCCTTGCTCGCGACATAGTGTTCTTTGCTGAGCGGCGGCTTGATATGACAGGTATCGGGGTCTTCATACCCCATGCGATGACCGCCATGCACGACCAGCCGCACGGCAATGTGGCTCTTACGCTCAAGGTCGTAGCGCTGACAAGGATAGCTGTCAAAGATGCCCACATGCCAGCCACAACAGCCCTTGGCAGTATCAGCCTGGAAGATGCTCGTATAGCTGCTCTCCAGGCAGGGGCAAATGTGCTGATGCCAAACTACACACCCTTGCCTTATCGGCGCTTGTATGATATCTACCCCGGCAAGCGATGCCTTGCCGAGACCTGCGGCTGCGATAGTTACAGTGACAGCATGATGAAGACCATTGGCAGAGCAATAGACTATTCCCGCGGCGACTCCCTCCGAATGCCGCGGACTCGAACGTTCAGTGAACGAGTTACAGCTCAAATCCCTAAGCTTTAAGGAGAAATGTCCCATGCCTGGAAAAGTTCTCGTAATAGATGATGACCCCGAGATAATCGACGCGATGACGAACCTGCTCGATGCGAAGGGCTATGATGTCGTCTCTGCCTCCAACGGCAAGGAAGGCGTTGAGATGGCCAAAAAGGAAAAGCCCGGTATCATCCTCCTTGATGTCATGATGACGACCAAGGGCGAGGGCTTCGATGTCGCAAGAGGCCTGAGCAAGGATGAGAGCCTCAAAGACATCCCCGTTGTGATGGTCACCGGCGTTCGTCGGGAGATGAATCTGCCGTTCGGTTTCGAGCCCGATGCCGACTGGCTTCCTGTCAAGGCCGTCCTGGAAAAGCCGATAAAGCCCGACCAGCTTCTGAAGATTGTTGCTGACAACATAAAGAGTTGATTTGTGCGGCTGGCGCTGTGAGCGGCGGCGCCTGCGCGCTTTTGCCAGAACAATATCCTGTGCCCTCCGTAATAACAACAAAGGGGGTACAATATGGTCTTGCATGGATATATTACAAGGCCGCTGTCAGTGCTCCTGATGGCGGCCATTGTTTTGGGTGGCGGCTGTTCCGCCAGAAGGGGGTCCGAAGTGAAGGACGATATAACAACCGATGATCCCGGCACTTCAGGTCACTACGAAACCGCGATGTTCGGGGCAGGATGTTTCTGGGGCGTGGAAGAGACCTTCCGCACGCTCGATGGCGTGGTGGCAACAGCCGTCGGATATTCCGGCGGCACTGTCGCCAACCCCACCTATGAGCAGGTCTGCAGCGGCACGACGGGACACACCGAGGTTCTGAAGGTGACGTACGACCCGAAGAGAGTCTCCTATGACAAGCTGCTGGATATCTTCTGGGATAACCACAATCCCACCACGATGAACAGGCAGGGCCCCGATGTGGGCTATCAGTATCGCTCAGTGATATTCTACTACACGCCTGAGCAGAAAGCTGCAGCCGAGGCCTCGAAAGAGCGCCTGGCAAAGTCAGGCCGATTTGCCGATCATATAGTAACAGCCATCGAGCCGGCCAAGGCATTCTGGCGCGCCGAGGATTACCACCAGCGATACCTGCAGAAGCGCGGCATCAAGGCCTGCCATTATTGAGCTCTCTGCGTGCGATTCCTTGCGCCGGGTCTGAGTCTGACTATTGTGGGTTCCCACGAGTATTCCCAGTGAAAACTTGCCGAAAGGCCTCCTGATTGGTAAAATTCGTAGATAAGCCGGCGGCAGCCGGGTGTCCAGGAAGGAACCAATGGCAAGAGCTGAAGACTACAGCAGGGCTATAGCTGCGATGGAATCAGCCAGGCGGGTGCTTGTTACCTCGCACCTCCGCCCGGATGGCGATGCCGTGGGCAGCATGGCTGCGATATGCGAGGTGCTGCAAAACAAGGGCAAGGAGGTCTGCCCGTTGCTGCTTTCACCGCTTCCTGCCTGGTATCGTTTTCTGTTCAATGTCAGCATTCCCGTTCTTGGCAGCGACATTCCCGCAAATGCCTTGGACGCCGAGCCGTACGCCGCGTGCGACCTGGCGGTGGTCATTGATACCAACAGCCACGCCCAGCTGCCGCAGATCGGCAAATGGCTCAGAAAGAGCGGCATACGGGTGGTCGTCATCGACCATCACATAACAAGCGACCATATCGGTGATGTGGAAGTTGTCGATACAACGGCGTCGGCGGCGGGAATCATATGCTATCACCTGATAAAGCGGGCTGGCTGGGCGATAACGCCGAAGATGGCTTCGGCACTGTTCATTGCTCTCGGGTCGGATACGGGATGGTTCCGGTTTTCGAGCGTTGACAGCCAGACATTCAGCGTGGCCAAGGCGCTGGTGGAATTCGGGGCGAAACCGGCAAAATTGTACAGGCAGCTGTATGAGAATTTCTCGCTTCCCAGGATGAAGCTTCTGTCGCGGCTGATGCAGAATCTGAAGCTTGAGATGGCCGAGCGGCTGGCGGTGGTGGTCGTTATGAACAAGGATTTCGAGGAAGTCAGCGCCGCGCGGAGCGACACGGAGAACCTGATAGATGAGTTCCAGCGGCTTGAGACGGTTGAGGCGGTGATAATGCTCGTGGAACAGGAGAATGGGGTGTGGCGTTGCTCGCTGCGGAGCAAGGGGCTTGTGGATGTTCAGAAGATAGCGGCTGCCCACGGCGGCGGGGGACACAGGGCGGCTGCGGGCGTGACGATGCAGATGCCGCTGGAGAAGGCGCTGGAGACGCTCAAGAAAGACATAAGAATGCAGCTTGCCGAGGCCTAGCTGCGGTTGCGCAAAGGCGCGGAGAAATGTTCCAGTGACGCACAAACAATGGCCAATGTGTCCTAGCGCAGGGGGTAGGACACGCTGTAAGTCGTTGGCTGGCAGCTAGTTATGGGTGGCCGGGGTGGTGTTTAGGACATTCAATCGAGGTAGGCGGGTTACATTGGTGCAAGATTCGTTACATCCCCTCCATGTAATTGGCAGCCAGGGTCGCGAAGTCGAGGAAGTTGACGAATCCATCGCCTGAGGCGTCGGCGCCGCGGAGGGGCGAGGGGTAGGTCAGCAGCCAATCGTTTATCAGAACCGCCAGGTCATCGAAGGAGACGCCGTCCGGACAGGCGAAGTCGCCGGCTTTCACATGCTCCCAAGTCAAGTGAGGATAATCGACGCCGTCCAGGCACATGCGCCAGTCGTCACTTGTGCCGTTGGCAGTCTCGCCGAGGAAATCCCAACCCACAGATGTGAAGGTGGCAAGCGTCTTCATCTCGGCGGTCGTCTTGCCGATGCCTGCAGCACTCGTAAGGCAGCCAGAACTTTCCTTATCCCAGAAGCTGGCGGTCACGGTGCCGCTTGATACATACCCTATGAGACCGTCATAGTCATAACTTGTCCCGGCGCCGGTCGAGTAGCAGTCAGTCAAAGTGCCGCTGGCCATGTTACCCACGAGTCCGGCTACCCAGCTTCCGCCAGTAACATTTCCGCGAGCGTAGCAGAACTGGATTGTATGGGCAACAATGTATCCACAGAGGCCTCCCCCATATGAACTTGTGATAGCGACGTTACCCGTGGCGTGGCATCGGAGGGTCGTGTTTCCGGCGAGCATACCTGCGAGGCCGCCGACATAGCTGGATCCAGTGACCTGTTCGGCTGCAGAGCAGTCCTGCAGAGAGCCGCGGCAGTGCCCTATGAGACCGCCTACTCTAGCACTTCCGGTCACATTGACGGCTGCGTGACATCGGCTTGTACTGCTTCCTGTGTACGTGCTACCTGCCAATCCGCCGACATACTCAGCTCCGGCGACCTGGCCGCTGACAGTGCAATCCTCAATAGTGCCGAGACTCTCACCGACCAGTCCGCCTACCATGTAGGATTGGCCCGTCCAGACCACTTTACAGGCCTCAAGGTGGAGGCCTCTGATGACGCCGCCAGCCTGCAGCCTACCGAAGAGCCCCAGGTAATCGGTGCCCAGGCCCCCCTCATTGATGGAAAGACCCGTTATCGTATGGCCCTGGGCGTCGAACACTCCCCGGAATCCACTGGCCCTGCTGTCGGAGTCGCCAGTGCAGAATCCCGGCACTATGGGCGGGTCCATATAACGCCGGCCTGCAAGGTCGATATCGTTTGTCAGGACATAATGCGCAGCCGGCCAGCAGGAGACCAAATAGAGTTCATTCATATCACTGATGCGATATGGGGATAGCGCAGTACCTTCGCCGATCGTATCGGCAGGAATGTGGCTGGGCACAGCGGACAGGACAGGATACCAGTGCGAACCAGGCCAGGACCATGTGTCGGCTGTTCCATTGGCAGTCTCGCCCGTGAAATCCCATCCAGCATTCAGATAGGTATTGGGGTCGTGCATCTGAGCTGTTGTCAAGCCAGTGCCGCCCCAACTTCCGGTAGCTCCGGAAGATTCCATGTTCCAGAAACTATCTGTCACTACACCGCCGACAGAATATGCCACCAGGCCGCCTGCGGGTGTAGTCTGGAACGTGGTGACAAAACCGGTTGAATAGGAACGCGTAATGCTGCCGGCATTGCGGCCGACCAACCCGCCTACGACGAACGCTATGTTCGTTTGCCCGGTGACGGCGCCGAAAGCATAACAATCAGCTACTACCCCACTGTTTGAGGCGACAAGACCGCCGGCATAGAATGGTGCCGAGACGTCTCCGGTAGCGTAGCTGCGAGTAATGGTGGCGTAATTAAGGCCGCAAACGCTGCCGGCACCACCGCTATAGAAGGCAACCACATTGGCGCTTGAGCGACACCTATCCACGGTGCCTCCATTGTTACATCCGACGATGCCACCAACGAAGCTATTGCTGCCTTTCACAGAACCACTTACGCCGCAGTCTTCGATGAGGCCGCCATCATTGCTACCGACGAGGCCGCCCTTGTATGCGTTTGGCCATGTGCTGTAGGTGTCACAATCCTTCAGAACCACATTCCTGACCAAGCCGCCTGAGCCGACGGCCCCGAAGAGGCCAAGAGGGCCTTCAAATGTGCCACCACGAACCTTCAGTGAGGAAATGACGTGATCCTGACCGTCGAAAACGCCTGTGAAGAAGGGTCCGGGGCCGCTCTCTGTTGCCGGCCAGAGGACAGCGCCGAGGAAAGTCTCTCCTGCGAGGTCGATATCGGCTATCACTGCGAAGTGGCAGTTGCAGTCAGTCGGAGTCGCCGAGAGCTGAAGCAGGTCTGCCTTGTTCCCTATCAGATAGGGGTCGTTGGGTTCTCCGGTCCCGCCGCTATAGGCGTATACGGCTGGGCAGGTGATGACTACAGCGAGTGCCGCCAGATAAGACAGAATTCGATAAGACATATAAGGCCTCTTTCGGCTACTTCCGCGTCACAATAGTGTCTATGATTCCGCTCATGTGCCAGCCGGACAGCCGCACTTGTGCCCTCTGGCATAGCACTCCTGAAGGATAGAGCCACCAGGTTGTCCCGACGTTCGGGTTCTTGAGTAGTTTTTTGTCCGGGTGAGTCACGCCGGCTTACTCGCCGGGCGGCTCCTCTGAGGCCCAGGCGGAGGCGAAGAGGGCGTAGTCTACGAAGGTGACCCATGTGTTGTGGTCGTAGTCGGCGCCGGAGCACCAAACGGGCAGCTTGCAGTCGCTTCTGAGCCACTGCTGGGAGAATGCGCCGGCATCGTTGGCGTCCCTGACGCCGTTGAAATCCAGGTCGCCGGGCAGAAGATCCTCGCATGAATCGGGGACCCGGTTGGCGTTGATGTCGGTCGACGTGGCGGAGGTCACATTGGCCCTCCACGACCTCATGACATAGTTACTTGTGTAATACCAGAAGACTAGATGTGGAGAGGAGGTCCTGATGAGGGCCTGCGGGCTGGAGGCGAACGAATAGGAGCCAGTATACTGGAAAACAAGTCTGAATGCGCCAGTGCCATCGTTCAGATAGACGTTGATCCGCGGGTACTCATCGGGAAATGCGGTCAACCCGGCTGCTGCAAAATCCATGTCGCCATCGGCATCGATGTCACCGGTCTTGACGTGCTGGACGAAATGGGCGGGAAGGGATTGTCCAGACGTGTAGACGCCATTGGCATCAGCGAACTGCACGGTGATGATATTACCGAACCACCAATAATACACCCTGTCAAGATAGCCATCTGCGTTGAAGTCAGCCTTATAGTCTGAGGAACTGGTACTCGGTCTTGACACTGGGAAAAAGTGATTTGTGAAATACACCGAGGGGAAGAGCTCTTCGCAGTTCGGTACACCATCGCCATCGCAGTCGCCTTTGGCTGAGTCGGGCGTGAGGTAGATGATGGTATCCTTGAAGATGTGGAAGTCCTGTGCTGCCGGGTCAATGGAGAATGTCATCAGGTAGCGGTTGAGATTGTAGAGCATCGTGCCATGGTCCAGATAGGGGGTGGCGCTATATCCGGCCGGCAGGGTGACATCGAAGTCCACGTTGAAGAACTGGGTCGTGCCGGGGAACTTTGAGACGCCCGATGCGTACAGGAAGACCTTTTCATCCGGGCGGTTGATGAGGTCGTGCTCGTATGTGACTTTGAATCTTCTGGCGGTATAGAGAGTCCATGGGCCGAACCACTGGATCAGGGGCAGATTGGGCTCCTCCGGCAGGATGGTGGGGTAGTAATACATCGGGTCGGTGTTCCACTGCCAGGCGACGGGGATCTCATTCGAGTCTGTGACCTCGTACACGGTAATGTTGCGGCTGCCGTGCGGCAGCGGGAACAGGATGCTGCTTACGAAGAAGTTATGAGGGTAAAGGTCGAACTCGCTGATGACGGTCGCGGCCAGGTTGGAATCGCTGGGCTGGATGGTTATGCGCAGGTCTTCGTCGATGTATGCGCCGTCGGGCAGGATGATGGGATTTGCCTGAGTCTGGCACAGAATAACTCCCACAGCAAGCACTATCGCGAGCTTGAGAATCCTGAACATAACTTTCTCCCTGCGGCATAACGGTTTTCTGTTGAGTACAAAACCAAAGATATTATATCTCACAATGTCGGCAAGTCAAGACAAAAGCGCCGTGCCTGTGAGGGCGAGCACGCGACAAGATTGACATCCGGGGGGTGGGTGGATACCATATTCCTTTTCCCATAACAGGAGTTATTCAAGATGGTGAATGTTACGTTAATAACGGGCGACGGGATCGGTCCTGAGATAGCTGAAGCGACGCGGCGGTGCATTGACGCGACGGGCGCGGGCATCAACTGGGAGCTTGCCGAGGCTGGGGTGGATGTGATGGCTCGGCTGGGGACGCCGCTTCCGGATGCGACGCTGGAATCGCTGAAGAAGAACCGGATAGCGCTGAAAGCGCCGATAACGACGCCGGTGGGGACGGGATTCCGGAGCATTAACGTTCACCTGCGGCAGGCGTTCGAGCTTTATGCGTGCCTGCGGCCGTGCAAGAGCTACAAGGGCGTCCGCAGCCGGTATCAGGATATTGACCTTATCGTTGTGCGCGAGAACACTGAGGATCTGTATGCGGGGATCGAGTTTGAGAAGGGCGCGGATGAGACGGCGGAGCTTATCGGGTGGATCAACAAGCATTCGAAGAAGCAGATTGGTAAGGACGCCGGCATAAGCATCAAGCCGATATCGGTGGCGGGGACGGAGCGGATTGTGAAGTTCGCATTCGAGTATGCGCGGAAGAACGGGCGGAAGAAGGTGACCAGCGTGCACAAGGCCAACATCATGAAGCATACGGACGGGTTGTGGCTGGAGGTGAGCAGGGATGTGGCGAAGCGATATACGGATATCGAGTTCGAGGACAGGATAGTTGACAACATGTGCATGCAGCTTGTGCAGAAGCCGGAGCTCTACGATGTGCTGGTACTGCCGAACCTGTATGGTGACATATTGAGTGACCTCTGCGCGGGGCTGGTCGGCGGGCTGGGTGTTGCGCCCGGCGCGAATATCGGCGACAGCGGCGCGGTATTCGAGGCGACTCACGGAAGCGCGCCTAAGTATGCCGGACAGAACAAGGTCAATCCTGTGGCTCTGATACTCTCCGGAGTGCTGATGCTGCGTTACCTCGACAAAGTGGCCGAGGCGGAGAAGCTTGAGAAGGCTGTTGCGGAGGTGATAGCCGAAGGCAAGAGCGTGACATACGACATGAAACCGGACCGGAACGACCCGACGGCGGTGGGGACGCGCGAGATGGCGGACGCGATAATTCAGAAGGTGAAGAAGCCGTAAGCTATAGGCTGTAAGCTCTAAGCCATCAGCCGTGAGCCATGATGGAAACAGGTGACTGTCCCTAGTTAAGAGTTGGAATTGAGTGAGACAGTTCAGCGAGTGATACTGATTGAGGCTTGAAGGTTATCGCAAGTTGTTGGTGGCGCGTGATGGCGGGTGGAAGAGCATCCTGCTGCGCGCGACGATGTGGCTGCCGTCTCTGGGATATGCGGCAGCGATGCGGGTGAGGAGTTTCTGCTATAATCGGGGGCTGCTGAAGGTTCACAAGGCTGCGGTGCCCGTTATCTGCATCGGCAACATCACCACCGGCGGGACGGGCAAGACGCCTCTTGTGATATGGCTGGCGGAGGTGCTGAGGCAGCGGGGTCTGAGATGTGCGATACTTACTCGCGGGTACAAGACGAGGAAAGGCAGGCTGAGCGATGAGCCGGCGATACTGACGAAAAGCTGCCCCGATGCGAAGGTGGTGGTGAATGCTGATAGAGTGGCTGGGGCGAAAAAGGCGGTGGAGGAATATGGGGCCCAGGTACTGGTGATGGATGATGGCTTTCAGCACCGGCGGCTTGCCAGAGACCTGGATATCGTGGCCGTTGATGCGACGTGTCCTTTCGGGGGTGCGCATGTGCTGCCAGCCGGCCTGCTGAGAGAGCCGATGAAGGCATTCAAGAGAGCCGGGGCGGTCGTGATGACACGGAGCAATCAGGCCTCGGCTCTGCACGTACATCTTGCGGAGGAGCGGATACGGAGCATCAATCCGAATGCAGCCATCGCCCGCTCAGTTCATGTGCCGGTCGGAGTGAAGATGCTGAAGGGTATGAGCCTTGCCGTGGAGAGCCTGAAGGGGCAGAATGTTTACGCATTCTGCGGCATTGGCAATCCGGATGGATTCTTCGGGATGCTTGAGCAGATGGGCGTGCAGCTTGTCGGGAAAAGGGTCTATGATGACCATTACGACTATTCAGTCGAGGACATAAAGGGCATTTGCCAGGCGGCGGCGGAGGTTGGGGCGGATGTAGTGTTGACGACGCAGAAGGACTGGGCCAAGACAGCCCTCGGAGCCTCGCACGAGGGTGGTGAGGGGATAGTGCTGGGGTATCTGGATATCAGGCTGGAAATAACGGATGGAACGGATAGAATAATGGAGTTGATAGACAGGGTCGTGAGCCGGCCGTTAACGTGAGATTCGCCGTTCTATGTATCAGAAACTACTGAAGGCTGTTACGAACATGGGTTCGCCGAAGGTTCTGCTTCTCGGCGATTTCATGCTCGATGTCTATATATACGGCGACGCTACGCGGATAAGCCCTGAGGCGCCGGTGCCCGTACTGCGTGTGGTGAGGCGGGAGTACAACTGCGGCGGGGCGGGCTTCGTGGCAGCCGATATCGCTGCGCTGGGAGGGGTGCCGGTGTGCGTGGGTTATATCGGACAGGACGAGCACGGGCGGATGCTCTCGAAGATGCTAAGTGAGGCCGGTGCGGATACGTCGAAGCTTCTGACGCTGCAGAACAGGCCCACTATAACCAAGAGCCGGTTGATAGGTCTGGCGCAGCACAGACACAGGCAGCAGATGATCCGGTTCGATGATGAGGTTGCGGACCCTCTGGATGAGGCGATGCAGAAACAGATACTTGCCGGCTACAAAGAGAAGCTGGCAGAGTCGGATGTGGTGTGCATGCAGGATTATAATAAGGGGATGCTGAGCGCGGGGCTCTGCCGGGAAGTGATAAAGCTTGCGAAGGCCGCGGGCAAGAAGGTGCTGATAGACCCGTGGCCGACGAGCGACTACTCGAAATATGAAGGCGCGACGCTGATCACACCGAACAGGCGCGAGGCGTCGATGGCGGTGGGATTCGAGGTTGAGACACTTGAAGCTGCGAAGAAGGCCGGTACAGCGCTGAGGGATAAGCTCAAACTCGAGGCAGCGGTGATAACGCTCGATAAAGAAGGAGCCTGGCTGAAGACCACGGAAGTGGATGAGCTTGTGCCCGCGGTACCGAGGGAGGTGTATGATGTAAGCGGGGCGGGGGATATGGTCCTGGCCTCGCTGGCGGTGACGATGGCGGCGGGGATAGACTATGTGACAAGCGTACAGATAGCGAACCTGGCGGCGGGCGTGCAGGTCGAGAAATTCGGCGCGGCGACCGTGACTGTCGATGAGGTGGTAAATGAGATAGTGCGGCTGCACAGAGGCAGTGAGGGCAAGATACGGCCGACCGAGGATATCGCAAGAGAGATCAACTGGCACAGGAAGCAGGGGGAGAAGATAGTCTTTACCAACGGTTGCTTTGATGTGCTGCACAGGGGACATACCGAATATCTGAAGTACTGCAAGAGTTGCGGCGATGTGGTCGTCGTAGGTCTCAACAGCGACAGAAGCGTGACGGAGATAAAGGGGCCGGGAAGGCCTGTGAACAATCAGCACGACAGGGCGGCGGTGATCGCGAGCCTTGAGTTTGTGGACTATCTGGTTGTCTTTGACGAAACCACACCGCTGGAACTCATCAAGAAGGTGCGGCCGGATGTGCTTGTGAAGGGCGAGGACTGGAAGGATAAAGGAGTAGTGGGAAGCGAATTTGTGGAATCCTACGGGGGCAAGGTGGAGTTCGCGAAACTCGTGGAGGGAAAAAGCTCTACCGATACGATAGCCAGACTCAAGAGTGCGAAGGATGGGAGATGAACAGAGATATGGAAAAACTCATCGAATCGGCGATAGCCAGACACAGGGAAATGCTCGGCGAGATGGAGCGTGATGGCGCCGGCAGCATAGCTGCAGCAGCGAACCTGATAGTGAAGACGCTCAAAGCCGGAGGCACAGTATATCTCTGCGGCAATGGCGGCTCGGCGGCGGACGCCCAGCACATCGCAGGAGAGATGATAGGCAGATTCATGCGTGAGCGGAGGGCGATGGCGGCGGTGGCGCTGACCACCGATACCTCGGTGATAACATCGGTGGGAAACGACTACGGCTACAGCTCGGTGTTTGTTCGTCAGGTGGACGGGCTCGTGCGGCAGGGAGACGTACTCTGGGCGCTATCGACAAGCGGGGGTTCGCCCAATGTCGTGGAGGCGGCAGAGCTTGCGAAGAAGAAAGGGGCGCATGTTCTGGCGTTTACGGGACGGAAAGGCAGCCGGCTGGAAGAGATGGCGGATGTATGCTTCTGTGCAGCCGACGACGCCAGCTGCAGGTGTCAGGAAATACATCAGGTGGCGTATCATATCATCTGCGACCTTGTGGAAGCGGAAATGAGCGGCAGGCAATGAGCGATAAGGCTGTATTTCTCGATCGCGACGGTACCCTGATAGAGGATACGGGCTACATCAACAATGTTGAGATGGTCCGGCTGCTGGCGGGAGTTCCGGAGGCCCTTGTGCATCTTAAGAGGCTGGGCTACAAGCTGATTGTCGTGTCGAATCAGTCGGGTGTGGCAAGAGGGATCATCAGGGAAGAGGTGCTCTCGCAGATAACAGACCGCATGAAGCAGCTTCTCGGGCTTGCGGGTGCGTATCTCGACGGAATCTACTACTGCCCGTATCATCCGGATGGTGCGATAGAGAAATACAGGAGGGACACCGACGATAGAAAGCCGAAGCCGGGAATGCTGATGCAGGCAGCCAGGGAGATGGAAATCGACCTTACGCGTTCTTGGGCGATAGGGGATTCGTATCGCGATGTGGAGGCCGGCTGGAGGGCGGGCTGCAGAACGATATTGCTGAACGCGCCGCCCGAACTCAAAAGGCCGCGGCCTACGGATGTTCATCCTGACTTCGAGGCGGTGAATATAAAGGAAGCGGCTAATATCATACACAGACAGGATCTTATGAGGAAAGAGACTCCGGCCGCGTCGGCGTCACCCAATGTCGCGGCGACCAGCAATCCACCATCTGATAGCGAGGAGGCCGGCAGGGCTCCGGCTGTTACCACTGTGGAACGGACTGATGTTGTGGAGGAGCAGCCGATAGCCGCCCCCGAGATTGCTGCCGAGCCGTCTGCCCCAGCAGAGGCAGATCTGACCGGCGGCCAGAGGCTGTCCGCCGGCAGGACGGAGGAGCTTCTTGAGGAAGCGGTAAGGCATCTCAAAGGTATCCATCAGCAGGGGCTGTTCGAGGAATTTTCGGCGCTGAAACTGGCGGCCGGCGTGCTCCAGATGCTGGTGCTGTTCTGCGCGGTCATGGCGGGATGGATTTGGCTGAGCTCTACACAGGTGAACCAAGGGGTGTTCGTAGCACTGGGTTTCGGGATACTCTTCCAGCTCATGGCCCTGACGCTCTACATCAGCAGCAAATGAGCAGAACACACAGGCGGGAGGTCGGGTAGCGGAATATATCTATGAACAATGGCCGGAAGATACTGCTATGGCTGCCAAGCCCGCTTGGCGATGCGGTCCTCGCCACACCCGCGCTTCGGGCAATACGCGAGCGTTTCGACGATGCGCGCACGTACTTCTATGCCAGCCCGACGGTGCGTGCAGCTCTTGAGCCCTGCGAGTATTGCGATGAATGGATAGAAGCCCTTTCGGGTCGAAGCCCCTATGGGATAGCCAAAGAGCTGAAAAAGTTCGGCTTCGACGTGGCAATCCTCTTCAAGAACTCTTTCGCCTCCGCAGCAGCGGTTTTCATCGCTCGTATCCCCGTCCGCGTTGGCTACTCGCGCGAATGGCGCGGAGCGATGCTGACGGAGAGGCTGACGCCCGAAAAGCTCGCAAGCGGGGCGTACAAACCCGTCTCGATGGTAGATTACTACCTTGGCCTGGCAGAGAGGGTCGGAGCAGATATCTCGGAGCGGACTCTAACGCTCCGCGTGGACCCGGATGATGTAAGGCATGTCACCAGGATGTTCCCTGAGGTATGCTCTTCGCGCAGGCCGGTTGTGGTGCTTGTGCCCGGCGGGGCATTTGGGCCGAGCAAGTGCTGGGCAGCCGAGAGATACGGCCTTCTTGCGGACTGGCTTGTGGAGAAACACGAAGCGGTGGTTGTTGTGTCGGTAGCGCCGACGGACGAGGAGAAAGCGATAGCGACCAGAATATGCGATGCCAGTCACTTCAAGTTGATAAACCTCGGCGAGCGGCCGCTGTCGCTGGGGCAGCTTAAAGGTCTTCTGGGTTTGTCTGACGTTGTGGTATGCAACGATACCGGGCCTCGGCATATGGCAATCGCGATAAAGAAGAATGTCGTGACACTCTTCGGGCCGAATGATCCGGCATGGACCGAGACGGGCTATGAGGGCGAGATAAAGATAGTGGCGGATGCGAAATGCGCACCATGTCAGAAGCCCGAGTGCACCGAGAGCGAACACTGGTGCATGAAGTCGATATCGGTTGAGGCAGTCAAGGACGCTGTGGCCAAGATGCTGGCAAGGCGCAGGAGGCTCGAATAATGCGGGAGCGGAGCTTCGTGGTGGACGAGGGCTGCAAGAGGTCTCTGGCGGAGGCGGGGATAATGTCCATCGAGAGCGTTTTCAGATTCGCAGGCGGCAGAAACCTTGCCAAATCCAATATTGGCAGCTGGAGGCAGAGGATCGAGTTCAGGACGGAGGATGGGTGCACGTTCTATCTCAAGCGATACAAAGGCGCGGGCGCTCTTACGCAGTTAAGGAACTGGCTGACTCATGGCCGGATAGGAAGTTTTGCCGGCTTTGACGTCCACCCGTCGGTGGAGCTTGCCGGGGCCGGCATACAAACACCGCGGGTCGCAGCGCATGGAGAGCAGTGGGGAGTCCTTTTTGAGAAGCGCAGCTTCTCCATAACTGAGCAGATAGCGCGTGGTGAAGCCCTGGAGCGACGGCTGCCAAGGTGCTTTGCGGACAAGTCGCCATACGGGCTCAGGGAGAAGCGAGCGTTTCTGCGACGTCTGGGCAAGTGGGCAGCCAAATTTCACGCCAGTGGATGGCGACACAGGGATTTCTATCTGGCGCATATATTTCTCACAGATAGCGGTCAGTTCTACCTGATAGACCTCCAGCGGGCCTTCAAGCCCATAAGGCTGGCGGAAAGATACAGACTTAAAGACATGGCCCAGCTATACTACTCGATGCCCCAGGCTGATTTCTCGAGGACCGACAGGATGAGAGTATATCTGGCATATGCCGGAACTGACAGGTTGCGCTACTCAGACAGGAAGCTCATTGCGGGTGTCCTGAGAAAAGCGGCGCGCATGGCCAGACATGACCGCAGACATGGCAGGACCGCCCCATACGAACGGAATGCACAGATCGGAGCAGCATGAAGGTTGCGCTGGTGATAGAAAGATATGATATTGCGCTTGGCGGAGCTGAGCGCAGCATCTTCGAGCTTTCGGCGGCCCTGGAAAAAGCAGGCCTCGAAGTAGATATACTTGCAGCGAAGGGCGAAAGCCGCTCACTGAATGTTCATATACTCTGCGGCGGCCGGAAGGGGCGGACCGCTCTACCTGAATTCACAAGCGCCGTGCGCGAGCATATCGACCGTCACAACTATGACATCGTGCACTGCACGCTGCCAATGCCCTTCGCCGATGTCTACCAGCCCAGGGGCGGCACCTACGCAGAGACGATAATACGCAATGCGGCCAGCTACCGGAATGGCGTCATCGCCTGGCTCAAACAGGGCACAAGCTGGCTGAATCTTCGGCGGCTCGAGGCGCTCCGTGTTGAAAAGGCGCTCTGCTGCGATGAGAGCGGCCCTGTGATCGCTGCGCTATCACGGTATGTGGCGGAGCAGTTCAAGGCGCACTACGGTACACCTGACGAGAGAATAGAGGTAATACCAAACGGCATAAGACTCGAGAAGAAGCCTGACGCGGAGTCCACGGACAAACTGCGGGGTCAGATACTCGTCAAGCTTGGTGTAAGTGAAGCCGTCAGCCCGACGGTATTTCTTTTCGCGGCGAACAATTTCCGGCTCAAGGGTCTTGCGACGCTGCTGCGGGCACTATCGCTGGTCTCGAGGCTGAAGAATGACCACCAGCCGCTTCTGGTCGTCGTGGGTTCAGGACCGTCATCCTGGTACAAGCTTCTGGCCTTCAGGCTCGGCGTCAGAAGGCGCGTGCTTTTCACAGGCCGGCTCAAGAACCTGCACGGAATGATAGCTGCAGCCGATATCGTTGTCCTTCCCACGTTTTACGACCCGTGCTCGCGGGTTGTGCTCGAAGGCCTGGCAGCCGGCAAACCGGTGATAACGACCCGTCATAACGGCGCCTCCGAGCGATATCAGAATGAGCGTCACGGTATCGTGCTGGAGCAGGCAGGCGACGCCGCCGAGCTGGCGCGGGCGATGAGCTTCTACTGCACCAGTGACAATATCCACAAAGCCTCTGATGCGATACAGGAAGACAGCCTTGGCGAAGAGGTATCTATTGACAGGCATGCCGAGCAGCTGGTAAAGCTCTATGGGAAGATAATGCAGAAGCGAGGCACAAAGTGACATATCTCTTACTTATCCTGGCGGCATACTTTGTCGGAGCAATACCCTTCGGCGTCATTATGGCCCGCGCGCACGGCGTTGACCTGCGAAAAGTAGGCTCCGGCAACATCGGCGCTACCAATGTCGGCAGGGCTCTCGGCAGGAAGTGGGGCATCGTCTGTTTCGCACTCGATATGCTCAAGGGCCTTGCGCCGATGCTGGTCGCCATGATGGTGCTGCCGCAGGAGAAAGGCCCGCGCGAGCTGTGGCTATGGCTGGCCACAGGCGGTGCAGCAATAATCGGCCACATATTCCCCGTGTATCTCGGCTTCCGCGGCGGCAAGGGGGTAGCAACCAGCCTCGGTGTCGTCATCGGGCTCTGGCCCTACTATACCGTCTGCGGCATTATCGCTCTGGCATCGTGGTCGCTTGCTGCGTGGATGTGGCGATATGTATCGCTGGCCTCGATAATAGCGGCCCTCGACTTCGTGACGGCGCTTCTGATACTGATAGCTATACTGCCAGGATGGAAGTTCGCGGCGCTCTGGCCGCTGGTCATCTTCGCAGCCGTGATGGCTGCCCTTGTCATCCTGCGCCACAGGGATAACATCCGCCGCCTTCTGGCTGGCACAGAATCGAAAATCGGCACAAAAAAGCAGGAATAGGCGCCCACGCAGAACCTGCTTGACTTTGCCGGTCTTTTGCCTATTGTAGAGCCCGGCATCATTGCACGGAGGCAGGTAATGACACTTAGCACCGCTGGCGGTGAGTTCCTCTATGAAGCGGACGAGATGCCCGCACGGGGAAGCTTCCTCTATGACAGGCATCTGCAGCGTGTGCCGAAGTCCAGGCTTGCACCATTTGCCGGTTATCTCATGCCGCTATGGTATAGCTCAATAAGCGCCGAACACAAGGCCGTGCGCGAAAAATCCGGCATGTTCGACTGTACCCATATGGGCGTTCTGGAGGTGGCGGGCGAGGGCTCTGAGGAATTCCTGAATGAAGTCACGACCAACGACCTGCGGCGCCTCGAGGCCGGCGGCGCGCAGTATGGTTATATCCTCGACGCAGCCGGAAGGGTGCTTGACGATATCATCGTATACCGGCGCTGGACAGACAAATTCATGGTCGTGGTCAACGCCGCCAACGAGGGCAAGATACGGTCATATCTTGACGGGATACTCGACGACGAAGTGATGGTTGACTTGGCGCATCCGGAAAGGAGGATCGCCCACAAGCCGGCCATAAGAGACCTGAGGGATGTCAAGAACGGCGGTGACTACAGGTGTGACATCGCTGTGCAGGGACCGGCAAGTACGGATGTCCTCACGGCCCCGGCCAACGGCACACTGCAGAATGAGCTGGCCGCTCTGAAGCCATTCAGATTCATCGAGTCGCACATCGGCGAGATAGACTGCATCTTCGCCCGCACGGGCTACACCGGGTCAAAGATGGGCTATGAGCTGTTTGTGCATCCGGAGCGCGCGGGCGAGCTTTGGGATGTTCTGCTCGAGCGAGGCGAGGAGGAAGGCCTTGCGCCTTGTGGACTGGGTGCGCGAGACAGCCTGCGCATCGAGGCCGGGCTGCCGCTCTATGGCCATGAACTCAATGGCGAGCTTTCAATATCGCCCTTCGAGGCAGGCTACGGCTGGGCGGTGAAGCTGGATAAAGACTTCTTTATCGGCAAGGATGCAATGGTCAAAGAGGCTGCCGGATACACAAGGCAGGTAGTTCGACTTGAATTGCCGGGCGAAGCCGGCATCAGGCCCGTTAGGATGCACGACGGCATACTTGATAAGAGCGGCTTGTGTGTCGGTGTTGTGCTTTCGTGCGCAAAAGCAGGCGAGAGCCAGATCGCGCTCGGCTTGGTGGATAGAGGCAGTTTTAGCGAGGGGAGGGCCGCGGGAATATGCTACGTCGCCCGGAATGCCAGACAGATTGAAGAAGGAAGACATGAAAAGGCCGCTGTGGGAGAGAAACTCAGTGCCGACATAAGCGGCAGGGTGCTGAGCCGATTTGAGAAGTTCTGAAAAAGGAGTGATTCAATGGTCAAAGCGGGACTGCTTTACACAAAAGAGCATGAGTGGGCAAAGATAGAAGGTGACACTATCACGGTGGGGATCACGGACCACGCCCAGGAGGCTCTTGGCGAGATAACGTTTGTCGAGCTCCCTGCTGTCGGCAAGGAGTTCGCGCAGGGCGGTGAGATGGCTGTTGTGGAAAGTAGCAAGGCGGCCAGCGATGTCTATGCTCCCGCCGCCGGCAAAGTCATCGCCGCCAATACGGAGCTTGTCACACATCCGTCCCTTGTGAATGATGATTGCTATGGCAAAGGCTGGATGGTCAAGCTCAAGGCTGCTGGCAAAGAAGCTGGCAAAGGCCTCTTGACCGCCGAGGAATACGAAGAGTATCTGAAAGGATGCTGAGATGCCGTTCATAGCCAACACGCCCGAGCAACAAAAGGAAATGCTTCGGGCGATGGGCCTTACGATGAAGGACCTCTTCGCCGAGATCCCGGCGGGCCTGATGCGCGAGAAGTTCAACCTGCCCAGGCCGATGACCGAACAGCAGGTCAGAAATCATCTCGCCGAGCTTGCCGACAGGAACTCGATACATCTGACCTGCTTCCTCGGTGGCGGATTCTACGACCATTTCATACCAGCTGCTGTATACTCAGTAGTATCCCGCAGCGAGTTCTACACCGCCTATACCCCGTACCAGCCGGAAGTCTCACAGGGCACGCTGCAGGCCGTCTACGAGTACCAGTCAGCCATCTGCCGCCTGACCGATATGCAGGCTTCCAACGCCTCGCTGTACGATGGCGGCACCGCGATGTACGAGGCGATGATGATGGCTCTGCGTATAACAGGCCGCAACAAGGTCATCATCGACGACAGTGTCAACCCCATATACCGCGTCATGATACATTCATACACGCGCAATCTCTCGATCGAGCTTGTCGAGACGCATTGTGAAGATGGTCATGCTAATCGGCAACAGATTCTGGCGAAGCTTGACGACAAGACCGCAGCCATACTTGTCCAGAATCCCAACTTCTTCGGCTGCATCGATGACTTCACTGACCTTGCCGAGGCTGCCCATGCCAAGGGCGCCCTCCTGGCCGTCTCATGCTATCCAATCTCGCTCGGAATACTCAATACGCCCGGCGCAATGGGGGCCGACATTGTCACCGGCGAAGGCCAGAGCCTCGGGATGCCCATGTCATTCGGGGGGCCGTATCTGGGCTTCATGGCGACAAAGATGGACTACGTCCGCAAGATGCCGGGCCGTATCGTCGGCGAGACGGTGGATAGGGATGACAAAAGGGCCTTTGTGCTGACCCTCCAGGCCCGCGAGCAGCACATCCGCCGCGACAAGGCCACGAGCAATATCTGCTCGAATGAGGCGCTATGCGCGCTGACAGCATTTGTGTATCTCTCGCTGATGGGCAAAGAGGGCTTGCGTGAGACCGCCCAGCTCTGCGCCGACAAGGCAAGCTATGCCTACGACAGGTTAACCGCCATCCCCGGCGTCAAGGCCCACTTCAAGACCAAGTGGTTCTTTAACGAATTCGTGGTAGACCTGCCCTGTGATGCCTCGGATGTCGTGGCCAAGCTGATATCGCGCGGCCTTGCAGCCGGCTTTCCACTCTCAAGATACTACCGTGGGATGGAGAACTCGCTGCTCATATGCGTCACAGAAAAACGAAGCAAGGAGCAGATCGGCCGCCTCGCCGAGGCGCTGGAGGCGTGTCTCTGAGTCTGATGTGCCAGAAGCAGGGCGGAGCGCTGGGAGGCTGAACTCTTGAATTCAGTGAAATTCATGGGTGTCGTGGCAGTCGGCATGCTGCTCATAGTGCTTGTATCGCTGGCAGTGAACAAGCTCTTGCCGGGCCATGCAGGCGGACATGTACTGATATATCTGGTTACAATTGGAGCAGTTGCAGGCGTTATTCATATAGGCCTTATGTTTAGCAGGGAGTGTCAACACGAAGCCCGACAGATCGTCAAAGCAGCTATGGCTAATCGCGAAGCGATGAGCGCCCAGGATTTTGGTTCGGCCTTTGCCCAGGATGACGTAGCTCTGGCTCTGCGCGTACGAGAGCTGCTGAGCGACTATCTGGGTATCCCACATGACCGGCTTCGCCCGACCGACACAATGCAGAGAGATCTGATGCTTGGCAGCCTGGATCCACAACTGACATGCCATGTTCTTTCGAAACTATATCCCGGCTGGGTTGGGCGATGGGCTGATGCAGAGGTTTTGGGCAAGCATGTGAACCCGAGGGATATGAGCCTGAAGGATTGGGTCATGCAACTGAAGGCGTGGCAGCCTGAGCGGGAAGAGACTGACGAAATAGCGCGGTTGTGGGTGGATAGGCGTGAAGGTCGGACATGAAAAGTGCGTCTTATTGAGAGCACGACAATATGAACCTGATATACGAAAAGAGCGTTAAGAACAGGCGCGGCGTCCTAGTGACCCCTTCAGATGTGCCCGGCTCAGTGCATATCAAGCCGGGCCTTCTGCGGAAAGAGGCGGCTGCGATGCCGGAGCTATCGGAGCTTGATGTTGTGCGGCACTTCACCGAGCTGTCCCGTCGCAACTTCGGCGTGGATACGAACTTCTACCCCCTTGGCTCCTGCACGATGAAGTACAACCCGAAGGTCGCCGAGCGGATAGCCGCCTATCCCGGCTTCACCCATGTGCACCCGCTTATGCCGCAGCTTCGCAGGGGCGGCATACTCACGCAGGGCGCCCTCCAGGTCCTCTATGACACGGACATCATGCTCCGAGAGATAACAGGCATGGCGGCCTTCACCATGCAGCCGATGGCCGGCGCTCACGGCGAGCTTACCGGCATAATGATAATGGCTGCCTACCATCGTGACAGGGGCAACAAAAAGACCACCGTCCTCATACCTGATAGTGGCCATGGGACCAACCCTGCAAGCGCAGCCATCGCCGGCTACAAGGTCGTCAACATACCCTCGAAGGATGGTATCACCGACATGGATGCCCTCCGGGCTCAGATAAACGATGAAGTCGCCGGCATTATGCTCACCGCCCCTAATACACTTGGCCTGTTCGATCCACAGGTAAAGGAGATATGCGACCTCATTCACAGCGTCGATGGCTTGGCCTATTATGACGGCGCGAATCTCAATGCCATTGTCGGCAAGGCGCGGCCCGGCGATTTCGGCTTCGATATCGTCCACCTCAATCTCCACAAGACCTTTGCCACGCCCCACGGCGGCGGAGGCCCTGGCGCAGGCCCTGTCGGCGTGAAGGAGAAGCTTGTCGAGTTCCTGCCCATCTCACTCGTCGTCAAGCGCGAGGATGGAACTTACGCCCTCGAATACAACCGGCCCAAGTCCATCGGCTACGTCGCGCCATTCTACGGCAACTTCGCCGTCATACTCCGCGCGTATGTCTATATGCTGATGCTGGGCGCCGAAGGATTCAGAAGGGTAGCCGAGAACGCTGTCCTCAACGCGAACTACATCCGCTGTCGGCTGGCGAAGCACTATGATGTGGCCGTCAATGCCGTCTGTAAACATGAGTGCGTGCTCTCGCCCACAAAGAGAATGCTCGACAACGGTGTCCATGCCATAGATATCGCCAAAGCCCTCATCGACAGAGGCTTCCATCCGCCGACCGTCTACTTCCCGACGATAGTCAAAGAGTCGATGATGATAGAGCCTACAGAGACCGAGAGCAAGGAGACCCTCGACGCATTCATCGATGCAATGGTCGAGATAGCTCAGCTCGCCCTTGCCGAGCCGGAGAAGGTGAAAGCTTCGCCCACCAGGACGCCTGTCAGCCGCCCCGATGAGACACTCGCCGCGCGCAACATCAACATAGCATATCTCTGACCGATAGCCTGTGGTAAATACGGGGGTGGCTGAAGGAAAAAACACCCAGACCCGTGCGAATCGGATAGGGGTGCTACAAATGCCCTCCGCTGGAGCGGTTCTGAAGCCTTACGCTGACATACTATCGACATGTCAGTGCGAATTCAAGTACTTTTTCCCAACATCGTGACTTTTCGTGACATCTTCGAGAGCCGAGACCAAAAAGAGTCAAAAACCGAGCGGCTGACTCTATAGGTCGTGGCGTTCAACGAACTCCGAATCATCGTCTATCGCGCGGCGAATTCCCGCACGGCGAGGCGGAATTATCGGAGTATTGCGCAGATACGACATCTTTCGTTCCGTCGCGATTGTATCTTATCCCTATAGGGGAATAATAGATTGCAGCCGAGCCACCGGCCGGCTGGGTAACTCAACCCAGGATTTTCCCGGTCGAGCGAACTGCAGGATGAGGAATTATGGGACTCCTGCTATCCCCTTTATTCTCCCCGGCTTCAGACACGTGTCCGTGCCGCATCAGCAGCGGCTGTCGGGCGGCGTGACGCCTTTTTGCGGTTAACCCCCGGCCTTGCAGCGCCGAACTAGAGCACTGTTGACTGACCTTTGGAGCTGAGAGTCCGACTATGAGAGATGTACAAAGCGGAAAAGTAAGACAGCTGATCAGACCTAACACTGCACTTGTTAAGATGTGCGATGATGTGACTATAGCAGCAGCCGCTCAGTCAATGAGTGACCGCAATGTCGGCTCCGTGCTTGTGTTCGACAAGGCCGAGCGATTTGCCGGCATAGTCACGGAGCGCGATATCCTCAAAAAAGTGGCGGCGAAAGGGCAGGATGCTGCCAGCATCACACTGGCCGATGTACTTACATCTGAAGTTGTCTCGTGTACGATGGAAAGTTCAATATCGACGGTTGAGGAGCTGATGCACTGGCACAACATACGGCACATACCGGTCATTCAGGATGGCCAGCCGGTGGCCATACTCTCAAGCCGTGACATCATCGCCTATCAGATAGCCAAAAGCAAGGATATGAAGCTTGCCGCTGAGCAGATAGCCAGGATGTCTGTCGAGCTCAAGAGCAGCGACTTTGACCAGCTGGCCTCCTGGGCTGTCAGAGAGGTGGCAAAGGTCTTCTCGGCCCGCAACACCTTGCTGTGGATAGAGACTGATTCCGATGGTGATATCGCCGGAGGGATCGTAGCCAGAACAGGCTGCCAGTGCGGCGATCCCGATATCTCCAGCCAGATAGCCGCATGCAGAAGCAACCACGGCCCGGCATTTGCGCCCATACAGAATACGTCCGGATGCTCCCGGAATGGTGCATGCTCACACTCCCTTGTAATACCGCTTCAGATATCTGAGTGTGCCAGGGACCGCAAGCACGGTGTCCAGCTCAGATGCGGTTTCCTGTGTGTCTGCGGGCTCGAGAGAAAAGGGCTGGAAGCCGATGAGGTGATGCTCTACAAAGCATCACTGCTTTCCGAGATACTCAGTTCGAGCCTTACAAACGCTTACCTCTATCGCGAGTACTCCGCCGCAAAGAACCAGAGCCTGACCGATTCGCTCACCAGCCTGGGTACCCGACGCCTTCTTGACACCGAGCTTGAGAACGAATACGTCAGAGCCAGGAGATACGGACATCCGTTCTGCATACTCGTGATGGACATTGACAAGTTTAAGCTGATTAACGACGGCTCCGGACATGCCGTGGGAGACGAGGTCCTGCGCAGGGTCGCACGGGCTCTACTTAAGACCAAGAGATCTACCGACGTCGCCGTCAGGTACGGCGGGGACGAACTCGTAATGTTGATGCCCGAAACCGACAAGGAACAGGGACTAATGGTGGGAGAGAGACTTAGAGCATTAGTAGAGGAGGAATCCCGGCACAGCGATGGACCCGCAGTTACGATAAGCTGCGGACTGGCCCAGTGGTCTCCCGAGCACGATGTAATGCCGAAAGAGGTGTTCCAGCGTGCCGACGCCGCACTCTACGATGCCAAGAAAGCTGGCAGAAACAGGGTCTGCGTAAGCGAAATGGAGACTATAGCCCTATAGCTGAAAGCTCGGGCAAGCAGAAAACGCGACGTCGAAATTCGTCGCGTTTTTCATGCGCAGAATCAGGGAATCCTACTTCAGGCCCAGCACATCCTGCATCGAATAGAGCCCTGGCTCCTTTGCGACAAGCCACCTCGCCGCACGAATCGCCCCGCGAACGAAAACATCCCGGCTGTGGGCTGTATGTGAGAGAGTAACCGTTTCTCCAAGTGCGGAGAACATCACCTCATGATATCCGACAATATCGCCGGCCCGAACAGCGTGCATACCAATCGTCCCAGCCTGGCGGACTGCGTCCTTGCCACTTCGTCCTTGCACGAGACACTCAGGATACTTGCGGCTCGTTGCAGCCGCGATATTCGAGGCCAGTGTAAGGGCCGTGCCCGAGGGAGCATCCTTCTTGAACCGGTGATGATGCTCGACTATCTCGATATCATAATCCTCGCCCAGCGAGGCAGCCACCTTGCCAACGATACTGAAAAGCAGGTTCATGCCCACAGACGTATTCGCGGCGACAAGGACCGGTATCGCCCGTGCAGCGACCTGTGCCCTATCGAGGTGTACCTGCGAAAGGCCGGTCGTACCTAGCACGAGGGCCGACTGGTTATCGATGCAGTGCTGAATATGCGACTCGGCAGCCTCGGGGCTGGAGAAATCTATCATTACATCCGCTTCTTTGGGAAATGTGGCCGAAAGGGGGACATTGATGGCCTCGATGCCCGCCAGCAGTCCGGCATCCTTGCCCAGGTCGGGGTGGTCTTTGCGGTCGATGGCGGCTGCGATGGTGAAATCCTGACTTTCCACGGCCAGAGCCACGATTCGCCGGCCCATGCGGCCGGCGGCGCCGGTGATCACCAGTTGGGGTTTCATATTGCCCTTTCCCAGAAAAGTGGTATCGTCGATGGCGTCAGAATATACCGCCTGGCAGTGTGGCGGGCAAGTAGAGAACAACCGGGAAAAGCGCGGAGTATAAGTATAGAAACTAACGGAAGATATGAATGGAGGCAAAGCATGTGTAGTTCGAGAATAATCGGTTTTGTGGCGGTTTTGATGGCGGCGGGGGCGTTTTTGTCGGGTTGTGAGACAAGCGCGCAGAGCGGGGCGCTGATAGGGGCTGGGGGCGGGGCGCTGCTGGGGCAGGCGATAGGGGGCAATACGACGGGGACGCTGATAGGGGCTGGAGTGGGCGCGGGGGCTGGGTATATCGTCGGCAATGAGATGGATAAGAAGGCGCAAACCCAGTCGCAGCAGGATGTTACGGCGCCTCGGGCCAGCAGTACCGGCTACCAGGCAAGCTCGGCGACGACGACTCAGCCGGGCGAGGTGGTGACGGTGACGATAACCAACAGCAATGGGTCAAAAACGCCGGTTGTGCTGCATAAAGAGGGCAGCGACTGGGTCGGGCCGAAGGGCGAGCACTATGATCACCTTCCGACGGAGGCTGAGCTGAAGCCGGTTTACGGGTTCTAAAGCGGCGCCAGAGGGTAGATGGAGAGTAGATGGAAGGTAGATAGCAAGTAGATAGTAGCAAGTAGATACTAGCAAGTAGATAGTAGATAGTAGCAGGTCCGGCACCTAAGGTTGTGAGACCTCGCCGTCGTTGAGCAGACACCCGACAGGAGGAGAGGGATACGCAATTGATAATTGACAATGGACAATTGACAACGAAGAGGATCGAAGCGAAACGCGAAGTGAGAAGTGGAAGAAGGGTAACCGTTGGATGCACAGAAGGCACGAAGGGGAAACGCTGATCACGCTGATTTATGGGAGATAGAAGATGTCACGATATAGTGATAAGCTAAGTAATTGTACTTGCCACCTTTGTGTCTGACGCCTCTATGGCTCCTATTTCCCTACTGCGCGAATCTCGCGTGCGCGTGCTGCGAGGTAGAAATCCGGTTCAATCCTTGGATTGGGCAGTATGGCAAGAAAATCTGCATCTAACATCGTCAGACTGCTGAACTGCGTCCTGTAAAGAAACATCACACGGCGGTATTTGCACTTGTGTTTCCCATTGGATTCCCACGGTTCCGAATACCCGATAACCAGCGGCATCGATGACTCAAGCTTTGGGGGCAACTCAATGAAGAAACCTCTGTCAACCTGGGTCAGGTACTGCCCTGTAGGTCGGTTAGCCACGGCCATATCACAGTTGGCAAGTACGTAATCAACAAACCCTTCCCTGGTAACCACTCCCTTCGCGTAGTAGTCACGAAGTAGCTTCGGCAACAGCTCATTGGTGGCAGTGTTTGTCAGCAGCTGCATTGCCACAGGCGACTTCCGCCAACATCCTGCCTCGTATACCAAGCATGACACCATAACCACTACAATGAGGGGTCTTAACCGAAGCATACGCAGCCTAGTCACATCAACCTCGACATTCACTCAATATCAAATTCAAATCCCCAGCTATCATAGCCAACAAACCACCGAGGAACAAGTCCGTCATTCCGTATGACATAGACCAGCTCAGCAAATAGGTGGGTGCCCCATTCAGTGAATCCGCCGCCAAGTTATTCGACCCCTTTTGGGGTCGGGGAGGTTTGCGGGGCTCGCTTACCGGGAGCCGGGCGGGCAGGGCCCGCAGATAGTTGAGATTCGACAGTAGAAAGTGGAAAGAGAAGAACCGAAGCCGGAGGCTTCGGCCACAGTGAGTCGAGAGTCGGTCGGGTGAGGCCCCTCGACAAGCTCGGGATGAAGCACATGCCTCGCCCCTACAAAGGCAACGGGCGGGACGCTCTCGGGGCAAAAAAATGAGGCTGCTCGGGCGAGGCCGATTGGCAAAAAGGGGTCAGACCCTGGGTAAAGGGGGCAGGCACTCTGCCCCCAAGGGGCATTCGAGCCAGTCCCCTTTACCCAAGAGAAAGGGTCAGGCCCCTTTTTCAACGACCCCTCATTCCCCTTTTGGGATTAGAGTCCATGGGGCTTTTCGGAAGTGGGGGCTTCGGAGACGGTGGTTTCGTATTTGACGCCTTCGGGTACGGGGACGGGTACGACGACGGTGACGCCGGATTCTCCCTGAGTTCGCTCTGAAGAGTCAACCGCGACGAAGGCTGTGTAGGCCGACATGAGGCCGTACTCGAGCGCGACGTCTTTTATCTCCTTCGCCGCTGCGGCTGCATCGGCGAACATCGGTTCTCCCGAAAGGACCTCAATCTTCTTTCTTGCCCAGACGCAGGCGATGCCCTTGTGCTCGGCTTCAGCGTCGTCGAGGTTGACGGCGACGACGTATTCGGCAGGCTTGCCGGCGACGGTGCCGGTAATGCGCAAATCGGTTGTGCCGTGGCCGCTGAACCTGCCGGTGACTATGACGGGCCGGCCGACGAAGAGGTCGGGCAGACGGCCGGGATAGACATCGCTGGCCTGCATCGAGCCGAAATCGAGCTTCACATCGGCGAGGGCGGGGTGGCTTATCCTCTCATAGAAGAGGTCGATAACCTCGCCGGCATTCTCATTGAGACCGATATAGGCGACGGCACCCTTGCCGATCTTCGCCATGGAATCGAGCAGGTATCTGTTGACGCTGGAGCCGACGCCGAAGCTGAATATGCGGCTGGCGCCGAGCTTTTCGTGAATGGCGCGGAGTATCTGGTCCTCGTTGCCGATGTAGCCATCGGTGAGGAAGCTGACGAGGCGGAATCGCTCGGGGTCGTGCTCGAAATCGAGGGCAGCCTTGATGCCTTCTATCATCATCGTGCCGCCGCTGCCTTCGAGGGAATCGACATACTCCAGGCCCTTGCGGATGTTCTCGGGGGTGGCTTCGACGGGTTTGGGGCCAAGTTGCGAAGCGTTGTTGGAGAAACGGATTATCTGAAAGGAGTCGCCCGGCTGGAGCTTCCTGAGGGCGCGCCTGATGGCCTCTTTGGACCTGGCTATCGGCTCGCCGTTCATGCTGCCGGAGCAATCGAGGACGAATATCATCTCCATCGGCGAGCGTGTGACATCGGCGAGGTTCTCGGGGGGATAGAGCATGAAGGTGAAGAACCCGCCGCGCTCGTCGCGATGGGTCATGAGGGCGGACTTGATGACCCTGCCGGCGACCCTGTAACGGAGGATGAAGTCCTTGTTGGGTATGCTGTCGAGGTCTGCAAGAACGACTTTGCGCTGGGAGTCGCTGACTTTCCGGACCTTAGTGACGTGGGTGGCGCACTTCAGCTCTTCGATGCTCACACCGGCGTCGAGGGCGACGGCGAGGGATATGTCGTGGCCGCTGCGCTCATTTGGTCGGAGGTACTGGACCTCGGTTTTCTGGCCGGATATGCCTTGCTGACCCCTTGCGACAGCGCCGACGCCTTCGGTGTAGCCGGGAGGGTTGAAGCGGGGGCCGACGACCATGGGGAAGACGAATTCGTACCAACCGTCGACGTAGGCGAGGGTGCTGAAGTACTTGATGTTGATGTCGATGGCTTTGCCGGGCTCGATGTTGGCGACTTTCTGGGTGAATACGTTGGGTCGTTCCTGGGTGAGGAGGGAGGCGACGTAGCCCTGGTTGCGGGCCTCGGTGTAGATCTTCTCGGCCTCTTCGCGCTCGCGGATGATGCCGCGGATCTTCCGGTCGCCGACGGTCATGATGAATTCACTGACGGCTGCATTTTCGGGGAGGGGGAAGACGTACACGGCCTCTATCTTGGTGTCGTAGGGATTGTGGAACTGCTGGGTGACATCGACGGTGGCGATGTAGCCGGCGACCTCGGCCTGGACATCGGTATGCTTGAGGGGGACGGGGACCTCCTTTTCCTCGTCAGGCATTTTTGCCATAAGGGCGCCGCAGCCGGGGCGCTGGGCATCTGGCTGGGCCTGGCCCTGATACTTCGAGATGATCCAGACTTCGTCGGCGTCGCGCAGAGCGGCTACCATTTTGGCGCGGTCTCCGTCCACATCGCTGCTTTCGCCCCACATGACCCGATAGTCATCCTCGCGGCTGAGCATTGCATCTCTGCCGGCTCGCTCAGGTAGCTTCGCGCTTCCAGCGCGAACAGCATTGTAGTAGAAGTGCCTGCCCTGCTCTGGAGCCGAATTCAGCTTGTAGGCGCTCTCAGATCTCGGGATATAGACATTATCGTTCTGAATGGATGAATCGGAGCTGGGTTTCGTGGTGAATCCGGCATGCAGATGGTTGAGCTTCTCCATGTCGACCCCAACATCCTTCGGCTCCCCGACGGGCGGAGCAACGGGGGTAGCGGTGGAGGTGCTGAGGAGGTCAGAGGTTTGGGCAGGCTGGGATGCAGTTGCAGACTGTTCCGCGGCCGCGGGTCGCGGCTGTTCTGCAGGCTTCTGGGAGATATCCTGTTTTGAGCTGCTACAGCCCCAGATCATGATGGCGGAGGCTATAACGGTGATGCCGGCGATGGCGATGATAAGTCTGGTCTTCACCTTGTATCTCCTTTTTCGAGGGTTATCTGTGCGGTTATCGGGTTGCCGTCGGGGTTGCCCGCGGTGATGAGCGTGACTTCATACTCAGGCTGGAGGTCGCCTTCTATCATCACGTGGATGGTGGCGACGCGCGACCTGCCGGTGGGGAGGTTTTGTGCGGTGCTGTAGGCGCCGACAATGACGCGGTCGTGGGCCATGGCTGCGGGGTCGTAGTAGGGGGCGTCTTTATAGGCGAGGTGCTCACCGCCCTCGATGCCGACTATCTTGACGGTGCCGTGGACGGCTCTAAGCTCGAACTGGTATGCGGCGAGGGGCGTTGTGCCTGAATCGATGAATATGTGTATGGGTGCGAACCGC
>Ga0068714_10001275_pt1 | contig 38277 bp, 50 predicted proteins | sample MTBNYHSulfiMetaG_FD_62988 | JGI IMG/M metagenome (GOLD analysis project Ga0068714, IMG submission 62988) | Enrichment culture microbial communities from rom New York Harbor, USA that are MTBE-degrading - MTBE-NYH (New York Harbor Sulfidogenic)... | ecosystem: Environmental > Aquatic > Marine >...
AGACGATGCTCCGGTACACCAACAACAAGCATGCCTCCTATCACCGGTAGCGCCTCAAAAACGGTTACACCATACCCCATCCGAATCAGGTCATAAGCGGCCGCCAGACCAGCCGGACCTGAGCCGACGATGGCCACCCTCTCCTTCTGTGTTTGCGGCAGGCGCTCAGGAAGCTCCTGAGGTACATAATCGGTAACAAAGCCCTTCAGGGCCATGATGGCAACAGGCTCTTCCACGTCTTTGCGACGGCACTCCGTTTCACAGGGGTGGAGACACACACGGCCGCACACCGAGGGTAATGGCATCCGCCGCCGAATTAACTCCAGAGCCTCCTTGAAATAGCCTTTGGCTATCAGCGCGACATAGCCAGGGATGTAAAGATGGGCTGGGCAGGTTACCTGGCAGGGAGCTTCAGATTCGCCGTAGAGAAAATCAGACCCCATCGCCTCTTCCGAGATAATGCCACAGGTCTTTTCGCCGCGACATTTTTCCCTGTCCACCACAACAATCCCGTCCTCTTCACGCTTGGTAATGGCCTCATTGGGACATACCCAGGCACAGGTGGGCTGGGCACAATGGTAGCAGGGCGAGGCAATGTGGCTGACGAAAACCTCAGGATAGGGGCCGTCCTCGCGGTAAAGTATCCTCATCCATCTGGCAGGACCGGCAGGTACATTATGCCAGTCCTTACAGGCTACCGAGCAGGCATAACATCCGGTACATCTGGTCTGGTCAAAATAAAATCCAAGCTGCATAACTGTTCCTCCTTTAGGACTTTGAAACTTCAACGAGTGCGGTGTGTAATGCGGCGGCTCCGCCGGGCGACATTTCATCCTTTGTCAGGGTATTGACACAGCCGCCGCGGTCAATGCCTTCTTCGTCGGGGTTATACCAGGCACCTTCATAGATAGAAACAACGCCGGGTATTATTCTTTTGGTAACCCAGGCCTTAATGGCTATCTTCCCACGGTCATTGAAGACGTAGACCTCATCACCGTCTCTAATCCCTCTTGCCTCAGCATCAACCGGGTTTATCCACATTACATGGGGCTCGACCTCTACCAACCAGTCGACGTTTTGCAAGCTGGAATGTGCCCTGACCCTGGGGTGTGGCGAGAGTAGCTGCAACGGATATTTTTTTACCAGGGGGTCGTCCCTGTTTTCCCAGGTGGGTACGTATTTGGGGACAGGTGGGGCAAGCGGGTTATTCAGGTCTGCCGCCCGTTGTGAGAAGATTTCAATCTTCCCCGAGGGGGTTGGAAAGGGATTTTTCTCAGGGTCCTCAATCTCCTGCTTAAAGGCAACATGGGGTTCGTCAAGCTTGATGCGGTGGATTCCGTCACGTTTAAATTGGTCATAGTCCTTGATATGCGTGGCATATTCCTGGTTTTGGCTGACGAATGTCCTGAGCCAGTCCTCTTCAGTATTAGTATCGAAGTCCTTAAACCCTAATTTTTCTGCCAGCAGATTACCAATCTCCCAGTCTGTTTTGCATTCACCCATTCGCTTGATTGCTTGATTTGAAAAGATGAAATAAGGGCCGGAGGGCCAGGGACGGGTGAGGTCACTCTTCTCGGCGAAACCGGCTGCCGGTAATACAATGTCAGCATATCTGGCGGTGGGTGTTATAAAGACGTCTTGAGACACCATAAACTGGAGGCTCTTCAGCGCCCGAGCACCCTTGTTGGAATTACCGCGCTGGTTCAATAAGTTACCGGCAGCCCACCAGACCATCTTGATGTCTGCTGGATAACCTCCTGCCTTTCCCTCCAGGATGGCATCAAATATCTTGTTCATGTGAACTCTGCGCACCAGACGAAGATTAATGTCGAGTGTTCCTCTTACTGAGGGGCCACCTTCCTCAACCGGGTTTCTCATCCCGGGAATTCCAGCACCAAAGAACATGTGAGCATAAGGTATACCCATCAAGCCACCGGCAGCGCTGCCACCATGCTTGCCGATATTTCCGGTCATGGCAGTCAGGGTTATGGCACAGCGAATATACTGCTCCCCCTCGGCGGCTCGTGCTGGTCCCTGGGCGTCCATCAAACAGGCTGGTTTTGTAGTGGCGTATTCCCTGGCTAACCGCTCAATGGTCTCCGCTGGTACGCCTGTAATTTCTGAGGCCCAGCCAGGGGTCTTTTCAATTCCATCCTCAATACCCAAAACATAATCGCTGAATTTGTCAAAGCCAAGGGTATATTTGTCCAGGAATGCCTTATCGTGAAGGTCTTCCTTAATCATTACATAGGCCATGGCGACCATCATGGCGGCGTCAGTACCAGGTATAATCGGTATCCATTCATCGGCAAAGGTTGCCACGGTATCAGTGCATCTGGGCTCGATGCAGACAATTCTAATCCCGGCTTCCTTAGCCTTGATGAGATTATAGACACAGTCTGTTCCGGAAATCATCCTCACCGGGTCCCAGCCCCATATGATTATCAGACGGGAATTGAGCAAGTCATTACGGCTGTGACCAACGAAGGGTGAGCGATAGGAAGCCTGCGTTCCCCAGATAGCTCCTTCCGATGATATATTCCCATACTCGGTGGTGTAGCCCCCGAACATGGTAAGCGCTCTACGTATAGACCCTGAGGTGTGCAGGGCTGCCAGTTGCCCACCACTACCGCTACCAAAGAAAATGGCGGAGTTGCCGTAGGTCTCCTTAATGCGGTTCAACTCTTTGACTATGGTATCCATGGCTGCATCCCATGAAATACGCTCGAACTTGCCTTCCCCTCTTTCCCCAACCCTCTTCATGGGATACATCAGGCGGTCAGGGTGGTAAATCCAGTGGCGGTAGGCCCGACCTCTCACGCAGGCTCTCAGTTGTCCGTCAATATCTTTGAAATCATCACCTTCGATTCTGGTTATCACGCCATCCTTAACGTGAACCCTGAGCGGGCAACGTCCACCGCAGTCAAAGGCAGAGGTACACCGGACAAGCGTCTCACCATTTGTTAAACCCTTCTCTTCAGCACTCATTTCACCCTCCTTATCAATAACTTTACTCTAAGGTGCTGGGAACGCTCTCGTGTCAAATCATCCGGTTTTCTGTTCTCAAAGGCTTAAAGATAGCTGTATCAGGCTGTCTAAAAACCTTCTTGCCGCAGGGTAATGACCGACTATCGATTGTCTCCGGCACCTGTTAACCATTATTCCCTTGAAAGCTATCACCCCCTTCGGCTATTTTGTTATTTTGTTTAATAATACAGCGTCTTCCTGGCCTCGACAATAGCCAGAGACACCCAAAATCCACCATCTTCCAATAACTCATTTATTTTGTTACTAAATTAAATTAAGCTTTTCCCCGAGTAGGAGGATACTAAAATTTCCTGCCGGTACTTGCTCAAGCCTGTTATGCTCCCTGGAGCATAACAGGTGAATTCACCAAATGGTGGCGCAATAGCGGCCAAGACCCTTTTCCCGTGGTGGGAAAGAATATCTGCCATTTCCTTTACCTCAGGCTCGTCCCCGGTACGGAAGACGGTGGCACACCCGCCACAGGCGCACAGGACCAGCTTCTGCTTTCCATTCAGCATTGCCAGTACCTCATCAATGGGCTTTTGCACCTGACCAATCATTATTTCTCTCCCTTCTTTACAAGTACTGACGGGTTAAGCACATGAATATTGACCGAATTCCCTGTCCAGTATCTCGCCTATCTGTCTCCCCGTTTGAATACTGGTAGTAGCTGCTACCACCTTTGAGTTCTTAAAGTACACTGTAAACGGCAGCCCCATAAACGAGGCACATTCGGGGATACGTCTAATGAAGCTGGCTGCCGGAATATCGAAGTCCTGGTCATAGAAGCGCACATGCGGATACCTGGTCTCAAGTTGACTCAGTATGGCATATACCGGAGTACACATTGGCCCCATCCGGCCACAGCAGATGACCACATTCTCGTTGTTTTTCAGAGCGTCCTGTATTTCCCCGTCAGTCTCAAGATGCTTAAGATTAGTCTGCAGCACTGTTCTATCTTCGCTTTTCAGGTTTGATATCCAGAGGGATGCCCGTGTTCCCGGCTAGCGGAGCATCGCCAGATACTCGTCAGCGTATTTGCCATTCTTGGCTCCCTCGAACATCTCGCCTCTCTTCACTTTCTCCAGCGCCAGGTATTCGCTGACAGCCATACCGGCAGAGGCACCTTCGCTGGCAGCCGTGATGAGGTGGCGCTCACCACCGGTAATCTCCCCACAAGCGAATATTCCTGGTTTGGAAGTCATCATCTTTTTGTTGATTATTACAAAAGCTACTATCATTTCCAGCCCTACCTCTTGCGCCAGTCTGGTATCAGGCTCCGTCCCGACACAGACAACTATCCAATCAACTGCTATCTCCTTCTGCTCACCAGTCTTGTTGTTTACCAGAACCGCTGTCTCCACCTGGTCACTACCCTTTATTTCCTTTAGCTCGGTGTTATACCAGACCTGAACACCTTCTTTTTGCAGTCTCCTGGTCATCGCAGGATATGCTCGTAGCGATTCTCTACGGTGTATCAGGATAACCTCGCTGGCTACGGGCTTGGCTAGCAGCGCACTCTTGGCCGTTGTGTTCCCGCCACCGACTACCAGCACCTTCTTTCCCTTGAATCGGTCTACGTCTCGCCTGGCATAATAGGAGACACCCTTGCCGACAAACTTCTCCTCGCCCGACGCACTGAGCTTCTGCATGGTACTGCCAGTGGCAAGAATAATCGCCTGCGCTTTGTACTGGTTTGCCTCTGTAGTGACAATCCTGTCTTCGGCGTTAAGACTGACAACCCTTTCGTGTCTTACCTCTGCTCCAACCCCTGCTGGAGGTGCTGAGGTTACCTGCTTCTCCATGTTTTCCATCAGTATTGCCCCATCACCGGGTGGGAAACCAGGGTAATTGCTCACGGTATAGGCGATGGCCCCCTGGCCACCCACCCAGCTACCTTCCAGCACCAGTGTGCTCCAACCGTCGAACTGGGTAAAGATTGCTGCTGACAATCCGGCAGGTCCACCTCCAACGATAATCACGTCTCGTTCTTCCATTGTCTTCCTCCTCGTATTGATATTTTATCCGTCAGGTTTATTAGATACTGTTAAACCAGTTCTGGCGCCAGTTCCTTAAGTACTCCTCATCTGGGTAAGTCCTCGCCACATCCTCCTCCCTGAAGTTATATTTGTAATCATTGCAGTAGTCTACAAGGAGCTTATATGCCCAGTTCAGCTTTTTCATGATTTCATCTTCGCTGCTCTCAGCACTGTTGTGCTTGTCAGGGTGATGGCGGTGAGCCAGCGTCCTGTAGGCTCTTTTTATCTCTTTCAGTGTCGCTGTATCTTTCAGCCCCAGTACCTTTCTCGCTTCGTCTATTTCCGTGAAATTTGCCATGTTATTCTCACCACCTCCTCTTTAACCGCGTGTTTCTGCGTCTCCTGTTTTCCCGCCTGGTGATTTTCAAAATTTGACCTCATCTGAAAGCAAGCCTAGCAGGCGGTCTAAAGTTACCGGGTAGGGTTCCAGGGGAATCCCCATCCAGTCCGAGAACTCCAGAAGCTTCTCCGGGTCATTCTGTGCCATCTCGTCGTAACAGCCGACGGCGTCAAGCATGATTGCTCCACCAGTGTGCTTGGGGAAATTCTCGTTCGCTAGACCTTTGTCCCAACCTTGATAAACGTAGTGCCGGTATTTCATCCAACCCGGCGTCAGCCAGTATATATCCCTGCCCTGGCTTATTTGTTCCCTCTCTTCTTTGCTCGCCAGCATGTCAACGCAGTGGGTAGCTTTTATTCTGGAAATACTGATTCCAGGTTCTATCTGCTCTTGAATTATGGTATCAATCTTGCGGTAGGGGTCATCAGCGTTAACGTAGCAGAACTTACCCCCATAGACCACGATAATGTTCGAAGCGTATGTCTTAGCTGTTGCTATCTGTCTGATAAGCTGACTCTCAAGCTCGCGGGGCACCTCATGGCGGCCGGGCTTGGTGTAAATAATTTTCCTGGCATCCAGAACGCCGCTGTCTTGAAGACGGTTCAACTCCATATTCAGTGTGCCACAGGCTACAATCGCACAGTCCCGAAACGAGATGCTCTTCTCCATGTTTCACCTCCACATACTTTATGCTGTCCGGCATTTATGAAGCTATCTGAGCAGTATTCCTTTAACATTCGCCGAGCGGAAAAGACCGGCGTAACTGAGCGAATGGCTTCCTTGGCCATCTGAACCCAGCGATGGGGCACGCCTTTGCGGTCACGGTCGTAATACATAGGTACGATGTCGTTTTCCAGAAGTCGGTAGAGTGCTTCTGCGTCCGCCTTGTCCTCTTCCATCGGGTCAGGAATTGGTTTGGAATCGCCAATTACCCAGCCGTTAGCGCCGTTATATCCTTCGTGCCACCACCCATCTGGAACACTGAGGTGAATGACACCGTTTATGGATGCCTTCATGCCGCTGGTGCCGCAGGCTTCCTGAAGGCGCCTTGGGGTGTTCAGCCAGACATCCGCCCCTTGCACCAGGTAACGGGCAATGTGCATATCGTAGTCCTCTACAAAGGCCACCCGCCCGCGAAATTCGCAGTCTGTGAGGAGTGTATATAACTGTTGAAGAAGCTGCTTAGAGGCGAAATCATCCGGGTGCGACTTGCCAGCAAATATTACCTGAACCGGATGCCACTTATTTGTTATTATGCGCTTGAGACGCTCAACGTCGTGGAAAATTAACGTGGGTCGCTTATACTCGGCGAACCGGCGCACAAAAGCTACGGTCAGTACTTCCGGGTCAAGCAAGCCACCCATCGCCAGGGCTTGTTGTGGTACGGTCGAACAGGTGGCCCAACGCTCCTGGGCTCTTTCTAGTATGGCTCCACTTAGCTTTCGCTTCAGGACTTGATGTACTGACCAGAGTTCTTCATCAGGGATATCAAGCACTTGCTGCCAGATAGCTAGGTCGTCGTGGTTCTCAAACCAGCCACTGCCTAGATACTCATCGTACAACTCACGCATCTCACGGGCAAGCCATGTGGGAGCATGCACACCGTTGGTAATGTGTGATATGGGGACATCTCTATCGGCGACTCCCGGCCACAGTACCTGCCACATTTTTCTGGAGACTGCCCCATGCAACTCGCTCACTCCATTGCGCCACCTTGCCATCCTCAGGGCAAACGCCGTCATGTTAAATTCCCGTCCTTCCATGCTGCCATATTGCCCCAATTCCATAAATGTCTCCCGCTCGATTCCGAGAGACTCCCGGTAATCGCGAAAATACTTCTCCACCAGCTCGACGGGAAACACGTCATGCCCTGCCGCCACAGGGGTATGAGTGGTGAAAACGGTGGCCGCCTGCACCTTTTGTATCGCTTCATCAACAGACGCACCCTGTTCCACCGCTTCTTTAAGACGCTCAAGCATCATGAAGGCGGTGTGTCCCTCGTTGGCACACCAGATGGACGGCTTGAGACCGAGTGTTCTCAGAACCCGCACACCGCCCATTCCCAGCACGATTTCCTGCTGGATGCGCTGCTCCCTGTCGGCTGTATAAAGACGTGCCGATAGTTTCCTATCCTGCGGTGAGTTTTGCTCAATATTAGTGTCCAGCAGGTAGAGATTAACCCGGCCAAGGCGGACCTGCCATGTCCAGATGTGTACGGTCCTGCTGTCGAGTTGAATCTCCACCAGGGGTCCACACCCTTGAGGCCAGGGACAAGGATTGATGGGCGCTTCGTTAAAATCAAGCGTCCGGTAAATATCCTCCTGCCAGCCATCGGTGGAGATACGCTGATGGAAATACCCCTGCGGGTACATAAAGCCAATCCCAATCAGTGGCAGTCCCAGGTCGGAGGCTTCTTTGCACGTGTCACCGGCCAGCACACCTAACCCGCCAGCATAAATAGGCAGGGAATTATGGATAGCGAACTCTGCTGAAAAATAGGCAATAAGCTGGCCTCGCTGGTCGGGATATGTGGTCTCAAACCAGGTGCTTTCGCCTGACAGATACAGGTCGAAGGCGGACATTACAGAGTCATATAAAGCGAGAAAAGATGGGTCTCCGGTAGCGGCTGCCAGCCTGTCAAAGCTGATTTCCTGTAGCTGCTTTACAGGGTTGTGTCCGCTCAATCTCCATAGTTGATAGTCGAGAGAGCGGAATAGCTCGCGAGCCTGGGGGTGCCAGCTCCACCACAGATTGTTGGCAAGCTCGTTAAGCCTGTTTATTCGCCGTGGTACGTCGGGTTCCATCATACCGTGCATTCCTCTTCATACACTCCATCAGACTTCTCTCAGCAAGTGATAGTCTTTTTCTCCAGCATATATCGGCACTTCAAGCCAGTTCTCCACAGGCACAAATGGACAGGTAAAAGCCTCACTGTAGGCACACCAGGGGCTATAGGCTTGATTGAAATCCAGAACCCATTTCTCATCCGCGGTACGGTCTCTCTCTGGCTCAAGGTCGAGGTAACGTCCAGCACCGTAGGTCTCTTTGCCGGATGTCGCATCCTTAAAAGGAACAAACAGTATCTCTTCTTCACGGCTGCGCTTGTAAGCCTGGATGGATAGTTCCTTCCCATCTATTTTGAATCTAAATTCGCCCCAGCGGATGAAATCCTGTTCGTTGCCTTTGGTATAGGCCATTCTCACCACACCCTTTTCAGGATGCTCGTGAAGCTCAAGCTCGAATCTGTAGCTTGAGTCCGGAGGGTAATATCGCAAGCCTTTGAAACGAGCACGCTCCTGAGGAGCTAGTGGAGATTGCCAGCTTTGGGCAAAGAAGGCTTCCTTTGTTTCCCGTGCTTTCTCCAGGTTCGCTTCCCAATCTGAAAGTGACATAACTACTGCACCTCTTCATCTAGCCGAGCTTACGTATTAGTCTCGTCAAGGCACCCCCTATCGGGTCTATTCCGACCGCTGGCGAATAAGGGGTCTCGAGCAGGGCCAGCCTGTGCAGCGGTACTTTCTCGGCTATGGCGAGGGAGATTTCGTTGACTACGCCCCCTATCGTCGCCTCTGAGATAATCTGTGCCCCGACCAACCGCTGAGCTTTACGGTCAGCAACGAACTTACAGTGAAAGAGCCTGCTGCCGTATCGTGGCCGTGTGGTAGGAATACTAACTGTCGTGGCGATGACATCCAATCCCTTCTCGCGGGCAAGCTTCTCAGTGAAACCCACCGTACCTAGCTGATGACCAAAGATTTCGATGACGAAGGTCAGGAGAGTACCTTCATAGGTAGTGGAATTTCCCAAGACCGCGTTTCTGGCAGCCACGTCGCCAGTTCTGCCTGCGGTAGTGACCATCAAGCGACGGGTCTTTGAGCCAGTCATCATATCCCAGTTCTCAATGCAATCACCCGCCGCGTAGACGTCAGGGTCACTGGTCTGCAGGTACTGGTTCACCAGTATCCCTCCTGTCTCCCCTATCTTGATGCCTGCCTTCCGCGCCAGCTCAACATTAGGTTTGGCTCCGGTAGTCAAGATAACCAGGTCCACTTCCAGTTGCCGGTCAGGAAGAATGACCAGTTTCTTCCCAGAGTCGCTTCTGACACTGCTGATTTCGGCAGACAGGATGAGTTCTACTCCCTTTTGCCGCATCACCTCTTCGATTTTCTCTGCCATGTTTTTATCCAGGCTTGCTGGTAAAATATTTTCCATCATGTCCATGAGATACACATGGCGATATCCCCTCGCTATCAGAGCCAAGGTCATTTCTATCCCAATTGCTCCTGCTCCAATCACAGCAGCGCTGCTGTGTTCAGGGATAATTCTTTCCAGAGCTCTATCATCGGCAATATTAGTGCTCACCGTGAATTCATTTTTACCATCCAGCCCGGGAATAGGAGGAATTGAGGGAACAGCCCCCGGACTCAAAATTAGCTTATCGTAAGAATAGCTTTTACCACCGGCAACAATGCGTTTTTCTTTGCTGAGAATATCCGTGACTTCGGTGTTCAAATGAACATTTATCCTGTTTTCCTCGAAAAACTCGCCGGGATAAAATATATCATCCCAGCTAGCAATACCTCTGAGCACGAAAGGTGGTTCACAGGGTGCATAGCCAATCTCGCTCTGGGTAGTAAAGATGTCTATCTGGGCCTGTTTGTCCATCTGTCGAATTCGTCCCGAGGCACTTCTGCCGCCAGCACCAGCACCAATAATGCATACCTTCATGTCTATCTATCTCCTTGTAATTCTCTTAACACCTGGGAAAGCTGTTCGTTGGCCTTTCCCAACTCTTCTGCTGCCTGTAGTGCTCTATGGTAAATCGGTTCGCTCTCAGCATTTGTGGCTTTCTCTGTCCACTTTCTCAGTTTCTCGCTGTGCTTTTTGTTCTCCCCGGTCCAGGAGTCTAAAATCACTTTGAGCCTGCCCCTTTCATCAGCCGGGAACCTCTTGAGAATATCTTCAACCATCGCCCGAATCATGGTCTCAGGAACTGCGCCGAGGATTTCGTCAACCTTCTGTCCGTCAACAAAGAACATCTGCATCGGTATGCTCATAATCTGATACTTCATCGCCGTGCGCTGGTTTTCATCCACGTTAATCTTGCAGAATTTGAATCTGCCATCGTATTCCTCTGAAAGCTTGTCATATACCGGAGAAACCATCCGGCATGGCCCGCACCAGGGCGCCCAAAAATCAACCTCCGTGGGCAAATCAGACCCGAGAACTTCTTCCTCAAAACTCTGATCTGTCACTTCTACTACTTTGCTCATACTGCCTCCTTCTAGATTGATTGACGAGGGAAAGAACGTATCGTTCTTTCCTGAATTTCAGAATTTTACGCGTTCCGAGTTCCTTACCGTCGTTACTGAGACCCTCGGGAATCTCCTTCTCCAAACTAAATTCTGCATTCTTTATCTCATCCTCACTCCCTGGCTCCATCAGGTCTGGCCAGACCGAAATAGCAAGAAAGGCGGAGGGTTTCATGACTCTACGGATTTCACCCAGGAGCCTTCCTCTATCCTCTGCCTTTGGGAAATAAAAAGAATGAAACACATCAAGTAGTAGAACTACGTCTACAGACTCGTCGGTTAGCCCAATTTCCAGTTCCCCCGATGTCTCCATCCTGTCTATGTTTTTTAAGTCCGCTGACTCTCCCCTTTGCATCAACGCATCCAGGGCTTCCTTATCTTTGTCCAGGGCATACACTCTTCCCTGGTCACCCACTATTTCGGCAACGGGAATAGTATACGCCCCATAGCCACAGCCAAAATCCAGCACAGTCTGACCTCCCCTGATGCCTATTTGTTGCAACATATCAAGTACTCGTGATTCCAGTTCCATTTCCTTGCTCCTGAATATATTTGGAGGCAGACGTGGCCGCGGCAACACCATCCCCAACCGCGGCGGCGATCTGGCGAGGTGAGTTCCTGCGGATATCACCTGCAGCGAAAATACCAGGAGTTGATGTAGCCATCAATTCGTCAGTGACAATATGGCCGGCACCGTCAAGTTCCAGAATGCTGGAAAAGCTATGGCTATTGGGCATAAACCCCACAGCAACAAAGACACCATCCACTTTCAGGACAGACTGCTGACCTGTTTTGACATTGTGTAGTCTGAGACCGTTTAACACTTTATCCCCCAGGACCTCTTCCACCACGGTGCTCCAGATGAACTCTAGTTTGGGATGAGCAAATGCTCGTTGCTGGAGCACCTCTCCCGCCCGGAGCCGGTCTCGCCGATGTATTACATAGACCTTGCTCGCATGCTGGCTCAGTTCAAGAGCATCAGTGAGGGCGGTATCACCTCCTCCTACCACTGCTACCACCCGGTTGCGGAAGAAAAAGCCGTCACAGGTAGCACAGTAGGAAACACCGCGACCAGAGAGCCTCTCCTCACCGGAAACTCCCAGTTTACGATACTCTGACCCGGTGCCAATGATTATGGCTGCCGCTTCAAAGCCGCCCCCAGTGGTAATAACACTGTAAGGCCGCTGCTCGCTGACGCCTGTAACCTCAGCAGTTACAAATTCCAGGCCATATCTGGCTGCCTGGCGATGCATGAGCGAACCCAGGTCGGAGCCGGCTATACCATCAGGGTAACCGGGATAGTTCTCTACCAGTGCAGCATTGACCATCTGACCGCCTAACATACCTCGCTCTAGCAGCAAACTTTTTAGCCCGGCTCGGGAGGTATAAAGCCCAGCTGTAAGCCCAGCGGGACCACCGCCGATGATGATTACGTCATACCGTTCCATAACCTGCCATCTCCAAAATTCCTTTGACGGACAAGGAGGCAGGAGAATCATCGGGAAGTTCCAGCAATGATTTCCCCTGTAAGTTATACTCCTCCACCTCGTCATCAGGCTCTATCTTTCCTAGGTAAGCAGCACCGGTATCTTGAATAAGCTTCTCTGCGTTCTGGGTGAACCTGTAGTTTGCCACCAGATAGAAGTTGTGACACTTCACGCCTACTTCTGCCACCAATTTCTGTGTTCTTTCTATATTTCTCAGTGACTTCAAGGATGGGTCCAGTATCAGAAACAAGTCATCTATTTCCGAAGTTACCTTCCTGTTGAGGTGTTCCAGGCCGGCTGGCGCATCAATTACAGTGTTGGTGTAGTTTTGGGCAAGCCTGGGAATAATCGCTCTGAGCAGGTTGTTGGGAGCACAATAGCACCCCTCCGTCCACTTAACACCCAGAGACACCAGGTCGAAGCTCTTTGACTCGTACAGGCACTCGCGGGTAAAGAGATACTCTACTTTTTCGGGCAGAGGCATGGACCCCAGTTCTTCGTAGCCCTGCTTTTTCTGAATGTCAAAGAGGATATCCAGCACTGTTCTCACTCCCTCTTTTTCCAGGTCTATTCCCAGCATGTCAGCCAGACTCTGGTCGGGGTCAATATCTATAAGTAATAGCGACCCCGATAAATACCGGGTAGCTAGAGAGGCAAAAGTAGTTTTACCAGTTCCGCCTCTTCCTGTTGAAACAATTTTCCTGCCCGTGTCTTCCTCACCCTTTACTTTATCGTATCGTATCCTATACGGGTACTTCGTTTAGTTTCACTCTGCATTTCTCTTTTTGAACTCGTAGCCAAGAGGCTACGAACCTCATTCAGGACAGCTTTATACACTTGCTCTTCCAAGTCTTCTGAAGGTAGCTGCTTCTCTTTTCTCAACTTGAGTTGGGAGGTCAATTCAAGGTAACGGTCTACCGGCATTACTTCTCTTTCGAAGAGTTTTGCCCCACATTTCAAACCACAAGCATCGATTAGCATTCTCTTCTCTGATGACTCCAGCATTTCCTTATGCTTCCCGGGTACGATGACAGCCGGGAGGCAGGCAATCTTTACATGGTCAGGATTCTCCTTCCACAGCCTGATGCAGGCTTTGGCAGCCGCTATCCCGGTAGCACACCCGCCAAAACAAGTGTAGATGAAGAGCTTCCACCTGGTCTGTTTAGACATTCTAGTTCCCTTTCTAGATGTATTGTGTGTTTGACTGCGGGTCATAATCTCTGTATCTGTATGCCCTCCCTCCACTGACATGATTAACTACGGTTACACATGCACTTGCCGTTTGAGAACACAGTCGCCACAACCCTGGCAGATAGACGGGTCTGTCATAGGTATCTCGTAGGGTGCTTCCTGCCTGAGCAGCTTATGCGAACATGCCAGGACTGCAGCGCAAATGCCGCTGTCGCATTTCTCTGGATGGCACTTTTTATAATCTACTAACGCCATTTTGCCTGGCATGGGTCTACCTTTCTCGGCAATATAATTGTCACTGATTCAGCCTGCAATACTCACTTCCGACTCTTCGCTTGATGGGCTTTACAGCTTAAGCACAGGTTCGCCTGCGGAAGAGCTTCTAACCGGGCTGGGTCTATAGGTTGACCGCAGATATCACATAAGCTATAGGTTCCCTGGTCGAACTTGTACAGAGCATGTTCTACCTCGGCTAGCTGGTCTCGTATACATTTCTCTAAGACCAGCTCCGTTTCCACCTCGATAGTATCTGCTGCCAGCTCCCCCGCTTCGCCATAGGGACCAGGGCCCCGTCTGACGCCTGCGAGACAAGCAGTAGTCTTTAATTCTGCTAATAAACTTTCTCGCTCGGTCTCCAAACGGCGACGAAGTAGCTCAAAGTCAGTAGCCATTTCTGCCTCCTATCCCGCTTACCCGCGCTCAAAGCAGATTATTTCATTTCAAATGTCAATACTATTTTGCCTCATTTATAATGTACACATATAATGTACACACCCGACAAGCAAGCAACATTGGTACTGTCTTGCTTTCCCCCTCGATTCATAATCATGGCACTCCTGCAGGTCGCTTGTCTCCTGGTACTGGGCTCTGGAGAATCTCATCCAAGCTCCTCAGTTCACACTGGTAAGAGCACTGCAGGCACTTCTCACACCAGCCATACAAATCTCTTTCAATGAACATATCACCGCCGCACCGGGGGCAGCTTCTCAGTCGCCATTTCATCACGGATACCACCTTCTGAAGACGCAGCCAGCAATCTATCAATGGCCAGAGCAGCTAGCTTGGCTATTCTGCTATCAGCCGCTACTTTTTGCGCTCTTTACCTCCTCTAGCTCAATCTCTCTTACTGTTTCTTTACTCACTTTCTACCCCTATGGCGTATAGGCGGGCCTCTCGCCGGGATGCAAGCTGCGCCACTTCTCGAGTAATTGTTCTTTAGTTTCCTCGTGGTCCGGGTCAGGCACGCAGGCATCTACCGGGCAGATTTCGGCGCACTCAGGCGACTCATGGTTACCAACACACTCGGTACACCTATCAGGGTCGATTACATAGCTTGTTTCCCCCTCCGAGATTGCGTTGTTTTTGCACTCAGGTTCACAGGCTCCGCAACTTATACAGTCACCGGTAATTTTATAGGCCATTTATCACCCTCCTCTACTTTTATTTAGTAAAAGCGATACGCCGTGTTCACGTTATGTCCACTTATAACAAGAAGCATCATTCCCTTTTATTCTGATAAGTCTCAATCGAATCATAGAATGGAGCATCATCCAGTTCATTACCGAGCTCGCTTGCTCTTTCTTTCACATCGGTGTCCTTGGTATCCTTAACCCAGATGCGGTACATCTTCTCACCGCTCTCTTCATAGCACTGAAAACCTGTGGAGTCGGCTTCCTCCACCTTCACATTCTCTTCACCCTTCAGTTCTACGAACTGGCTTAACCAGTTTCTGAAATGGGCCCCACCGCCAAAGTAGACCTTTATCCATCTGTTACCATTCTCGTCTATCTTCTCTCGAACCGTTTCCTCTTCAGCCATTCTCTGTCGAACTCGATTATCCTGGTCTACTTGAGTTCTATTCATTTCTGTGCCTCATTCGTTTCCAATTTTGTGCTGGGCAGCCTGTCACTTCCGCTTGTTACGCTATTCAGCAGCCTTCTTAACGAGCTTCGCTCCTGATAGCTAAGGAGCTTCTTCACCGTTTGGGCGTCTTTGAAAAGGAAGATAGTAGGCACAGTGATGACATGGTACCTTTCGGCTATCTCGGGACTCTTTTCTGTATCCAGCCTGACGAATTTAACGCGCCCATCGTATTCCTTGACCAACTGGTCAGCCAAAAGACACGTCGGGTAACAGGAGGCACACCACTCAGTAGTGAAGCAGGCAAATACCGGCAGTTTACATTCCAGCACTTCTTTATCGAAATCTTGGTCAGTAATCTCAATCATTGCTCCACCCTCCTTTCGAAAACATAACTCTCTTATTCTCAAGTGCCAGTAAGTGGCCTTATACGCAAGCAGTCCTGGCATTCGCTTTACTTTGTCGCAAACGCTCTGATGAACACGTCCGGTACGGGAGCCCTGCCGTCAGGCAATCCCAGCTTTTCTCTGGCTTCATAGTAGTCAGTGATTCCGAAGGATCTCTCGGGACCAAAGGAGAGGCATAACACCAGCTTGAGGTCCTCCAGCGCATTGTTAAGGTCAGGAGAATTCCACGCCGGAACCACCAGCGAGTATCTCGTGTATTCTGACGCAATCGCCTCACCGCAGTTTTCTCGTAGCCAGTCCCCACAAAGCCTGTCAATCTGCATACCGCTCATAATACCCCTCCTTTCCACAGCCATGGAGGTCACTATGCTTTCTCCTTCTCCTCACATTCGGGGCAATAACCCTCAAGATATAACTCAGCTTTAGTCACCTTGAAGCCGTGTTCGTGCCGTACTGCCTCGACTAACTTTTGAAAGTGGGGATTTTGAAATTCCATCACTTTGCCACATCCCCGGCAGACCAGGTGCTGGTGCTCCGGCGATTGCTTAATCTCGTAATAGCAACGAACCTTGCCCAGCCTCATCTCGTCAACGAGCCCCAGTTCCTTGAAGAGATTAAGGGTGCGGTATACCGTGGCTGGACTTAGAGACTCATCCCTGGCACTGGCACGACGATAAAGCTCCTTGGCGTCAATATGGCCTTCAGTATCGCGCAGCAGTTCCAGAAGCAGACGCCGCTGATTTGTTAGCGGATGACCCTGAATTGGATTGTCTTGTTTGAGATTGCGACTCATTATCAACTATAATAATACAACGGATTTCCTTCTTTGTCAACGGGGGCGGGGCTAGCTAAGGTCAATTGAAGTTACTGATTATTTATTGTTGTGAATTAGTCTATTTGGGCTGTGTCAAACCACGCCCCGGCAGTTTGCGCATGTAAAACTTCTTGCCTTGGTATTTCAGGTTTATCAAACTACCATTATCAATTAACTCCTGGATAGTCCCCCAATCGGTCCTGGAATTTTCCAGGAATTTTACCACAGCATCTTCTCTCATCGGGTGCACCGTGGTAATGCTGAGAATGTCCTCCTGAACGTCACCCGTACAGGCGAAAGCATTCCCTTCATAGCCAATCAAATATGCCACTCCGCTCAGTCTTTCCGCCAAGACCTGATATGCTGTATTGATGGTCTGCTCGCTGGCAGGTTCTATCCGTTCTGCCGGTGGTCGCGTCGGGATGGCGATATATGCCCTGGCTGGCTTTAATACCGCCAGGAACGTAGCTATTTTCTTTATCTCATCAAGCTCGTCGTTAACATTTCTAATCAGCATCGTCTCTGTCGTCAGTTCGCCCCCGAACGCCCGGGCGAATGTGAGCATTCCTTTCAGAATCGTTTCGAGCTTCAGCGATTTATGCGGCCTGTTGACCCCGTGCCAAGTATCTTCAGTGACAGCATCTACTTTCAAAGATACCCAGTTAGCTTTCAACAAGTGTTGCCTTACATCTTCACGCCAGAGCAGCGACCCATTGGTGATAACGGCGACCCTGTACCCCAGTGTCTTTAGAGTCTCGATTTCTTCACCAAGATTAGCATCCAGAGTTGGCTCGCCGTCTGGAACAAAGGTTACGTAGTCTACTGGCTCTCCTTTTTCTCTGGCCTGTTCAAGTTTCATCCTTGCCTGTTCCACTATCCTGGTGGTCTTATAGAACGGCCTCGGTTCCGCCTCCATCTTCAGAGTTTTACCCAGTTGACAATAGACGCAGGAGTAACTACATATCTTGGGAGGGACATTATTTATCCCCAGGCTGCGACCCAACCGCCTGGATGGGACGGAGCCATAAACAATGGAGTTAGTCAATATCCCGTCTCCAGTGGCGGCGGCATTGCCCGCCCTGCCGGCGCCCGCAGCCCCATGACTTCCCCCAACCTGCTCCCTTTACCACAAAGCCCAGGCCACTTAGCCTGCGCAGCATTTCCAACATGCTATCCGCCTCTACCCTTTCACCAAAGATGTCCTCTGCCACTACCGCTCTCTGCGGGTAGCCTGACAGGCTTATCAAACGGTCGTATTGCCACCGTTCGTGCTCATCACTGAGCACTCTATAGGCCTCGTTTATCTCTTTGAATCTTGCTTCGGCTTCCTGTGTATTCTCGGGGTTGCGGTCGGGGTGATATTGCAGAGCCAGCCGCCGGAAGGCTCTCCTGATGTCTTCGAGGCTGGCGTTTCTATCCACTCCAAGCATCCGGTAGTAATCTTTCAGGCTCATGTTTCGTCCCTTAATACTTACGGTACGCTCTTTTCCAGGGCTCCTTCTTCATTGCCAGGTAGTCCCTTATGGCTTCTTTCAGCGTATTTGCCGCCAGCAGGGCACAGTGCTTACTTTCATCGGGCAACCCACCTAAGGCATTCAGAATGTCCTGCTGACCAATCTTCTGAACTTCGCTGATACTCTTGCCCTTAGCCATCTCCGTGACCATACTGCCAGAGGCAATGCTGGTGCCGCAGCCATCGGTCATAAAGCCAGTGTTGATAATGGTATCACCACTCACCTTGAGCCATATTTCCATGATATCGCCGCAGGAACCACTGACCCGGCCAAAGCCATCGGCATCTGGCATATCGCCTACATTTCTTGGATTCATAGCATGGTCAATAACGGTTTCGGAATAGACATTACGGGCCTCCTCCATAACAATTGCTTCCAGGTCATCAAGCTCCGAAGACATCGCCTTACCTCCCGTAATATTTAAACCCTGGCCTCTATCACCCTAAGTAGATTGTCACCCAGCCTGGCTACGATTTCACCGTCGTAGCGTTCGATTTCGCCCTCATCGCAGAGCCTAGCTAGCTCCGGGTCTATGGGCAACTGACCCAGTAGTGGCGCACCGGTAGCGCGGGCCATCTCCTCTCCCCGGCTCTTACCGAAAATCTCGATTTTCTTATCTATTTCCGGCACGTATAAATAACTCATGTTCTCCACCACGCCCAGAACGCGCTTTTCCATTTTCCGGGCCATGTTCACCGCCTTTTTGACAATCATCTCAACCAGGTCCTGGGGGGTGAAAACAACGATTGCCCCTGAAATCGGGAAGGACTGCATCAGCGTGAGTGGTGCGTCCGCCGTGCCCGGGGGCAGGTCGACAATAAGATAGTTAAGCTTACCCCAGAGCACATCTTCGCCAAACTGCTTGATGGTATTTCCAATGAGAGGGCCTCGCCAGATAACGGCATCATCCTCGCTGGGCAGAAGGAGGTTAATGGACATGACCTCGATTCCAGATCTGGACAGCACGGGTAATATTCCATTTTCGTTCCCGCTCGGCCTGGCGTTGAGACCGAACATCTTGGGTATGCTCGGGCCGGTAATATCGGCATCCAGAATGCCCACCTCGTAGTCCTGACGCTTGAGCGCGATGGCAACAAGACTCGATACTAAAGACTTGCCCACGCCTCCTTTGCCACTCATCACGGCAATCATGTGGTCGATTTTGTTCAGGTCCTTTGCCTTGGCATCAGTATATTCGACCTTCACTTCAGTTACTTCAGGCAGCTTCTCAATGGCTTCTCTGGCTTTGGCTTTGACCCAGTCCTGCGCTCCTGGAATCAATCCGGTTGATGCCAGAGTGACATCTACCTTTCTATCGGAAGTAGTAACATCACGTATCAGGTTCATGCCGACTATGCTGCGTCTGACGGCCGGCACCAGTACTGCTTCCAGACTTTCAATCACCTGCTCCTTTGTTGCCATATATTCTCCCTCCAATCTTATCTCTAGTGGTCACAGATGTTATCCCCGACGGCTAGTTGCCCATTAAGATAATTCAGGACTACCTTATCCGGGTCGCTTTCCATGGTGCCTACAATAACTCCAATGCGATTTTGCTGGAAAAGACCCTGCGCCCGGCTGCCCATCCCGCCAGCAATCACAAACGAGACTCCCTGCTCTGCCAGCCACTGTGGAAGAAGGCCAGGCTGGTGTCCCGGTGACGGGACAAGCTCTTTCTTCAAAATCTCCTTTGCTTGCTCATCAACGTCTAGCAGGGCAAAATGCTCACAGTGACCAAAATGCGGCGACACCACCCCGCCGCTTACCGGTATGGCATACCTCATGATAACCTCCGTTTATTGATTTTTTGTTTCAGCCTCTTAACGCCGCCGGCAGGTATCTCCGGTGGAGCAGGGCGGCGCATCGCAGCGCTCAGTCCGGCCGCAGCAGGTAGTGCCGGGAGCCTGACTGCCAGTCGTGACCATGTAGGACGAGGACATCAGCTTCTCCAGGTTAACACTGCCGCAGTCGGGGCAGCGGGAGGTTTGTTCATTGCCCCGGATGAACACCTCTGACACCTGGCCACACTCCAGACACCTGAACTCGTAAATTGGCATCTCTCACCAGCTCCTTTTCAAATCTGTTTTACGCGAGACAGACTGCCTCACAAGCTCACGCTTCAGGTAGGACTGCTCGGAGCACAGGCTCCGCCGGAAGCAGTGGTGGCAAAGGTTGAGAAAATCCGGCGCGGGTTCTCTGCCCCGCACTGGGGACACTTTAGCTCCTGGTCGCTATCGCTCATGCTCCGCCGCAGCTCGAAGCGTTCACCGCATGTAAGACACTCATATTCGTAGATTGGCATAGCATTTCACCCCTTGCTGCCATTCCCCAGCATCGCCGAAAGGGTACGCCACATTCTTTCTATCTCTTGAGTAACTCTGCCATCGGAATATTCCACGACCGGTACCCCCTGGACAATTGACTGAGTGACAACATTATCGAAAGGAATCCTCCCGGCTATCTCGATTCCCTGGCTAAGACACTGGCTCTCAATCTGTTGTGTGTTTTCCTCATTCAGGTCATGCTTGTTGATACAAACTAAGGCAGGTACGCCAAAATGTCGGCAGACGCCAAGCACCCTTTCTAAATCGTGCATTCCAGAAAGAGTGGGTTCGGTAACCAGAAGAGCTAGACTAGCCCCTGAGAGCGATGAAATGACCGGGCAACCGATGCCCGGCGGACCATCGCTGATAATATACTCCAGATTCCTTTCCTCAGCAATCTTTTTAGCCTGCTGCCGTACCACCGCTACCAGTTTCCCCGAATTCTCCTGGGCGATTCCCAGCCGGGCATGAACCAGAGGGCCATACCTGGTATCGGAGATAAACCAGTATCCGGACATACTCTCTTTCATCGTGATGGCTTCAACCGGGCATATATGGGAGCAAAAACCGCAGCCTTCACAGGATACCGGGTCAACCCTGAAATCTTTGATGGCGTTGAAGCGGCAAAGCTCCTGGCACAGACCACACTGGGTACATGTATCTTCATCTATGTAAGCTACCTGCCCGCTCCAGAACTCGCTTTTCTGCCTCTCTGATGGGCTGAGCAGCAAATGCAGGTCTGCCGCATCCACATCACAATCGGCCAGCACCTTTCTTTCTGCCAGAGCCGCCAGCGAGCCGACTATGGTAGTTTTCCCGGTGCCTCCCTTACCGCTTAATACTACGACTTCTTTCATCAACTATCTCTGTAATTTTATCAAAAAGCTGAAGGAAGCTATCCTTCCATTCTGGCAAACCCTCAGCCAGAGGGATACCGCGCGAATACAGGCGGGCGATTTCGGTTTCTAGTGGAATAGTGAGCAGGATGCGGATATTCTCTTTCTGGCAGTATTCTTGCACGACGGTATCACCGACACCGGCGCGGTTGAGCACAACACCGCACGGAATGCCAAGCTCTCTCACCGTCCCTACCGCCAGAGTAAGGTCATTCAGCCCAAAGGGAGTTGGCTCAGTTACCAGAATACAGAAATCGCTCCCCTTGATTGCCTCGACTACCGGGCAGGATGTCCCCGGCGGAACATCTATGATGACGGTGCCATCATTGCTGGTATATTCTTTCACTTTTCTGATAACGGGCGGCGCCATCGCCTCACCTACGGTGAGTTTACCATGAATAAAGCCCACGCCATCCGAGCGCCCCCACTCAACTACCCCCGTTTCGCGCGGCTCTTCAGATATTGCCTTCTCCGGGCAGAGATAGCTGCAGGCACCGCACCCGTGACAGAGCTGTGGGAACGTCAGCACATGGTTACCCAGCACGGTAATAGCGTTATAGGCGCACACCTGGGCACACTTGCCACAGTAAGTGCACCTGTCTTCGTCTACCCTGGGAACAAGAATGGATACGGGGTTACTCCCGGTGATTTCGGGTTTTAAAAACACGTGGCCGTTCGGCTCCTCGACATCGCAGTCAAGAAGCACAACCTCGTGGCTATCTTTCAGGGAAAGGGCGAGGCTGGTAGCCACCAGCGTCTTACCCGTTCCTCCTTTACCACTGGCTACTGATATAATCATCTTAACCTCTGACCATCTTTGTCCCACACTTGGTACAGATCAGGTTATAGCAGGGTGTCCCTACTCGATGGGATATCCTTGCGCCGCAGTTAGGGCAGACGCAGTCCCCACCAGGGCCAGCACCGGGAGTTGTACCTCTCATCCTGCCGGCGCCCTTGCCTCCCCTGCCAGCGCCTCTGCCTCTGCCCGGACCGCTCCCCGAAGGAGGCCCGGTACCGTCTCCTCTAGGCATAAATAACACCTCCGTTATCCTTTCTTATTTTCCCCTCTTATCCTCTAATTGCGCAATCCGACGCTGAATCTCAGCTAGCTGCTGTGCCACCGCCTGTGACTGTGCTTTTAGAGCCTCTAGCTCCTGCTCGGGGCTTTGCGGCTGTGGCATTGGGTCTGTGGGCGGGGTCATGTCGAATCCCGTACCCATGCCACGGCCCATGCCTCTACCCATTCCGCGTCCCTTTCCCATGCCTCTACCCCTGCCACCTCCCATACCAAAGCCGCCACCTCCACCCGCGGCCGCTCCCATACCAAAGTGGTCGGGCACATTGGCCTGCGCGCTAGAGTTGAGCTTCCCTGACCGGTAGCCCTCGATAGCATGCTTTATCTTACCGGAAACACCGGTGATTACCTGGACGCCGGCAGAAGACAGCACCTGATAGGCGTTAGGCCCGCAGTTCCCGGTCAGTACTGCCTGCACGCCCATGCCGGCAATTCCCTGGGCGGCCGAGATACCGGCCCCACCGGCGGCCATGGCGCTGGAGTTATCGAGCGCCTCGAACTGCATCGTTTCCGGGTCGGCAATGATGAAATACTGGCAGCGCCCGAATCGGGGGTCTACCTCGGCATCGAGCGTAGAGCCGGTAGCTGAAATGGCAATCTTCATTACTTATCTTTACTCCTTCTCACTCTCTATTTCCTGTAACCTTGCCTCTATCTCCTTAAGGTCATCCCTCATGGACTGAGCCAGTTCCTTAAGGTAACCAAGCTCTTGCTCCCGGGCTATTGCCGGGGCAAATGAAGGCATTCCACCGTAAGGCATACTCCAGGGCACACCATAAGGCGCGGGGAATCTTCTCCTGTCATAGGCCGGCCGTGCCGGGCGGAGTGGAACAGCGCAGAGCCCCCGGCCTCCTCCCGTCATTGGCCCCATTCCCATAGGGCCGGTGCCATCAAATCCTGGCATAGGTCACCTCCTCTATCTTAAATAGTTTTACGTGAATGCTACTTCTCAGCTTCCAGTTCACGCATTCTGGATTCGATCTGGTCCAGCTGCTCCTTTACCGCTTCCGCCTGGTTTTTCAGGTAGTCAAGCTCATCTTCCCTGGTCATTTGAGGCGCAAAGGGCATATATCCAGGAGCGGCTGGTTCCTGACCATAGAATGATGGCTGATACGGCTGGGGTTGAGGAGCACCAGCGCCTTCCCAGAAGTAGCCGCATCGTGGCAGCCCTCCTCTACCTATCCCCACGTAAGGCCAGGGAGGAGAGGCACCACGGAAGCCAAAACCCATACCTCCCCCTCTACCGAATCCTCCACCTCGCCCTCTACCAAATCCGTTAGGCATTTTTCACCTCCTCTTTCTTCAACTCTTCAAGTCTCTTCCTGATGTTTTCCAGCTCACGCTCAAGCATTCGTGCCTGCTCTTCCAGCATGTCTATTTCCTCTTTCTTGGAAATAGGTGGCCACGGCCAGGCATAAGGTGGAGTCCACCACCGCCTGTGCCAGCCCCATCCCCACGGATGCCAGTATCCATACGAGGGCCACATACTTCCCACCTCCTCAGAAAACCGATTTTACTTTTATCACCAGGGGTAGTAGTAGGGCGTGTACCAGCGCCAGCCGAAGCCACGGCCTCTGCCACGTCCCCGGCCTCTCCAGCCGTAACCAAACCAGCGCCTTCCCGCTATCGGGGAGGCAAAACCGGGCCGACCAAAGCCGGCACAGTAGCCAGCACCCCTCCCGGTCATTGGCCCCATACCTCTGGGTCCAGTTCCATCTCCGAACGGCATTTACCTCACCTCCTCTCGACCAGATATTACTCTATTTCCAGCAGCACTAACGGCCATGCGCTCCTGGCACTCCGGGCAATAGCCGGTAAGTCGCACCTCAGCATCAGTTACCCTGAACCCTTCCTCTTTACCTATTCTGGATTTAAGTTTCTCTGTTGACGGGCACTTGAACTCAAACACCCGGCCGCAGCCCAGACATACGAGGTGGTGATGCTTGGCCCGTGGAGCGGCTTCGTAACAACGGCGACTGCCAAACTGGTGCTCTTCGACTAAGCCCGTTTCCTTGAACAGTTGCAGGTTGCGGTAAACCGTGGATAGGCTGATGCTGGGCGACCTCTGACGAGCCAACTCATATATCTTATCGGCGTCCAGGTGTTCATTAGCGTGCCGGAGAATTTCCTGTATCAGTTCACGCTGCTCCGTGCTGCGCCGGTTCAATTTTCTGTCCACATCGTTTCCCGCTGGCATCATCTACTCCCTAAGCCAGTCCACTCTATCTATATTTCTCAAGGCTTTCATGGCGTCCCGGGAAAGTTATGAATATTGCCCGCCAGAGCCTCCGATTCCCACTTCGCTACCTGCTCCTGACTGCTCAGCGATACCAGAGCCTTGCCCAGCTTCTCCTGTAATAACACCCGCAGGTCGTCAGGACTAGCTGAGGGGGGATTGCCCGAAGAAACTGGCGCTCTTAAAAGTGTCTGATAAGCACCGACTAAACTGCCTATTGCAGATTCAGAGAAATCAAGCAGTTCTTTCCAGGACGAATGCATTCCTCTGGCTCGCATTTGTCTTGCTAGCTGCTCCAGGTCAGCCTGGTTCAACATGGCTTCCTCCTATTTGCTATCATAGTAAGCTGCCTAATCCCTTTAATCTGCCGGTAAGTAGCTCCTTCACTCACGCAACGGAGCGTTAAGTCCGGGTTAATTACCTTTGTGCCTGATATGGCATCAATACCATAATCAAAGAGAATGGGAGATAAAGGAGCGGTATCCCCGAGTATGACTACATAAGCTTCAGGGTGGCATAGGTCCAGTAGCTTCTCGATGGTATGGTTGGTAAAAGCAGTGCCGGTGATGCCGACGACATCAGCCTCTGGTACAAATCTCTCCGCCTCACCTTCACTGAGGTCTCCTTCCCTCGGATTTTTCTCAATCACCCATAGTTCTTTCACCACCTCACGCAGCTTGGGTATGAAGGGGAAATGACCCACGATGGCGACTCTCCTGTCTCTTCCCTTCTCGATAATGAGGTCACGGGCATTCAGGTTCTGGCATTTCTCCTCATCAACTTCGAGAAGCGAGTTAATCGTGGCCATGCCAATAGCCGCCTCAGGAATGCTCTCCGAGTAACACATTTGAGCAAGCTCCTCTACACTCTTTTTCAGGAGAGACCCCGGTTCCTTTACCAAGGGTGGTTCCTGCTGGAGGGCATCGCGCGGAAGTGTTGCCGCCAGCCCGCAGTTACGGGTAAGCACTGCGGTATGAAAGAGACCCTGGCGAATATCCCGAACCCCCGCTTTCATATCCAGAGTTGCTATAATCTCATCCAGAATCTTCATTCTTACTTACTTTTACTCCATCTACCAGTTATGCCCACCTCTATGATGTCTACCTCTGCCTGGTCTCCAGGGCCAGAGTGCCATAATTTCCGCTGTATTGCAGGTGGGACAGAGAGCCGGAGGCTGGTCTATCATCACTTCAAAGGGCAACTCCCATTCGTGACCATTCCCGCAGCGGAAGCGCCGCACTGCCAGTTCATAGTTGCCACCTTCAATTCTTATCGCCTTACCATTGAGCAAGGCATCAGCCAGCTTCTGCCGCGCCAGCAGCAGTATCCGGGCAAAGGTAGGACGGGAAACACGCATCATTTGTGCGCACTCGTCTTGCTCGAGTCCTTCCATGTCCTTAAGACGAATCGCCTCCGCTTCCTCAATCGAGAGACGCACTTCCTGCAAGCGGGCGAGAGGCACGCCCGCCGGCTTAAAATAAGTAACCTGCGGCAAAAAACCTACCCGCCGGAACAGTGGTTGCCTTCCCATAAATACCTACTTAACCTCTTCGAGCATTTCTGACTTCTGTTCACTCATTCAAGCGTATTTACGCTATTATTATAGACATATGCTCATTATTTAGTATAATGCGAGTCATCCGTCGTTGTCAATACTTCCTGCAATATTGGTTCTGGTCTATTGCTCATCTGGGCTGGCAGATTGAAGATATTTTCTGAGTTCCTCTTGCAGCGCTTTCAGGTCCTTGTATGAAAGCTCTCTGGTCAGCGAGCCAAAGTCGTCAGGCACCCACAGGACAGGCCTGCCATCCCGGTGAATAACAGTGCCGGGCGTGCCATACAGGATTTCCTTGCGGCGCTCGATTTTCGGCTCAAACGGAGTTGATTCCACCTGACCTTCTCCCTTTAATGTCAAAAGTTCAGTTTAAGTCCGGCGCCGCAGGTTATGTACTGAGCAGGGAAGAGACTTTTCATCTCTGACTTGTGCTGGGTGCAGTGACAGGGACATATCAGGGATAGGCCGTCCAATTGGTCGAAGTCTTGAAAGCCGTGCAGTCCGCCGACAATGCCGTAAACCTTGCCATGCTGAGAGGCAGCCTTGAGGATTGCTCCGACCCCCGGATGGGAGCAACCTGTCACTACCACGATGCCTTCGCCCGTCTTGACCACCAACGATTGCTCAATACCTTGCAGTTCACCGGTAGAGAAAATAGCCTCTGAAATCTGGAGAGGCTTGCTGACCACGGTTACTTTTCTTCCAGGGAGGGTTCCCCAAAATGATGCTGGAATGTAAACCTCAGCATCTTTATTCACCTTCAGAACACTCGCAAGGCCACCCGTATGGTCACCGTGAGCGTGGGAGATGACGATTGTTCCTATTTGCCCTGGGTCAATACCGAGCTCCTTCATATTGTAGAGCAAAGCGGCACCGTCGGCACCAGTGTCGAACAAGAGTGGTGGTGCGTAGTCGGTCTCTACGAGGGATGAAAACCCCCAGCCAGTTCTTAGTCCCGGTTTGCTCAGGCAATTATCATAAATAATCGTGATTTTCATTCCCCTAGCGCCAATTTTACTGCGGCTTCGGCGTGGAGTCGTGTAGTATCGAAGACGGCGACAGATACATCATCAGGTTGGATTAGTAAAGGTAGTTCGGTACAGCCCAGAATAATCCCCTCAGCACCACGCCCCCTGAGCGCCTCAACGATTTTAAGGCAAGCTCGACGCGAAACGTCCTCTATTTTGCCCATGCAGAGCTCCTCATAGATTATCCGATGAACTACGTCTTGCTCCGTTTGCTTGGGCACAAGTACCTCAACGCCAAAGCCTATCCTCAGCTTTTCTTGATAAAACGACTCATCCATGACGAATCTTGTCCCAAGCAAACCTACTCGGCGTAGACCATGCTCTGTGATAACACTGCCAGCCACATCGACGATGTGAAGCAATGATAATCCTGTTCTTTCAGCTACGAGGTCGGCAACCTTGTGCATGGTGTTAGTGCATATCACCAGAAAGTCGACGCCTGCCTGCTTCAAAGCCACACCAGCCTCGACCAATACATTAGCAGCGTTATCCCAGTTATCCTCGTGTTGAGCGTGTTCTATCTCTTCAAAATCTAAACTATACAGCACCAGGCGAGCCGAATGAAGGCTGCCGAGCCTGCGAGAAACCTCTTCGTTGATAAGTCGGTAGTATTCGAGAGTCGAGTTCCAGCTCATACCTCCAATCAGTCCAATCACTTTCACGTGATGCCTCCCAAATAACCTGAAGACTACGGTAAGGTTATTATTTTACCTGCTCCACTATTGATATAGTCTTCTTCATATTCATCCCTAAACAGTACGGTATCGGATAGAATAGTCTTCTCCAACCCTTCAACTAAGCAGGAAAATCCCCACTTCGTTTCAAACCTTTTTTTGATGCCAGTGAAAAGTAAGTCAAAAGGAGAACCACATCAACAGAGCCATCAGCCAGACCCATTTCCAGTTCCCCATGCGTCTCTATACTCTCCACATTGTTGAGCCCCACTGACCGAGCCCTTTGCATTAACTTATTTAAGACCTCGCTATTTTTATCCAGTGCATAAACCTTGCCTTTATCACCAACTATCCTGGCGGCTGGAAATGTATATGTGCCGGAGCCGCACCCGAAATCCAGCACAACTTGGCCTGCCTTGATACCCACCGCTTCCAGCAGTTGAAACACACTCACTTCCAAATTCATTCTCTCACCTGGTTATATAGACTCCGTTGGCTATCTCAATTACCCCACTTCCCACGGGACAACTTGTACAGAAAGTAGTCCCACAGATTACCCGCCAGGTTGCCAATCCGCACCATTCGCAGCATCAGGTGTATAGCTTTCGCTGTCTCCTTTCCGTACGCTCTCTCAAGCCTCTCGATGGCTTCCGTATCGGGATTAGCGTTGGACTCCGCCCAGTGCTGGGCATAAAGGAGTGCCATCGCTTCCTCTGGGGGACACATCTCCAGGCTGCCAGCCAACAGTGCCACAGCCTCCTCGCTGTTAACTCCGCTTTTCAAGCCTTGCCTGGCGTGGAAATATGAGCAATAGCGGCAGCCATACACTGCGGTCACTGTCAGCATCAACCGCTCTCTGAACGACGGTGAGATAGCTCCGTTGAAGTTTCCACTCTTGAGCCACCGAATGTTGCGGGCAAGATACAGGATATCAACCATGAATTCCTGACCACTGTTGTAGAAACGCTTGCGAAACTTCATAACTTTCTTCCGACTTTTTACACCTGTAACGTCACGGGAGCCATTTAGCTTTTGAATGAAAGTTCTACCTTGTCTCGCTATCATGGGCTATTGTGACTCAAAAGCGCAGCTGAGAACCTGTCTGGGGGTGCCACCTAGGCTCCTAGAGCTAGAGATAGTGTATCTTATCGGCACCGAGTATAGCCTCTGCCGCCTGGGGCAGCTTGACCGGCGTAATGAAGTCTTCAATATTTGATGTATCATCGATGGTCTTGCCAGCTCCGTCGATAACATGAAAGGTTCCACAAGATACGATATTTATGCCGAGCTTATCCTTCTCAAAGCGAGCTAGCTGTTCCAGACTGTCGGGCAGGTCTGAGGCTGAAAGCCCCTCAATCTGGCTGGCCACTAGCTCTTTGACGGAGCTCTGGATAGCAAGCTTGGCCAGTTCTCCCTTCTTGGTCATCCCGATGCCGTACGGGCCGTAATATACGGTCACGTTCTCAATCTTAGCTACCTGCTTGCCCATGAAGGCAACCACGTAAGCAGCGTAGTGATTATAAGGCTTATCCACTCCGCTATTTACCACGATGAGTAAGCTATTTACCTCTGCCATGTGTCTAATCCTCCTTTCTACGATTTATATGGAGCCACAACAGGTGGCACCCCCATGCCCGTTTATTTCACCTCTAGCAACTCTCTTGCCAGAGACCGATATGTACACCTTCCGTCCTGCTCGCAGTTTTATATTCTTACTTTCTTGCTATGTCGATTGCCTTACAAACTCGTGGCTGGATTTGATGTTAGCCTGCCCACCAAATTCCTACCCGGAGAATAAGGCGGCACCGGGTCGTCAAGCTACTATCTTACATTAGCGAAGTATTGCGAGTGAGTCTCATTTTCATATACAAGGGTACTGCTTGCCATTAACTTTGTCAAGTCCGCTTTTGTCCTGGTACTGTGTAACCCACTACCTTTGTCCTATACCCATTGACAGGAGCTATGGTGAAAAGTTAAAATTATCATTGAGAATGAGTCGCAAGTACACCACTGACAGTGCAATATACGTTCGCCCGTGGACATCTCAACGGCGTCTGCTTCTGGAACTGCTGCGTGATGCTGAAGGGCATATCGACGCCAAGGAGCTTTACCGTCGCGCCAGTGCCAGGGATGAATCTATCAGTCCAGCGACAGTATACCGTACCCTTAATCTCTTCAAGGAACTGGGGTTGGTTGACGAGATGAGGCTGGACAAGGTTCGCTGCTACTATGAGATTAGGCAATCGCCGGAGCACCAGCATCTGGTCTGTCGGGGATGCGGCAAAATCATCGAATTTCAGAATCCTCTTATTGGGGAATTGATTAAGACAGTACAGCGGGAACACGGCTTCAAGGTAACCAAAGCTGAGCTATATCTCGAGGGTTATTGTCCCGGGTGCGGCGAGCAGCTACTTGCGAACACAGGCTAATCAGTGACAGGCTGGACAAGCTATCTAGTTGTCGGAACACAACAAAATTGCCTGTCCATTATGGGGGATACTGGTCTAAGCAAATGATGTGCGGCGACAAATTGTAGTATGAAAACGCCTGGGAAATAAGTAACGAGGGAGGATAAGCATGCTAAGAAGCAGCGAGCAGTACAGAGAGAATCTCCTCAAGATGAAGCCCAACCTTTACATCGGCGGCCAGAAGGTGGGCAGAGATGACCCCAGAATCAAGCCGGGCATAAATGTTATGTCTGTTACCTTCGACCTGGCACAGGACCCCGATTGGGAGGAGGTTATAACCGCCTCTTCTTCTTTAACCGGTGAAAAAATCAACCGGTTTACCCACCTTCCCCAGAACCCCCACGACCTGATGCAAAAACAGAAGATGATACGGCTAGCCGCCCAGAGGGTTGGGGGCTGCATCCAAAGGTGCATGGGGCACGATGCGCTAACTGCCCTCTCCATCTGCACCAAGGAGATTGATGAGAAAAATGGAACCGATTATCATGCACGGTTTATGGACTATTTGAAACATTATCAGCAGAATGATTTGGCGGCTGCCTGTGCCCAAACGGATATGAAGGGAGATAGAATCAGGAGGCCTGCTGAGCAGCCAGACCCCGATGCCTACGTTCATGTTGTTGAAGAAAGGGATAACGGAATTGTGGTCAGAGGGGCAAAAATCTCAATAACCATGGCTGCCTATGCTGACGAGATAATAGTCATTCCAACCCGGGCACTGAGAGAGGATGACAAAGACTACGCGGTTGCCTTTGCCATTCCCGCTGACTGGGACCGGGTACGCCTTATTACCCGTCCCGTCTGGCTCAGAGAAAGAAGTGCCCTCAAGGCGCCTTTCTGTGATTGTGGAGTTTCCGATTCTGTGGTGGTCTTTGATGATACCTTTATTCCCAGGGAGCGGGTTTTCATGTGCCGGGAGTGGGAATTCGGTCGGAGGCTGGCCCTTCTTTTTGCCGATTCTCACCGGCACAGCTATTCAGGGTGCAAACCAGCCGTATCAGACATATTATGCGGAGCAACAGCTCTGATTGCCGAAGCCAACAATATTGATAGAGTGTCCCACGTGAGGGAAAAACTGTCGGAGTTTGCCGGCGGTGCCGAGCTGGCCTACGCGGCCGGCATCGCCAGCGCTCTCTACGGAGAGACAACATCCTCAGGTACCTTCTTTCCGGAAGCGATATATGCTAATGTCGGTAGAAGGCTTATGGGAGAGAGCATCTACCATGAGTTCAACATGCTGACTGAAATAGCTGGTGGACTATCGGTAACTCTGCCCTTCGAGGATGACTTCTACGGCGAAGAAACGAAAAAAGACCTGGAAAAGTATATCGTCAGAAATCCCCGCTTCTCTCCTGAAGAATCGCACCGCATCTGGAGGTTCATCGAAAACCTGGGCGCCTCGCCGATGGCCCACTGGTACGCCATCGCCGGCGTTCATGGTGGCGGCTCCCCGATTATGGAAACAATTACCCTGAATGCCGAATACGATTACGAGTCAAAGAAGGATATAGCCAGATACCTTGCTGGCATTAACCAGAATCTAGACCAGTCAAAAGAGCTGAGAAAGCAACCAAACAGTTGGCAGTAAATGCTCTAGAAACACCGTCAAATAGAAGGTAGAAGACGGGTGGCGAAGTTACTTTCGACGAAGCAGTGAAACACGTTGAAAACCTGATGCACGGGGGCTGGGTGTGAGCTGTGGCCTGCCAGTAAAGCTTGCGGGGGGCGCTGGATTTGATTTATACCAATGTGGATTAATATTGTGGCGTGAACAAAACAGTGAAAGCCGACCGCCAGACGTGCTGACAGGCATCCGGCTCTGTGGGGTGTAACCCACACCAATAATGGCATACTTGTTCTTCAAATCCACTGGAGCCTACTCCTTTATACCCTGTTTGGTCTTATTCCCTGCTTTTGAAGTGTTGAACTATAACCGCGTGTTGCTGGGCCGGTCAAATTGTAGACTCTTTCAGCCAGAATTACTCGTCTACTAGTCGCTTCGCCAAAATGCATCGTGTGAGTGCGCAGCTGACCAGCACCAGATGTGACCAGTCAGAGTTGACTCAGCAGCAAAGGCCGGGGGTATAGCATTTCCTTGCGATAAATTGTACCATAATCTAAAACAGGCACGCTGTTAATCGCTTGTTTACCTTGCGGGGCTCAAGGCGCTTGCGCTAAAAAATCAAGGATGTCGAAAGAGGTGATGAGATGGATACATATAGTCGCTTAACAGATATTGTTGGAGACGACTTTGTATCAAATCGTCAAGAGGAGCTTTATATTTATTCTCGGGACCCCGGGGCACAGTTAGCACGTGAAGTGGATTACATTGCTATGCCGAATACAGTGGAAGAAGTACAAAAAATAGTTAAGCTAGCTAATGAGGAGAAGATTCCTATTACTCCCATGGGTGGTGGCTTTACTTTGTCCGCGCTGGCTGTACCTGTCAGGGGTGGGATTTTATTGGATATGAAAAGACTGGACAAGATAGTTGAAGTAAGCGAGAAGAACAGGTATGCCGTAGTTGAAGCGGGCGTCACCCAGGGTCAATTAAAAGGCTATCTTGAGAAACACTATCCACATCTTCAGCATTGTACCCCAGAAGCGCCGCCGACAACCACAATTGTCGGGAACGCGCTGATTCACGGACATGGCCATATTTCGCCAAGATATGGCATTACCTCGGAAATGGTTAATGGTATGGAAGTGGTGCTACCTACGGGTGAAATATGCAAGGTGGGTTCTTGTTCGCTAAGTCCATATTGGTTCACCAGGGGCCCTCTTCCGGATTTGGCAGGGCTGTTTCTTGGCTGGCTCGGTACCACTGGTATCGTCACCAAACTCTCGATTCAACTTTTCCCCAAACCAAGATACAGGGACGTACTGGCATTTTCAACAAATAACGTTGATATAATTCCAGACATAATATTTAGAGTTACTCAGCTTGACCTCTTCGAGGATTTTTTCCTGATTTCACAGGGGAAACCGGATTGGTTAAATTGCGCGTTCATCATAATCATTGTATCAGCGAATTCCGACGAGGAATTAGAACTAAAAAAAGAAGTGTATCAGAGGTTGTTCCAGGAATACGAAGGTGGCGAAGAGGTTAGATTTGTGCCAGAAATACCAGCGGCGCTCAAAAAACGGTTTCTAGACGTACCTCCGTTTGCGGCAACAGCCGCAGATTTTAAGAAGGGTGGCGGTTTCGAGTACACGGGGGCGATATTGCCAATTGAAAAAGTCCCCGAGGCTTGGGAGAAAGGTATTTTAATTGCACAGAAATATGGAATGATTCATTCCTATGTGCATCAAGTCCTCGCCGGTCACAGCATCATGTTTGGCTTCAATTATTCTTTCAACAGGGCCGATGAAGACGATGCCGCGAGGGTGAGAAAAGCTATAGATGAGTCAGATAGATTGACTTTAGAGCTAGGCGGCATGGTCTGGAGACCCGAAGTAGGTGCACAAAAACTAATGATGGAAAGAATGGATACTAACACTGTAGAGCTTATAAGGAAAGTCAAGAAAGTCTTAGACCCCAATGGAATCATGAATCCAGGCAATTGGGAGGCATAGATGTCACTTGAAGATTATAAGAATATCGTCCACAGATGTTTTAGATGCGGATACTGCAAACTGACGGAAGATTACTCACAGTTCAATTGTCCTATTTACCACAGATTCCGTCTTGAGACGTTCTCACCTGGTGGAATAATGTGGCTGATACATGCCTGGATGCAGAATAGTATCGGGTGGACTGAGTCATTAGCCAGGGTATTATATTCCTGTACAACATGCAATAGTTGCGTTGAACAGTGCAAATTCGAATTCAGCGATGACATCACCAATATCATAATAGCTGCCAGAGAGAAGATGGTTGAAAACGGCCTGGTACTACCGCGGGTAGCCCGCTTTCTGAGAAACGTTGAAGCGGCCGGTAACCCATACAGGGAATTACAAGCAAACAGGGGAAAATGGGCGGAAGAAGCAGGAATACCGCAATACCAGGGGCAGAACTACCTCCTTTACATTGGGTGTACAGGGTCATATGACGAAAGAGCCCGAAAAGTTGCCAGAGCGCTGGCAGAAGTGCTATTAGCAGCTGGTCTTTCCTTCGGAATACTGGCGTCTAAGGAAGAATGTGATGGGAATGAAGTCAAAATGATGGGCGAAAAACGCATCTTCGAGATGCTGGTGGAAAGGAACATCAGGTTATTTAGCCACCTGGGGGTCAGAAAGATTATTACACTTTCTCCGCATTCGTACAATGCTTTTAAGAATTATTATCCAGGCACCTTCGAGGTATCTCATTACACGCAAATCCTCCGCAACCTCATCAGAGAAGGGCAATTACATTTCTCTAAGGGCCGCCTTACTGCCAAGGTGACGTATCATGACCCCTGTTTCCTGGGCAGGCATAATAGCGAGTACGAGTCTCCAAGAGAAATCTTACGTTCGATACCAGGAATTGAACTGTTGGAAATGGAAAGAAACCGGGGAAATGCCTTTTGCTGTGGCGGCGGTACCGGTAATTTTCAGACAGACTTCCTGGGTGGCGGTGAATCCAGTCCAGCAAGAACCAGGGTGAGGGAGGCTCATGAAACTGGGGCTGATATTTTGGCACTGGCTTGCCCGATATGCATGACCATGCTCAGTGACGCAGTAAAGTCAGAAAATCTGGAAGAACAATTACTCGTGAAAGACATTGCTGAAATCATAAGAGAGTCGAAGCTGTAACTTTATCACTCTACACAAAAAAGAAGGCGATAACTTTTAGTGTATAATGGGAAATGCCTCTTTCCAACTCCATAGAACCGGAGTAGTTGTGCCGAAACAATTCAAATCAAGGTTCTTGGGATACTCTTACGTGACTGTTGCAGCTATCATCTGGGGCTCTAATGGTGTAATTGTAAACTGGGTCCCCTACAACGCGTACGCTGTTGCTTTCTTTAGGGTCTTATTTGCCAGTATCACCCTATTGCCTGTAGTACTCTTGACTCGAAAATCTGAAGCAATTAGCGCCGCTAAATCTTGGAGAATTATGCTGAGCTCGGGCTTCCTGCTCGCCTTGGGCTGGGCGTTGCTTTTCCATTCGATGAAGCTCATTGCGATCGCCAACGCGGTCTTGCTAGACTACACGGCACCCATCTTTGTTGCTTTATTTGCCCCCTTATTTCTTAAGGAGAAGCTTGAGAAATCTACTCTGCTTGCGTTAGCGATATCCGTGGTAGGAATTGTTGTTATTTCATATGAGCAGAACCTTCAGACTAGTGACCTTAATGACCTTAACCTGTTGGGAGTAATTTTGGGGCTACTCGCCGGCCTTGCCTATGCAGGATTTATAATTGTGTCCAAGAGAGCTTTATCCAGCTTCTCTAGTCAAGTCGTAGCCTTCTACTCTTACTCTGTAGCTTCAATATTCCTCTTTCCCTTCATGATAGGCACTGATTTTTCTCCAGGTTTGACTTCATGGATACTTCTACTGGTTTTGGGTATCTTCAATACAGGATTTGCCGTCACACTTTACCTCAAAGGCCTTGGAATGGTAAAAGCCCAGAAGGCGGTAGTTTTCACTTATTTAGAGCCCGCCAGCGCTGTGGTTTTCGGCTTTCTCTTTCTAAACCAGCAACCCACCGTGCTTATGCTTGTCGGTGGCTTTCTAATTCTCATCGCTGGATATATTGTAGCCTCAAGATGACTTTGTCCCGGGAGGTCTAGGATAAGAATATCCCTAAGGAATCTAGGCTCAGATTTCGGGAAGCATCTGGCAAGCCTATTTATTAAATGACTTCCGGCCGGGTATACCATCATTTGGCTCTATGGTCCATTGATTAGTAGGAGAATTACATCCTTCCTGGGTTCAACTTTCGGCATGGCAGACAGCGTGCCTTCGTAAGGTCGGCAGCAAACTTTTCGTCGAAAACTTTTCATCGAATGTTACCCAACAAAACCGAGGAATGTGTCGTGCGTCCAGAGGAGGCCAAGCTCTTCCAACCTTCAAGTCGACCGTTAGGCAGATGAGGAGACCACTGGCTTGTTTGCGACCAAGTACTATTCTCCGGGGGACTCGCGGTGTGAATCGCGCCGTTGAATATGAGTAGTCACAGCGGCTTGAAACGACGCTACCTCTCGCGAAGCTCAACATACAGCAAGCTCGCGAGCCGACTAAGTAGTCCTGGTTGTTGGATTCCCAGGTAACGATTGAAGTACTTTCTCAAATCAGCGTGGACATTCCCGGAAGGCTCATGTTCGGCAGTATCTCTCGCTTTCCGTAAGTTCTCCAAGATTCCGGGCAGTTCATCGGAAAGCCAACTACATTCCATCTTCGTGTATCCTCGCTCAGAGAAAAATCTGGCCGTGATGTCCATCCTGCACATCTTTTCGAAATGGAACAACGTCGGCGAGTGCCGTTTTCTTCGCAACCCCTCTTCGAGTGCAATGAAATCGTGGCCACTGGCACGTCGCTCATCATTTTCGGTGATCCACTTACCGAGTGGCGTCCAGAGCCCATGAAACAGGATTTCCTCAGTGGCCACTCTTAGCTCGTTAAGAACAGCTTCTCTTCGGGACATCGCTCCCGCAAAATAATCTCGATCAGCATTCACCAAGCTGCTCTTTGCTCGTTTAGGGAGCGCCGACCAATGCCTGTCCTCGAAAAAATACGCACGCATACGCCTTTCGGCGGCGACATCCTCCCCCTGTTGCAGAGATTCGCGCAAATCAGATGGGTTCAGCAGGGCCTCAGCCCACCCCAGAGCATGGTACCAGTAGACATCTGGTTCCCAGTTGTCGCCGCGAGCGTCTGACACGAGCCTGTCACCTCTTAGAACAGGGGAACTGCTCTGGCATATCCCGATTAGTCTTCGACACGCTGATGCTAACGCCTTCGAATCGCGGACTCTTGCCCGAGACCTGACCGCTTCGAAACAGTCTGCCGGCGCTTGGAACGTAAAGGCTCGAAGCCACGGGGGACTCCCGGCGGCCACGTATGTTGAAGAAAGACCCAAGTTTGACGCGCCAAACACGTTTGACAAAGCGGACTTAACTGAATGAACCAAGTAATCGTGTTCGGTGAGTTCCACCGGTTCGTCCGCTTTAACATTCCGTGGGCGTGCCCTCAGTCGTTTGAACTCCTCAGCCTGAACCGCGTTAAACGATTCTTTCGCATCGCTAAAGCTGTCAATTGCCCTGGGGAATAATACAAGAGCCTCCTCGTAGTCCCCGTCGTGGTGGTAAATCGAGAATTGGACCGTGAGTAGAAGACAACCGACTCCCTTGAGCGACACCGTCAGATAGTCCGGCCACGGTGTAGTGCCCGCTATCTCAGTCGCGTATTCGCACCGCGAAAAGCTGTCTAGCGCCCCTTTCAGGACCTGTCGCGCGTTGTCTGAAAATCCCTCGTCCTCGATGATGCTGATGAGTCGGGCCGCTTCAAGATGAGTTGATACAAACACTGCCTTCGGATCATCGATTTGCCCTGCGTAAGGAGCTTGCTTCTTCAGCGCGAGCGCATCCAGTCGGTTTGCCAGAAGGGAGGCTACCTTATCTGGTTCTTGTGCACCCCGAACAACAAGCGAGGTGATTTCAGGGTCCAAATATTCGCCCTTCTTTTCTTGGATGTTGTTGAATTCGAAAGTGAGGCGCTCCTTGAATCCCTTGACACTGAAGTCAGAGTTACAGAAAAGCCAACATAGATCGGCGGAATTATGGAGATCGTCGCGGCCCTCTTCCATCCTCTTGATGGCCACCAACGTGCCGGGAACGCCGGGGATCAAGCGCATTCTAGTCTCCTACGTTTTGTTAAGACCCACGCGCGTGTGCGTGTCGACCACCTATGAGAGCTGATTTGTCTTTTTATCATTCACGCGGCCACTGATATGTATTTTCTTTACACTCGCTATAATTCCCATCCAGCGCCGGCTGGAGCAGAATTATGGCAGTAATCCGCCGCGCCATATTCATAACCTCCCTAGCTTCATCCGAGGTAAGCGGGCGTTTAAGTAAATCGACCTCCCGATAAGAGAGCCATT